>Ga0137409_10005031_pt1 | contig 13810 bp, 11 predicted proteins | sample CZODoug1_16funga_FD_122059 | JGI IMG/M metagenome (GOLD analysis project Ga0137409, IMG submission 122059) | Vadose zone soil fungal communities from Angelo Coast Range Reserve, California, USA - CZODoug1_16fungal (Hybrid Assembly) | ecosystem: Environmental > Terrestrial > Soil > Vadose zone... | reverse complement strand
TAGTCGCACGAATTGGATCGCGTTCACTTTTGGAAAGTCGCCGCATGCCAGCGGCTTCGCTCATCTCCATTACCGCAAGTTTTTCCTGGTCGATCCATCCGTAGCGCGCGTCGATCTCGCGACCCAGCGGATCGTGCGCCTTGCATTCGAGCCAGGAACAACCGCGCGCATCACAAATCGCTTCTGCGGTCCCCTCCCCACCGTCGGCCATCGGCACCACTTCGATTTGCGCGTCCGGCAGCACATCGAGCAGCCCTTTCGCGATGTTTTGCGCGGCGTCGCGCGCGTTCAGCGTGCCTTTAAATTTATCGGGAGCGACAAGAATTCGCACAGCTACAATTTCATCACCAATCCAATGTTGTCATTCCGAGCGAAGCAGAGCGGAGTCGAGCAATCTCTAGAGACGAATAGATCCAGAGATGTCTCGACTTCGCTCGACATGACACAAAAGGACTAAAGTGGCTTAGGAGCTAAGCTTCCGCTCCAAGATTTCTCCGACCAATTTCGGATTGGCTTTGCCTTTGGACAGCTTAATCACCTGTCCCTTGAGAAAATTCAGCGATGCAATGTTCCCTGCTCGAAAGTCCGTTACCGGTTTCGGGTTTGCCGCGATCACTTCATCACACAGCATTTCAATCGCGCTTACGTCGCTTAGTTGCTCGATGCCTTTTTCTTTCACAATCGCGGCTGAGCTTTTTCCGGTGGCAAACATTTCCGCAAAAACTTCCTTGCCCTGTTTGCCACTGATCTTTCCGCTGTCGATCAAGTTTACGAATTCATCAAGCGCCTCCGGCGGAATTGGGCACTCGTTTATCCCTTTGCCAGCGGCCCCGAGCGCGTTCTGCAAATCGTTTAAGATCCAGTTAGCTATGTTCTTCGGTTTTTTCGCGTCTTTGGCAGCCGCCTCGAAATATCTTGATAACTCGAGATCGTTAGCCAGCACTGCAGCATCGTAGGGGCTCACCTGATATTGCTCGACGAACCGTGCGCGCTTCGCCTTTGGCAACTCCGGCACGCGCGCTCGCACGTCGGTCACCAGCGCGTCCGTTTTCACCGGGACGAGATCCGGATCAGGAAAATAACGGTAATCGTGCGCGAATTCTTTGGTCCGCATAAGAAATGTTTCACCCGCGGCGGCGTCCCAGCCGCGTGTCTCCTGCTCCAGTTCGTCGCCGCCTTTCAGGATGCTAATCTGACGTTGGATCTCATAGGCAAGGGCACGACGGACGCCGCTGACGGAATTCAAGTTTTTGATTTCAATTTTTGCCCCGAGTTCGGTCTGGTTGTCAGGCCGAACGGAAACATTGCAATCGCAGCGGAGCTGTCCCTTCTCCATATCAGCATCGCTCACCGCGCCGTAGATCAGGATCTGTTTCAACGCACTTAAGAACGCGAACGCTTCCTCGGGCGAATTGATTTCCGGCTGGGTCACGATCTCCATCAACGGCGTGCCGGCGCGATTGAAATCAATGCCGGTGCTGTTCTCGAAATGGAAACTCTTTGCTACGTCTTCCTCGAGATGGATCCGCACCAGATGCACTTCCTTGTCATGCGTGACGATATTTTTCTGTGCGTCCTTGGGATAAGCGAGATCATGCAACGGCACGCTGCCGTTCGTGCACAACGGCATGTCGTACTGTGAAATCTGATAATTTTTCGGCATGTCCGGGTAGAAATAATTTTTGCGATCGAACTTGCTGACCGGTGCGATGTCGCATCCGAGCATCAGTCCCGTCAGCACGGTCATGCGCAACGCTTCCTGATTCATCACCGGCAACGCGCCGGGCAGCCCGAGGCAAACCGGGCAAGTGTGCGTGTTCGGCTCGGCGCCAAATTCAACCGGCGAAGCGCAAAACATTTTGGATCGCGTCTTGAGCTGCACGTGCACTTCCAGGCCAATCGTGGCGATGTACTGCATTTCTAGTTTCTCACACGACGGCCACAAAGGTTCACAACGAAAACTCAAGAGGATTTTCGGCGTCCAAATAGCCGTTAATCATGCGTCTGATCCCATTCTTTAGGTGCGCTTCGCCGAAATTAATGAGAAGGCCCAGCTTGAGGCCGCTGAGACGCAGTTGCGTCAGAAGTTGCTTCGCATGCACCGGAAGCAGTGCCTCCACAGATTTCAATTCGACAATAACTTTCCCGTTCACGACGAGGTCGGATCGAAATGCTTCATCAAATCGTATGTTATCGTACAAAATGGGCATCGGCTTCTGACGCTCCGCGGTCAGGCCGCTCTTTTCCAACTCGTACGCCAGTACCACTTCATATACTGATTCGAGCAGACCTGGCCCGAGCCTGGTATGAACAAACAAACGCTGCATCTAAAATCTGTTTAGCAATCTCGTTCTCCGTCATCCCTTTGTGGACTTTGTGTGAGGCGATTTAGGGATGCCGCAACTGACCGCATTTTGCCGCAACGCGTGATCGCAAAGAACGAGCGCGGCCATTGCTTCGACAATCGGCACGGCTCGTGGAAGAACACACGGATCATGCCGTCCGCGGGCGGCAAGCTCAGTCTGCTGCTTCGAAGTGGTGACGGTTTTCTGTTCGAGCGCAATCGTTGCTGGCGGCTTAAACGCAACGCGGAAGTAAATGTCTTCGCCATTGCTAATCCCACCTTGCACGCCTCCAGAGTTGTTCGTGGTTGTCCGAATTCTTCCAGCGCGGGTTTCGAATGCATCGTTGTGCTGCGAACCCCGCATCTGCGTCGCTCCGAATCCAGAGCCGATCTCAAAACCTTTTGCCGCTGGAATACTCAGCATCGCTTTCGCCAGGTCTGCTTCGAGCTTGTCGAACACGGGCTCGCCAAGTCCGGGTGGGATGCCGCGCGCCACACACTCGATTACGCCGCCGACGGAGTCGCCTGCATCCCGAATCTGCTCGACCAGCGAGATCATCTTTTTCGCAGCGGCAGCATCCGGGCAGCGGACAACATTTTTCTCAACGTCGTTCATCGTCACGGTGGAACGGTCAATCTTCGCAGTCACTTCATGGATTTGAGTCACGTACGCGACGAGATCGAAGTGCGCGTATAAGGCGGACAATGTTTTTTTTGCAATCGCACCCGCCGCGACGCGACCGATCGTTTCACGCGCAGACGCGCGACCGCCGCCCTGCCAGTTTCGGATTCCGTATTTGGCCTCGTAAGTGTAATCGGCATGCGACGGTCGAAATTTGCGCGCGATTTCGCTGTAATCTTCGGGTCGAGCGTCTTTGTTCCTAACAAGAATTGCGATCGGCGTCCCGAGTGTTCTGCCTTCAAAAACGCCGGACAGAAGTTCGCACCGGTCTTCCTCTTTGCGCTGAGTCGTCAGTTTGCTTTGACCCGGGCGACGACGATCCAAGTCTCGTTGAATTTCCGCTTCGGAAATTGCGATGCGTGGCGGGCAACCATCGATTACCACGCCGATGCCGCCGCCATGCGACTCGCCAAATGTGGTGACGCGGAACAGCTGGCCAAATGTGTTGCCCATTGGAATCGCAAGCTTAAACGAGACGCGCCAAATTTGCAGGGCGTTTATGTCAAACGCCGGCGACTGGCACAGCCGCCGTACAACTTAGATCGCTTCCAGCGCGCTCTTCAAATCATCGATCAAATCGCGGACGTCCTCGACGCCGACAGACAGCCGGACGAGCGAATCGGTGATGCCGAGCTTTTGCCGTTGTTCCTTCGGCACGGAGGCATGCGTCATAAGCGCGGGATGATTGATCAGGCTTTCCACGCCGCCCAGGCTTTCCGCCAAAGCAAACAAGTGCGTGTTCTCAAGAAAACGCCGTGTTCCGGCGAGGTCAGTTTTCAAAACGATCGTGACCATTCCGCCGAACCCCCGCATTTGTTGCCGGGCTAGATCGTGTTGTGGATGCGATTTTAGTCCGGGATAATGGACCGATTTGATCTCGCGCTGATCCTCGAGCCAGCGCGCAATCTCCAGCGCATTCGAGCAATGCCGTTCCATGCGAAGCGCCAGCGTTTTCAAGCTGCGCATAACAAGAAAACTATCGAACGCGCCGGCAATCGCGCCGACCGAATTTTGCAAAAACGCAATTTGATCAGCGAGTTCCTTGTTTTTCCCAACAACGGCAACACCTCCCACCAGATCGGAATGCCCGTTCAGATATTTCGTTGCGGAATGCACAACAATATCGAACCCCGATTCAATCGGTCGCTGGATCCATGGAGTAGCGAACGTATTATCGCTAACCGAAATCAATTTCCGTTTGCGCGCGATCTTCGCAATCGCGTCAAGATCGATCAGCTTGAGCAGCGGATTACTCGGGGTCTCGATCCAAACCATGCGCGTGTTTGGTTTGATTGCGCGCTCGAGATCTTTCGCATCGGTCAAATCGACGTAGGTAAAATCAAGATTCGCGGAGCGACGACGCACCCGGTCGAATAACCGGAAAGTGCCGCCGTACAAGTCGTCGCTCGCGACAATATGCGAGCCGCTATCGAGTACCTCCAGCACTGTCGCCATCGCAGACAGACCAGACGCGAATGCGAACCCACGCGATCCGCTTTCCAAATCGGCGATGCACTTTTCGTATGCCAACCGGGTGGGATTGATTGAGCGGGCGTAATCGTAGCCTTTATGTTTCCCGGGGCTCTCCTGCACGTACGTCGACGTGGCGTAAATCGGTGTCATTACCGCACCGGTCGTGGGATCCGGCTCCTGTCCGGCGTGAATGGCGCGCGTCGCGAAGCCCTGTTCTTTTTTCATGTCGATGTCTGAGTACGCTAAACAAACTCGCGTTCCGGCGGCGTGGACGATTTCGGCATGTGAAGCCGGAGATAGGAAAGCCAATCGGTGCGCGTAATCAGCCCAAGAAATTTGTTGTCGTCCATCACGATAGCAACTCGGCCGCGATCGAATACGCCCAGCAAGTCTGTGATTTTGGCGTCCGGCGGCAGCGTTTCTAACTGATCCGTCATCGCCTTGCTCACGGGGTCATTAAAATGCGACGGCTCGTGGTGCACTTTTACCAGGAGATCGGATTCGTCGATGAGACCGATGGCGCGTCCGCTTTTGTCGACCACCGGAAGCTGCGACACGTCTGAGTCGCGCATTCGCTTGAACGCTGTGAGCAACGAATCGTCCGGCCCTACCGTGATCACTTCGCCAGCTTCGTATCGATGCGAGATCAAATCGCTCAGATCGCCGTGCGGCGGCCGATGAATGAATCCCTGCTCGGCCATCCAAAAATTGTTATACATTTTCGAGAGATACTTGTTGCCGGTGTCAGGAACGAATGTGACCACGCGTTTTGGTTTTGTTTGCTCCCGGCAATAACGCAGCGCGCCTGCGAGAAGCGTGCCCGTGGACGACCCGCCAAAGATTCCTTCCTTGCGCAAAAGCTCGCGCGCTGCGGCAAAACTTTCCTCGTCATCGATCTCAAATGCTTCTGTGACTAACGACATGTCAGCGATTTCCGGGATGAAATCTTCACCGATGCCTTCCACTGCCCAGCTGCCCGATTTAACGAGCTGACCGGTCTTAACGTACTCGTACAAAATCGAGCCGGTCGGGTCGGCCAGAACCATTTCGATGCCGCGCCGCGGTTTCACGCGATTAAAAAATCTGCCCAGCCCTGTCAGCGTTCCACCTGAACCGACTCCCACAACGACGGCATCCACGTCGTGCCGCATTTGCTCCCAAATCTCCGGACCGGTCGTGCGCTCGTGTGCGAGAGGGTTCGCCGGATTACCAAATTGGTTCACGTAAAAGCTTCCCGGAATTTGTTCGGCGAGCCGCGCCGCGACATCCTGGTAATACTCGGGATGTCCGCGCGTCACATCAGACCGTGTGATCCGCACTTCGGCGCCAAGCGCTCTCACGTGCGATATCTTTTCCTGCGACATCTTGTCGGGAATCACCAGCAAGACACGATAGCCCTTCGCACCCGCGACCAGCGCGAGTCCCAAACCGGTGTTGCCTGCTGTGGCCTCAATGACTGTGCCGCCGGGCTCCAGTTTCCCGTCGGCTTCGGCTGCTTCGATCATCGACAGCGCGATCCGGTCCTTAATGGAGCCACCCGGGTTTTGATTTTCGAGTTTAAGAAAAAGCCGACACGGCCCGGTCTCGAACTGCGTTGCCTCCACCAGGGGCGTATCACCGATGAGCGAAAGAATCTCGGGCGGTTTGTTGTGTGCAATGGCGGGCGCTGCGGAACTCTGGCTCATAAAGTTACTCAATCAACGGCTCGCCTTTGTGCGACCATTCCGACTGGCTGTCTGCCAGAAACTGTTGGAGCACAGGAAAGCGGACCTCGCCGTAATTCAATGCGTAACGGAGATCGCCGCCTTTGTAAATCCAAGTCGTCGGAATCCAGCTCAGCGGCAAACCGGCGAACTGTTTGATCTTGTTTTCGCCGCGACGCGGACCGGGATCACCGAGAATTGTCACGTTCGGCTGCGCGGCGATCCCGAATTTGTTCAGCATCGCGCGCCCGTCCTGCCCATCATTCCAGACCGAGACGAAATAAAACTTCACCTGTGGATTTTCATTGATCATTTTGGTCCACCCGCCGGTTTTGAGCTCGGTCTGGCAGTTGGAGCACCACGGCGCCCAGAGGTGAACGACGGTGGTTTGTGGCGATTTGATTGCGTCCGCGAGTTTTTCGTCAGCCGCGGATTGTGCGTACATCGTGCCAGCGACAAACACGGGTAAGATCAACAATCGCAGCGCCGGCATTCTACGCCAGAATACGGGAGAAACGCGGCGCACTCAAGGACCACAGGCATCTTGCCGGTGTGGCCAGCGACGTCTTCGTCTGCTGGCCTTCTCGACGCAGCAGGCGAGACACCCGTCTCTCCCACAGCCGAAAACGGCCGTGCTACCAGTTGACCGAAGCCACAAAAACGCCTAGTATGGCATCCCCATTTCCGTTTCCGGCACCAACCGGATGCGCGGACATCGGCGTTCAATTTAGAGCGCCGTTGTACTGAAGAGGAGGCCTACTTACTTTATGATTCAAATGCAGGACGTGATGTCGAAGCCGATGCCGGACTTCCGCGAAGGAAGCATCATCAAAGGGCAGATTTTGGAAGTTCGGCCACGCGAAGTGCTCGTCGATGTCGGATATAAGTCCGAGGGTGTCATTCCGTTGAGTGAATTTGAAGATCCCGAGTCGCTGCAAGTTGGCGACGAGGTCGACGTTCTCCTGGAGCGACTCGAGAACGAAGAAGGCATGGTGGTGCTCTCGAAGGAGAAAGCAGCCTACCGCCAAAACTGGAACAAGATCGTTGCCGTTTTTCAGGGTGACGGGTTGATCAAAGGTAAAGTGAGATCGGTGGTCAAAGGCGGACTGATGGTGAATATTGGCGTCGAGGCATTCTTGCCGGCCTCCCAAATTGATGTCGTTCCACCAAAGGATTTGCAGCAGTTCGTCGGGAACACTTACGACTTCAAAATTGTTAAACTCAATGACGACCGAAAGAACGTCGTGCTCAGCCGGCGCGAGGTGATCGAAAAGGAGCGCAGCGAAAAGCGCCAAAAATTCCTGGAAAGCGTGAACCTCAGCGACCGTGTTGTTGGCACAGTCAAAAACATCACGGACTTCGGCGCGTTTATTGATCTCGACGGCATGGATGGTTTGCTGCACGTGACCGACATCACGTGGGGTCGACTGGGACATCCCAGCGAGCTGTTGAAAGTCGGGCAGCAGTTAGAAGTCGTTGTGCTTGACATCAACAAGGAAAAGGAGCGCGTTTCGCTCGGACTGAAGCAAACGCAGAAGAACCCATGGGATCAGATCGAGGAGCGTTTCCCCGCCGGACAGCGCGTTAAAGGCAAGATCACGAATCTTGTCCCCTACGGCGCTTTTGTTGAGATCGAGGAAGGTGTAGAAGGTCTGATTCACGTGTCAGAACTTTCGTGGACGAAACGCATCATGCGTCCTTCCGATATCCTCAGTGTTGGCCAGGAAGTCGAAGCCGTTGTTCTGGGCGTGAACAAAGAGGAACAAAAAATTTCACTCGGGCTGCGCCAGCTCGAGGCAAATCCGTGGGATGAGATCGAGAAGAAGTTCACCATCGGTAGGCAGGTCAAAGGCACGATTCGAAACATGACCGCTTATGGCGCGTTCGTGGAACTGGAGGAAGGCATCGACGGCATGATCCACGTCTCCGATTTAAGCTGGACCCGCAAAATCAATCACCCCAGTGAGATGTTTAAGAAAGGCGATGAAGTGGAAGCTGTCGTGATCGATATCGACAAAGTCAATCAACGCATCAGCCTCGGGATTAAACAGCTGGCCGAAGATCCGTGGAAAACGATCGATGAGAAATATAAGATCGGTGACTTAGTCAAAGGTAAAGTGACCAAGCTCGCCAGCTTTGGCGCCTTTGTGCAATTGCAGGACGACATCGATGGGCTCGTTCACATCTCACAGTTGAGCGAGGATCATGTCGCCAAGGTTAAGGACGTCCTTAAAGTTGGCCAGGAAGTCGAATCGCGCGTGATTAAGGTGGACAAAATCGAGCGCCGCATCGGGCTCTCGATCAAAGCGGCGAATTATTCCGAAGAACAACTGCGCAAGGAAGTCGAGTCCTTTGATACGCTTCGTCCCGGCGAAGATATGGTTGGGTTGGAAAAAGCTTTCGCCGCAGCCGAACAGGAAGAATATCGTCCCGGGGAATCCAAGCGTGTCACAAAGGAGTCGAGCGACTCGAACGGCGAATCGAAGAAGGAACCGAGCAAGAAATAGTTCCGGCTTTTTCGTAGCTGTTCAGCGGTACTCGGGCAACAAATGCGTGCCCCATGCGGCCCCAGAATTTGGGCCGGCCCTATCGTCTATTTAATCGCGCTGCTTGGCACTTGGCTGTTAGCAAACGAGAGCGCCCGGCCTTGGGCCGTTTTGGTACTCGTTGCCTCCGCAATGCTGGCGGTGGTGCTGTGGCGCCGACAAAATTGGATATCCGCGTTTCCATCCGATGCTGCTGCTCGGACGCGCGTAAACCGCAGCCGCTTGTTCTACTTGTTTGGAGTTACCATCGCGATGCTGCTTGTGCTTGCGGCGGACCTTCGCTATGCCGCAGCGCCAAGTGAGACGTTCGGGCTCGCAGGTATTTTATGGATCGCAGGCGTAGCCTTGCTGCTTTGCTCTGCTTTCTTCGGCTCACATTCATCATGGGGTGTTTCCAGTGCGCCACGCCTTGCGCGTTGGCCAACGTCGGAAATGGCGCTTCTGGCCGCGCTGTTCGTCCTGGCGTTGCTCAGTCGAGTTTGGAACCTGACGAATTTTCCAGACAACATTTATCCGGACGAAATCATGACCGGCACCGTCGCCACCCAGAATTATATAAGTTCAACAACACCGACGCCGTCGGTCTTTAGCACGTTGTGGAGCGGGATTGATTTGCCCGCTCTTTGGTTCTGGTTCGTGGCCGTATTTCTAAAGCTGGGCGGGACCTCGCTTGCAATGTTAAGGCTGCCTGCCGCTTTGTTCGGGGCGGCTACGGTTGTCCCGCTTTATGCATTGTTACGCGGAACGTGGGGCAGATACGCGGCGATAGCTGGAAGCACAATCATGGCTTTCAGCGTTTCGAATGTTCACTACAGCCGCCTGGCGCTTAACAACATCGTGACGCAGTTCTTCTGGGCCACATGTTTCTTTTTCTTGTTGCGCGCGCTGCGGTCGCGTCGCCCATCTGATTGGGCTCTGGCCGGTCTGGCGGCCGGATTAAGCGAGTACCTTTATTATGGAACACGGCTTCTGCCCTTCATCCTGGCAATGTTCATGGTGTTCCTCTTTGCTGTTCATTGGAAACAAGCACGCCAATACACGGGCGGTTTTCTTCTGTTGGCCGGGAGCTATTTTGTAGGATTTGGTCCGCTGTTGCTTCACTTCATTCGGAACCCAAACCTCTACCTGGGCCGAGGAGCAAGCCTCCTGATTTGGTCACCGCACATTCCGATCAGTTTCACCGATTTCCACCGGGTCTGGAAAACGATTTGGCCAGTGTTGTCCGAGAACTTGCTTGGAATCAGCACTCACAATTCACAAGACATCATATTCTATGGGCCCCTATTGTTACCTGCCGAAAGCGCGCTCCTGGTCCTGGGCGTTGCGCTGCTTTTGTGGCACTGGCGTCATCCGGCCGCGTTTCTCATACTCGCCTCGGGGCTAGGTGTCTTGCTCGTGGGCGGAACGCTCGTGGCGTATCCGAACAGCGTGCCACCCCTGATCAATCATTGGACTCCTGCCTTCCCGGCTTTCTATGTTGCGCTGGCAGTGCCTGTCGGCGCATGGATAACGACGGGACAATCGGAGTTGGAACCCCGGTTGCGCTGGATCTTGCCGGTAACGGTCGCAATTGCGTTATTCGTGCTTGGCTGGTGCAATCTGCATTTTTATTTCCATCGCTATTACGCCGACCCTGAGAGCCTGAAGAGCAAAGCATACAGGTCGGCCCAACGGAATTACGAGGTGCACGCTGCTCAGAGCCGATACTCAGCATCGCTCGGCCCCAACTACAAAGTTTTTACAGTAGGCCAAAGTTCGTGGCCGTATGATCCTGTAACTACGCGATACCTCGTGAGCGAGCAGAAGTGGACGCTGCTGACCAATCCTGCGACGGAACTGGCGTCCATAACTCGGGACAAGAAAGGAGTGGCATTCCTCTTTTTCCAAGGAAACGAGCAATATCAGCAAACGACGCGTGAGCTTTTTCCCGGCGGCAAGGACGGCGAAGTAACAAGCCGGCGCGGCAAGCACTTGTTCTACACATACGTGCTCACGCCACCTGAAGCACAGGCGACTCAGAAATAACATTTCGCTTGGGCTCGACCTGACAATCGCACGCGATTATAACTGGAGCTGATGCGATTTGGTTTTCCGCGACGCGCGGGTCTGCTATTGGTACCCGCTTCGGCGATTCTGCTGCTTGTTATGGCCGGCTGCGGGAATTCCAGCATCGTCGGCAAATGGCGGATGTCGGGAACTGAAAATCAAACGGTTTGGGAATTTTCGGGTAACGGCTCCGTCCTCGTCGGAGAAGTCCGCGGCAGATATAAGTTCGGTGGTCAGGACCGAATCAAAATCGAGACGCCGTTCGCGACGACAGTTTACCTGGTGAATCTTTCGAGCGACCAGCTCGTTCTGCAGGACTTGGGCGGTTCCAAGCTCGAGTTCACAAGGTTACGATAAACGCCGCGCTGATTGTAGTAGAGGCATCCTGCGTGTGAGGCAACCGGGCGTCTCGCCTGCTTAAAGCGTTTTCCTCAGCAGGCGGGACGCCTGCCGGCCCCACAGCCGGGATGGCTGTGCTACTTCAAAACTCGGCGCTGCCCGGAGTGCGCGCGAAGGGAATCACGTCGCGAATGTTCGAAATGCCTGTGATGAACATCAGCATGCGTTCGAAGCCCAAGCCGAAGCCGGAGTGTGGCACAGTTCCATAGCGACGCAGATCGAGGTACCATTTGTAATCGGCGGGATCCATATCGTGCCGTCGCATGTTGTCCTCCAGTAGTTCCAGTCGTTCTTCACGCTGGCTGCCGCCGACGATCTCGCCGATGCCTGGCACCAGCAAATCTATGGCCGCTACGGTTCTGCCATCATCGTTCGAACGCATGTAAAACGGTTTAATTTCCTTTGGGAAATTAAAAACCGTGACCGGACATTTGAAATGTTTCTCGGTGAGCCAGCGCTCATGCTCCGATTGCAGGTTTGAACCGTAATCGATCGGGAACTCGAATTTTTCGCCGCTCTTTTTCAAAAGCTCGACTGCCTCAGTATAGGTGATCCGCTGAAACGGCCTTTCAGTGACGAAATCGAGTCGGGCAAGCAACTCCTTGTCCACGAATTTCGCAAACAATTCCAATTCTTCGGGGCACTGCTTTCTCGCGTCGGCGATCAAATACTTCACCAACTCTTCGGCGAGATCCATGTTGCCGGTCAGATCGCAAAACGCCATTTCCGGCTCGATCATCCAGAACTCGCTGGCATGCCGTGACGTGTTTGAATTCTCGGCGCGAAATGTCGGGCCGAAGGTGTAAACCTTGGTAAGCGCGCAGGCGAACGCCTCCGCTTCCAGCTGTCCACTGACGGTGAGATAAGTTTGGCGGGCGAAAAAATCCCGCCCGTAATCGATCTCGTCGTTTTTCAGCGGCGGATTTTTGACGTCGATAGTTGAAACTCGGAACAACTCGCCGGCACCTTCGCAATCACTTCCGGTGATGATCGGTGTATGAACGTAAACGAAACCGCGATCCTGAAAAAACTGGTGAACGGCGAACGCGAGCCGGCTACGCACACGAAACACGCAACCGAAAAGATTCGACCGTGGACGCAGGTGCGCGATCTCGCGCAAAAATTCCGGCGTGTGCCCCTTTTTCTGGAGCGGATAACTTTCGTCGGCGCCACCGACAATCTCGATGTCTCGGGCGACGAGTTCCCATTTCTGTCCTTTGCCCTGCGACGGGACCAGCGCGCCTTCCACAACAATCGAAGCACCAGTATTGAGCCGTTGGATGTCTGCGTAATTCGACAGCGCATCCTGCTTCGCGATGATCTGAAGATTGCGCAAAGACGAGCCGTCATTCAGTTCGATAAACGAAAAGTCTTTCGAATCTCGCCGGGTCCGAACCCAGCCTTGGACTTGAATCGCGTCGATCGGCGCAGTGCTTTGTAACGCATCTTTAACGAAAGTTGCAGAAAGAGGTCTATCCATACGTCTAAAACAACGCTAAACGTTCAACATTCAATACGCCTTCGCAAGGCTACGGCGCGGCAGCCGCTCGAATATTCAATCCCGACATACGGGTAAGAGAACCGACCTTTGCCGGGACCGCTGCACAAACTGACTCCCAGTTGAAGATCTGGTTTGGTCAGCGGAGACGCCGCGTGACGGTTCATTTCATTGGCGCAGGCCCTGGCGCTGCGGTTCTGACGGCGGCGGTCGCGCGGTTTAGTCAGCGGTGCGGGAGCAGGTGCCCCGCACCTGCCGCCCAGCCATGTACAGGCCAGGTGACGGGCCGAACAGCGAACACCGATGGAATCGGTCTCGAGCTGACCGGAGTCCAACTCGACGAGCATGGCTATATCGTGACAGATTCTCGCATGCACACGAATATTCAAGGCGTGTTTGCGTGCGGCGATTGCCAGGACCATATCTATTGCCAGGCTATCACGGCAGCCGGCACCGGCTGCATAGCGGCCATCGAGGCGGAGAAGTTCCTGGCCGAGGTCGAGGGGCGGGCCTATCCTGCATGAGTGGATGGGCCTGCTCGGTAGGGCATAACGTGAATGATCGTCGATCCTCAGACTCCGACGCTGGGAATCGGCAACGTCAAAACCGGAGCCGACGTGATCGCGCTCGGGCGGAGAAGTTTGTCGCATTTGAGCGCACGATCGGTGTGCTGGAACACAACCTCGATGAGTGGCGCCGCTTCCACGATTGGATCGTCCTCACCAAGGGCAAGCTGGACCTGATCGAGGAGATCATCAGCTTGGGGCACAAATACTCTGGGCTTTTAAGCCGCTATAAGGTTGCGAAAGAGCCCGAGCAAGAGCCATTGCTGCATGACCTCCGTATCGTTCTGCACATGATGCAAATCCTCTATACGCAATCCAGAGATCGTCGGGGATTTGACTTGAATTGGAAGCCGTTATAACGCGTTACCGGTTGCACCTGGCATGGCTCGGCTTGCTATGCCAGTCCCGACGAATGCTCCTCCTCCGCCAGCCCCTTTTACGGATTTCCGCTTTGAGCAACCCGGGAAAGTTCGCAAGATCACAGCGCAAGATCTTCCCGCGCCGTACGTCACATCATCGGCTAACAATGGACCTCAGTTGGTCGCCCGTCCTC
>Ga0137409_10005030_pt1 | contig 13810 bp, 14 predicted proteins | sample CZODoug1_16funga_FD_122059 | JGI IMG/M metagenome (GOLD analysis project Ga0137409, IMG submission 122059) | Vadose zone soil fungal communities from Angelo Coast Range Reserve, California, USA - CZODoug1_16fungal (Hybrid Assembly) | ecosystem: Environmental > Terrestrial > Soil > Vadose zone... | reverse complement strand
ATCAGCGCCACGCGTCCCCCCGCGGGCACTCCGCGCCGCCCCAATTCCCCCGCGCAACGCTGCCCCGCGGCGTACAACTCGCCAAAGGTCAGCGCAGCGTTTCGTTCCTCGCCGTCGCTATCTTCGGTGATCAGCAGGTGTGCGCGCTCGGCGTCATGCACTGCGCGGTACCGCAACACATCGATGAGCGTCCCGGCGGAAAATACTCCGGCATCCGCGGCTTCGCGGTGGAGCTTTTGTGTGGTTACCGAAGCCCGCAGCGCGGAGCCGCTTTCCGCATCCTCGACGCTTGCTCCCGGCGCGTTTAAAATCGCTCGCGTTAGATCGTCCGGAGTGTTTGCCTCGGAGGCCACACGGTCCGGCAATCGAATTTCGAACGCGGTCTCCAGCCGCGCCAGCAATTCCACGCGTTCCAGGCTGCCAAGTCCGAGGTCGCGATCCAGTTGCGAACCGCCGTTGAGCATCGGTAGCGCGCCCTGGCTGCCCAGCTCAAGCAGCAGGCCGCGAATCTCTTCAAGCACCCGCTCGCGCATCGCCGGGCTGTCGAGTTGTATGGTGGGTGTGGCCACGGGACTCACGAAGAATTTCGTTCTCTTCCGCGCGAGGCTACCACGCAGCATCGCGGATTTCTATCGGCGAGAGCCCGGCGCAGGTCCTAGGCGCTCTTCTTTGCAGCTTGGGCCGCCGAATAGCCTTTCGGCAATAACGTGGTGGAGAGGTCCACGCCGGAAAGGTCCGCGCCGGTCAAATCCGTCTCGCGCAGAATCGCTACACCCATGTCCGCGCCGGAGAACTTCGCGCCGTTCACGTTGGCGAGACGCAGATTCACGTTTCGCAGTTGCGCGCGCTGGAAATTCACATTCGAAAGGTCGCATCGGAAAAACTCCACGCCGCTAGCCTGCGCTTCTGCCAGATTCGCCCCCGGAAGAATCGCTTCCGTCATGTCCGTGTTGCGCAAATCTGCTTTGCGCAGATTCGCTCCGGAGAGATCAGCGCCCGGAAGTTTCGCTTTGCGGAGGTCCGTTCCCTCGAGGTTGGCGTTACGAAGAATCGCCCCGCTCAAATTCGCCCCGCTCAAATTCGCCCCGCTCAAGTCCGCGCCGGAAAGGTCTGCCCGCGCCCCGCCGTCTTTCCCGCTGAAAAAGCGCTCATGCGCTTCCAGGATTTGCACCAGTGACTTTCCGTTGTGGTTGATGCTCTTCAGTTTTCTGAGTCCCATAGCTGTCCGCCGCCGGCAGTTTTCGCCTTGTAGTTTACCGGAAGTGACGGACGGTGGGAACCACGCGGTTCAATTCTTCGGAGGAATCGCCGAAGCCGGCGGGCGCGGCGCAGCCTGTGCCCGCAGCGAGTTGGCTACCGCCTGCGTGGCGTCCTTGCCCCCGCGCAAATTATTGTTGTAGATTTTCTGTCCGCCTCGTGAATCGTGCTTCCGTTCCATTCTCTCGGATGTGATAGTGTGAAGCCAATGGTCTCGGGGTTGCCCGGATGGGTTGTGTGGCGTGAAAGTGTCAGCAAGACTGCTTTTTCTGTTCTTGATTTCCTCTTTTGCTTCTCGCGCCGGCTCGAGTGAAGCACTCGTTCTTCAACACGTCACGGTGATTGACGGCACGGGTCGCGCTCCGCAGCCGGATCAAACCGTTGTCATCGTCGGAAGCCGAATCGCCGCCAGCGGTCCTGCTAGACGAGTCAAGTTCGATAAATCAGCCAACGTCATCGACGCTCACGGCAAATTCCTCATTCCCGGCTTGTGGGACATGCATGTTCACCTCGCCGGCGTCAGCGCCGATCCCGCCTGGAGCAAAGACGTTCTGCTCCCTCTGCTCCTCGCCAATGGCATCACCGGTGTTCGCGACATGGGCGGCGATCTCGATGTGCTTCTCTCCTGGAAGCACGACATCGAATCCGGCAAATTCCTCGCCCCGTACATAATTGCTTCCGGCCCCTGGCTCGCGGGCAGCGGCAGGAAGACGCCCGAGCAATATCCCGTCGCGAACGCCGAAGAAGCCCGTGCTGCCGTGCGTGATCTGAAGCAGCGTGGAGCAGATTTCATCAAAGTGATCTCCATGCCGTCGCGCGAAGCTTTTTTCGCCGTCGCCGAGGAAGCCAGGAAACAGAACATCTCCTTTGTCGGCCACCTGCCATTCGAAATCGGCGCAGCCGAAGCCTCGAACGCCGGTATGCGCAGCATCGAGCATTTCCTCTACAGCGGTTTCGCCCTCTCTTTTTCCTCGAAGGAAGAAGAGCTCCGCAAGCGCCTCGTGGAAGCAGAGCGAAAAGGCGACTCCGCTGCCTGGGAGGCGATTGCCCACGAAGCGGATCTCACCTACAGCACGGAAAGAGCCGCGACCCTTTTTCAAACACTGAAGAAGAACGGCGCCTGGGTTACACCAACGATCGCCTCGCTAGACATCACATCGCATCCGGAAGCGTGGAAGCTGGACGATCTGAACCTCGATTTTGTCCCTCCCGCCCTCGCCAAGGAGTGGCGCAGCTCTTCGAACGACGACCGAATGAAAAAGCGCGCCGCATGGCTTGGGCGCCAAGCCGTCAATGATTGGAAACTTGCTCGGGAGCTGCACCGTGGAGGAATTCCCTTGCTCGTGGGCTCGGATTCTCTGGACCCGTTTGTTTTTCCAGGCGACAGCCTTCATCGCGAACTCGCGGAGTTCGTGCAAGCCGGCTTCACTCCCCTTGAAGCCATCCAGGCCGCTACGCGCGGCGCCGCCCAATTCCTCGGCCGCGAAAAGGATTGTGGAACGGTCGAAACGGGCAAAACCGCGGACCTGGTTCTCCTCGGCGCAAATCCGCTGGAAAATATCGCCAATACTCGTAAGATTCTCGCCGTGATCCGCAACGGAAACTATCTCGATCGCGCTGCCTTGGACGCCATGCTCGCCAAGGCGAAGACGGCGGCCGCCGCGGTACCTCCAGAAAAATAATGTTCAGCCGTTTCACAATCCGGGCAGAGCAACGCGCGTTTCTCCGGCGCTGGTGCTTGCTCATTCTCTTAGTGCTCTTCGCGGCTTTCCTGTCTGCTTCCTGTTTCGCGCAGGGCCACGAGGACGAAATCATCGCCAATCTGGCGGGCGGTCGCGTCATTATTCACGTTGCCCGGGACGTCATTCTCTTTGCCGCCATCGACCAGCCCGTCGAGCGGAATTCCATTCCACCCCGCGTGATGAACCTGGATGCCTCTCATATCGGAGTCCTGCTCGGCGCGTCCGAATGGCGTATCCCTGCCGACCCAAAACCCATTCGAATCGATCGTGATTTTCACCGCGTTGGCGCGAATGAGCGCCGCACCGACGCAGCCCCTGGAGAGGCCGAGCCCGATCTCGATGCCATCGGAATCACCTTTCTCGAAAAGCTCCGTCCCCTTGTGGGGCAGCTCCACCATAAGCTCGATTTCGTCCCGGACGATCCCATTTTCCAGCTTGTAATCATCGGCTACGGTTCGGATCAGTATGGTCCCGAAGTCTGGGTCGCGGAATATCGCATGGAACAACAGCAGATTGCCACGCGCGGAGAATACTGGCAGACGCGCATTCTCCGCCCCCGGTTCACGCAGCTCTATCCCCCGGAAAAACACGCGCCGCACAGTCTGGTGGAGGTCCGCTATCCTGCCGACCTCAAGGGCCCAAGGCTGTCGGAACTAATTCAAGGTAACGATCCGCGTGTTGTGCAACTTGCTTCGCGGGAGCCGCGCTTCACTAAGGTGCTCGAAAATCTCCACGGTGGCCAGGCGCAGAAGGCTGCGCCGCTGGACTCGGTCGATTTCATGCGCGCGCTCTTGCCCCTGGTCGTGAACAACGCGTCTTTTGTCATGGGCACTATGGCGGAACAGCACGGTTTCGAATGGATCGTCCCGCCCGCCGAGCCGGTCGAGAAAGTGGAACAGGACAAGAACCGGCCTCGCGAAGCCCCCTCGCTGCTCCGAAAGCCCAAACCTTAACTTTTCAGGAAAGCTTCTCGATCAGATCGCCGCGCCGAATCATCCCGCCTTCGATCACGCGGCACAGCATCCCGCGCCGTCCCCACATCTCTCTCCGCAATCCCGGCCGGATCTTCTCCAATTGGTCGCAAGGCGTGCACACCGCAGTGACTTCCAGGTGCGTCTCGCCAACACGGAGTTTCTGCCCAATCTCCAAGCCATTCACGTTCAGTCCGCTGGTCGTAATGTTCTCGCGAGTGATGCCCGGCAACAGGTTCATAGCTTCAAGAGTTTCGCTATCCACCAGCAGGACTTGACGCGGGCTGTCCGGCCGCGCGTGTGCGCAGCCTTCAAAGCCGGAGTTATCTGCCACAGAAACTTCCGGCAGTTCCTCCATCGGCAACCGCTTCTTCGGGGCACGGAAGAGATGCTTTACGCTCGACATGTTTCCTAGTCTCCCGCGGCCTTCAACCGCGTGCCGTGGGCGCCGACGTCCTTCCGGTAGTGCATTCCATCGAAACGGATCTTCGTACAGGCCTTATAGGCCGTGGAGACAGCCGCATTTAATGACGAACCAGAAGCCGTCACCCCGAGGACTCGTCCGCCGCTCGTTACCACGGCATTCCCGTCGCTCTTCGTTCCCGCATGCAAGATTTTAACACCTGAATTCTGCCCAACAGCGGTTAGTCCTCTGATGAGCTTCCCGATATCAAATTTTCCGGGATACCCACCCGATGCCAGCACGACGCAGACACTTGCTCCTGCCTTCCAGCGCAATTTCGATCCATCCAACTTCCCGTTGGCGACATCGTTCAGCACTTCCGCCAGGTCAAAATCCATCCGCGCCACAATCGCCTGCGTCTCAGGATCACCCAGTCGGCAATTGAACTCCAGGACCTGCGGCCCGGACTTCGTGAGCATCAGGCCGATGTAGAGGAATCCTTGATACGGAATGCCGTCGGCTGCCAGCCCGCGCAGGGTCGGTTCAACAATATTCGTAATGACGCTCTTGCGCAATTCCTCGGGCAACAAATCGTCGGTCGAGTAGGCCCCCATGCCTCCTGTATTCGGCCCTGCGTTTCCATCGAAGACGCGCTTGTGATCGCGCGTCGGCACCAGCGGCGCATAACTTTTTCCATCCGTGAGGATGATGAACGACAGCTCTTCCCCTTCGAGAGTTTCTTCCAGCAAAATCCGATTTCCGCCCGCACCCAGCTCATTTTTTTCCATCGCGCGTGCGATAAAATCCTTGGCTTGCTCCGCGTTCGCTGCCAGAAAGACGCCTTTCCCCGCGCACAGCCCATCCGCCTTGATCACCACTGGCCAGTCCACTTTCGAAAGGGCGGCATTCGCGGCACGCGCTGATTTGTACGTGCCATACATCTTCGCCGTCGGAATTTTGTGCCGCGTCAAAAATTCCTTCGAAAAAATTTTGCTCCCTTCCAGTTGCGCGGCCTTCTTCGAAGGACCAACGATCGGCCAATTCCGCTTTCGAAACGCGTCCGTCAATCCATTGACAAGCGGGAGTTCTGGCCCAACAACGGTCAGGTCGGGATGAATTTTTTCTGCCAGCGCCATCACCGCAGCCACATTACCCGCATCAATGGCCATGCATTCCGCCTCTGCAGCAATGCCGCCGTTGCCAGGCGCGCACCAGACTTTTTCCACCAGCGGGCTCTGCTTGAGTTTCCAAACCAGCGCATGCTCTCGCCCGCCTCCGCCAATCACCAGAATCTTCATTCGTCGCTCACCTTCTTGACCCGCTTTCGAACGATAGTCGCCCCTCGAAATCGTGTCAACCTGGCTCTCTTCCGCCAGATATTCACCCGTGGCTAGACTGGGCTAGAGCACGTTTACCAATTGAGTCGCACTGTCCCCTCGGACAGTGTCCGCGAATCGTTCCGCTCCCTACACTCGAACAAGATCACTTTTGCTTCGAATCCAACGGAAGGGCCTTGCCATGCTCATCCCCCTGCGCCATGAAAACATGGAAGGCCGCCGCTGGCCCGTCGTCACCTTCGCACTCATTGCGCTTAATGTAGTGGTGTTCCTTGGTACGCACTGGCAGATGGAGTCGCAAACACCCGAGCGCGCTGAAGTCCGGATGCACATCATCCTGCTCGCTGCCATGCACCCAGAATTGAAGACCTCCGAAGACGTCCAGCAATTCATCGCCGATGTCCAGAGAAAGGTTCCGGAAAAGTCTTGGGAGCAAATCGCCGATTCGCATCGGAAAGTGGAAGACGCGTGGGACGCACAAATCCGCAGGGTCACCGATCCGGAGGAACTCCAGGCGGAGATGGATTCACTAGCGCAGCGCTTCACCGAACAAGAGAAAAGCTCCATTCTGGACAATTACGGATTCGTGCCAGCGCACCCGCGGCCCATCACGTACCTAACCTCTATGTTTCTGCATAGTGGTTGGTTCCATTTGATCGGCAACATGTGGTTTCTGTGGCTTGCTGGCTTTGTCCTCGAAGATCGTTGGGGCCGAGTGATCTACCCGCTCTTCTATTTCGCCGCCGCCATTGCGGCTTCGATCATTCATGCTTGGTTCAATCCAGGAAGCATTGCGCCAGCCCTTGGTGCTTCGGGTGCCGTTGCAGCACTTATGGGTGGTTTCTTGGTTCGATTCCCGAAGCTGAAGATCCAAATGCTTTGGTTCATGCTGATTTTCCGCATTCGCTTTAAGGCTCCGGCATATTGTCTACTTCCGCTGTGGCTCTTCATGGAAGTTTTCTATGGCAGCCTCTTCGGGCAAACGACTGGGGTGGCTCACTGGGCTCACGTTGGCGGATTCGTGGCTGGCGCGCTGGCCGCTCTCATCATTCAGCGCACCGCTTTGGAGCACAAGGCCAACCTTGTCATCGAGGATAAAATCGGCTGGACTGCAGACCCTGCGGTGGTTCAAGGAACGGAGTTGATGGAGCAGGGAAAGTTTGACGACGCCATAGCTGTTCTCCAAAAGCATGTTGCCGCAAAACCGGATGCTATCGACGCGCATTCCCTTTTGCGCCAGTTGCACTGGCGCAAAAATGACCTACCGGCCCACCTGGCAATTACTGTCAAGTTATGTGCTCTTCATCTTAAGTCGCACGACCACGAGGCGGCTTGGCAAGACTATCAAGAATATACAAATGCCGGAGGTGACCGCATCCCTGCGGCAATGTGGCTCGAGCTGTGCCGCCTCGTGGAAGCTCAGCAGAACTACGAGTGCGCCGTAACGGAATACAAACACCTTGCCAAGGCCTACCCAACTGAACGCCAATCCCTGCTGGCGCTTCTTTCCGCGGGTCGTCTGTCTCTAAAGAAACTCAATCGCCCGGCTGACGCGCTGAAATTCTACCAGGCTGCTGCCGCTTCACCGGTACCGCACCTAGACTGGGAATCCAATATCCAGGCTGGCATCCAGGACGCGCAGAAGCAATTGGCGTCTCCGCCGCTGGGGTCGACTAATCCAGGTTTTCAATCATGAATGCAAGTGTCTACGATTTGGATCGATAGGGGGCTTTTGCGCTTCCGCTTGCCTGCTCACTGGCTTTCAGATCGCGCGCTTTCGAAATCGGAAAGCGGGGGGCACAACAATTCTCAGCCATTGCCTACGGCGCGAATGGGAATGGTCACTGTGGATGCCGCCTCGGAAGACGCCAGCATGTGACAGCGTCCGTCAAAAATCCCTCCGGGATCAATCACCATGCACGGCGCGTGAACCTCACCGGTCACCACTCCCTTGGCCTGAATTTCCACGCGGCCCTTCGCAAAAATCACGCCGTCGAAGCGCCCCGAAATCACCACGCGATTCCCTTCGATCTGTCCTTCGACTTTCGCGCCTTCTCCGAGAACCACGGTCTGCTCCGAGATGATGTTGCCCTTCACGTTGCCGTCCACTCGAAACGTTCCGGTGACGGTCAGCGTGCCTTCCAGGGTCACACCCTGATCAATGAATCCGGTCCACTCTTCACCTGCACCATTCTTTGTCGCACTGGGCCACTTCCACGCCATTTCAATACCCCCAAATTAGACTCTTCCACTTTAGCTGCATGTGGAGACAAGTCAAAGCAGCTTCAACCAGGAGTTGTCGAATGCACCGACTGAACTAAGGGACAGGAGTGATCGCTGCATCCGTTTCTCTACTTCATCAAGCGGTCGTAAATCCCCATCAGCTGCGGTTCGTCGTAGTATTCCAGCACCAATTGCCCCGGCCGCATTTTTGTTTTTTGGCGAAGCAGCACTTTGGTACCGAGGTGTCGCTGCAGTTCTTCCAAAGCAGACTTGATGTTTGCGTCCACGTGAATCTCAGCCGCAGCTTGATTGCCGCGCGAACGCCGCGACGCCAGCCGCTCGATCTGCCGCACGGTCAATCCGCCGCGTGCTGCACGTTGCGCATAGCGCATTCGCAACTGGGAATCCTGCACGGCAAGCAGCGCGCGGCCATGTCCGGCCGAAAGTTTGCCCTCTTCAATCCAATCTTGAATCGTGGGCTCGAGCTTCAGCAGACGAACGGCGTTCGCCACTGTTGCCCGGTCCTTGCCCGTCCGCTCTGCCACGGATTCCTGCGTAAGGTGAAATTCATTCATCAGGCGTTCGAATGCCCGCGCTGCCTCGATCGCATTCAAGTCCTCTCGCTGGATGTTTTCCACCAGCGTCATTTCCAGCGCCAGCTCGTCGGGAACTTGTTTTACGATCACTATTACTTTGCTCAGGCCCGCGCGTTGCGCTGCCCGCCAGCGCCGTTCCCCGGCAATTAACTGAAATCGTGGGCCCATCGGCCGCACAACCAGCGGCTGAATTATGCCGCTGGCCTGAATGGAACGCGCCAACTCGTCCAGCGCTTCCTCTCGAAAGCGCGTTCTTGGCTGGTACGGGCTAGGCTCAACGAGATCGATGTCCACTTCTCGCGGGCCCGTATGGACAGTTTCGCGCGCGGGCACTACTGCGGTGCCTCCGGCTGTCGTTGCTTGCGGTTGAATGGGAACGAATTCGGGCGACGCCTTCGGTTCAGGCTCCCGAATGAGCGCTCCGAGCCCCCGTCCCAGCGCGTTTCTCGGCATTGGCAATAACCTCCTGGGCGAGTTGTGTGTAGCCTTCCGCCCCTTTGCTATGAATATCGTAAAGAATGATCGGTTTCCCGAAGCTGGGTGCTTCCGCCAAGCGGACATTGCGCGAAATCACGCTTTGAAAGATCTGCGTTCCAAAAAAACTTCGCAAATCTGTAGCCACCTGCCTTGAAAGCGTCGTTCGCTCATCATACATTGTTAGCAGAATCCCCTCGATTTCAAGACTTGGGTTCAGTGTCCGCCGGATGCGCATCAGCGTATCTAGCAACTCCGAAACGCCTTCCAGAGCCAAGTACTCGCACTGGATTGGCACCAGCACAGCGTTTGCAGCCACCAGCGCATTCAGCGTCAGCAAGTCCAGTGCAGGAGGGCAGTCCAGAATTATGAAATTGTACTTATCGTGGAGAGTCTTCAGGGCACCTTGCAATTTGTATTCGCGAGTTTCTGCAGTCACCAGCTCCACAGCAGCCCCAGCAAGGTTTTTGTCGGCGGGGACGACATCTAGCGCATTGACTTGCGATTTTTGGATAATCTTTTCAAAAGGCTCCCCCGCAATCAGGGTGTGATAGAGGGTCTTGCGGGCGGGATCTTTCGTAAACCCAATAGCAGCGGTCGCGTTGGCTTGAGAATCGCAATCGATGAGGAGCGTGGGTTGCTCAGCGGCCGCAAGGCAGGCGGCCAGATTTACGGCCGTCGTGGTCTTTCCAACCCCGCCTTTTTGATTCGCAACCGCAATGATTCGCGCCAAATGTTGCCTCGCCAGCGAAAATCTAACAAAGCCGGCGCAGGGATGCAAGATGTTTCACGTGGAACAGCAACTTTTCCAGTGAGAATCTGCGTGGAACTTTGGGAATGTTCCACGTGGAACGGCGCTTCGCATCGCCGGATCCAATATTTTCTCTCGACGGTTCCTATTCCACGGCGCAGTTCGATTGTTCCACGTGGAACACCCGAGCCCCAAGTTGTGCCTCCGCCTCACATCGAGGATTCAGGAAACCAGTTTGCGGCTTTCAAGCATTTGAACCTTGAAGAACGGGCCAGCGCTAAATCGGGGATCTCGCAATTCATTTGTCGACCGTGTGGATGTTCCCCGTGGAACACTTTGCAAAACGTTTCACGTGGAACAATGCGCAGGAGCCTGGGAGCTCAAACTTGCGGAATTATCCCCGAGTCAAGTCGATGTGCCCTTGGGCTGGATCCTTCTTGTGCCTACTAAAAGCAGCCGCCTCAGCGAATGTGGCACCTGGATGGGGTCACGCCACTCCCAGGTCTGAATTCTTTGGATATCTGGCAGGTCCCTGGCCCCAATCCAGAGGATAACCTGTTTCGCTGCAACCTTTTCCGAGTGCGCCCACTCCAGAAACGGTGCAAATTCCCCCAATGCTCGAGAGCAGACGAAATCGAGTGGCGAAACCTCTTCCCCAAGCTCTTCATAGCGACTGACGAGGACCCGTGCGTCTGCAAGTCTAAGATCGCGAATGACTTCCGCTAGAAAAGTCGCCTTTTTGATGTTCGATTCGATGAACATCACGTCCAATTCGGGTCGGATGATTTTGAGCGGCAGACCGGGAAAACCGGCTCCAGAACCCACGTCGGCGAGCCGACCGTACTCCACAGGGACAGTTGGCGCAGCGTACATGCACTCGCAAAAGTGTCGATTTAGGATCTCTAAGGGATCACGAATCGCGGTCAGATTGATCTTCTCATTCCAGGCCAGCAGAATGCTCGTATACTGTTGAATTTGAAGCACTTGATAGTCATTCACGGCGATCTGAAACTCTCCGAGAGTCCTTCGAATGGTATCCGCGGAGAGCGCAGCCGGGCTGGGTGTCGGCATGAGAGTGATGATGGATCGCTGTTTTTCAGTTAACTACTTTATTTTGTTACAGTTACAGTGGATTCCACGAGATACCGAGGACCCGCAACTCCCGCAACCAAATCCACAGCGCTGTGCCAGAAAATCACGGGCACCAGACTATTGTATGCGATTCGTCCCGTTCCGAACACTGTCCCAATTACCAGGGTGCTCAAGAATCCGCCGCGCCCCTGATATAAATGCGCCAATCCAAAGAAGATGGAGGAAATAAGGACCGCGGCCCAAGCCGGCAATCCCAAGTGCGAAAGCACAGCCATCGCGAATCCCCGATAGAGAAACTCTTCGCAGAGCCCTGCCGTGATAGCCAGTGCCAGGAAGGGGAGTAATTCGATCGTGGATTGCGGCAGAATTCGTTCGGAGATGGCCTGCATGGGTCCCCGAGCCTTTGCGGGAAGGCGGCCCATGCGGCGCAAGTTGAGCCACTGAAGAATAGCAATCGTCGCAGCGCCGACAACGGAAGCCACCAGGGTTTTTGCCTTATCATGAATGACTAACCCCAGCTGTTCTGCCGTGTAGCCATGTGACCAGGCGCGCCACGCCACCACCGCCACGGCCAGCCACTGAAAGCCAATCGTCGACGCATACAGAACGAGACGCTCCATCGTACCGACGTGCGGCATGGCCATCAGCTTCTTTAAGCGCGCACGCCCGCGCCACGGCAAAATCACCCCAAGAGCCAAGAAAATCAGAGCGATGTCCCAAGGCATCCGCCGATAAGAACACTTTCTATACCCGGCGCGCAAGTATCCAAAGTTGTAGATCATGGATCAATTTGGAGCGAACTCGTCATCTCCAGGCTTGCGCCAACGAAGAAACTCCTTTACGCTGACCCCGTTGCCAGCGGCGTCTTCCCTCCCTACCCGCTAACGGTTGCTCCAGCTGCGATTCAAATTCTTGTGAAGGATGGATGCATGACGCGCACAAACACTTGGGGGGGACTTGCCGTGGCGGTAGTGCTGAGCTTGCCCTTGACCGCCTGCAAGGACACAAAAACGTTGCAGGAGAACGAGCAAATGAGGGCCCAAGTGGCGGAACTTCAGAAAGAGAACGGGCAATTGCGAAACGAGGTCGAAGCCATGACGGCGGCCCGCGATGCGTTGACCAAAGAGAACGAGGCGCTTAACGCACAGGTGAAGGCCCGGAAAACGAAGCACACCGGAAAGAAGGCTACGAGTCGAACACGTCGTCGGAGATAAAGGTCTCGGCGGTTTTACAACCCGCGCGCGGTGGGAGCGGGCGAACCAGTTTCTGCATTTATCGCCAGAAAAGGGAGGAAAGAGCATGAAAACGTTTGAGGTGCAATTTCGCTATCAGGATCGAAATGAAGGAACCGTGGAATCGACGGTAAAAGTGGATGCGTCGAGTCTTCCTGGAGGCGTTGCTAAGGCGACACGCGAGTTTGTCAAGGGCTTGGACCGCAAACAGAGATTCGACATGAACAAGAATGGACTCGAAATCACGGCCAAGGCTGTCGGGGCAGCAACGGAAGTGCCGGCAAAGACCTCCACCGAAGCCGCGGCTGGGTGAAAAATCAGCACGAGCGGATCGCTTCCCGCGCTTGGTCTACGAAATAGATTCCTGCGCCTGGGTTCTAGGTGCGCAAGCACGAACCGCGCCACCTCGCTATAATCAAGGTGGTTTACAGCGAGGTGTGACTTGGCCTCATCCGTAAAACTCACTTCCATGGCAAAGGCTGCGGGCTGCGCGGCAAAACTCAATCCAGCCACGCTGGATGCGGTGTTGCGCAAATTGCCGCGGCAGACCGATCCCAACGTGCTCGTCGGATTCGACACGAATGACGACGCCGGCATTTATTTACTGGGCGAAGGGCTCGCGCTGGTACAAACGGTGGATTTCTTCACGCCTATCGTGGACGATCCCCACCTGTTTGGACAGATCGCCGCAGCCAATGCGCTCAGCGATGTATACGCCATGGGCGGCCGCCCGATTTCCGCGCTGTCTATTCTCGGATTTCCTGAAAAGGGCGATCCCGCCATCCTCGAAGAGATCATTCGCGGCGGTCTTTCGAAAATGAACGAAGCGAAGTGCAGCGTCATAGGCGGCCACTCGATTCGTAACGAGGACATGCTCTTCGGCTACGCCGTTACCGGCGTCATCAACCCGCATCGAATTTGGCGAAATGTCGGAGCGCGTGCGGGCGACGTTTTGCTTTTCACGAAACCCCTTGGCACCGGCGTTATTACAACCGCGTTGAAAAAAGATCGCGCCACGGCGGAATCGCTTGCTGCTGCTGTAACTGCGATGACGACCCTGAATCGCGATTCCACTCTCGCGCTGCAGGGGCTTGACGAAATGACCGCCTGCGCAAAACGCATCCACGCAGTCACGGACGTTACGGGCTTCAGCCTTCTCGGCCACGCGCGCGAAATGGCGCTTGGCGATCCGGCGCACGGTATCGAGCAGGTTTCTTTCGAAATCGACCACAAAGCCTTCGCCTATTTTCCTGGTGCTATGGAAGCTGCTCGCGAAGGCCATCTCTCCGGCGGGCTGAAGAATAACCGCGCTTTCATTGGCGATTGCGTTGCTTTTGACGCTAGCGTCCCGTCCGAGTATCAGGATTTGCTCTTCGATCCGCAAACCTCCGGAGGCCTGCTCATCTCCATCTCATCCGAATCCGCTGAAGCGGCTCTCTCCGCCCTGCAGCATCACGGCGTCTCCGCCCGCCGCATCGGAAAAGTCGTCGCGAAGAAACACCCTCTTCTCTTTGTTCATTAGCATCATGACGATCGCGAGCATCCGGTAGACTTCCAGAATGGACACCATCACCCACGGCATCGCCGGCGCGCTGATTGGGAAAGCTATCTTTCGCGGCGAGGACCTGTTTGCCTCGCATCCGATGAACCGCGGACGCATCCTCACGTGGTCGCTGATGCTCGGCGCCATCTTTCCGGATTCCGACGTCTTCCGCGATATTTTTTCCAGCGA
>Ga0137409_10005028_pt1 | contig 13814 bp, 10 predicted proteins | sample CZODoug1_16funga_FD_122059 | JGI IMG/M metagenome (GOLD analysis project Ga0137409, IMG submission 122059) | Vadose zone soil fungal communities from Angelo Coast Range Reserve, California, USA - CZODoug1_16fungal (Hybrid Assembly) | ecosystem: Environmental > Terrestrial > Soil > Vadose zone... | reverse complement strand
GTCAGCGTGAGGCTGGTCGAAAAACCTGGATATGCGAAAAGTGCGCGCCACGGCGCGAGCGTCCACTCGGTGCCGCCGATCGCTGGCAGGTAGCCGAAAGCTGGAGCAAGCGTGCCCAGCAAGCCGGCGGCGATCGGCACCAGAAAAACTGCAACCGTAATCGCCGGTGCCCAGACAAACACTCCGCGTTGCGGAGCGCGCGTCGGATCCGCTTGACCTGCCGCGTGCTCTACTTCGTGTAGCGCCGTTCCCATTCTGCGGTGATGCGCGTCATCCAGGACGCATGCGGCTCGAGCAGAGGTTTGCCGAGTTCGGCGGGCGACGGCAGGGCGGGGCTGGGTGTCAGCGCATCAAAACGTGCGCGGTCGGCGGCAGCGAGCTTGCCCACGTCGAGAACCGAATAGCTCCCCATGTTCTTGATGTCCTGCGCTTGCGCCTGCGTCGCCGGTTCGAGCAGGAAGTTGGCGACGACCTGCGCGCCTTCCTTGTTCGGCGAGTTGAACGGGATGGCGACAAAACTGGTGTTGCCGATCGTGCCGCCCGCGAATGCGAACGTGCGCACGCTTGGCGGCAGCAGACCTTTGGTGATCGCGACCGCGGCCTCGGACGGGCTGAACGAGATCATCATGTCGATCTCGCCGTCGTTCATCAGCTGCCGCTGTGCTGGCCCGTTCTCGGGAAACTGGCGCCCCCGGCGCCACAAATTCGGGCGCAGCTTGTCGTACCAGGTCCACAGTGGCGCAGTCACACGATCGAAGTTCTCGTCGGTTGCCGGTTGCTGCAGCACCGCCGGATCGGGCGCGAGTTCGTACAACGCCTGCTTGAGGAACGTTGCACCAAGGAAATTACGCACTCCGGGATGGGTTGTGCGGCCCGGATTGGCCCGCGCCCACTCGGCAAGGTCGCGCGCTGAACGCGGCAGTGTTTTCGCGTCCTTGATGCGCGCGCTGTCGTAGACGAAGACGATCTGCGCCATGCGCCATGGCGCGGCCAACCCGTCGACCGATGTCGTGAAGTCGATCACGTTCGAGCGTTTGTTCACCGTGTCGACGTACGTGAAGTTGGGCAGGCCCTCGACAAAAGGGCCGTACAGCAGCTTCTGCGCCTTAAGGCTGAGGAAATTCGGCCCGTTGATCCAGATCAGGTCCACCGTGCCATTGGTCTCGCGACCAGCCGCTTTTTCGGCCACCACGCGCGTGACCGCTTCCGACGTGTCCTTGAGCCGCACGTGATTGACCGTCACGCCATAACGGGTCTTTACCTGCTCGCCCACCCAGGCGATGAACGCGTTGGTGTTTTCGTCGCCCGCCCACGCATTCCAGTACACGGTCTGGCCGCGCGCTGTCGCGACGACCTGGTCCCACGCGGGCGGCGGATTGGCCTGCGCAAACGCGAAGGAAGAAAAAACCGGCAGCAATACAAGCGCGCCGCGCGCGAACGCGCGCCGTGTTCTCGCAAGCCGCATTCAGGCGCCGATCGGTGTCAGTGGAATGTGTTTCGAGGCGGTTTCAGGTGACAAGCCCTTGGCAGCGCGGCGGCGCGCGCGCGCTGCTGCCAGCACCGGCCCGAGTTTTTCTTGATGAAAGCGATCGCATCCGATCCAGAGGTTCTGGTACGGCGTGCCATCGGGCAACTGCGTGCCGCTCGCTTCGATGAATCGTTGCTCCGACCAGCCGTAGCCGAGGCCCATTCTCTCGGGATGCCCCATCGTGATCGCCTCGTATGCGGGCACGCCGGCCAGCGAGTCGAGGATTTCGATCAGCGAATCCTCCAGCAGGTTGCCGATCGGCAGCGCCGTCTTCACGCAACACGGATACACGTCGCCGGTCGGCTCGATCGAAACCTCGGAGCCGTCGTATTGGTGGCGCAGGAAATTCAGCCCACCCGACCAGCGATTGCAGAAGTTGTCGGCGAGGGTGGCGCGCGAGAGGCTGTTCTCCCAAGCGCGGCCGCGTGGCCAGAGTTTGCCGATCCACGAATCAGGCGTGGCACCGAAAAAGCTGTAAAGCGGTCCTTCTTCTTCGTGCCAGTTGCGCGTCACCGCAGAAAGACCTGACTTGTGCATGCCGTTGCGTTCGAACATCTGCGAGAGTTTCTCGACAAACGCTTTCTGTTTCGCTTCGCCCTCGAGGCCGACGTGGAAGTCATCGATGCTCGCCACAGAGATCATCCACACGCCGCGTTCCAGCAGTTCGTTGACGATCTGGTCGGTCAGCAGGTCGCCGGTCGTCTGCACCACGACCTTCGCGCCACCTTGTGCGGCGTACCTGCGTTGCAAGCGTGCGATGACCGGGTACGCGACACTTTCGCGCACCGGATCCATCAGCGCTTCTCCGCCCGACAGGATGATGCGGCCGCGTTTTTCGACCAACGATCCGTCCGGACGCGGATCGGTCGTGTCGAGGTAGGTCATGCGCTCCGGCAGGTTATCGACGATGCGCGCATGGTTGCGCATGCCCTGCTGCACGACCGCGTCAAGATCGCCACGCACGTACGGGCGAAAGCGGTCGTCATAACAATGCTTGCACCTGCGATGGCAGGCAAACGACATCACGTAGTAGATCGATTCCATCGCGCGGGAATGGTGTTCCTGACGCGGGAACCTTACACCATCGCTACCTCATGTCATTCCGGGGAACGCAGCGACGAGGACTCTCCGCCTTCGCAATGCCGGGACTCCTCGCTTTCGGCTCGGAATGACACGACCTACCTCGCGGCCAGCGCCTTTCTCACGCCGGTCCCGTATGCCGGGTCCACCTTGTCGAACAAAACGAGTTGCCGCTCGGTGATCTCGCGCGGCACGCCCTGCATCGCTGCAGCGATGTTGTCGAACAGGCGCTGCTGTTGCGCGGCGCTCATCAGGCGAAACAGCGCACGAGGCTGGCTGAGGTCGTCATTGCCGGTGCGATGGTCGTGACGATCCGCGTCACCGGAAATGCGCAACGGCGGCTCGCGGTAGTCGGCACTTTGCCGCGGGCCGCCGAACGAATTCGGCTCGTAGTACGCGTCCGGATTGGGATTGTTCGGCGCGAAGCGCATCGCACCGTCCTTGTGATAGTGGTGCACAGGGCAACGCGGCGCATTCACCGGCAGAGCTTCGTAGTGGGTTCCCAGGCGATACCGATGGGCGTCCGCGTACGAGAAGATCCGCGCCTGCAGCATCTTGTCGGGTGAAAAACCGATGCCCGGCACCACGTTCGACGGCGAAAACGCCACCTGCTCGATCTCGGCGAAGTAGTTCTCGGGATTGCGGTTGAGCTCGACGAAACCGACCTCGATCAGCGGATAGTCCCTGTGCGGCCAGACCTTGGTGAGATCGAACGGGTTGTACGGAGTTTTCTCCGCGTCGAGCTCCGGCATCACCTGCACCATCATTCGCCAGCGCGGAAATTCGCCGTGTTCGATCGAATAAAAGAGATCCTCCTGTGTCGATTCGCGTGTGCGACCGACCACGTGCGCTGCTTCGTCGTTGGTCCAGTGCTTGTGCCCCTGCATGGTTTTGAAGTGGAACTTGACCCAGAAACGCTCCCCCTGCGAGTTCCAGAACGAGAAGGTATGCGACCCGTATCCGTTCACGTGCCGCACGGTCTGCGGCAGACCGCGATCGGACATCAGGATCGTGATCTGATGCAACGACTCGGGTGAAAGGCTCCAGAAGTCCCACGCCGCGGTGTTCGAACGCAGGTAGGTCTTCGGATGGCGCTTCTGGGTGTGGATGAAATCGGGGAACTTGAGCGGATCGCGAATGAAGAACACCGGCGTGTTGTTGCCGACCAGGTCCCAGTTGCCTTCTTCAGTGTAGAACTTGAGCGCGAAACCGCGCACGTCGCGTTCGGCGTCGGCCGCGCCGAGTTCGCCGGCGACCGTCGAAAACCGCAGGATGAGATCGGTTTTTTTGCCGACCTTCTCGAACACCCTTGCGCGCGAATACTTCGTTATGTCGTTGGTGATGGTCAGCGTGCCGTATGCGCCCCAACCCTTGGCGTGCACGACACGTTCGGGAATCCGTTCGCGGTTCTGGTGCGCCAGTTTTTCGATCAGTTGCCAGTCCTGCGGCAGCAACGGCCCGCGGGCGCCGGCCGAAAGCGAGTTCTGGTTGTCGGCGATCGGTGCGCCGGCGCTGGTGGTGAGGGTGGGGTTCGGGTCGTCGACGGCCATCTGGTTGCTCCCGCTGATTGATGGAATCAATCTAGGGGGAGGGGCCGATAGCGTCCAATCGACAATAACTGTCGCGGCGATAAACGCCGGCTATTGCGCAGCTCGCTGGTCCGCGAGCCGCAGCCGCGTGAGTGGAGTTTTCAGCGGAAGTTTTCCGCGAAATCTCCGTTCTGCGCGACCGCGGCCCCGGGACCGGCCTGTCGTCTCGGCCCTGGATCAGTTTGCGAACAAACGATCCTTGGGAACCGCGACGAACGTTGTGTTGCCCGGCGTACGCCAGAGAAGGCGTGCTACTGCATCACCGCCGTTTTCGTAGAACTCCATCGTAACGGCGTAGCGCACGCCAGCGACAAGATTGATCGGACCGGTGGTGTTGGTGATCGCCGAGTGGTCGGTCCAATTGTTTACCACCTGCGTGCCGTTCACATAGAGGCGCACACCATCGTCGGAGATCGTCTGGAACGTGTACGTACCTGTCGCAGGTGCTTGCACAAAACCGGTCCAGCGCACCGAGAACGAGTTGGCGTTGACGTTGGTGCCGGGCTTTGCGCTGCCCCAGTTGAAGTCCACCGCCTCGACTCGCGTGAGGCGCACCGTGCCGGTCATCGTCTTGTTGTTGTAGTAACGGCCGGTGAGACCGGCGCCCGTCCCGGCAATGATCGGCGCGGTGGTTTCTTCGCTGCCGATCTCGCGCAGGTAAGCCACCAGGTTGCCGAGGTCGGTCGCGTTCATCGTCACGCCGTTGTGCGCGCTTACCGCGTCGGCCAGCGTTGCCGCCGACCCGTCGTGCAGATACGGCGCGGTGGCCCATGCGTCGCGCAGCGATGGGATGTCGATGCCGGTAAGCGTGCCGCCGAGGCGCTTGCCGCTGGCGGCCTTGATCGTGCCGATGTTGACCGTCGAGTTGATGCCACTGCCGGTAAACGCCGCACCAGCGTGACAGCCGCCGCAGCCCTGGTTGGTGAACACGGTCTTGCCGGCAGTGGCCGCCGTGGACAGTGCCCCCGCGCTGGTGCGGAACGGGCTGGTCGGGAACGTGTTGAGCGACGTGACGTACGCGGCCAATGCGTCCAGGTCGGCGCTGAGACCCGCCTTGGTGGTGCCAAGCGGCTGGTTGCGCGTGCCGGTGTTGAAGGCGGCGTCGGTCATCAGGCCGGTGCCGCCTGAGAGCTGGCGGATCTGCCCTTCAAAGTCCTGCAGCTCGTCAAAATTGGCGCTCCAGTGCAGGTACCCCTGGCCCATCGCCGCGCGCCCGCGCAGGTTGATCGTGTTGCGCAGTCCTTCGCCGAAGCCGGTCAGGTCCCACACCCGTCCGTCGTGACCGCCGTCGTTATGGCAGGTCGCGCAGCTCATGTAGCGATCACGTGCCAGACGCGTGTCGCGGGCGTCATAGAACAACTGCTTGCCCAACAACACCTGTGCGGTGAGTTTTTCCGTCGCAACGGCTGCGAGTGTCGCCAGCAGCGGGACGTTCGCCTCACCGCGATCGAGCAGCGGCTTGAGGTCGTAGAGACCGACGGTGCGATCCATGAAGTTGTTCACGTACAGCGTCTTGCCGTCGGCGGACAGCGCGAGTCCTTGCGGTGCGCGGCCGGCGTCGAAGCGCATCAACTGGGCGCGCGAAAAAGCGTCCACCACCGCCACTTCGCGGCTGGTTTCCAGTGCAACGAAGAGATAGACACCGTAGTTGTCGAACAGCGCCGCGCTTGCCACGCTGGAGTTGTCGTGATCGACGCGCCCGGCAAGGTCTTCCGTTCCCGCGCCGAGATCAACCCGCGAGCTGATCGCGCGCACGGTGCTCTGGAAGTTCAAACCGGTGCCGTCGCGCAAAGCACCGCGCTTGATGTTGTCCTGCTTCGACGGAACGAAACCCTGGGTCGCGTCCGGCGACAGCGCGATCGCGCCGAGGTAGTTCGGAATGCCGCGGCCCTGGGTTTCGAAGTCGGGCCTCTCGCTGTGCACGAGCATGATGGTTCGCACCACGCCCATCGAGCTCGTGGACAGTTGGACCACCTGGCCGCCCACCGCGATGTTGTTGATGCTGGTCTGGACGGCCGCAGTTGCTTCGCCCGGCAGCGGCGGGGTGACGAAGAGCGAGACGTAAGCACTTGTGCCATCCGCGCTCACGGAGACGTGGCGCGGATTGGCACCGACGTTGGCGGTACCGGTCTGCGCGTACGAGCCGGTGTCATAACGCAGCACCTGGCCGGTCGCTTCGAGAGCGATAAACGCCATGTTCGCGCCAGGCACCATCGCGATGCCGAACGGCTGCGATGCACGCGGCAGCGCAAGTGTGCGGCTCACCGCGAGCGACGACGGATCGATCACGCTGATCGAGCCGCCCTGCTTGTTGGTCACCCACAGCATGCCGTTGGCAGCACGGGCAATCGACCGTGGCGCCGCTCCGACCGCGATCTCGCGCAACCTGGCACGCGTGACCGCGTCAAAAACCGTGACCGAGTCGTTGTCCTGGTTGACGACCCACATCCGCGGATTGCCCGTAACCGGTTGTTCGTAGGCGACGTTCGACGAGCCTGTCGGCCGCTGCGCGGTCGTGGGCAGGTAGACCATCTGCAGGAACGTCTGGCGCGTTTCGACACCACGATCGTCGATCGCGGTGACGGTCACATAGAACACCCCGGCCTGGGCATATTGATGCGTCACGCTGCCCGAGGGTGAATACGCGGTCTCGGGCGAACCGTCGCCGAAGTTCCACTTGTAGAGCGTGTTGAATCCGTTTGCGGTTGCGGTGAACGAGACCGTGGTGCCCGATTGCAGCGGGATCGGCGGCGGCAGCGGATCGATCACGAGCGGCGCGCCGCCGGCGATCGTCCACACAAAACTTGCGCTCGCGACGTTGACGCCGTCGCTCGCGGTTATCACCACGTTGAAGCTGCCTTGCGTGGTCGGGGTGCCGGTCATGCGGCCGGTGCCGGCGTCGATCGTCACGCCGGGCGGCAGGCCGGTTGCGGCGAATACCAGCGTGTCGCCGTTCGGATCGGCCGCATTGAGTTGCACGTTCACGCTGGCACCAGCCTGGTCGGTGCGATTGCCCGGATTGACCAGCGTCGGCACCGTCGCGGGATTGGCGACCGCGGCGACGTTGATGCGAACCATCTTGGCGACCGACGGGACGCCGTTGGCATCCAGGATGAACATCAGGTAGTTGCCCGGTGTTGCGTCGGCAGCGCGCGCAGGCGCCTGCACGTTCAAGCGTGAACCGCTGGTGTTGAACGTCAGGTCGACGTAACGCTGCTCCATGTTCCAGCTATGGGTGACGGAGCCGGTCTTCACCAGCGCAACGCGGCTGACACTGGCAGCGTCGGCAAAATCGATCGTGAAAGTCTTGCCGATCTCGAGCGTGTCCGGCGCGGTGGTGATGACCGGCCGCGGTGCAAGCGCCCCCGCCGCGGTGAACAGATACGGCGGGTAGTACACCTCGATGTTGAGGTTGTTCAGCGGGCCCGGGGCACCGCCGCCCATCACCAGCACGCTGCCATCGGCCATCAGCAGCGCCGTCGAGTGATACAGGCGTGCGAGCGCGCCCGACGATCCTTGTGTCCAGAGGCCGCTCTGCGGATCCCAGATCTCCGCAATGTTGTTCACCCCGGTAAGTTCGTTCCAGACCTGGCTGCCGCCGGTAGCGAGCACCTTGCCGTCGGGCAGCATGGTCGCCGTGACCAGCCGGCGTTGTGACGACATCGATTGCGTCGGTGTCACGACCGGCGCGCCGCCGGTGATGTCGATCACGACCGCACCGTTGCTGGAACCGCCGAATTGCAGGATGCGTCCCGGGCGGAACATCGCCGCGCTGGCGTCGTTGCCGCGATAGGCGGAAGCAAACTGGCCGGCCTGGGTCACTGCGCCGGTACCCGCCGTGTCGACGTAGTACATGCGACCCGCGCTGTCATAGCCGAACACCCGGCCGTCCGGGCCGACGAAGTTGCGCGGATACATGAAGTCGAACGAGCTGGTATCGGCGCTGCTCAATAACCTGAACGTGCCGTCGGTGCCGCGCACCTCGGGCCGATCGGTGCCGCCTGAACCACCCTGTGTGTAGACCTCGCCGTTGATGAGCACGATCGACGAGGAATACCAGCGCGCGCGATTCATGTTGTTGCCGCGCGTGAGGGTGTTGGCGTTGTAGGAGAAAACGTTGGAGTTGTTGTTGCCGGTGTTCGTGGTGCCGGTACCGGTCCAGTTGTCGCCGCCGGCGATGAACACACCGGCGCCACTCTGAGGCAACACGACCTGCGAGCTGCAGAAGATGTCGGTCGCGGTGGCGTTGGGCAGTGTCATGTGGCCCGCGCTCGGACCGGCGCTCGGATCCCACACGTCGTAGATGAAATACCCCGTTTGTTTGCCGGTCCCATCCGTGCCATAGGTCAGTACGCGGCCGTCGGGCATCAACACCGCGTGCACCGCGATCACAGGCCAGTTGTAGACCTGCGACCACATTCCTTTCTGATAGGCGTCTGCCGGAATCGGCCCGGTGGGAAAACCCGGCGGAGTGACTTGCGCTTGCGCGCGAACCGGTCGATCGACCTGGGTTTCAGGCGCGCCTCCGCCGCCGCAGCTCGCCGCAAGGATCGCGGCGAAAACAACAGCGGTAACTCGGAAAATCGCTGGGGTGACCGTTGCGCACAGCGTGCTCATGGGAAAGGCCTGTCCTGGAAACAGACATCGATTGACTGGAACCGGGACGGCCAAAACTTCGGCCAGTGCGCAGGCTGCGATGGCGCCTCAGAAACCGCACATGCAGCAAACCCCTCCTTGAATTGCGCTGCCCAGCGTCTTGTGAACGTGGGCAGGGGAGGTGCAAGCCCCGTTCCAGCAGCGCAACGTGCTGATTTGATTAGACCAGAGCTAGTCCGATCGGATGATCTGTAAGGGTATCCGACACCTAAGCGAAGGTGCCGCAATCCACCTGCTCAGACAAACTCGAGCGTTCGCTTACTTCGCAGTGAGCTTGAAGTCGAACGTGACGCCGAGGCGGTCACCCTCGGCCGAAACCGCCGTGATATCGAGCCGCTCGAGGTCGCTGGTGTAAGGAATATTGGGCTGCTTGAGCATCGAACGCACCGCCGACGCGACGTCGATCTCGACCGCCTGCGGAAACCGTTGCATCACGACCGATTGCACCAGCGCGCGGGTCGCCTGGTCGGTGATGTTGTCGATGCGCAGATCCGCAAGCCGCACTGTGCCGCCTTGTTGCGCCGGTTTGCCGGAGAGCGTCACCTTCGAATTGAGCGGCACGCCGATGCACTGCGCGCCCACCATCACGCCGAGAAACGACGTCAGATTCGCATTGAGCACGAGGCGGCCGCCCGTCAGCGTCACTGCCGGTTCATCGAGATACGCGTAACACGCGCCACGCTGCAGGTAATAGCGTCCCTGGTCGGTGAAGAGCGACTGTCGCACCAGGCGATCGACCGCGGTGCGTTCGAGCACGATTTCCGCGCCGCGCGCAGGTGTGCACGCAAGCAGCACCAGCGCAAGTACACCAAGCAGCAGGTTGTGCGCGAATCTCATCGTGGCTCACCTCGCAAGGAAAGAACGCTTCGATTGTGCGCGCCGGCGCCGGTTCCGCATCGTGCCGGCTCTATCGGGTCCAAGGTGGGCGCGATGCGAGAATCCGTGTCCGTCCCGAAAAAACCGTTAACGAGGAAGCAGCGCGATGAAGGTCTTCAATTTCAGTGCCGGTCCCGCCGTGTTGCCGCGCGAAGTGCTCGAGCGCGCCGCCGCGGAGATGCTCGACTGGCACGGCAGCGGCATGTCGGTAATGGAGATGAGCCATCGCGGCAAGGAGTTCATGTCGATCGCAGCCAAGGCGGAATCGGACGTACGCACGTTGCTCGCGATCCCCGCCGACTACGCAGTGCTGTTTCTGCAAGGTGGGGCGATCGCGGAAAACGCGTTGATCCCGATGAACCTGCTCGGCGAGAAAAAGGTCGCCGACTACGTGAACACCGGCGAGTGGTCGAAAAAATCGATCAAGGAGGCGAAGAAATACTGCCAGGTGAACGTCGCCGCGTCCGCGGAAGACAAGAACTTCACCTACGTACCTCCGCGCGCAACGTGGAAGCTTTCGGCCGATGCGGCCTATGTGCACATCTGCACCAACGAAACCATTGGCGGCGTCGAGTACAACTGGACGCCCGACACGGGCAGCGTGCCGCTGGTAGCCGACGCCTCATCGCACATCCTGTCGCGCCCGCTCGACGTCACGCGCTACGGCGTGATCTACGCCGGCGCGCAGAAAAACGCCGGACCCGCGGGCGTGACCCTCGTCATCGTTCGGCGCGATCTGCTGGAGCGGGCGCTGCCGATCACGCCGTCGGCCTTCCACTGGAAGGAGCAGGCGGAGAACGACTCGATGCTGAACACACCGCCCACGTATTCGATCTACATCGCCGGCCTGGTCTTCGAGTGGCTGCTCAAGCTGGGCGGCCTGGCCGCCATGGAGACACGCAACGTCGCCAAGGCAAGGCTGCTCTATGACTACCTGGATTCGACCGACTTTTACCGCAACCCGGTACTCAAGCAGGATCGGTCGCGCATGAACGTGCCGTTCAAGTTGCGCGACGAGTCGCTCGACGGCGCGTTCCTCAAAGGCGCGGAAGCGCGTGGCCTGTTGCAACTCAAAGGGCACCGTTCGGTCGGCGGCATGCGCGCCTCGATCTACAACGCCATGCCGCTGGAAGGCGTGCAGGTGCTACTGGACTACATGAAGGAATTCGAGAAGAAGAACGGCTGATCGACCCGGGGGCCCAGATGAGCAACTATCAGATTCTCGTTCTCAATCAGATCGCCAGCCAGGGTCTCGATCGATTGCCTCGACCGCGCTATGCCGTGGCCAAGAACGTGGCACGGCCCGACGCGATCCTCGTGCGTTCGCACGACATGCACGCGATGGACATCGCGCCGACGGTCAAGGCGATCGGACGCGCCGGCGCCGGCACGAACAACATACCCGTGGCAGAAATGTCGAAACGCGGGGTTCCGGTCTTCAACGCGCCCGGGGCCAACGCCAATGCAGTCAAGGAACTGGTGTTCGCCGCGCTTTTGATGAGCGCGCGCAATCTCGTCCCTGCCTTGCACTTCGTTGCCAGGCTGACCCCGGATGCGGCGGATTTCGAAGCACGGATCGAGGAGGGCAAGAAGCAGTTCGCCGGAGTCGAGCTGCCGCAGCGAACGCTCGGCATCATCGGCCTCGGCGCCGTGGGCGGCCTGGTCGCCGAGACAGCGCTGAAGCTGGGCATGAAGGTGCTCGGCTTCGATCCGGAAATCACCGTTGACGCCGCCTGGCGCCTGCCGTCGAACGTGCGCAAGGCCAACAACGTCGAGGAAGTGCTGCGCCAGTCCGACTTCGTCACGCTGCACGTGCCGCTCCTGCCGGTCACGCGCCACATGATCGATGCAAAACGACTGGAGGCGCTCAAGCGCGACGCGGTCCTGCTCAACTTCGCGCGTGATGCCATCGTTGATGAAGCGGCCGTGCTGGCGGCGCTGCGCGCGGGACGGCTGCGCGCTTATCTATGCGATTTCCCGTCGCCGCGATTGTCGGCCGAGCCGCGGGTGGTGGCGCTGCCGCATCTTGGCGCGTCGACGGCGGAAGCCGAAGAGAACTGCGCGATCATGGTGGTCGACCAGGTACGTGCCTACCTCGAGCACGGCGATATCAGCAACGCGGTCAATTTTCCGAGCGTCGAAATGGCGCGCGAATCGGCGTTCCGGGTCGCGATCGCCAACTCCAACGTGCCGAACATGCTCGGTCAGATTTCGACCACGATGGCGCAGGCGGGGTTGAACATCCACAACATGGTCAACAAGTCGCGCGGCGAGATGGCCTACACGCTGGTCGACGTCGACAGCGCGGTCGAGCAGAAGGTGATCGACGAAATCGCGGCGATCAACGGCGTGCTGTCAGTGCGCAGCATCCCCGTAGAGGGCTGACCCCTCTCGCCTTCCCCTCTCTCGCAAGGAGAGAGGGGAAAGATGGATCACTGCTTCTGTGTTGTCTTGGACGTTGCGGCGGGTTTTGTATCCGCCGCGTCCTCTTTCTTGTAGTCGCCGATCACGCCCTTCAGCGGGCACACCGAAAACGCCGGGCATTTCTTGCAGCCTACAGCGATGGCAATCGGGCATAACGTCATGATCGTCCTCCTCGAAGGACTACGCCTCGTACTTGAACGACAGCGAGAGTCGGGCGCGATACGCCATAACCTTGCCGTCCTCGATCTTCAGATCGAGCTTGGAGACTTCGGCGATGCGCAGGTCACGCAGCGACTTGCTCGCGATTTCGACTGCGTTCTTGGCTGCGTCTTCCCACGACACTGTGCTTGTGCCGATGATTTCGGTTACGCGATACACCCCGCTGTCCACGTTCTTTTTAGCCATCCGTTGTCTCCTCAAGGTGCGGACCCAAAATCCGAGCCCAGCACCATCATAAGCTCCTCTCGCACACGGCCACGTCAACGCACCTTGATTTCGGTCCAGAGCCGGCCACGCTCACGCCGTTGTTCCGCGGGCAATAACCGCAACTGGCGCAGCTTCTTCATCGTCTCGGGGTCCGGGAATATGGAAACGTTCGCTTTGACCTCCGGCTTGATGTACTGCATCGCCGCGGCGTTTGCATTGCCGGATCCGATCAGGTTCGATAGCTCGGCGGCGTTCTGGCCGTCCATCATGAAATTGATGAAGGCGTGCGCAAGTGCCGGATTCGGCGCCGACTTGTGGATCACCATGTTGTCGACCGAAAGCACCGCTCCCTGGCTGGGAATCACGGAAACGACCTTGAAGTCCTGCTTCGCAGCGGCGGCGTCCTGGTTGGCCTGAAAGAAGTCGACCGAGTAGCCAAGCGCGAGCCAGATGTTGCCCGTCGACATCTCCTTGATGTAGGACGAAGAGTTGAAAGCGGCCCAACATGGCTTCGCTTTCTTGATGGTCTCGGCAGCACGCTTGTAGTCGTCGTTGCTGGTCGTGTTCGGATCGATGCCGAGATAGATGAACGCGGCTGAAAAAACTTCGTCGGGTGAGTCGAGCACCGTGCTGTGGCCCTTGACCTTGCATGCCACCTTCGGATCGAACAGTGCCTCGAAACCGCGCGGGTCCAAACCAGCCGCTTGCATGCGCTTGTCGTTGAAGCCGATCACGGTAGTCGAGTATGCATAGGGCACCGAGTACTTGTTGCCGGGGTCGAACTCGGTGTTCATGAACTCCGGTTTCATGTTCTTCAGGTTCGGTAGCTTGCTGTGATCAAGCGGCTGCAGATCACCCTTTTTGATCAACACCTCGAGCGCGTTGCTGGTGGGCACGATGACGTCGTAGCCGGTTGCACCCGCCGCAAGTTTGGCCAGCATCTCCTCGTTGTCCGAAAAATACGTCTGCACGATCTTCGCGTTGAACTCCTTTTCGAAGCGCGCAACCGTCTCCGGCGCGATGTAGTTGTTCCAGTTGTAGAGATTCAGCGTGCCAGTGGGCTTGGCCTCGGCTTTTGCGTCCGCTGCCGGGCTCTTCGCCGGGGCCGCTTCCTGCTTCTTGCCGCAGGCGCCGGCAAGGGCCATACAAAGCGCCGCCGCAAGCAGTGCGCGCAAGGTGTGTGCAGTCATGGTCGTTCCTCTCGGTCTTACTCGTTCATTCGCAGCAGTCCGGGC
>Ga0137409_10005027_pt1 | contig 13816 bp, 8 predicted proteins | sample CZODoug1_16funga_FD_122059 | JGI IMG/M metagenome (GOLD analysis project Ga0137409, IMG submission 122059) | Vadose zone soil fungal communities from Angelo Coast Range Reserve, California, USA - CZODoug1_16fungal (Hybrid Assembly) | ecosystem: Environmental > Terrestrial > Soil > Vadose zone... | reverse complement strand
GCGCCTGGCGCGTCCGGGCTAATACAGATTCACGACGCCGCGACCGGCGGGATTATAGATACGATCGATCTGGCCGCCGCCACACAGACAAAGATGGTGGGCGGAACCCTGTACAACTATTTTCCAGTGATCGTGAGCGGCAATACCGCGCTCATCACGCCGCACGTCGCGCTCGAATACAACAAGGCGTACTTCATCACCATCGACGCCGGCGTTTTCAGGACGGCGAACGGCGTCTTCGCCGGAATCGCAGGCGATACCGGCTGGCGGTTCACAACAAAACCCTCCGCGCCGGACGTTGGCGCGACGACGCTGGTGGTTGCGGCGGATGGCGCCGGAGATTTCGCCACCGTTCAAGGCGCAATTGATTTCGTGCCCGCGGCTAACGCCACGCGCAGGCTGATCTTCGTTCGCAAGGGCGTCTATCAGGAGCTTGTCCGCATCAACAGCAATAAGCCGCTGATCACTCTGCGCGGCGAAGATCGGAAGGAAACTGTGATCGCCTACACGAACAACGCGAATTTCAATCCGAATTCGCGCAGCGTGGTCTGGGTTGACGCCGGAGATTGGACTATCGAAAACTTGACCGTTCGCAACCTGACGCCGCAGGGCGGGTCGCAAGCCGAGACCATTCGAACCAACGCCGCTCGCTCGCAAATCCGGAACTGCGATCTCTACAGCTTCCAGGATACGCTTCAGCTCAACGGCTCGGCCTACGTCGAGAACTGTTACATCGAAGGCGATGTCGATTTCATGTGGGGGAACGCCGCCGCTTATTTCCTGAATTGCGAGCTGAAGAACGTCAGGTCCGCAGGCTTCTACGTGCAGGCGCGCACGCCGCAGAATCAGCCCGGATTCGTCTACGTCAACTGCCGTGTCAGCGGCGCGGCGGGCGTTACCGGGACTTTTCTTGCGCGCATCGATCCCAACGTCTTTCCTGACAGCCAGGTCGTCTACATCAATTCGGCGATGGGTTCGCAAGTGGCGCCCGCCGGATGGCTGCTCAACAACGCGACCAGTTCGAACACGGTCCGGTTCTGGGAGTACCGCAGCACGGACCTGAGCGGAGCGCCTCTCGACGTGAGCCAACGAATCTCATCCTCGCGCCAAATCACCGACGCGGAGGCCACACAGTTGAGCGACCCGAATTTTGTTCTCAGCAATTGGGCGCCGCAGACGCCGCCATTCATTCGGAGCCAGCCCGTGAGCCAGACCGTAAGCGCGGGCCAGGATGTGATTCTCGCAGTCGGCGCGGCCGGCGCGCCCGCATACCAGTGGTTCAAAGATGCCGTGGCGATTCCGGGCGCAACCGGGCCTGCGCTTCTCTTACCAGCGGTTCAGGCTAGCGCCGCGGGCAATTACACTGTAAGTGTCAGCAATTCGGTTGGCTCAGTCCTCAGCGCGCAGGCCACTTTGACCATTGTGGCAGGCGCCGGAGCGCCAGTGATTGCGCAGCAGCCCGCAGTTCAGACCGCCGTGATCGGCGATGCGGCGACGTTTACGGTAACTGCAACCGGCGCGGCGCCGCTAGCTTATCAATGGCTGAGGGACGGCCTGCCGATCGGCGGCGCTACGGGACCGACGCTTACTCGAACGGCTTTGCAGTTGTCCGACGCCGGTTTCTACAGCGTTACGATCAACAATGGAATCGGCTCGGCGACGAGCGCGCCGGTTCTGCTGACGGTTCGCGCGACTCCCATCGTCTCGCCGGTGACGATCCTGACGCAGCCCGTGAGCCGGACGGCGTTCGCCGGCGACGCCGTGAGCTTTAGCGTTACCGCGCAGGGCGTGCCGCCTCCTGGATATCAATGGTTCAAGGACGGCGCGCCGATCGCGGGCGCCAACGCGGCGACGCTCACGCTGACAAATGTCCAGCTCAATTCGGCAGGCTCTTATTCGGTCACGGTCACGAACGTCTCCGGGTCTGTCACGAGCAATCCCGCGACGCTGACCATATTCACGCGTGGAAACCTGATCGCCCAACAACCGCAGAGCCAGGTCTTGAACATCGGCGAAACAGCTACATTCACCGTGGTGGCCAACGGAGCCGGCGCCATCAACTATCAATGGCGAAAGAACGGCGCCGACATCGCGGGCGCTACCGGTTCGACGCTGACTTTGCCGAATGTTCAACCTACGGATACGGCTGTGTATACCGTGCTGGTCGCGAGCGGAACTGAGGCGACGCTCAGCGCGCCGGCCATTCTAGCCGTGACGAGTCCGGCGACCGGTTTGCCTCCACTGACCACGTTCGCGCTGGAAGGCTTCGCGTCCATGGGGGGGCTGGGGGGACAGGGCGTGACCGGCGGCGGGCTTGCCGATCCTTCGGACACGGCGCGCTACAAGGTAATTGATTCCTCCACTCCGAACCCCGCGCAGACGCTTCAAAGCTATCTGCAAAGCCCCGACCCGCTGATCATTGAGTTGCGCACCGACATTGATCTGGGCGCGCTCAACAACCAGAGCCGCCGCCCGCTCATCAACCCGGAGCTTATCGCGTCGAATCTCGGCGTGATCCGCGTCGCTTCGAACAAGACGCTCTTTTCAGATCGCGGCGTGACATTGAAACATGGGACGCTGAACATTGATGGCTCGCAAAACATCATCATTCGCAACCTGAAGTTCCGCGGTCTTTGGGAATGGGACGACTCCACCCAGGGACTCTACGATCTTCAGAGCTGGGACTTCATTGCGCTCACGAACGGCGCCAGCAACGTCTGGATCGATCACTGCGATTTTGCGAAGGTTTATGACGGCCAAGTTGACATTGTGCATGGCTCGGACCTCGTGACCGTCTCGTATTGCCGCATCACAGGCGACCTCGGCGACGAGGTCGTCAATCAGATCAACTACCTTGAGAGCCTCTACCAGGCCAATCCCGCCGACCCGCGCATCAGCTATTACGCGAGTCTGCGCAACGCGGGCCAGTCAGTCCAGCAAATCATCACTCATGAGATTCCGCAGGATAAGACGAGTCTCGTGGGCAATGACGACAACGCCGGCGCGACGGACACGGGCAGGCTCAACGTGACTTATCATCACAACGCGTTCACGCTCGTCCGCCAGCGCACGCCGCGCATGCGCTTCGGCAACGCGCACATCTACAATATCCTTGTTGATGATACGCTCTCGGCGCCGTTCCCCGGCACGCAGACAGCGGTCAACTCCACGATCAACGCCGCTGTGCTCGTTGAGAACAGCGATTTCCTTGAAGTGCGGACGCCGCTCGCGTTCTCCGGCGGCGGACGGATCACGCAGCGGGGCAGCCAGTGGACATTGAACGGCGCGCTCACGCCCTTCAACCCGGCGGCGCTGAATCCGGTTGATCCGGACGCGCTCGTCTGGAACCCGCCCGCGAGCTTCACGTGGACAGACCTCACGAGGCTGCCCTACGCGTACACACTCTCGCCCGTGGATTTCGTCAGAAACAACCCGAATCAGGTGGGTACGATCACTTCGGCGGATGACACGGATCGCGCGCTGTTGCGAAGCTATCTGCCGCTGACCTCCCTGCTCGCGAACGCGGGATTCACCTTGTCGCTGTCGACACAGGGGCAAGGGACGATTCAGAGCGCTCCTTCAGGCCCGACATATCAGGTCGGAACTGTCGTCCAGCTCACCGCCGTTCCCGCCGCAGGTTGGCAGTTCTCCAATTGGAGCGGCGATCTGACGGGCAATGCCAATCCCGCCATGATCGTGATGAACAGCCCGAAGAGCGTGACCGCGATCTTCATGGAGGCGCTCACACCGCCCAACATCACGACGCAGCCTGCATCACAGACCGCGCCGGTAGGATCGGATGTGACGTTCAGCGTAGTGGCGACAGGAACTGCGCCATTGAGTTATCAATGGAAAAAGGACGGCGCCGACGTTCCCGGGGCGACCGGGGCCACGCTGACTCTGACCAACGTCCAACTCTCTGAGGCCGGCAGCTACAGCGTCGAGGTCAGCAACAACGCAGGCGTCGCCAACAGCGACCCGGCCACATTGACGGTCACAGATGCGCCGGTCTTCTTCTTGCGCGAGCGGTTCGCGGACGGAGACCGCACAACCCAGAACCTGCCTGACTCAGCGGCCTGGTTCACGTCTTCTGGCAGCAGCAACCTGACTGCGACCGTTGGCCAGGCGACCCAGATCATCAGTTCGAGCCGCACGCTGCTCGACTATTTCAGCAACGCGTCCGCGACGCCAGTCAACGTCGGACTCAATCAAACACTCACACTCGACTTCACAGTTCAATTCACCGGCTTCGATACCGGGGCGACGGTAGGCGCAAACACGTTCGTGGTCGGTCTCCTTCGTTCCGTGGCCAACCCCGACGCCACGAGCGGAACAGGCTTCACCGCGACAGGCCCGCCCAACACCAATGCGCGCGTGAGCGGCGACTTCGGAAGCAACAACCCGACGAGCAACGTGTTTAACAATTACGGCGGCTATGCGGCCATGACCTATACCGGCCTCGCCGGCGCGGGCACGCCGATCAGGCTCTACGCCCGAACCGGAGTGAGCGCCTCGCTCCTGAACAGCACAAGCCCCTTCACGCAATTCACCGGAGCGGCGCCCACGCCCTCGACGGCGATGCTCGCAAACACCGATTATCGCGGGACGCTCACCCTCCAGAACACCGGCAGTGGCGTCAGCGTCAGTTACACGCTGAGGGACGCGGCCACGGGCAGTGTGGTGATGACGTATGCCGCTGTACAGGCGGCGGCTTCCTTCACGCAGTTCGACACAGCCGCTTTCTATCTGAGCAAGGCCTCCAGCAGCGCCAACTACAACTTCATCATCAAGGCGGTCGACGTCTCGCTATCGGGCGACAGTCCTGGCGATCCGCCGGTGATCACTACGCAACCTGTTTCGCAGACCGTCAGCGCCGGCAGGATACTCGCGCTCGATACGCTCTATCAGCTCGGCAATCTGGTCTTTCGCGGAGACAGCAACACGCCTGACAGCCCGCTTGCGCCGATACCCGCGCCGGAGCTGGCATTCTCGTGGAACGGGTTTGCAACGCTGCCGTATGTGTATACGACCCACGACCCGACGCAACTCCCGTTACTACTCACAGGATCGGAAGGCGCGGGCGCAGGCAGGCTGATCTGGACCAGGGAGAACTGGCTGAAGACTTCTTATTAGGCCGCATAAAACATCCCAGGGCAAAAAAATATTGCCTGTCACGATCTCCCGTGTTTTAATTGCCCCGCTTTTCCAGATTTACGAGTGAATTGATTGATCGGCCAAGGCCATATCCAGCAACCAAAGCCGGGGGTATTCTTCAATCCGCCCCTGGCCATCATTCGAGAGGGACGTCAGTGATGCTTACCGACAGCGCTTTACGAAAGATCATGCCAACGTTGCCACAGGCGGAGCGCCAATTTTACCTGCCTATCATGAACAAGGTCATGGAGATCTACGAGATCGACACTCCGCTGCGGGCGTCCGCATTTCTGGCCCAGATCGCCCACGAATCAGGCGAGCTGAAATTTATGGAGGAGATTTGGGGGCCTACGCCAGCGCAACAGCGGTATGAACCTCCAAGCGAGAAGGCCACAAAGCTTGGCAACACTGAACCAGGCGACGGCAAACGTTACCGTGGACGCGGCGCTATTCAACTCACGGGACGCGCCAATTACAAAAAGTATGGCGAACAGCTCGGCTTTGATCTGGAGACTAATCCCGACCTTGTGGCGACGCCGCAGCTCGCGTTTGAGACGGCGGGGCTGTACTGGCGGACGGAGGGGTTGAATGAGTTGGCTGATGTTCAGGATTTCATCGCTATCACAAACCACATCAATGGCGGGTTGATCGGATTACCGCAACGACAAAAATATTACGAGATCGCCAAAACAGAACTGGGCGCCGGCGATCCGGGGCAATTGCTCACGGATTTTTGAACGCCGAACACAACATATAGCGGCGATGTCAGCCGGCTATGGTCCGGGAGGAATATCAACACATGCTTACCGATAGTGATCTGCAACAGATTATGCCGAGGTTGCCACAGGCGAAGCGCCAGCTTTACCTGCCCTTCATAAACAAGGTCATGGAGATCTACGAGATCGACACTCCGCTGCGGGCGTCCGCATTTCTGGCTCAGATCGCCCATGAATCGGCCGAGCTCAGGTTTATGGAGGAGCTTTGGGGGCCTACGGCGCAGCAGAAGAAATACGAACCTCCGAGCGACGTGGCCAAGTCGCTCGGCAACACTCAAAAGGGCGATGGTTTCCGCTACCGTGGACGCGGCCCAATTCAGATCACCGGCCGCGCCAATTACACGAAGTACGGCGATCTGCTGGGCGTCGATCTGGTCGGCAATCCCGATCTGGCGGCGACGCCGCAATACGCGTTCTCCACGGCGGGCATCTTCTGGAAGTTGAACCATTTGAATGAACTGGCCGACGTTCAGGACTTCACCACCATCACCAAACGAATCAACGGCGGGTTGAACGGACTTCAGGAGCGGCAGAAATATTATGAGATCGCTAAAAACACGCTGGGCGCCGAGGAACCCGACGATTTCGCTTTCTCGGCGCCGCTCGCGCCGCCAAGCGAGAGCGCGCCGGTCGATGACACGCCCGTCTTGCCTCGAGGACAAGAGGTCATTGAACCGGCCCCCACAGCGCCCACAACCTTTACAGATTCCCAAGACGAAACAAATCCGATCGCAAAAAAAAAATCTAGTCGAGGGCTGGGAAGCCGGTTAAGAAACTGGTTCCGATGAAGAAGATATTAAGTCAGTACCGCGAGCGGTAGCGAGCGTCGTGCGCCGAGTCATCCAATTGATGGAGCCGCGCTCGCTACCGCTCGCGGTACTGACTCGGCGGTCATCAGCACAGGCCGAAAAAAACTCAGCCGGGTGGGCGAAGAAGGCTGCGAATTGACTGAAGCGCCGTCTAGCGGGTACTCTTGCTCCTACCTCGTATTTCAAAACTCATAGGCGATCAATACACAGGATGTCTTGCGCCCTGACCCACAAATCGCCCAAACCAACGAGGAGCTTATGCCGAAATATATTTTCGTCACCGGAGGAGTAGTCAGCGGCCTCGGCAAAGGCATCGCCGCGGCCTCGATCGGCGCGTTGCTCGAAGCGCGCGGCCTGAAGATCACGCTGATGAAATTCGACCCATACATCAACGTCGATCCCGGCACGATGTCGCCTTTCCAGCATGGCGAGGTCTTCGTGACGGACGACGGAGCGGAGACCGACCTGGATCTCGGTCATTACGAGCGTTTCACCGACGCCCGGTTGACGCAGGCCAACAACTGGACTTCGGGCCGCATTTATCTATCAGTCATCGAAAAAGAGCGCCGCGGCGACTACCTGGGCAAAACCATCCAGGTGATCCCGCACATCACCAATGAGATCAAGGACGCGATCAAGGCCGTCTCGGACGGGATGGACGTCGTGATCGTCGAGATCGGCGGCACGGTCGGCGACATTGAATCGCTTCCCTTCCTCGAGGCCATCCGCCAGATGGGCAACGAGGTCGGGCGCCACAACGCCGCCTTCGTACACCTCACACTGGTGCCCTTCATCGCCGCGTCGGGCGAACTGAAGACCAAGCCGACGCAGCATTCGGTCAAGGAGTTGCTGGCCATCGGGATTCAGCCCGACATCCTGCTCTGCCGCTGCGACCGCGAACTGCCCGCCGAGATGAAGGCCAAGATCGCGCTCTTCTGCAACGTCTCGCAAGACGCTGTGATCAACGCGCCGGACGTCAAATCGGTCTACGAAATCCCCCTCGTCTTTAACCACGAAGGACTCGACCAGTTGATCGTCGATATACTCCGGTTGCCGCTCGGCGAAACCGACCTGCGGCAATGGAACGCTCTCGTCAATCGGATGCACAGCGCGCGCGAATCGGTGACAGTCGGCATCGTCGGCAAATACGTCGAGCTTGAAGACTCGTACAAGAGCCTGAACGAGGCGCTCGTCCACGGCGGCTTCGCCAACAACCTGCGCGTCAACCTCCGCTGGATAGAGAGCGAAGACCTTATGACCAAGGACCGCTGGGAAGACCTCTTGAGCGACGTCGACGCGATCCTGGTTCCCGGCGGTTTCGGCAAGCGCGGAATACCTGGAATGATCCGCGCCATCACTTACGCGCGCCGCGAAAAGAAGCCGTTCTTCGGCATCTGCCTGGGGCTGCAATGCGCGTCCATCGAATACGCGCGCAACGTCTGCGGCGTCGAGGACGCCGATTCGACCGAGTTCGACCCCGATACGCCGAACCCGGTGATCTTCAAACTGCGCGACCTGCTCGGAGTCGAGGGGATGGGCGGCACCATGCGCCTCGGAGCTTATGAATGCGAGTTGGCGCCCGGATCGCTCGCCGAAAGCATCTACCAATCGAACCTCATCTCCGAACGCCATCGCCACCGCTACGAGGTCAACCCGGCCTACAAAGACCGCATGGCGGAAGCCGGACTCGCCTTTTCAGGTAAATCGCCCGATGGGAAATTCATCGAGATGATCGAGCTCGCCGACCACCCCTGGTTCCTGGGCACTCAGGCGCACCCCGAATTGAAATCGAAGCCCCTGGAGCCACACCCGCTTTTTGCCAGCTTCATCCGCGCGGCTTACAATCATCGCCTGCGCGATCAGGTCGGCGAAGAGCAGATCAAGAGCGAGTTCGTGGCGGCGGATTGATAAAAACATCCACGAAGCCACACAAAGTGGCGCGAAGATTTCCCTTCCCTTCGTGTTTCTTCGTGCAACTTTGTGGACGTTTTTCTGAAAGAGAAATGAAAGTCCATCATTTTGATCAAGCATCACAATCGCTGGCGATCCGCCACAACGAGAAGGCGATCAAGCTCCAGCAACGCGGCCTGATCGCCGAGGCGGTCAAGTATTACCAGAAGGCAATCAAGCTCTGGCCCGCGTGGGCAACGCCCTGGTACAACCTCGGCCTGTTGCGCAAAGAGCAGCGCAACTGGCAGGAATCGCTGCGCTGCAATCAGAAGGCGGTCGCGCTTGACGCTTCGGAGCAGGACGCCTGGTGGAATCTGGGCATCGCCGCGACGGCGCTCGAAGATTGGGCCGAGGCGCGCCGGGCGTGGAAAGGGTTCGGAATCGAAATCCCCGAAGGCGAAGGCCCGATCGAGATGGAGATCGGCCTCACGCCGATCCGAATCAATCCATACGAGGAGGCCGAAGTGGTCTGGTGCCGGAGGATCGATCCGGCGCGGGCGATCATCGCTTGCGTCCCGCTGCCGCAATCGGATCATCGCTTCGGCGACCTGCTGCTCCACGACGGCGCGCCGAACGGGTTCAGGAAAGTGGACGACAAGGAAATTCCGGTCTTCGACGAACTGCAATTGCTCACCGCCAGTGAATACGGAACCTTCGAGGTCATCGTCAGCGGCGTCGGCCCGGAAGACATCGAATCGTTGGCCGACCTGGCCTCGGAGCGGGGCTTGGCCGCCGAGGATTGGTCATCCAACCTCCGAATAGTCTGCAAGGCTTGCAGCGAGGGCAGCCTTACCGGCAAGCACACGCACGACATAGATCAAACCGATTACCGGCGCATCGGTTTCGCCGCCCTCTCCGAAATACAGGCCAGAGAGATTTTGCGCAGATGGCTGGCCGAAAAACGCCTGGCGAAGATCGAAGGGATCGATTGCCTGCTCGAACCCGCTTTCATCAACTGACAAATGGACGATTTTTATCAGAACATCAAACGCCGCGCCGGCGATCTCTTCCTGATCGCCGGCCCCTGCGTGATCGAATCGAAAGATCACGCGATGATGATGGCCCGCGAGATTTCGCGCGTCGCGTCGAGGCTTGACATTCCTTTCGTCTTCAAAGCCTCTTACGACAAAGCCAACCGCTCTTCGGCGCGCTCGTTTCGCGGCCTGGGTATGAAGGAGGGGCTGAGCGTCCTGCGACAAATCAAGGACGAAGTCGGCGCGCCGGTGATCACCGACATTCACGAAACCCATCAGGCCGGCGAGGCGGCTCAGGTCGCGGATGTCCTGCAGATCCCCGCGTTCCTCTGCCGCCAGACTGATCTGCTAAGGGCGGCGGCGGCGACCGGGCGCGCGGTCAACGTCAAAAAGGGCCAGTTCCTCGCGCCGCTCGACGTCCGCAACATCATCGAGAAGTTCGAGGCCGCCGGCAATCGCCAGATCATGATCACCGAGCGCGGGACGAGCTTCGGCTACAACAACCTGGTCGTGGACATGCGCGCCTTTCCGATGATGCGCCAGTTCGGATACCCGGTCGTCTTCGACGCCACGCACAGCCTGCAACTGCCCGGGGCCTCGGGCGACTCGACCGGCGGGCAATCGGAATACGTCGGGCATCTGGCGCGCGCCGCCGTGGCCTGCGGCGTTGACGGATTGTTCATGGAAGTCCACGACAACCCGCCGATGGCGTTGAGCGACGCGGCCACCCAGTTCGCGCTGGACAAACTCGAACCGCTGCTTGAGACATTGCTCAAAATTCATCAACTGGCGCAACCAAAAACCGGCGTTTTGAAGTAAAATTCGGTTATTCCAGGTCGAAATGCGATTGTCTGGAAATCAATAGTCCGCGCAAATGTATTTTGAAGGGAGGACTAAAGAGTTATGACAGTGCAGATTGAAGTCTCACCGGAAGCGGCGCAGATAATCGAGGCGTTGAGGGTAAACGCCGAGGCGGTGAATTTATCGCTTGAAGCCTACCTACGAAAGATCGTTGAAGCCGCGCCGCTTCTTCAAACAAATGGCGCGCAGGCCAATTTAGAAGATCGCCCATTATCAGAACTTTTAGAGGAACTTATTGGCGTCATTGACAGCCGGGAACCTTACGAACGGCCGGAAAAAGAACGCGACGCGTTCGGCAAAGGAGTCATCGCCAAACTGGAAAAACAGGGGATAAAACTTCCGTGACACTCATTGATACAGGCCCTATGGTTGCTCTCATTGATAAAGGGCAAACCGAAAAGCATCAAAGCAGAGGCAAAAGGGTTGCGCCGAATATTCACGCTCGATTCGGACTTTCGCATTTATAGAATCAACGGGAAAGGTTCTTTTGAGCTTATTCCTGCTTGATTGCGGTGGTGATGAAGCGCACAGATATTTATGAAGCTTGAACTGAGATCGGTCAGGATCAAAAACATCGGGCCGATTGACGACATCAAGATCGATTTCTTCAATGCATCCGGCAAGACGCTGCCTGTGTGCGTGATTGGCGGAGCCAATGGAAGCGGCAAGACAACCGTGCTGGAAGTCATCGCCTCACTGGCTGAAATTTTGCAAACTGGTAAAGCAGGCGCGTTTTTACGATCAAAGACTAACGGTTATGCTCAAGCTGATTTATTGATTGATGAGTACGACTTCAGTATTTTCTTCGGGACTTCGCCTAGCGACGCGGAATTGAAGAAGGAACATTGCGGAGAACAAGCAGAAGGGATTACTTTTGTAAGCACTCCACTTTATGCTGACCTTCATCAACGCATCGAAAATCAACAGGGAAATCCGTCGCCGTGGCGCTTATCCGGGACTTACTGGGCCGTCAAGAACTTGGTTCCCTCGCTCATTTATCTACCACACAGTCGTAGCCTTGAACCGGTCTCCGGCCAACAAATCCACAAGGAAGACGCTAATTACAGCTTTATTCATCGTTTTCAAACAGTGCGCAAGTTCCCAGGCTCGCTGACCAGTTATCTCATCTATCTTGATTACGCAGAACCTGAGCAATTCTCCGATGTGCGGAATTTTCTAAATGGTCTGAACTTTGACGGTAAAACTTTTCACGTCAGTCGAAAGGCGCTGGATGTAAGCGTCAAAACAGCTAATGGTCGCGAGCACTCGCTTCACGAGTTGAGTTCAGGAGAGCAAAATCTTCTGATCATTTTTACGGAACTGCGTCGCAAACTGCTGCCAGGCAGCGTGGTGCTGATTGACGAGATCGAAAACAGCCTGCATCCGGCCTATCAACATCGGCTGGCGCAAGGACTGTTGGCGTTGCAGCGTGAAGTACCTTATCAGCTCATTGTCACAACGCACGCGCCTGCTTTCGTGGAAATTTTCGGAAAGGAAAGCACACGTATTCTCACGCCGTTCTAGTTCATCGCTATGCGAATCATATCTTCACTCCCCCCTGAGCTAACAGACCTGCTGTTCAAAGCTGGCGCGCGAGCTATTGTGCTTGTCGAAGGGGATAAAGACTGTGATGTCCTACGTGACTGGTTTAAGAAGTCTCTTTCCCAAATGGAATTCTTCGCCTGTGACGGCATAAGCAATTTGAATAAATGGCTGGAAGAGTTGCTCAATCGCGGCACACTGAAACGCGCCTACGGCATCACAGACCGTGATTTCCGAAGCGACGCCGAGGTAGACGATTCCTATCTCCAAGGCTCTCACCTTTTCATTCTGCGACGGTACGCTCTTGAGAATTATCTCTTAGAGCCCAAGCCTCTTTGGGAAGTGCTGACATTGCGCGATCCAGACATTAAGATCAGCTTGCCTGATGAGCAGGATATGGAGACGCGGCTGCTCGAAATCTGCCGGGCTTTAAAGCACATAGTTGCGGCTAATTGGTTGTACTTCGACGAGAATAAAGCTCAGTATCAAAGCAGCGGTCAAACCGCGAGGCTCGAATATTTCAAAATAGGCCATGATCACGACCGCCATATCGTGATTAAGCAAGCAGCCAAACAGTTGAAATGCAACGAAGACGATTGCGAGAAACGGATTGCGGAAAGAGAAGAGATCATTGAACGGTACCTGACGAACCTGAATTCGGCGCATCAGGTCATCGACGGCAAACGCATTCTACATTGGGTCAACAATGACCACTTCATAACTGGCCGCGACTATTTGTTCAGGCTTTTGACTGACCGAGCCAGGTTGCGCGGCCTGCCCAACGACATCGTTAAAATCGTTCAGGATCGCATTCTGGGTTCAGCGAGAACGTAGAAAAGAAATTCAATGAAACGCGCTATGATACTATCTTCGATCCCGAAAAAGTCCGCGACCGCGCCACCTATACCAATCCGCATCAATATACGGAAGGCGCGTCTTAGGTGATGGTTAACGGCGAGCTGGTCGTGGATGATAGAAAGATTACGGGTAAATTGCCAGGCAAGGTTTTGACAAGATCGGGTCGTCAACTAAACGCAAAAAATCAACCATGATGAAGAAACTTTTTTTCTGCTCCATTTCCATTCTACTGCTCTCCTCAGTCGCCTTCGCGCAAGAGTTCGAGATCAAGAAATACGAGATCAACGCGCGCGTCGTCCCCGAAGAACAGAAAGTCGACCTGCAGGCGAAGCTGCATCTGGTCAATCTCTCGGACCCTGATCTTGGCGAAATGATTCTGCTCTCGCCCGACAATAAGCCGCGGCTGTCGTTCTACCTCAACCCGAAGGCGAAGGTCGAAGCGATGAAGGTCAACGGCGTCGCCGCGCAGCCCAAGACCGCCGAGGACGCGCGCAACAACATGACGCGCGTCTACATCGAGATGACGAGCGCAATAACGGGCCTGCCCGAATTCAACGTCGAATTGACCTATTCGATTCCGGCCGCCGACCGAAGCGCGGCGCTGCACGTTTCGAGTGGGGAGACGTTCCTGCTCCCGACCAGCTTGTGGGTTCCGGTAACGCACACTCCGTACGCCGATCATGGGGCCGACACCGCGCCGTTTTCGCTGACGGTCGAGGCGCCCGCCGGGCTGAAGGTGATTTCGTCGGGAGTCCGCAAGGGCGAAAATTCGTTCGAACAATCGCTGGCCGCGCAGCCTTTCTTTATTATTGGCGATTACGACGTCATTTCGCGTGGCGGCGCGGACCATCCGGTCGAAGTCTATTATCCGCGCGGTTCAGGCGAGATCGGA
>Ga0137409_10005026_pt1 | contig 13818 bp, 14 predicted proteins | sample CZODoug1_16funga_FD_122059 | JGI IMG/M metagenome (GOLD analysis project Ga0137409, IMG submission 122059) | Vadose zone soil fungal communities from Angelo Coast Range Reserve, California, USA - CZODoug1_16fungal (Hybrid Assembly) | ecosystem: Environmental > Terrestrial > Soil > Vadose zone... | reverse complement strand
CTCCACGGGCCGCACCCCGCCCTCTCCCTGGAGCGGCTCGACGATCACGGCCGCGGTGCGGTCAGTGACGGCGCGCGCCGCCGCAGCGCGGTCGCCCAAGGGAACGATCTGCACACCGGCGAGCAGCGGCTCGAACGGTCGCCGGTAGTCGGGCCGGTCGGTGGCGGCGAGCGACGCGAACAGCCGCCCGTGGAACGAGCCGCTGAAGGCGATGATGTCGGTCTTTCCGGACCACTTGCGGGCGAACTTGAAGGCTCCCTCGTTTGCCTCCGCGCCTGAGTTGCAAAAGAAGGCTTGTCCTCCAAAGGCGCGGGACACCAACTCGGCCGCCAACCGCTCCCCCGGATCGGTGCGGTAGAGGTTCGAGACGTGGACGAGCCCAGTATCGAGGGCGCGCAGCACCGCCTCGCGGATCACGGGATGGTTGTAGCCGAGGGCGTTGACGGCGATCCCGGCCGCGAAATCGAGGTAGCGGGTTCCGTCCTCGGCGATCAGCTCCGAGCCTTCCCCCGCCACGAACTGGGGACCGACCCGGGAATACACGCCAAGCAGCGCCGCAGCGTCCGGCTGAACTGCGGTCACGCGGGCTGGCGAGCGGGGGGAGCGGCGAGCAGGCGGGTGCCGGCGGTGACGCTCTCGAACATGTCGAGATCGCCGATCCGTACGGCCCGGACACCCGCCCCGAGCGCCTGGGCGGCAGCGCGCAGCTTGGCCGCCATGCCGTCGGTGGCGATGCCGAGCTCGATCATCGCCTCGACCTCCGAGGCGGCGAGCGTGGGTTGTGCGACGCCGTCGATCTCGACGCCGGGGATGTCGGAGACGAACAGCAGCTCATCGGCGTGCAGGGCCGCCGCGACGGCGGCCGCGGCGTGGTCGGCGTTGACGTTGAGGGGCACGCCGTCGCCGTCGGTCGTCGGCGAAACCGGGGCCACGACGGGAGTCAGACCGGCGAGCAGCAGGCTCTCCAGCAGCGACGAACGCACCGCCGCGATCTCACCCACCTGCCCCAGTCCACCGGCCACGGGCCGCGCGGCGAGCAGGCCGCCGTCGACACCGGAGAGTCCGATGGCGTCGAGCCCCGCGGCGCGCAGCGCGCTGACCAGCAAGCGGTTCACGGGCCCTCCCAGCACCATCTCCACCACTTCGGCGATCTCCGGGGTCGTGACCCGCAAGCCGTCGCGCTTCTCGACGGGCAGACTCAAGCGGCGCGACAAGGCGCTCACCGCCTGACCCCCGCCGTGCACGACCACGACCGGCGCGACGTTCACGAGCGCACGGGCGCACTCGGCGACCCACGCGTGGCGATCGAGCTCGTTACCCCCCACCTTGACGACGCGCACCCCTAGCATGCGAGCCCCGCGGTCTCGGCGAGCCCGAGCATCACGTTCATGTTCTGGACGGCCTGCCCCGCCGCGCCCTTCACCAGATTGTCGATCGCGGCGATCACGGTGAGACGCGGCCGGCGTACATCGGCGACCGGCGCCACCCCGATGGCCACGCGATTGCGGTAGACGACGTCCTTGAGCGACGGCAGCGCGCCGCGCACGACCTGGATGCAGGGCTCGCCGTCGTAGGCGGCCTGGTACAGGCCTTCGGCCGTCGCCTGGTCGAGCACGCGGGTCAGCGGCACGTGGATCGTCTCGAGGATGCCGCGCTTCACCGGCAGCAGATGCGGGGTGAACACGAGGTCGCCCGTGAAGCCGCCTTCGCGCGCCAGCGACTGCCGCAGCTCGGCGAGGTGACGGTGCGTGTTGCCGATCGCGTAGGCGCGGAAGTCCTCGGAGACTTCCCCGAACAGGAGCTCGCGCTTGGGGTTTCGGCCGGCGCCGGTCACGCCCGAGGCCGCGTCGATGATCACCTCGCGCGAGGGATCGATCAGTCCGAGCTGCGCGAGCGGGATCAGCGCGAGGAGGGCCGCGGTCGGATAGCACCCCGGGTTGGCGACCAGATCGGCGTCAGCGAGACGGGGCCGCGTGAATTCGGTGAGCCCGTACACGGCGTCCGGAGACAGACGGAAGTCGGCCGACAGGTCGACGGCGCGCTTGCCGGCGGCGCGCGCTTCATGCACGTAGCGAGCCGATACGCCGTGCGGCAACGCCGAGAACACGATCTCCGCGCTCGCGAACGGCGCGTCGTCGGCCTTGATGAGCTGGTGGCCCTCCACCCATTCACCCGCCGCCGACTCGGCGGTGGCGAATGCGACCGAGGCCCCCGGATGGCGCGCCAGGAGCCGCAGCAGCTCTTGGCCGACATAGCCGGAGGCCCCGAGGACGCCCACGGGCACGGATGTATGATTATTCATTCTGACGGAATAATATACAGGGGCGCTGCTGACGCAAGACCTACGGGACGCGCTCCAGTCGGGGATTCGGCCGGTAACTGCGCCCCACCTTGGCGCACGGCTTCCCGTCCACCATCACCACGTCGGCGGTGAAGTCGAAGCGGCCCTGGAACAGGCTCGAGCCGACGCCGTAGGCATCCACCGGCACGCCCTCCTCTTCGAACTGGCGGATCTTTTCCACGGTGAAGCCGCCCGACACCACGATCTTCACGTCCTTGAACCCGTCGTGGTCGAGGGCGCGACGGACGTTCCATACGAGCTGCGGATTCACGCCCGTGGGCTTGAAGGTGCCCATCTGGGGAATGACCGACCGATCGACGAGCGTCTCCGACGTATCGAGCCGCACCCCATACAAGCGGTCTCCCAAGGCATGCGCGACCTTGAGGGACGTGCCCACGCAGTCGTTCTCGAAATCCACCAGCGTGATGAGCCGGATCGATTCGTCCATCTCGTCCGCGAACTTGCGCGAGGCGATCACGGTATCGCCGCCGTACGCGGCGATCAGCGCGTGCGGCACCGTGCCGATTCCTTCCGATCCCCACCACGACGCCTGGGCGTCGGTCGACACGCCGATCGCGCCGGCGATGTGCGCGGCATAGCCGTCGCCGGTCTGCACCAGCCAGTGGTCGTGGCGCGCCGGAAAGAACATCACTTCCTTGGGCTTCGCCGCCTCGACGACACGCCGCGTGTTCGTCCCCACGCGGGTGCGCCGCGCCAGCACTCCCAGGTACACGGTCTCGAGGTTCGCGAAGGCGTCGTAGGGACCTTCGATCAGCAGCACGGTCTCCCACGGCTCGATCGCCTCGCCGTCGTACAGGGCGTGCACCACGAGCTCGTCCCAACGCTCGGAGCAGAGCTTGAGGATCGCGATGGCCTCATCGATCCCGCCGAGGGAGGCGTGGGCTTTCCCGAACACCTGCATCGTGACGCGCGGCCGGTGGCGATCCTTGCGGAGCAGCTCGCGGGCGCGCACGAAGTATTTGTCGGAGTAGTAACCCTCCCGCATCTTCTCGACGGGGAGGTGGAAGATCGCGGGATCGAGCCGCTGCCGACGGGATGGAGGACTCATCGGCCGCTCGGCCATGCGAACGTGGCGACCAACGTGTCGCCCCCCGGTAGCGGCAGGCGGCGCGCGACGTCGTTGAGACGCCCGCACACGACGCCGACCGGCTGCGCGACGTCCGGGGAGGGGGGGGGCGCCACGACCCGGAGGCAGACGACCTCCGCGTCGAGTGCCAGCACGCGGTCGCGCGCCGAGGGAGACGGCTCGGGCCGTGTGAGCGCGATCTCCAGATTCGTGCGCCGTCCCGCCATGGCCAGCTGCACGCGCCGGGCGGGCGCGTCGGGAACGAGGTCGAATCCCCGGGGACCGCTCACGGTGTCGGCGCGCACCAGGTTCAGGATCACGCGGGCGCGCCGCGGCCGCACGACCGCCTCGAGCCGGATGTCGCTCGCCGCATCGACGACTTGCAACTCTTCCGCCGGCCGCCCCTCGCCGCCGGAGAACCCGCGCTCGAGCACGAGCTCGAGCCACAGCCGCGACCCGCCGCGCGGCCGCCCGAAGAGATGCACGCGTGCCGTGTCGCCCCAGGCGAGCCGTACGCCGCGCCGGTAGCTGTCCTGCTCCCACAGCGCCAGCCCGCGGCGCGATCGCCCCGCCAGGCGCTTCGTGAAGAACTCGGCGGCGACGATCACCGTGTCGCCCTGGGGCACGATCTGGAACAGCGCTTCGATGTCGGCGGAATCCGTCTTCAGGGCAAAGCGCAGATCGGTCCCGGCCGGACCGCTCACCGCGCCGCGCGCCAGCTCTCGATCGCCCTGCTCGACCACGCGCACCCGGTAGGTGACGCGGGTGCCCGGTCCCTGCAGCGCGGCTGCGGCGAGCGACGCGGCGGCGCCGAGCATCACGACCGCGCTAATGGACGACGATCGCCGCACGCGAGTCCTCGAGTGAGCCTCCCGGCCCGCCCCAGCGCCCGTGCGCCAGCCACCCTCCGGCGACGCCCAGCGCGATCGCCACGACGACCCAAAACGCCAGGGCGCGACCGCGGATGATCGGCCGCGGCACGACGCGCGCGTGGGGATCTCCCGCGGAGCGAGCCACCGCGACGCGCACCTCGAGCTGGCTCGCCCGCGCCCCGGAGCAGTGTGAACAGGTGGCGAGATGCTTGGCCAGAGCCGCCCGCTCGACCAGCGACAGCTCGCCGTCGAGCTCGGCGTCGATCTGCTTGAGCCACGTCTCGTGACCGTCGCTCATTCCAGCTCCTCCCGGACGCGATAGGTGAGGGCACGCCGCTGCATCCAACGCACCGCGAAGGCATCCGCCAGCGAGCGAAACACCCGGTTCCACATCCCATACTTGGTGACCCCAAAGCGCCGGGGCCGGTGGCTCACCGGGACCTCGGCGACCGTGCCGCCGTGCATCTTAATGAGGGTCGGGAGGAACCGGTGCATGCCGCTGAAGAGCGGCAACGCCCGCACGGCATCGGCGCGGAACGCCTTGAGCGAACAGCCGGTGTCGCGGATTGCCTCGCCGTTGAGCCAGTTGCGGACGCCGTTGGCGATCCGGCTCTGCAGCAGTTTCCACGCCGAGTCGTGCCGCGCCGCTCGATACCCCGCCACCGCGGTCGCCCCGGTGCGCTCCAGCGCCTCCACCACGCGCGGGACATCGGCGGGATCGTTCTGCAAATCCGCATCGAGCGTGACTACCACCCGGCCGCGCGCGGCGCGGAACCCCGCGGCGAAGGCCGCCGTCTGCCCCGCGTTCCGCTCGAACGCGACGATATGCAGCTGCGGGTGGTCACCCTTCAGTCGTTTGAGCGTCTCGAGCGACCCGTCGGTCGAGCCGTCGTCCACCGCCACGACCTCGTAGCTCCGACCCGCCCCGTCCAGCGCCGACGCGATCTCCGCGAGCAGCGTCGGCAGGCTGTCGGCCTCGTTGTACACGGGGATGACGAGCGAAAGATCAGGAGTGGCGGCGGGCAACCTGCAGCTCCCGAGAGGTGGGGTACTTGACGAGCATGCGGTCGAGCAGCGCGTCGGCCCGGCCCGACTGCCCCAGGTGCACGCGGTACAGCTCGGCCAAGCGCACGGCCCACAGGGGCTCCTTGTCCGGCGGGGGGTGGTGCGCCAGCAGGTGCTCGAGCAGCTCGACCTCCTGCGCGTCGGTGGGCGCGGGCGTGCCTTCGAGGAGGACGCGCAGCCCGACGTTCAAACCGCGCTGAACATCCTCCGCGAACGCCGTCAGGGCGATCGCCATGGACGTGAGGGCCACTGTCTCGGCGTCGAGGTGGCCCGTTCGGACCAGGATCTCGGCCAACACGTAAGCGCCGATGGTGGCCGCGCCGCCGCCGAAGAGGCGAATGAGTCTGACGACGCGGCGATCGGACGTGTCCACGGGAGACGAAGCTTACGACGCGCGCCCTGTGCCAAGCAAGTTGACAGGCGCGAAGCGAGTGGGTAAAACCCTAGCACTTCCTCACATCGGAGCGTCCGTGCCCGAGGCGCTGTCACGCCGCGATTTCGTCCTATCGACCGGCAGCCTGGCCGCCGGCGCCGTCCTGGCGATTCCCCATCCGATGCGGCCGTTCCGGCCGCTGCCCGCGGAGACCCGCTGGGCCTCGAAGCCCGTCCTGGTGGCGAGCGCGAACGGCATCCGCGGCGTGCAGAAGGCGTTCGACCTGCTGATGCAGGGCGCGGACACGCTCGACGCGGCGATCGAAGCCGTCAAGATCCAGGAGCTCGATCCGAACGACGACTCCGTAGGCTACGGCGGGCTCCCCAACGCCGCGGGCGTGGTGCAACTCGACGCATCGTGCATGCACGGACCCACCAAGCGCGCCGGCGCCGTCGGATGCCTCGAGAACATCAAGACGCCGTCGGAGGTCGCGAAGCTCGTGCTCAAGTACACGAACAACGTCTTCCTGGTGGGCGAGGGTGCCAAACGCTTCGCGCTGTCATATGGATTCAAGGAAGAAGACCTCCTCACCGAGCGATCGCGCCAGAAATGGTTGGCGTGGCGCGCCAATCTGAGCCCGACCGACGACTACCTCGACGTGCCGGAATCGGAGAACATGGTGGTCCGGCCCACCGGGACGATCAACTGCAACGCGGTGACGCCTGGAGGCGAGATCTCGTCGGTCACGACGACCTCCGGCCTCGCCTGGAAGATCCCGGGCCGCGTGGGCGATTCGGCGATCATCGGAGCCGGGCAATACACGGACAACGAGATCGGCGCGGCGGGCTCGACGGGCCGGGGGGAATCCAACATCAAGGTCTGTGGAGGGTTCCTCACGGTGGAGCACATGCGCCGCGGCATGAAGCCGACCGACGCGTGCGTCGAAACCCTGAAGCGCGTCATGGCGACCACGGAACCGCGGCTGCTCGACACGCGCGGCCGGCCCAAGTTCGGATTGACCTACTACGCGGTGAACAAGCGGGGCGAGTTCGGGGCTGCCTCGCTGTTTCCGGTCAGCTACGCGGCGCACGACGGCACCGAGGCCAAGCTGCGCGACGCGGCTCACCTGTTCGAGAGCGCCTGACGCGAATGCGGCGGGGAGGGGGGGGGCTCGGTTTGACGCTCGCCGCCCTGGCGCTGGCTCCAGCGGTACTCGCCGCGCAGCGCGCCTGGGTGGATCAACTCTACCCTTACGCGTACTACAGCACGATCGACGGGTTCTGGCTGGCCGGGCGCTACGGCTGGTACAGCCCCATGGGGTTCACCGAGCGCCCCGAGCCGAACTTCGCCAGCATCAAGCTCGACGCCGCCGCGAGCACGAAGGGCAGCTACGTCGTCAGCCTCGACGCCGCGGCCCCCGCCTACTGGGACGGCTGGCGCGTGGCCGTGTCGCTCACCGCCGCCCGTGCCAACCGGCTCGGCTACTACGGCCAGGGGAACGATAGTCCGTACGACGCCGACAGCGTCACGCCCGCCCGCCCCTACTTCTACAAGGTCAGCCGCACCACCCGCGCCGCGCGCCTCACCGTGCAACGCCGGATCGCCGGACCGCTGCGCCTGCTCGCTGGTGCCTCTTTCGAGCACACCGACTTCCGGGAGCTGCCGGGCGAGAGCCGGTTCCAGCGGGACCGCGTGGCGGGCATCGTGCGGCCGGGCGAGGTCCCGTTCGGGGATCGGGTGGTCCGCGGGGGCGTGGTCGTCGACTGGCGGGACCAGGAGATCGACCCGCACCGCGGCGTCTTCGTGGAGGGCCTGGTCGGGAGCGGGCGCGGCTACACCCGCACCACCGCCGCGGCGCGCGTGTACCTGCATCCGTTCGAGAAGCTGATGATCGCCGCGCGCATCGCCGGTGAGCGCATGACCGGTTCGCCCCCCGTCGCGGCGCAGCTGACCATGGAGTCGAGCGAGGGGCCGTTCGTCGCCCTCGGCGGGTACCGCTCGCTACGCGGGTACTACGACGCGCGCTTCGTGGGTCCGGGGAAGCTCGTCGGCGGCATCGAGGCCCGGTACGCCCTGCTGTGGTCGCCACGGCTCCTCGAGCTGAAGCTCGTCGCGTTCTACGATTGGGGCCGGGTGTTCGCCGCGGGCGAATCGGTGCGGCTCACGAGCGACGGGTTGCACCGGAGCGCGGGCGGCGAGATCGCCCTCGCGGTGCTGCGAAACACTTTGTTCGTGGTAGGTGCCGGCAAGGGCTCGGAGGGGGCCCAGCTCCTGTTCGGGACGACCTGGAGTTACTGAGCGACTTCCCGAATTTCCACCCCTCGTTTCTTCAGCTCGTCCACATACGGCTGGAATGGCACCGCTTCGTCCGGCGTGTGTGCGCCCGTCGCGCTGATCCGGCCATCCACCTGCATCAAGCCGGTGATCGCCAGCGAGTAGCCGGTCGTGCGCATCATGGCGCTGATCCCGGTCGCCGCGTCGGCGTAGTCGAGCAGCTGCCACGCCACACGGCGCCCGTTTTTTCCCGTGACCTCCACCCGCAACGCCACCAGATCGGCCTCGTTGGGTTTCGTGAGGTTGGGCGACACGGCGGCGATGAAGACGTCGCGCGGTACCACCTTCGTCCCCTTGACGGTCAGCGGTTTCAGGTCGAGCAGGCCCAGCTCGCGGACCGGCCGCATGATCGCTACATGACCGGGGTAACGGAGGGTCTTGTACTCCATGGTGCGCACCCGGCCGGCGTAGGACCATGGCATGGTCGAGATGCCGCCCCCGGTGTGGAACGCCTCAAGGGTGCCGACCGGCGCCGGGAACCCCACCGATTCGAGCTCGGAGAGAGCGTCCACGCGCGCCGGTTGGCCGTCGCGCAGCACCCACGAAGGCGTCGTGTAGTAGTCGAGTGCACCCTCGAGCGAGTAGACGATCTGGTAGTTGAGCGGCGGCTTGGGACGCCGCGGTAAGCCACCGACGAAGATCTTCACGGTGTCGGCGTCGCCAACGCGGCGAATCCCCTCGGCGGCGATGATGTTGACCATCCCGGGCGCGAGACCGCAGTCGGGGATGATCGAGACGCGCTTCTTCCGCGCCGCCGTGTCCAGAGTCTTCTGCCGCTGCACGATCTCGGTGTTGCCGCCCAGGTCCGCGCAATGCAGACCGGCCGCGACCGCCGTCTTTGCCACCGCATAGTTGAAGTGGTATGGCGATGCGTTCATCACGGCATCGTGCCCGCGCATCAAGGCGCGCAGGCGCGCCGTCTGTTTCACGTCGATGCGCGCCAGCGCCAGCCGCTTGCCGATCTTCGCCTTGAGGAAGGCAGGCAGGCGCTTCGGATCGAGATCCGCGAGCGTCACCCGCTCCACCTCCGGTTGCCGCAGCAGATCGTACGCGCAAGCCGACCCCTGCAGTCCCGCGCCCAGCACCAGCATGCGCATCGACAACACTCTCGTTGTAAAAGGCCGCGAAAGCTAGCGAGAGCGGGAGGCGTTGCACAACGTTAAATTCGCGCGAGATGTCCCCAGCCGCCGACCTCACCCACCAGCGCCTCATCCGCGCCGCCCTGGAGCTGTTCAGCAGCCGCGGCTATCACGACACCACCACCGCCCAGATCGCGAAGAAGGCCGGCGTGGCCGAAGGAACGATCTACCGCCACTTCCCAAGCAAGCAGCAGCTCCTGAACGAACTGTATCGGGGGGCGCTGCGCTGGGCCGCCAAGACAGTAGACGATGCGGCGGGCGCCACTCCGCGTGCCCGGCTCGCCCTCGTGGCGCAGGGCCTCGCCGACGGCGCCGTGCGCGAGCCCGCCGTGGTCAAGTTGGGTTTGATCGAGCGGCATGACGCGGTGCTGGACGACGAGAGCCGCCGCACGGCACGGGAATTCAGGATGGCGCTCGAGCGAGTGATTGCGCAAGGGAAAGCCGACGGCACGGTGCGGGCAGGGGCGGTGGACGTGTGGGCGGCCGTCTGGCTGGCAGTGGTGAGCTATGCCCTGGAGAAGATCGTGGCGAAGGAGTGGAAGCCGGGAGACGCCGCAGTGGGTCTGGTAATCGAAGGCGCCTGGAACGCCATTGGCGCGTAGGGTAGCGCCCGCTGCGCGACAAAAGACTTGGCAGTCGCTTCGCGGGTGCTACCCTACGCGATGATGGGGCCCCGCCGCAGTTCCAGCAGCGCGATCTCCGGGGGCACAAAGATCCGAATCGGCACGCCCACGACGCCGATGCCGCGGCTCACGTAGAGCTGGCTGGCGCCCTGCCGGAAGTGTCCCATCACGTATTTCGTGATCAGCCGCCCCGCCGACCACCCGATGACCGGCAGGTAGATCTGGCCGCCGTGGATGTGGCCGGCGAGCGTCAGGGGGACGCCGTGAGGCGCCGCGCCGTCGAAGGCCCCCGGCCGGTGCGCGAGCAGAATCCTGAAGACGCCCGGGGGTGTGCGGCGCAGCGCTATTCCGACGTCGGCGTCCTGGGGGTCGTCGACGCGCCAGTTGCGCGGGTCGTCAATGCCGACGAGCGCCAGCGGGGTGCCGTTGCGCTCGACCACGTGCGAGCCGTTCTGCACGAACGTTTGGCCCGCGTCGCGCACGCCGCGGATCACCGCGTCTTCGCCCGTGTAGCGGTCGTGATTGCCGAGCACGGTCACGACGCCGAGCGGCGCCCGCAGATCGCGGAACGCGCGAACGTAGTCCGGGATGAACGATGCGGCGATGTCGATCATGTCGCCGGTTTGGACGATGAGGTCGGGCCGGAGCGCGTTCGTTTGCGCGACGATCGCTTCCATCTTGCCGCGCTCCATGTGAATCCCGGCGTGCACATCGGACAAATGCGCAATCCGGATCCCCTCGAGCCCCGGAGGGAGATCGGGGAAGAACAGGGTCCGGCGCGTGACGACCGGCAACCGCTCGGCACTCCAGATGCCGTAGCCCGACAGCCCGAGCCCGGCGGCGGCGTAGGCGTAGGTGGCGCGCGCCAGAAACTGGCGACGGGAGACTGGAGAGTGGTGCGCGGTGAGCGGTGCGCGGGAAGACGAACCCGTAGTACCGCGCACTGCGTACCACGCACCGCGTACGCCTTTGCCGAGCAAGTAGAGACATACCAGTCCGCAGAACAGCCAGCCGAGCAGCTGCCACGCGATCCAGGGAGCGATGTAGGGAATGCGGCCGATCCCCCAGACACTGCCGAAGAGCACGCGGCGCGCCACGAAGAGCCACGGCAGATTGAATAGCGTGAACACCGCGGCGAGTCCCCAGCGCACGGCGCGCGCCTGGCGCGGCCGCGCGGGGTCCGGGAGGCGCTCGCGCAGGTACAGATAGATCAAGACCTGCGGCGCGATGAAGAGGAGCAGGTAGATTACCGCGATCATGCTATCCCGTACGCTCCGCTCGGTGTTGTGGTTCCCGGCGCTCGTCGTGCTGCGCGAACCGCTTCTCGCCCAACTGATGTCGCCCGTCGACCGCCAGCTCGTCGCCGCCGCCGTCTGGTCCGAGCCCCGCTACAACTACGCTTACTGGGACGCCGTGCGCGCCGATTGGGACTCGGCCTTCGCCGCCGTGGTCACCGCCGCACGCGGCAGCCCCGCCCCGTCCGACGCGCACTTCTTCCGCCAGCTGCGCCACTTCATCGCGCTGCTCGGCGACGGCCAGACCGAGTTGTTGCCGCCGGCGGCGATCGCGGGCCGCGTGGCACGTCCGCCGTTGGCCCTGCGCAGCATCGAGCGGCGACCGTTCATCATCGACTACGCCCTGAACGACGAAATGCGGATCGCGCGGCCGGAACGGCTGGCGGAGATCATCCTCGTACAGGGAATCCCCGCGGAGCAATGGATCCGCGATTCGGTGCTTCCCGAGGTCCCGGCCGCCACGGAGCCCAGCCGGTGGGAGCGCGCCGTGGCGCGGATGCTGGAGGGGGAGAAGGGTAGCGCGCTCCACCTCCAGCTGCGGCTCCCCGGCGGAGAGCAGCGCGGCGCCAGCGTGACGCGCAGTGTGGCGTTGACCGCGCGCTGGCCGCTCGAGCGGCCGGCGCTCGAAGTGGACACGCTCCCGGGCGGCGCGGTTTGGGTGCGGGTGAATTCCCTCGCCGACCCTGACGTCGTTCAGGCGTTCGATCAGGCGTTGGGAGATGCGCCGCACCTGACCGGCATCGTGCTCGATCTGCGCGAGACGGCGGGCACCGGCAGCGGCCGCGAGAACGGCTACGCGATACTCGCCCGCCTCATCGAGCGGCCCTGCCTCACGTCGCGCTGGCGCACCCCACAGTACCGGCCCGCGTACCGGGGTGCCGATGCTCCCGACTCGATCGGTGCGTGGCTGGAGGCCCCCTCCGACACGATCCGCCCGCGCCAAGGCCGCGCCCGCTTCGCCGGGCCCGTCGCCATCCTCGCGTCGCCCCGCACGGCAGGGGCGGCAGAGGACCTCCTGGTCGCGTTCCGTAACGGCTCGCGCGGTCCGGTTGTCGGCGAAACGTCGGCCGGCAGCACCGGCCAGACGTTGCTCCTGTCCCTCGCGCGCGGCTGGCGCCTGCGGGTGACCGTGACGCGCGACGCGTTTCCCGACGGGACGGAGTTTGGGCGGACGGGCATCGCGCCGGAATTGCCGGTCGCTGTCCGGGTGGCCGACGTGCTGGCCGGGCGCGATGCGGTGCTCGACCGGGCGCGGGAGTACTTGAAGCTGAAGCGGTAGGCCCGGGGGGGCTCTTACCGTCCCAGGTTTTTCTGGAAGAACCGGATCACCGCGTTCCACGCGCTGTCGGCTACTTCAGGCTTCTCCCGGGAGCGCAGGAAGCCGTGTCCGACACCCGCATACACGGTGTACGGATAGTCCTTGCCCGCAGCTCGCATGGCGGCCGCGGCGTCCGGCAGTCCCGCATCGATGCGCGCGTCGTTCTCCGCGTACACACCGAGGCCCTGCGCGCGGATCTTCGCCATGTCGGCCGGATTGGGGCTCGGGCCGTAACACACCACGAACGCCTTCAGCGCGGGCGAATTGGTCGCGTAACGGAAACTCTGTCCCCCGCCCCAGCAGAAGCCGATGACGCCGATCGCGTCGCGGCGCACGGCCTTGAGGGTCTTGAGATACGCTTGTGTCGCGTCGAGATCCGCGGTGACGGAGTCCGGCGGCAGCGAGGAGATCACCCGCCGCGCGGAATCACCCAGGGCCGGCGTCCCGCCCCGGCGCGAAAGGAGATCGGGAGCGATCGCGACGAAGCCGTCTTTCGCGAGCTGTTCCGTCGTCTGTCGCACGAAGTCCGACATCCCGAAGATCTCGTGGATCACGATCACCGCGGGCGCCGGCGTCGGCCGCTCGGGGTAGGCGATGTACGCGGTCACCGTGTCCTTGCCGCTGAGGTACTTGACGTACTCGGCGTGGATGTCGGGAGAACGATGGAACGATGGAATGATGGAAAGAGCCGTCACTGCGAGGATCGCGAGGCCGCCGAACCACAGTCCCTTCGTTCCAACATTCCAACGGTCCATCTTACCGTCCATAACTCACCCTCCAGATCTTCCCGCCCATGTCGTCGCTCACCAACAACGCGCCATCCGTAGCCATAACGATGCCCACCGGACGCCCCCAGCGCGACCCGTCGGGCCGCTGCCATCCCGTGACGAAATCGTCGATCGAGACGGGGCGGCCGTTTTGTACGTGGACGCGCACCACCTTATCGCCCGTGGGCACCGAGCGGTTCCAGGAACCGTGGAAGGCCACGAAGGCATCGCCGCGATAGTCCGCGGGGAAGGCGGTGCCTGTGTAAAAGTTCATCCCGAGCGGTGCTGAGTGCGCCTGAAACGTGATGGCCGGCGGTTCGACCGTCGAGCAGTCGGCGGAAGGATACTCGGGGTTCTTCTGGCCGGGGAGGTAGCACTGTGGCCAGCCGTAGTACTTGCCGTCCTTGATGATGTTGATTCGTTCCGGCGGCTGATCGTCCCCGAGCATGTCGCGGTCGTTGTTCGTCGCCCACAGCTCGCCCGTCGTGGGATGAATCGCCAGCCCGACGGAATTGCGCAGGCCCCGCGCGAAAATGCGACCGCCCGAGCCATCGCGATTGAACTGTACGACGGCCGCGCGCATCGAGTCCGACTCGTCGCAGAT
>Ga0137409_10005024_pt1 | contig 13820 bp, 9 predicted proteins | sample CZODoug1_16funga_FD_122059 | JGI IMG/M metagenome (GOLD analysis project Ga0137409, IMG submission 122059) | Vadose zone soil fungal communities from Angelo Coast Range Reserve, California, USA - CZODoug1_16fungal (Hybrid Assembly) | ecosystem: Environmental > Terrestrial > Soil > Vadose zone... | reverse complement strand
GAAGTAGAGGGTTATCCAGGCCTGGTCGTGCACGGTCCATTGATCGCCACATTGCTGCTCGATCTCTTGAGGCGCAATCTGCCCGATGCCACGGTGGCACGATTCGCATTTCGGGCCGTCAAGCCGCTGTTTGATACTGCGCCATTTTTGGTTTGCGGGCGTGTGGAAGAAAACGAAAATTCAATTCGACTGTGGGCTTCGGATGCTGCTGGCGACTTGGCAATGGACGCGACAGCAACGCTAGCTTGAAAAATATCATTTCGCCAGATGCCCTAGAAAGGATGTACGAAGTGAATCCTGCTGATCCGTATCAAGAGTTGCGCTCCGCTCTTCGGGAACTTTGCGCGCAGTTTCCTGCTGAATACTTTCGGCGCATCGATGAGCGGCGCGCTTACCCGGAGGAATTTGTCGACGCGCTCACGAAAGCGGGGTGGCTGGCCGCATTGATTCCTGAGGAATACGGCGGTTCCGGGCTGGGTTTGACCGAAGCGTCGGTGATCATGGAAGAAATTAACCGTGCGGGAGGCAATGCTGGAGCCTGCCACGGACAGATGTACAACATGGGTACGCTCCTGCGGCACGGTTCAGAATCGCAAAAGCGGGCGTATCTCCCCAAAATTGCGCGCGGCGAGCTGCGCCTGCAAGCCATGGCCGTAACCGAGCCTGTCGCGGGTACCGACACCACAAAAATCAAGACCACGGCGGTCAAGAAAGGCGACCACTACGTGGTGAGCGGGCAAAAAGTGTGGACTTCGCGCGTACAACATTCCGACCTCATGATTCTGCTCGCCAGGACGACTCCTTTACCGGAGGTCACCAAAAAATCCGAGGGAATGTCAATTTTTTTAGTGGATCTTCGAGAATCGATCGGCGCGGCGCTGCGGGTGCGGCCCATTCTGAACATGGTGAACCATGAAACGAATGAGCTGTTTTTTGACGACCTGAAAATCCCCGCGGAAAATTTAATCGGAGAAGAAGGCAAAGGATTCCGGTACATTCTCGACGGACTGAACGCCGAGCGGACACTCATCGCGGCCGAGTGCGTTGGCGACGGATACTGGTTCATCGACAAGGTGGCAAAATATGTAAAGGAGCGCAACGTTTTCGGACGGCCCATCGGCCAGAATCAGGGCGTTCAATTCCCTATTGCCAAGGCTTATATCAAAGTCGAGGCGGCAAATTTGATGCGCCTTAAGGCGTGCACATTATTCGATGCGCATCAGCCGTGCGGGGCCGAAGCCAATATGGCGCTGCTGCTGGCCGCTGAAGCATCCTGGGAAGCCGCCAACGCCTGTCTGCAATTCCACGGCGGATTCGGCTTCGCGTGTGAATATGACGTCGAGCGCAAGTTCCGCGAAACGCGTTTGTACCAGGTCGCGCCGATTTCGACCAATTTGATTCTGTCCTACGTGGCCGAGCATGTGCTGGGATTGCCGCGCTCTTTTTGAGTGACAGATAAACTTTTCCGGCCCCGGAATGCGATATAGTCCAATTCATGGAATCGCGATTCACGTGAGCGAACATCCGAGCAAAATTCTTGCCCACTTTGCAGCGGCGCTGCGTTTCGAGGATATCCCCGCGCCAGTACTTCGATGCGCCGAGGATTTATTTCTCGACTGGTTTGGTTCCGCTCTTGCCGGCAAAGGCGCACGTCCCGTGGAAGCGATCGAACGCTTTGCGATCACAATGGGTCCGGCAATCGGCGCGTCTGAAGTGCTGATCTCGCGCCGCCACACTTCGCCGCTATTTGCAGCGATGGTCAACGCGGCTTCGTCTCATTTTGCAGAACAGGATGATGTCCACAATGGCGCGGTCTTTCATCCCGGCACCGTTGTGTTTTCTCCGATTATCGCGGTTGCACAAGCGGTCGGAAGTTCCGGCTCCGAATTATTGACTGCGGCGGTGGCTGGCTACGAAGTTGGCATTCGTGTCGGTGAGTTTCTTGGCCGCACCCACTACCAGGTTTTTCATACTACGGGCACAGCTGGCACTCTTGCAGCGGCGGCAGGAGTTGGGCGCCTGCTGAATCTTCCCGCGGAACAGATGCTCAACGCATTTGGTTCGGCAGGCACGCAATCGGCAGGCTTGTGGGAATTCCTGCGCGATGCGGCTGACTCCAAACAACTCCACACTGCGAAAGCCGCGGCTGATGGCCTGCTTTCCGCATACCTTGCGAAGGATGGCTTTACGGGCGCGAAGCACGTTCTCGAAGGGCCGCAGGGAATGGCGGCGGGTATGTCACGTGATGCTGATCCCGCAAAATTAACCGACCGCTTGGGAGAACGGTGGGCGCTGATTGAAACCTCGTTCAAGTACCACGCTTCGTGCCGGCACACGCATCCGAGCGCGGACGCTTTGCAAATGGTGATGGCTCAGCATGAGTTGAAGCCGGAGATGATCACGCACATCACCGCGCATGTGCATCAGGCGGCGATCGACGTGCTCGGTCCAGTCGTGAATCCTGTGACCGTGCATCAAGCGAAGTTCTCGATGGGCACTGTGCTTGGCATGATGGGACTGTTTGGACGCGCCGGCATGGCGGAATTCGCGGATCATTTCAACGATCCGAATGTCGCCGCATTTTGTAAAAAGTGTGCGATGCTTCTCGACCCTGAAGTCGATCGCGAATATCCGAAACGTTGGATTGGCAAGGTCACGGTGGAAACGGTCGATGGCCGCACGTTGCAGGGACGAGTTGATGAACCCAAGGGCGATCCCGGCAACGCGCTTAAACGCGCCGAACTCGAGCAGAAAGCTTCGCGACTCGCGGAATTTACCGGAGCGGCGACTCCTGAAGAAATGAAACGCATCTTTTCGCAAATCTGGAACCTGACTCGCATCACTAAAATAAAAAGTTTTCTGAATCTGGAGCCGTCCGATGCCGTTGCTCAGCCCCCGTTCTTATCTGTTCGTTCCCGGTAGCCGCCCTGACCGTTTTGCGAAGGCTTGCGCGGCCGAAGCGGACGCTGTGGTGATCGATCTGGAAGATTCTGTCGCCGCTGCGGATAAAGCGACAGCTCGCGCGGCAATAGCGGCATGGCTTGCACTCGCACAACCCGTATACGTGCGCGTCAATGTTCCGAATAGCGAATTCTTTCATGACGATTTGAAACTCGGCGGGAAGCCGGGCATCGCCGGCGTGTTATTGCCCAAGGCCGAACGAATTGAGGATATTCACATTGTTGCCGAGCACTTCGGCGCTGCAGTTCCTCTATTGCTGCAAATTGAGACCGCGCAAGGTTTCCGGAACGCGCCGGAAATGGCTGGCGCGAAATGCGTGCAGCGCCTGCTGTTCGGCTCCATCGATTTTCAACTCGATCTCGGAATGGCCGCGGAGGAAGACGAGCTTTTGTATTTCCGTTCGCAGATTGTGCTCGTTTCGCGGCTCGCGGGCATTCAGTCTCCCGTCGACGGTGTTACCACAGATATAAATTCGCCAAAGCGCGTGCGGGCGGATACATTGCGAGCCAGGCGTCTGGGTTTCGGCGGAAAGATGTGCATCCATCCCAAGCAGGTGCCGGTGGTGAACGAATGCTTTGCTCCCACCGGTGAAGAAGTATCCTGGGCGAAGCGCGTGGTGGACGCATCCGCCGCGGTTCACGGCGGAGCGACTTCAGTAGACGGGCAGATGGTGGATCGTCCCGTGCTCGCTCGGGCCGAGAAAATCCTGGAGATGGTAGCGCAATTAAAACAACGCTGATCAGGAGGCCGATGACTACTGTCCTCCCAAAGGAAATCTCTGGATCGGTTGTGGCATCGGACCTTTCGGATGTCTCGGTGACGATTAGCCGCTGGTGGCGGTTGTTTGGCGCGCTGCTCATTACCCTCGCCCTCGGCACTCTGTATGCCTGGAGCGTTTTCGTCGCGCCGCTGGAAAATGAATTTGGGTGGAAGCGGGGACAGACATCGAATATTTTCACAATTGCCGTAGTGATGTTTGCAACGTCATTACTCATCGCGGGGCGTCTGCAGGATCGATTTGGGCCTTTCTGGATGGCCATTACGGGCGGAGCGCTGGTCAGCTTGGGATTTTTTCTCTGCGCCTATACCACGAGCCTCCACTATCTTTTCCTTTGCTACGGTGTGCTGGGCGGAATCGGTAATGGTTTTGGCTACGCCACCGTGGCGCCGGTGATGGCCAAATGGTTTCCCGACAAGCGCGGCCTGGCAATCGGTCTGGCATTTGCGGGGTACGGCGGCGGCTCAGCCATTTTTGGTCCGGTCGCCAATCTGGTGTTGTTTCCACATTTTGGCTGGCGCACGGCTTGTATGATGCTGGGCGGCGTTTTTCTGGTGATGACGATGGTGGGCGCATCCCTTATGAAAAACCCGCCAGCGGGCTATCAACCAAAACACTTGCGGCACAAGTCCGCATCAGGCGTCGAGGTTTCCGAATATCAATTCACCCCGGGCGAAGTTTTACGCACCCCTGCGTTCTATCTGCTGTGGCTGGGTTTCGGTCTCGGATCTTCCGCCGGACTTTTGATTATCAGCCAGCTCGTTCCTTTCGCGCGGAGCCAGGGAATCCCCGGCGTGGCCCTGGCGACAATGACTCTCGCTGTCGGAGCGATCGGAAACGTTTCCGGCCGAATCTTGTCGGGGTGGTTGTCGGACACTCTCGGCCGGTTAAATACGTTGCGCGTGGTGCTTGCGATTTCGACGGTCGCGATCCCCGTAATGTATTGGGTTGGCGCGCATGCCTTCGCGGTCTACGTAATGGTTTTTATCGTTTACTTCTGCTACGGCGCGCAAGCCCCGGTGAATCCCGCCACGTGTGCTGATTTCTGGGGCACGAAAAATGTGGGAACGAACTACGGCCTGCTCTTCACGGCCTGGGGAACGGCTGGAGTTATTGGGCCGACCATCGGAGGGGTCCTGTTCGACAAGTATCGAAACTATGAAGCCGCCTTTTATGCTGCTGCAATTCTGGCAGCCATCGCGTTCGTCTGCGAAATGTTTGCGCGACGTCCCCACGCCCCCGGTGCGGCAAGTCCAAGGGAATTAAATTAATCGTGCGGTGAAAAATTAACAATGTTGGTTACCGCGGCGGCTTTTCCGCGTCTCATCGTCGAATCGAATGGAGCGGGTCATCGATCGTCGTGTTGTTTCATGGAAGTTTGTTTATTCTAGGCGACGTGGCCATAAGATTCCAGTACACGGGCAGTTGTGTCTAATCATCGACTCAGAGCATCAGATAGGACATGACTCGAACCTTCAAGCGATCTACCAAGAAAAATAAATTGCGCCAGCGTCCGGCGGCCGCGCGAGGAGAGGGAAGCGCGCAATGAAGCTTTCCGTCCTCGACCAATCGCCAGTTTCCTCGGGCTCGACACCTGCCGATGCTCTGCATAATACGATCGACTTGGCGCGCGCAACAGACGCGCTTGGCTATGAACGCTACTGGATCGCCGAGCACCACGCCATTGAAACGCTTGCCAGCCCCGCGCCCGAAATTTTGATCGCGCGAGTGGCGGCTGAAACTTCGGGAATTCGAGTCGGCTCCGGCGGAGTTTTGCTTCCGCACTACAGCCCACTGAAAGTGGCCGAAGTTTTTCGAATGCTGCACGCGTTGTATCCCGGCCGTATCGATCTCGGCGTTGGGCGCGCTCCCGGAAGCGGCGGATTGGAAGCATTCGCTCTGCAGCGTGATCGCAGCAAGCGACTGGAAGCGTCAGACTTCGCCGAGCAATTGACGGAACTTCTGGCGTTTCTTCACCACGATTTTCCGCCGGAACATCCCTTCAGCCGGATCAAAGTGTCGCCGGAAATGCCGGGCGCTCCGGAAGTGTGGCTCCTTGGATCGAGCGCCTGGAGCGCCGCAGCGGCCGCGCAGTTCGGGCTACCGTATGCATTCGCACATTTCATCGGCCCTGAACAAACCGTTTCAGCGCTGGCGCACTACCGCGCGAACTTCAGGCCGTCGAAATTTCTGCAAGAGCCGCGAGCCATTCTCACGCTGGGTGCCGTGTGCGCGGATACGGAAGCCGAAGCGGAAAGATTATCCGCGAGTACGAAAGTGCTGATTCGCCGCATCCGCCTCGGCGGTGCGCGCCGTCTTGTGCCTACTCCGGAGGAAGCGCTCGATGAACTCGAAAATGCCGGCGAAGGGGCCGACCCTCTCGCGTGGGATGCCAGCGAATGGCCGCGCTACATTGTTGGCACCGCTCGGAAGGTCAGCGCGACATTAGAAGGCATGGCCCACGATCTGCAGGTGGAAGAGTTGATGATTCTCACTGTCATCCATAGCCACGCCGCCCGGCTTCATTCGTACGAACTCCTCGCAGAATCATTCGGGCTTACGGCGCGCTCCGATAAGAAGGGACTCGAAGTTGCTTCACGAAAAGCTACTTGAGGTTGTCGAGATCTGATATGCAGGCTGACACTCATCGCCCAACGTGGAAAACGTTGCTGGCGTTCGCGATTATCTATTTTGTGTGGGGTTCCACGTATCTCGCAATTCGCGTGGGCGTCCGCGAAGTCCCACCATTATTGATGGCGGCAATGCGTTTTCTTGTTGCTGGACTGGTGCTGTATGGCTGGATGATCGCGCAGGGTGAGCGCTCACCGAGCGGGCGCGAATGGAAATCGGCATCCATCCTCGCATTTCTGATTTTCGTTCTCGATTACGGGCTGCTTTTCTGGGCCGAGCAACGTGTGCCTTCCGGAATTGCCGCGGTCGTGATGGCCAGCATTCCGGCATTTACCGCGCTGGCGGAAATTATTTTTCTGCGTACACAGAAGCTCACGATCCGTTTAACCCTGGCATTATTAATTGGCATTGGAGGCGTGGCGGTGCTGATGAGCCGTTCCTTGAACCTGGGCGGCGCGCCGGTCGAAACGAGAGGCGCGATGGCGCTTATCATCGCATCCATCAGTTGGTCGCTGGCTACTGTAATTTCGCGCAAATTGCCGTTGCCGCAGTCCAAAGTCATGAGTTCGGGCGCGCAGATGCTGGCCGGAGGAATTTTTCTCACTGTCGCAGCGGCCGCACTCGGGGACTTTCGCAATTTTCACCCGTCGGCCATTTCGCTCGGAGCATGGCTGGCGCTGCTCTACTTGATTGTGGCGGGCTCCATCATCGGATTTACTGCGTACGTTTGGCTGATTCATCACGAATCCCCGACAAAAGTTGGAACGTACGCTTACGTGAATCCGGTCGTAGCGGTGCTGGTTGGATATCTGCTGGGCGGCGAAGCGCTCGGCCTGCGAACGATTCTGGGAACCGTGTTTATTCTTATCAGCGTAGTGGTAATTACCACGACGAAAGCTAAGAAAACGACAGCACCGCGACCGTTGGAAGGTACGGCAGACGCAGTGGAAACGTAGTGGTGAGTTACTAGAACCTGCCTCATAAATCCCCATCGATGGCGTGATTCGCACCGGGACGTCACAACGTAGCCCACAGCGGGAGCTGTGGGAAAAATTATAAAAAATCGGCAGAAACCCCGTCAGGGGTGACACATGGAATTAGGCCGTGCCATCTAAGCCTCAGCAGTTCGCGGTACTGATTGTTCCGCGTAGTATTTCGCGAATCTATTTTTGCCGCGCAACGTAAAGCATAAGTCCGAAGACAAGGACGGGAATCAGCGCCAGCATGATGTAGAACAGGACTCTCCTCAATACCGGCGAGCGTCTCTGCTTCCAATTCCGCAGCTCGTCGCGCTCCGCAACGCCCACCTTTTCGGGATGTTCCAGGTCCAGAGCAAACTCATGCGCACTCTGATATCGTTTTTTGGGATCGCGCTCAAGAGCCCGATAAATAATTTCCTGCAGCTCGGGCGTAACCGCCGGATTCACTTCGCGGGCCGGGATCGGGTGATTGATCAGCCGCTCGTTCATGATCACGAACGGATTGGGGCCGGTGAAGGGCACTTTGCCGGTGAGCATTTCGTAGAACATGATTCCGAGAGCATAAATGTCGCTGCGTGCGTCGCCGCGTTTCCCCTTCACCTGCTCCGGAGAAATATAATCCGGCGTCCCCATGGCCTGGGTAAGCTTGGCAAAAGTCAGTCGCCGTGATCCGGCGTTGGCAGCGATGCCGAAGTCGATGAGTTTTGTGCGATCTTCCGCATCCACCATGATGTTTTCAGGCTTCAGATCGCGGTGCACGACGCCTTGGCTGTGAATGTAATCGAGGGCTTTGCAGATGCCGACGGTAATTTTGGTGGCGCGTTCCGGTGGAAGTATTTTTGCTTCATTCAGGATCTGACGCAACAGCCGTCCATCCACCCATTCCAAAACCATGTAGCGCTGGCTGCGCTCTTCACCGTTCAGGACTTTTACGACGCCGGGATGATCCAGCTTCTTGCCGATTTCATCTTCGCGGTTAAAACGGTCAAAGAGAAGCGGGTCGCCTTCCATTTCCGGATGCGGAATTTTGATGGCCACCGCGCGGCCTGTGCGTGTGTCGATAGCGCGAAAAATCGTGGCCATACCGCTTCGGGCAACCAAGCTGTCGATGCTGTAGTGGTCGAGTTGATCGCCGGGATGAAGTGAATTCATGAAGAGGGAGCCCGCCGGAACGCAGTCAGGGAACCGCGGCTAATGTGTCTCAGTAGAGCTTGTACGGTCGCCCGCGGTACATTCCCATTCGTTCGACGTCGCGCACACGTATCAGTTGAACGCTGATATTATCGCTTCCGTCCCGCTCATTGGCAAGCGACACCAGCTTTTCCGCTGCTCCGAGCAAGTCCAGTCCGTGACTGCACAGCGCAGCCATTTCCGAGGCTTTCACTGAATTATGCAAACCGTCCGAGCACTGCAGCAGAACGTCGCCGGGAAATAATTGATGATCGTTGGTGTCCACATTCACAATCATCTCAGTACCGAGTGACCTGCTGAGGATGTGCCGCGTTGAACTTTCGCCCGCTTCTTTCGCGGAGACTACCCCCAGACGGATTTGCTCGTTCGCAATGGTGTGATCGCGAGTCATTTGCTCCGCTTTATCACCACGAATTAAGTAACATCGCGAATCGCCCACATGCGCGACCGTTACGCGATCGAATCGCAGCGCGCAGGCCACCAGTGTCGTAGCCATGCCTGCGCACTCTCTGCCACCGGCGACAGCAGTCTCAAAAACATGCGCGTTTGCTTTCTGCACCAGTCGGGGTAGCAACGCGCCGTGTGATTCTCCGCCGGAGGTGCCCTGAAATCCTGCGAGCATGCTTTCGATCGCTGCTCGCGAAGCGACTTCGCCCTTCTCGTGTCCACCCACTCCATCCGCAAGGGCGAAAAGCCACCCATGGGAGCGCACCCGGGCGGGCGTGGCGGGCGACGCGTACCCAAGATAGTCCTCGTTATGATCGCGGACCCGTCCGTCGTCGGTTCTTTCAACAAACTCTAGATCAAGCATAAGGCGAGGGGTGGAAAGTTGCCCCGAGTCGGGTCAGGATGAGTCCCGACGGAGAGTGCTCCTCTCGGATTCTTCAACGCTCGTTTTTACTTCCGAAACAGAAATTCGGACAGGCGAAAGCGCCTGTCCGAATTTCCGAGCCAATCGACCTATTCCCATCGTACACCCTAAGTTCGACTGGTGACCAGTGTTGTCCGTCCTGCTTGTTTGCTGGATCGCATAAAGTAAATCCCTCCATAGATCGCCCAGACAGCGGCAATTCCTATGGCCAGTAGCGGCTCTTTTGCCGTGCCATATCCCATAAATGGCCCGATCAAATAGAACGCCATGCATCCCAGGTTTGCAAGGACTCCGAACAACGGGATAAGGAAATGCTTCAGCATATTGAACTTCGGGTGTTTGTGGTAGGCCACCATGCAAATGACGCAGCTCAAACAGTAGAGAATGAAAGTACCGAAGTTTGACGCCAGCGTGATGGTGAGCAGTGAATTCGGCATCGCTGCCATTTTGTCATGGGTCGTGTACCCGAAACTCGAGAGCAATCCATGTGGCAGTCCCTGAATGGCGGTGTCGGCCGGAGCGGCTGCGTCGCCGAAAGCCATCGATACCGCAATCACGCCGATAAAGCAGGAAATTATGGCCAGCGTCCAGATGGCGCGGTGGGGGCTCAGATTCTTTTCATGGAGTATCCCGAAGTGTTCCGGAACTTCCTGGTCTTTGCCCATGGCGTAGGTCACACGCGCCCCTGTATTGAGGCAGGAAAGCGTTGTGCCGATGAGCGCCAGGAAGACGGTTACGGCCTCCACCAGCATGAAGGCTCGTCCGTGACCTTGGCCGAACAAGGCATCGCCGGTCATGATCATCATGTCACCGATGGGCGCCGCCGAGCCTGCCGCACTCGCCATGGTGTAGCCGCTATTTAGGAAGTAGCATGTGGCGAAATACTCGAACAGGTAGCAGAAAGCACCTTGGATCAGAAGCGAGAGAATGACGGCAATGGGGATATCCCGCTTGGCATTCTTCGCCTCGCCACCAAGGGCTGTGCAGGATTCAAACCCCACGAGAATCAGGATGGCGACGGTAGCCTGCACAAACACCCAGCCCCACTTATGCGGCGCGATAACGGATTTCGCGTCGGGGTGAGACTGAAATGTCCCAGTCGAATCATAGTACGGGTAATCGACGTGATAAGGAACGGGCTTCCGACTTGCGTCGAGCTTGGGCTGCGGGACCATGTTTGCGTCTCGGACAATCACATCCGTTGCTGTTCCATTGACCATTTGGCTGGTCGTCGCAAATTCGTAGGTGTACGCCTCGCCTGAGGTTGGATCGAACTGGAATGCAACGCTTCCTGGCGGATGGTTCATCCGGTAGCCCAGTGCCATTACTGAGAAAACAATCAACGCGGAGATCTGAATGACGTTAATGGCAATGTTCACCCCGGTTGAGCCGTTCACGCCGCGGTGGGCGATATAAGCGACACCGAGGGAAAATACGACCGCGACGAGCCCCATGAAAATCGGGCCAGGGTTCGATGCGCTCATGGAGTTCGGCCAAAGCGTGCCGACTACATAGCCGACGAAGATCCCCGTGACGCCCACCATCACACCGGGGTAAATCCAGTAATAAAGATGCGAGCCCCAGCCGACGATGAACTTCGAGAGCCGGGCGTACTTCCAGGCCTTTTCATGATTCAAGAACGACTGCTCCGCAAAAAAATACGAACTGCCGGGCCCCGGGTAGAGCTTCGACAACTCTGCGTAGGCAACTGCCGTCGCCAGACAGAGCAGCAAGGCGAGAAAAATGCCCAGCCACATAGACGGCCCTGTCTGGCCTGTCGTTGCCTGAATGAAAAACGTAAGCCAAAGGAAGACCCCGGGAGCGATGAGCGCCATGGCGTTCATCGTCAACCCGGTCAATCCTAAGGTTGGTGTCATTTTTACTTCGCCGGTATTCTCCGCCATGTATTCTCCTTTTAATCTTTTCTTTATACTTTCCTTACATATTGACTGAGCACATCAGATTTCCTGCCGAGGGCTGCGATACTAGAGCGAGCCCGCCAACCAGTAAAATGCAACGTTTCGATGCCCGGAATCACCTATTCATATAGGTCGAAATTGATTTCTTCAATCGGTGCCATCTGATTTTTGAGTTTGCTTTTATATCGGATCGCCCCCAGACTCCGTAAAGAATTCATAAAGATTGCATAATGGAAGCGTAAGGATCGTAACCATTATTTTTGCTTTATCTTCGTCTTCCCCGTCGAAACGAAGACCGGCAACTGCAGGTCCCGGGACACAGCGTTGTGCCCCAAAGTATTCCCGCTCCAGGACGAGCCGGTTCTAGCCACAAATACACAGGTGTTACGGCGATCCCTCAATTGCTGAGCGGTTCCGTATATCTATCGATATTTCTGTGGCTGGCGATCCGGTGGGCGTCTTCTGGATGCCTGAGGTGACGAAATGGCGCAACGCAAAGCCGGTAGCAGGGAGCGAGCGTAGCGAAGGAGAAGCCTAGCGACGGGAATGGTTGGGCAATTATCCCAGATTGGCTATTTCATTCGGACGCAGCGGATTCAGATCCGATTTGGAGAATTGTCTCGGGCGCCGCTTCGCCTGCTGCGCTTGGAATTGCAGGGCAATTCCGCAGAGTGCGATTTGATGTGTCGGCCGGCGGATGAATGGGATCGGGACATACCACGGCGCGCGAGCGATCTGAACGTGTCGGCGCAGGCGCTCCAAGACGCGATCGCGGTGCGGGATTTGCTGTTCTTTGCTCTGCCGGGTGTTGACACCGCAGCGCTCCGCGTCTTCCGAGAATCGCCTTCGGGAGAACATCAACTGATCATTACCGGCACTGTCGCGCGAGAACAACAGACCTCCAGATACGTCGCCTCCGTGGCGATGCGAGCAAAATTGCTGGGTCTTCAATTCTGGCTCGAAGACGGAGTACTGGAGGTGCTGCGGTCGGAAGAGTACGCGATGAGTTTTTGAGAAGGAGCCCACATGGAAGCCGAGGAAAGGATATTGATGGCCACCAACAGGAAACGCCGGCAAGGGTCGCGATTCTTGGGGCGCCGTCTGGTCCAGTCCAACGCGGTTTCGTCGGACGTGTGGGTCACTTGACCGCTGTCTCTGTTTCTTTCCAGGTCCTGTTTAGAGATTGGCAGTACGGCGCCGGCACAGAATTTGTTTCAAGGGAAAACTGATTTCTCAATCATAAAAGGAGAGTGGAAATGTCAGAAATTCCAAGATACGCAAACAGGTTGTCGCTATCTCAAAAGTTATCACGGCTTCGAGTACGGCTCCGGAATCCTGAATGGCGCCGCTACGGCAAGGCTTTGCTTGCCGGCAAAGGAATCGGCGTAGCGCTGGTCCTGCTGGTCATCGGCGTCACTTCGATCTTCATTGGCGGACATAGCTTCGCCGCCGATCCCGATCTGAAGGGCAATGACATCGTTAATCCAATCAATACCGTTTGGACGCTGGTCGCAGCCTTCCTGGTGTTCGGAATGCAAGTCGGATTCACCATGCTCGAAGCGGGCTTCTGTCGTTCCCGCGAAACGGTGAACGTGCTTGTTGAATGCGTGGTGGACACGTGCCTTTGCGGACTTCTGTTCTATGCAGTCGGCTTTGCATTTATGTTCGCCCACGGCAATGGCTTCATCGGCTACCACTGGTTCTTCCTGCAAAATGCGCCGGCAACGTATGAAGGCACCGGCGTCGCGTTCCTTGCGGTTTGGATCTTCCAATTCGCCTTCGCCGATACCTGCTCGACGATCACCTCAGGCGCGATGATCGGGCGCACGAGTTTCGTGGGCGACTTGCTTTATAGCGTTGCCGTGTCTGGCTTCATCTATCCAATCATCGGCCACTGGGCCTGGGGCCCGGACGGATTCCTGGCCACGATGGGAAGCGAAGGGAAATTCTTGCCCTCGTTGGGGACAGGCTTCCACGACTTCGCTGGTTCTACGGTCGTACATACGATCGGTGGTTTTATTGCGCTCGCTGGCGCCATAGCCCTCGGCCCTCGTCTCGGTCGCAAGTTCAAGCGCGATGGGGGTGGCCCGATGCTTCCTCACGATTTGACGATCGCCGCGGTGGGCGGGCTGATCCTCTGGTTCGGCTGGTATGGATTCAATCCCGGCAGCACGCTTTCGGCGATGGACTTCGAAGGGATTGGACGGGTTGCCGCCAACACGACCCTCGCGGCGTGCGCCGCTGGTCTGACAGCGCTGGCGTACTCTTTTGTTCTTAGTAAAAAGTGGGATGTGAGTTTTACCGTAAACGGCTTCTTGGCCGGGCTCGTCGCCATTACTTGTCCCTGCTATTGGGTCAGCCCAGTCGGATCGCTCCTGCTCGGCGGCGTGGCCGGAATATTAGTCGTTGTTGGTGTGGAGTTTTTGGAATGGTTGCGGATTGACGATCCTATCGGAGCTGTTCCGGTGCACGGGTTCTGCGGCATCTGG
>Ga0137409_10005023_pt1 | contig 13820 bp, 13 predicted proteins | sample CZODoug1_16funga_FD_122059 | JGI IMG/M metagenome (GOLD analysis project Ga0137409, IMG submission 122059) | Vadose zone soil fungal communities from Angelo Coast Range Reserve, California, USA - CZODoug1_16fungal (Hybrid Assembly) | ecosystem: Environmental > Terrestrial > Soil > Vadose zone... | reverse complement strand
GACAGAGCCCGAGCGTCTCGTCTGCGTCCGCTGCAGCTTCGTCCATTACGTGGATCCGAAGGTCGCGGTCGGCACCATCATCAGCGACGACCAGGGGCGCATCGTCCTGGTGAAGCGCGCGATCGAACCCGGCTACGGGAAGTGGGTCTTTCCCGGCGGCTTCATCGATCGCGGCGAGACCGTCGAGGCCGCGGCGGTTCGCGAAGCGCGCGAGGAGTGCGGCCTCGACATCAGGCTCGACCGGCTGATCAACGTGTATTCGTATCCGGGTGTCGCCGTGATCATCATCGCGTACGCAGCCACGGTGGTCGGCGGCTGCCTCGGCTGCGATGACGAGGGGCTCGAGGCGCAGCTGTTCGAGCCGGGACGGATCCCGTGGGAGGAGCTCGCGTTCCGAAGCACGAGGCAGGCTCTGGAGGAGTTCCTCGGAGCGAGAACGCGGACCTGAAAGGTCCGCGCCGCTCAGGAAGGTCCGCGCCGCTCAGGCGACGGTGATTTCCTTCGTCAGGTAGACGTCCTGGATCGCGTTCAGCAGGCCGATGCCTTCTTTCATCGGACGCTGGAACGCCTTGCGGCCGGAGATCAGCCCCGTGCCGCCGGCGCGCTTGTTGATCACCGCGGTCTTCACCGCTTCCTTCAAATCGCTTTCGCCGGCTGACGCACCGCCGGAGTTGATCAGCGGCGAGCGCCCCATGTAGCAGTTCGCCAGTTGGTAGCGCGTCATGTCAATCGGGTTGTCCGTCGTCAGCTGCGAATAGACGGCCTTGTGCGTCTTGCCGAAATTGAGCGCGTTGTAGCCGCCGTTGGTCTCCGGCAGCTTCTGCTTGATGATGTCGGCCTCGAGCGTGACGCCGAGGTGATTGGCCTGCCCCGTCAGGTCGGCCGCCAGGTGGTAGTCCGCTTCCTTCGTCTTGAACGCGGCGTTGCGCAGGTAGCACCACAGCACGGTGAACAGGCCGAGCTCGTGCGCGTGCTGGAACATCTCGCTGACTTCCTGGATCTGCCGCTTCGATTCCTCGGAGCCGAAGTAAATCGTCGCGCCGACGGCGGCCGCGCCCATGTCCCACGCCTGCTTGACGCTGCCGAACTTGATCTGGTCGTACGCGTTCGGATACGAGATGAACTCGTTGTGATTCAGCTTGACGATGAACGGAATCCTGTGCGCGTAGCGGCGGGCGACCGAGCCGAGCACGCCGAGCGTCGAGGCGACCGCGTTGCAGCCGCCCTCGATGCCGAGCTTCACGATGTTCTCGGAATCGAAGTACGCGGGGTTCGGCGCGAACGACGCGCCGGCCGAGTGCTCGATGCCCTGGTCGACCGGCAGGATCGACACGTACCCGGTGCGCGCGAGACGGCCGGTGTCGAACAGCCGCTGAATGCCGCCGAGCACGCGAGGCGGACGATCGGAGGCCGCGAAGACCCGATCGACGAAGTCAGGCCCCGGCAGATGAAGGTTGTCCCTCGGAATCGTCCGGCACTGATACGTGAGCAGCGCCGCATTGTCGCCGAGCAGCGACTCGATCCGGCCAACGCCCTCTACCGCTGCCACGCCACTTGCTGGGGTCACGTCGCACCTCCGACCGGCGATCCTACCACCGGGAATTCAAAGTCTTCCACCACCGCCTCGCCGGCCGCCTTCTCGACGATTTCGTCGATCGGCAACGCACGCTCGGCTGCTTCCACCAGGTGGAGACGCCCGCGCGTCAGCGGGTTGCGCGGCGTGAACAGCGTGCAGCAGTCCTGATCGGGGATGATCGAGATCGCGTAGCTGCCGAGCCGCCGCGCCTCGTCCATGATCTCTTCCTTGTCCATGCCGATCAGCGGGCGGAAAAGGGGCAACGTCGCGACGCTGCCGATCACCTGCAGGTTTTCGAGCGTCTGCGACGCCACCTGCCCGACGACGTCGCCGGTGACGAGCCCCAGCGCGCCGCGCGTGCGCGCGATCTTCTCCGCGATGCGCAGCATCAGCCGGCGGTAGACGATCACGCGCATCGGGCCCGGCACCGCGAGCACCACCTGCTGCTGGATGTCGCCGAACGCCACGAGATACAACCGCGACCGCTGCTGCCACGTCGTCAGGAGCCGGACCAGCTCGCGCGCCTTCTCGATCGACGCACGCGAGAGGATCGGATAGCTGTGAAAATGCACGAAGCTTGCGGCGCAGCCGCGCTTCATCATCCGGTGCGCGGCCACCGGCGAGTCGATGCCGCCCGACAGCAGGCAGGTCACCCGTCCGGCCGTCCCCGTCGGCAGGCCTCCGGCCCCGCGTTCCTTGCCGAAGAAGTAGAAGGCCTCGGTGGTCAGCAGCTCGACGTGAATCGTGAGCTCCGCGTGGTCGAGATCGACCTTCCACCCCCGCGCCTCCTTGATGCGGCCGCCGACCTCGCGCTCCACCTGCGGCGAGGTCATCGGAAACCGCTTGTCGGCGCGCCGGACGCTCACCCGGAAACTGTTGCAGGTGCGGTCGCGGAGGTCCGCGAGAATCGCCGCGGTGATGACATCGATGTCGAGCGCGGTCCGGCGCGCGTACGAGTAGTTCGCGATCCCGAAGGTGCGCCGGACACGTTCACCCGCCGCCTCGCGGCTCGCGCCGGGACCGAGCTGAATCTCGATGCGTCCCATCAGCGCGCGCACCGCGATGACGTCGAGGTCCGACAGCGCGCGCTTCAGATTGCGGACAAGGCGGCCGAGGAACCACGGCCGGTTCTTCCCCTTGAGCGCGATCTCCTGGTAATGGACAACTATCGATGTCATTTACGACAATGCCAGCGAAGCGGCCGAATGGCCGCTTCGCACCGCGCCTTCGATGGTAGCTGGCAGGCCGGTGTCGATCCAGTCGCCCGCGAGGAAGAGTCCGGGAATCGGCGTCCTCGTCCCGGGCCGCGGCGGCTGGCCCGGCGCGACCGAGAACGTCGCGCGCTTCTCGCGCACGACGACGGCGCGGCGGACCGACGCGCCGCGAGCCGCGGGTATCGCATCATCGACCTCGCGCGTCGCCAGCTCGATCAGCGCCTCGTTGGTGAGCGACACGATCTGCCCGGCCCCGCTCGACACCAGCGAGAGATGCGACGCCTGCTCGCCGAACACTCGCCGCTTGTCGAACACCCACTGCATGGTGCGTCCGGGAAGGCCGACCAGCACCTGGTCGGTGACGATACGATCGAACCAGAGGTTGACCGTCACGATGGGCGACGCCCCGGTGCGATCCGCCGCGTCGAGCGTGGCGCGTAAAGACGATGGTGGATCAGCGAACACTTCCGAGAGGGCGAACCAGGGGACGGCACAGATCACGGTGGGCGCAACAATTGTCTCGCCTCGGACGACAATCGTGCAGTGCGGCGCGGACCCTTCGGGTCCGCGGATCTTCGCCGGTGAGTTCGTCCTGACCTCGCCTCCATGCTTCTCGATGTACGCGCGCGCCGGCAGCGCGTACATCTCATCGAGCGGCTTCAGCGGGAGCGCGAGCGAGGCGTCGCGGGGGCGGCTGCCGAGCATCTCCGACAGCGCGCGCGTAAACGGCACGGCCGAGGCGACGTCGATCGGCTGGTTCAGCGCGGCGACGGCGAGCGGTTCCCACAGCATCTCGACGAGCCGCGGCGTCTGGTGGTGACGAACGAGCCATTCGCGCACGGTTTCGTCGTGGGGCGAGCCTTTCAGGCTCGCCCGGCGGGCCCGAAGGGCCCGCCCCACATGAAGGCTTCCAATACGATCCTTCCAACCCACCGCGCTCCAGGTGAACAACCCTGCAACAAGATTCAACGGCGGCGGCAGCGATGGACAGGACAACCGTGACGCGCGCCCGTCGCGATCGATCATGTCGACCGTCAATCGGTCCTGCACCTGGACGTGACCGGCCGCGCCGATGCGATCGAGAAACCAGAACGTGTCGCGGTAACAGCCGAGAAGGACATGCTGCCCGTTGTCCACGCGCTCGCCGGTGGCGGGATCCGTGAATGCCGTCGCGCGGCCGCCGAGCGCCGGGCGCGCCTCGAGGACGAGCACGCGCGCTCCCTGTTCCGCGAGCAGCGTCGCCGCCGCGAGCCCGGCGAAGCCGCCGCCGATGACGATCGCGTCGTCCCCTCGACTCGCTACGCTCGCTCGGGGCAAGGCATTCAACGCGTGAAGAGCGCCCGCGCCCACAGGTTGAAGGCAATCAGCGCGCGGTACGGGCGGGGCACGCGGATTCTGCCGCTGAACACGTCGTAGCCCGAACGTTCGATGCGCCGCAGGATCTCGAGATAGACGGCGCCCATGATCTCCGCCGCGAGGAGGCTTCGCCGGTCGATCGCCGGAAACGCCGATGCTGCTTTCGTGTAGTAGAACCTCGCGCGCTCGCACTCGAACCGCAACAGGCCGCTGACTGCCGGTGTCAACCGCCCCGCGCGCAGATCGTTCTCGGTGACGTGAAACCGCGCGAGATCCTCCGCCGGGAGGTAGATGCGCCCCTTGAGCAGGTCCGCGGTCACGTCGCGAATGATGTTCGTCAACTGGAGCGCCATCCCGAGCTCCACGGCGTATGTGCGCGCGGCCGGATCGCGGTATCCGAAAATCTCGACGCACACGAGGCCGACGGCGGACGCGACCCGCCGGCAGTAGCCGGCCAGCTCCGCGAACGTCTGATAGCGGACCTGGGCGAGGTCCATCTCGACGCCGTCGATCAGGTCCTCGAACGGACGCCGCGGCAGCTTGAGCTCCGCGACGTACGGCCGCAGCGCCAGCCCCTGCGGGGTCGTCGGATTCGCCCCGCCGTCCGCGTAGCAGGCGGCAAGCTCGTCGCGCCACAACGACAGCCGCGAGCCGGCGGCGGTGCCGTCCGGCGCTTCATCGACCGCATCGTCCACGGCGCGGCAGAAGTCCCACACGGCGATGACGGCGTTGCGCTTGCGTGGCGGAAGAACGAGGAACGAATAGTAGAAGCTCGTGTCGCGGCTCATGGCAGCGCAACGGTCGGCCGCCAGGCGAACACGTGCGGCGCGATCAGGATGGCGTCGGCGGCGCCAAGGGTCGGCCGGCGATGGATCACGTCGAAGCCGGAGCGTTCGAGGTGATTCAGGATGCGCGTGCCGCCGAGCCACGTTGCGCGCAGCTCGTAGCGGAGCCGGCCGCGGACCCCGTCGCACACGTATCGACCCTCGTCGAACAGGAGCCTGGTCCGCGCGGCCGCGGCGGCGAGCGCGCGCTGCCAGCCCGGCGTGATGTCGCCGGCGGCGAGATCGCGCTCGAACGCGCCGTGCCGCTCGCGCTCGTCCTCCGGGAGGTAGATGCGTCCGCGATCGAAGTCGATCTTCAGGTCCTGCCAGAAATTCGTGAGCTGCAGCGCGGCGCACATCGCGTCGGACGCCGCGTTCAGGTTCGGTTCGTCGTAGCCCGCGATGCGCAGCACGAGCCGCCCGACCGGATTGGCCGAGCGCTGGCAGTACCGCATCATGTCGTCCCACGTCCGATAGCGCGTGACCGTGACGTCCTGCCTGAACGCGCTGAGGAGCTCCTCGAAGTACCGCACCGGCAACGACAGCGAGCGGATCGATTCGCCGAGCGCGAGGAACACGCTGGACGTGTCCGGCGGTTCGCCGGCGCGCGGCGGTGGTCCCGGCGCCGCCGACGCCGACGCTTCGTGCAGGCGATCCGCCCATCCCTCCAGCAGGCGCAGGCGATCGGCCGCCGCGAGGGTCCCCTCGTCCGCGAAGTCGTCCGCCGCGCGCGCGAAGGCGTACACGGCGGCGACGTGCGGCCGCATCCGGCGCGGCACCAGCAGCGACGCGACCGGAAAATTCTCGTAATGCGCCCGTGCCATGCGCTCGCACGCGGCGTAGGCCTCGGCGACGCTCGCTACCATTCGGTCTCCGGGAACCCGGAGCGATGGTTTACCGCGCGAGCCATGACGAACAGGAGATCGGACAGCCGATTCAGGTAGACGATGACGACCGGATCGACGGCGCCGGCCCCCAGCGCGATGACGCGCCGTTCCGCGCGGCGGCAGACCGTCCGCGCCAGGTGCAGGAGCGCGCCGGAACCGGACCCGCCTGGGAGGATGAACCTGCGAAGCGGCGGCAGCGTCTCCTCGAGGCGATCGATCGCCTGCTCGAGACGCTGGACGGCCGCATCGGTAATCGTGGCCTTTTCGACGCGCGGCGCGATGCGCGAGGACGGGTCGGCGAGGCGCGCCCCGAGCGCGAACAGGTCGCGCTGCAGCGACTCGACGAGCGCCGACATCTCCTCGTCCAGGCCCGCCGCACGCGCGGCGCCCAGGCAGGCGTTGACCTCGTCGACTTCCCCGTACGCGTCGACGCGCGCGTCGGCTTTCGACACGCGCGTGTTGTCGAACAGCGACGTCTCCCCCGAGTCTCCGGTCTTTGTATAGATCTTCACCGCGTGGAATTATAGGGGCGGATGTCCGCCGCCTCCCTGCCGCCGCCGAAGACCCGTCAACGCTTCCGCCGCGCGCTGCTCGGGTGGTACCGCCGCAACGGGCGCGACCTTCCGTGGCGCCGCACCAGCGACCCGTACCACATCCTCGTCTCGGAGGTGATGCTCCAGCAGACGCAGGTCGATCGCGTGCTGCCGAAATATCACGAGTGGCTCGGCAAGTATCCCTCGCTCGAAGCGCTCGCCTCCGCGCCCGAAGACGACGTGGCCGAGAGCTGGCGCCCGCTCGGCTACACCATCCGGCCGCGGCGGCTGCACGCGATCGCGCGCGAATCGGTCGCGCGGTACGGCGGTGAGCTCCCCTCGGATCACGACACGCTGATGTCGTTCAAGGGCATCGGCGCGTACACCGCCGGCGCCATCCGCAGCTTCGCGTTCCGCGAGCGCGCCGCGATTGTCGACACCAACGTCGCGCGCGTGCTCTTCCGCGCCTTCGTGCGCCGCGGCGATCCGAAAGCGCACGCGATGAAGAAACACCTGTGGGCGATTTCGGAGGCGCTCGTCCCGCGGAAGCACGTCTTCGATTTCAACCAGGCGCTGATGGACCTCGGCGCAACCGTCTGCGTCGCGCGCCGGCCCCGGTGCGAGGCCTGCCCCGTCAAGGGGCTGTGCAGTTCGTACCCATGGCGTGAAATCGTGCGCCGTCGCTAGGCCAATTTACCGAAAACGCTCCTACTGTTGAGCTCCGTAGCGCGCAGGCGCGTGTTACGGTACTTTTTGCCCCCCGAATTTCGGGCACGAGTGCGTCCGGGGTACCCCTTATGGATCGTCTCGTTCTGGAAAAGTTGGAGAAACCGGAAACCTCCACCAGCGTGGCTCGGCCGGCGCGTCCGTCGCATGACTTGCGTCATGTCACCATCCTGCTGATCGACGACGACCCGCAGGCGGAGGCGCTCATCGAGATGGCGCTGCTCGACTCGCACTTCGAGCGGAAGATCGAGGTCATCGCGACCGCGGCTGCCGGGCTCGAGCGCGTCAAGGCCGACGAGCACGACATCTATCTCGTCGATCAGCGGCTCCCCGACGGCACCGGCATCGAGGTGATCAGGACCGCGAAGGATCTGGGGACCGACAAGCCGTTCATCCTGATGACGGGCTACGGCAGCGGTGCGCTCGACGAAGCGGCGCTGCGCGAGGGAGCGGCGGACTACGTCGAGAAGCATCTTGTCGGCGCTCACCTCGAGCGGTCGATCCGCTACGCGCTGCGCAACTGGCAGTCGAGCCGCACGCTGCACGACCGCGAGGAGCAGCTCCGCCAGTCGCAGAAGATGGAAGCCATCGGCCGGCTGGCCGGAGGCGTCGCGCACGACTTCAACAACCTGCTGACCGCGATCATCGGCTACACCGACATGATTGCCGAGCGCGAGAACGTGGACGCGTCGACCGCGCGCGAGGTGCGGGAGATTCGCCGCGCCGCCGATCGCGGCGCCGCGCTGACGCGCCAGCTCCTCGCCTTCAGCCGCAAGCAGTTCCTCAACCCGACGGTCATCAGCGTCAACGAGAGCGTCGCGGGGCTGCTCCACATGCTGCCGCGCCTCATCGGCGACCACATCCACACGGACGCGCGGCTCGGAACGGGACTCGGCTTCGTCAAGGCCGACGCCAGCCAGATCGAGCAGGTGATCGTCAACCTCGTGCTGAACGCCCGCGACGCGATGCCGACCGGCGGCGACGTCACGATCGAGACCGCGAGCGTGACGCTCGACGAGGAGCGTCTCGGAGCGGAAGGGTTGACGCTCCCGGCCGGCCCGTACGTGATGCTGGCGATCACCGACACGGGCGTCGGCATGGACGAGACCACGCGGGTGCACGCCTTCGAGCCGTTCTTCACGACGAAGCCAAAAGGCAAGGGAACGGGCCTCGGGCTCGCGACGGTCTACGGCATCATCGACCAGAGCGGCGGCGGCATCGCGATGCAGTCGGCGCCCGGCCGCGGCACGTCGATCCGTATCTATCTTCCGGTGACCACCGCCTCGCCGGTCACCGAGCGTCCGCAGGTCGCCCCGCTCGCCACCGAAGGCCACGAGACGCTCCTCCTGGTCGAGGACAACGACGCCATCCGTGAAATCTCCGCCCGCGCGCTGCGCCGCCGTGGCTACACGGTGTTCGAGGCGCGCAACGCGGAGGAGGCGATCGAGTGGTCGGCGACGGGTGGGCGGCGCGCCGAGATCCTCATCACCGACGTCGTCATGCCGGGGTTGAGCGGCCCGAACCTCGCCGCCCGGCTCATGCAGCAGAACCCGGAGCTGCGCGTGCTCTACATGTCGGGCTACACCGACGACGCGACGGAGATCCACGGAACGTTCTGGGGCGGCGTGCCGCTGCTGCAGAAGCCCTTCACGCCCGCGCAGCTCGCCGAACGCGTGCGCATGGCGCTCGACGCGAATCGGAAGTAACGTCGTCCGCCTGCCCGCCTCCCGCGAGTACGTGATGATCCTGGAAGGCATCTCGAAGATCGCGGTCGTGGCGGCGGTGATCGAGCACGGCGGCCGCTTCCTCGTCACGCGCAGGCAGGAGGGCGTCCACCTCGCCGGCCACTGGGAGTTCCCTGGTGGAAAGGTCGGCAAAGGCGAGGCGCACCCCGAGGCGCTGCGCCGCGAAATTCTCGAAGAGCTCGACACCGACGTCGTCGTCCACGAGCTGGTGCTCGAGACCACGCACACCTATCCCGAGCGGACCGTGACGCTCTTCTTCTATCGGTGCGATCTACTTGGAATACCGAGGCCGATGCTCGGGCAGGAGATGGAGTGGATCCCGCGGACGCAGCTGTCGTCGCTGCTCTTCCCGCCCGCCGATGCCGAGCTGATTCGCCTGCTGGCGGACGGCGCCGCGTAAGCGGTGGTTGGCGCCGCGTGAAACGGCGGTTGGCGCCGCGTAAAGCGGCGCCCTACGAACGGGAGCTGACGACCGCGCGCACACGAATCTCGCCCGCCTGCACCTCCACCGCGGTTCCCGGCTCGACGAAATCACGGTGCACGTAGCCGAGCGCGAGCGCGCCAAGACGCGGCGATTCCGCCGCGCTCGTGACGAAGCCGATCTCGCGATCGCCGCTGAAGATCTTCGAGTCGCGCGACGGGGCATCGCCTTCGACCTGGAGCCGGACGAGCTTGCGCGCGACGCGGCCGTGGCCCCGATGCAGCACGCGAATGATCACTTCCTGCCCGACGTAGCACCCCTTCGTCAGCGAGATCGCGCGGTCCTCGATGCCGGCCTCCAGCGGAATCGTATCGGCCGTCATGTCGAGCCCGAAGACCGGATAGCCGGCTTCGATGCGCGCGGCCTCCAGCGTCGCGGGTGTCGCGTGCAGCGCGCCGCGCGAGGCGAGCGCGGCGGTCACCTGCTCTTCCTGCTGCGCGTCCACGTAGATGACCACGCCCGGCACCGCGAGCTGGTCGATGCGCGCAATGACGACGGAGACGCCGGCGAACTCGATGCGCGCGTTCTGATATGGCCTCCACGCGCCGACATCGGCGCCGAACATGCCGGGTGCCGCCGGACCGTGAATCCAGACGGGGCGCAGCGAGGCCAGCGTGGCAATCTGCACGTCCTCGCTGAAATGAAACTGTTCGAGCCGGTCCGCAACGTGCTGCGTCTCGGCGGCCGGCACGTCGAGCAGGATCATGTCGCCCGATTCGAGCACGTGAAGGTCGCACAGCATGCGCCCCTGCGGCGTCAGCCATGCCGCGTAACAGCCCGTTCCCGGCGTGAGCGACGCGGTGTCGTTGGTGAGAAGACCGTGCAGGAAGGCGCCGCGGTCCGGGCCGGCCACGGCAATCTGCCCGCGCGCCGCAATGGCGCCGATGGCCGCGCCCGCGTGAATGGCTGTGTAGTCGTCCGGCGAGGTCATCCGAGGTGCTGTAAGACGCGCGCGTAGCTGATACGATTCGAGGGAATGCGCGCTCTCCATTGTACTTGGACGCTTGTGCTGTTCCTGGCGCTCCCGGCCGCATCCGTCGTCGCGCAGGGCACCACCGCAACGCCGGCGGCGCCCGCCGCGGTCGGCTACACCATCTTCCTGCGCGGCGTCCCGATCGGTCACCAGGACGTGACCGTTCGCTCGGATGCACAGGGCCTGGTCATCAGCGGCCAGGGCCAGATCGCGGAGCCGATAGACGTCATCACGCGCCGCGCGGAGCTCAAGTACCGGCCCGACCAGACGGCGGAATCGCTGACGGTCGAAGCGCGCATCGGCGGCGTGGACATCAAGCTGCAGACGACGTTCGAGAACGGCACGGCGGTGTCCAGGGGGATGCAGGGCACGAGTCCGATCGCGACGACCGACATGGTCTCGCCTCAGTCCGTCCTGCTTCCGAACGTGTTCTTCGGGTCGCACGCGGTGCTCGCGCGGCGGCTCGCCGGCGCAGCGCCGGGGACGGAGTTCCGCGCGTTCCTCGGCCCGGGCGCGCAGGTCGCGTTTCGCCTTCGGAGCGAGGTGACCGAGCAGATGCAGTTCGGCACGTCCACCTTCGACGTGCATCACTACGAGCTCGTCTTCGACAACGCGGGCACGCCGCTCGCCGTGCATCTCTACGCCGACAACGTCGGCACGCTCGTGCGCGTCGGCGTACCCGCGCAGTACCTCGACGTGGTGCGCGACGATATCGCCGGATCCATTTCGCGCACCCGCGTGACGTCGAACCCGGGCGACGAAGCGGTCATCATCCCGGCGCCGGGCTTCAACCTTGGCGCGACGATCACGCGCCCGGCCGCTGCCGCCGGCCGGCTGCCGGCGGTCGTCCTGATCGGCGGCGTCGAGTCCGACGACCGCGATGGGACGGCGTTCGGCGTGCCGATCCTCGCGAACCTGGCCGCAGGGATCTCGCAGGCAGGGTTCCTCGCGGTCCGCTACGACAAGCGCGGCTACGGCCAGAGCGGCGGACGGCGCGAATCGGCGACGATCTCCGACCTGTCCGACGACCTCCGCGCGATCGTCAAGTGGCTCTCCGACAGAAAGGACGTCGATGCGAAGCGCATCGTGGTGCTCGGTCACGGCGAGGGCGCATGGCTCGCGCTGCTGGCCGCCTCACGCGACAGGCGCATCGGCGGCGTGATCTCCGTCGACGCGCCATCGACGACCGGCGCCGAGCTCGCGCTCGAACAGCAGCAGCACGCGCTCGACCGGCTGAAGGCCACGCCCGCGGAGCGGCAGCAGAAGATCGATCTGCAGAAGAAGATCCAGGCCGCCGTCCTCAGCGGCAAGGGATGGGAAGACGTGCCGCCGGACCTGCGCAAGCAGGCCGACACGCCGTGGACGCAGAGCGTGCTCTCGTTCGACCCCGCGCGCGTCATCGAGGACGTGCGGCAGCCGATGCTGTTCCTCCATGCCGAGCTCGATCGGCAGATACCGGTGACGCACGTCGAGCGGCTGGTCGACCTCGCGCGCAAGGAGAGCAAGTCGAAGTCGGTGGAGGTCGTCACCGTGCGCGGCGTCAATCACCTGCTCGTGCCCGCGGTGACCGGCGAGGCGGACGAGTACGCATCGCTCGGCGAGCTGAACGTCAGCAAGGACGTGACGGGCGCGATCCAGGCGTGGCTGACGAAGGCATTCCCGGCGCCACGCCGATGAAGGGCAAGTTCCGCACCCGGAATTTCAAGGAGAAGAAGCAGCGCGGCGAGAAGATCGCCATGCTCACCGCCTACGACGCGAACATGGCGCGGTTGCTCGACCGCGCCGGCGTCGATGCGATCCTCGTGGGTGACTCGGTCGGCATGGTGGTCCTTGGCTTCGAGACCACGGTGCCGGTCACGCTCGACGCGATGATCCATCACACGGCCGCCGTGAGCCGTGGAACCGAGCGCGCGCTGATTGTCGCGGACATGCCGTTTCTGACCTACGAGACGACGACGGCGGACGCGGTCCGCAACGCTGGACGTCTCATGCAGGAAGGCGGTGCCGAAGCGGTGAAGGTCGAAGGCGGCAGCGCCGTCCTCGACGCCGTCAAACGGCTCGTCGACGTGGGCATCCCGGTGATGGGGCACCTCGGCCTCCTGCCTCAATCCGTCCATCGGGTGGGCGGATTCCTTCGGCAGGCCACGACGCCGCGCGATGCGGACATCCTGCTGGCCGACGCGCTCGCGCTCGAGGAGGCCGGCGCGTTTGCGATCGTGCTCGAGGCCATCCCGTCCGACGTCGCGCGCACGGTGACCGAGGCGCTGTCGATCGCCACGATCGGCATCGGCGCCGGGCCGGATTGCGACGGGCAGGTGCTCGTGACCAACGACATGATCGGCCTGTTCGACGGGCCCGTGCCGCCCTTCGTCAAGCAGTACGCGCACGTGGCCGAGACCGTGACGGCATCGGCCCAGGCGTACGTCGAGGACGTCAAGTCCGGACGCTACGCGCGTCCAGCCGCCGCGAAAACCGCGACACCAATCACGTGAGATGACGTCGGACGTGATCACGTCGATCCCGCGCGTGCGGGATCGAGTGGCGGAAGCCCGGTGCGCCGGCGGCCGCACTCGGGTCGGCCTCGTTCCGACGATGGGCGCCTTGCACGCGGGACACGAGCGTCTCATCGGGGCCGCCCGCGCGGAGTGCGACCTCGTCATCGTCAGCATTTTCGTGAACCCGCTGCAATTCGATCGGCCCGAGGACCTGGAAAAGTATCCGCGCGCGCTGCAGCCGGATGTCGACCTCTGCTCGGCGCTCGGCGTCGACGTGGTGTTCGCGCCATCGGTGGCCGAGATGTACCCCGAGCCGCCTGATTGCGCGATCGACGTGGGGCGCGTCGCGGAGCATCTCTGCGGGAAGTTTCGTCCCGGCCATTTCCGCGGCGTGGCCACCGTCGTGATGAAGCTGTTTCAGATCGCGCAGCCGGACCGCGCGTACTTCGGCGAGAAAGACGCGCAGCAGCTGGCGGTGATCCGCCGCATGGTCGCGGATTTCAACGTCCCGATCGAGATCGTCGCGGTGCCGACCGTTCGCGAGCCCGACGGGCTGGCGCTCAGCTCGCGAAACCAGCGGCTGCAGCCGGGCGAGCGGCGCGCGGCAACCGTGCTGTACGAAGCGCTGAAGGTCGCCAGGACGCAGGTCGCCGAGGGCGTGCGCGATGCCGCACGAGTTCGCCAGGCGGCCACGCAGGTCGTCGAACGCGAGTCAGCCGTGCGGTTGGAGTACCTCGAAGTCGTCGATCCGCGTGAAATGCAGCCGGTCGAGCGCATCGAGGGGCCCGTGATCGCGGCGGGCGCCATCTGGGTCGGCGGGACGCGGCTCATCGACAACGTGATTTGCGTTCCACCATAATCAGGTCGTCGATGAGGACGGCGGCATTTCTTGCGATTGTCGCGGCGGCCACGATGACAGCGAACGGCCAGGCACCGCATCCGGCAGCGAGGGGCATCACGCAGGTGCCCGGCATCCGGGTCGGTCACTTCACGCTGCCCGGCGGGCTGAC
>Ga0137409_10005022_pt1 | contig 13820 bp, 11 predicted proteins | sample CZODoug1_16funga_FD_122059 | JGI IMG/M metagenome (GOLD analysis project Ga0137409, IMG submission 122059) | Vadose zone soil fungal communities from Angelo Coast Range Reserve, California, USA - CZODoug1_16fungal (Hybrid Assembly) | ecosystem: Environmental > Terrestrial > Soil > Vadose zone... | reverse complement strand
CACGCTGGGAACGTTTGCAAACACCTATGGTTTGCGGCGCTTTCGAGTGGACGACAACAACCGGCTATCCTTTGAGTACGACGCATCGCGCTTGCGAGATACCGAAGTTATCCATGTGCTGCATCAACTGAACATTCCCGCCACCAAAAAGGTAAATTAGCGCGCTTAGTTTTCCAGGTTTTGCTTAGACGGAAGCGGATTGCTTGGGGATTGAACCGGACAGCCCGTTTGCCGCGGGCAGGCAGAAATCGCTGTACTACTTTTCCGGGAATGGCCCCCGGATAAACCGGGCAGGCAAAAAAGTGGGGCCCTTGCTTGGGAACAAGAGCCCCGAGTGGCGCGTTTCCATTTGTCAGTGTCGTTTTCACACCAACGCGTGGGGTCATCCATCCTTGCTTCCCTCTCAGAGGCTAGGTGGGAACGAACCTTGATAAGCGGTGAGCAAGCCCCTTCCCCCTCGCTCAACACTCGTCTTGATTCGTCATCGGAAACGCGCCAACGGTTCAGGATATTGCACGAGATGCGCCACGACAGTTCTCCGCTTACAAACCAATAAGCCATTTATAATCTGGCGGTTACATTGCCTTGTCATTGAACATGTCGCGCCAAATCGGTCCAAGCGGTTCAACTTGGAACTGTATTCAAGCCACCTCGGGAATCGCCTCCAAAACGCCACATCCGGTTTTGATGCCGAGGCACAGCCTTGCCGAATTCCCAAGGCTAGTTCCAGGACTACGGTCACAAAAATTACAGCCATCCGGCGCTATCGGTTTTTTTTGCGAACGGCTAGAGAATGCTCGCCATGCGCGGGCCCTACACACCATTCTGTTCGCCAAAAACGCTGCTCTGGAGATTGCTGCTACTTGGAAGCGCGCTCCTGGCGATGTCCTGGAGCTTGCTTGCGGACACACCGGGGCGACTGAAATCAGCGCAAACCGCGGGATGTTACTGCCATTGTTCCAAGGGCAAGGCCCTAGGAACCTGCGTCAAGATGTGCGAGATGCCGAAATATGCGTCGCGCTGGTGGGCCACGTCTTGCACGAAATCCCGAACCCGTTACAGCGGTGACAATCCGGGAGCCGGGCCACGGCTGAGGCACAAGGATCGCGCTGAGCACGCCCGCCTGTAAATTCCAACTTCAAGAAATGTCGCTAGCGGACTGATTGCAATGCAGTTCCTGCCGATGACGTTTTGGCCGCCGCGGATTCGCGCAGCAGTTTGTCCAGGATTTCCGGAATTTCAAAGATAGCGCGATTTTCCAACACGTCGACGTTTTTGCGGAATTCGGCCAGCGTGGCTGGATCGAGCATGTGTTGCACACCGCTGACCACTTCGCGGAAATTTCGCAAAACAATGCCAACCCGCTTTTCCGCCACCCATTCCGCGTTATAGCGCTCCTGCGGCAGAGTCCAGGAATTGCACTCGATCAATACGGGCAGCTTCCGCACCATAGCTTCAGCGATGCTGCCCGGGCCGGGCTTGCCGATCAAAAAATCGGCGGCGCGCATCAATTTATGAATCTCCTTAGTGAATCCAATCACCTTCACGGGCATGCGCCAAGGATGGGCGGCAAACTTTGCGGCCAGTTCCTCATTTCGCCCGCAAATCAGGATGAGCTGGAGAGGAGCCTGCGCGGCATCGAGCCGGCTGGCGATGTCGTACATTACCTTCGAGCCGTGTCCGCCGAATAAGACGATCGCGGTGGTGAGATCGGGGCGCAGGCCGAGCTCTTTGCGCAGCGCGATGGGATCGGAATTGTCCGGCGCGTAGAAATCGGGACGCAAAATCATTCCAGAGGTGCGAAAAATGTGCGCATCGTCGTGGCCGAACTCGCGGGCTTGCTCGGCGGCACGTTCCGTACCGGCGATGACGTATTGCTCTTTCATCGGCTCGATCCAGAAGCGCGGCGGAAAATCGGCCAAGTCCGTGATTAGCGTGACGAACGGCCGGCCTGGGTAAACTTTGCTCCAACTCTCGCAAAGTTCGCGATTGAAATGAGGAATGACGGACACCAGCAGATCGGCCGGCTTTTCGCGCCAGAAATTTTCCAGCAAGGTCACCAGAGGACGATGGAAAAGGCGAATGGTGGCCTGTAGCAGACGTAGAAGGTACACGCTCCCGAGTGTCCAGCCGTTTTGCAGCAGTACGTTGTACTGCTCTTGAATCCGAATGCCGGTCAGGCGTCGCAAGACGTCAAACCGGTCAGTCAGCTCCTGAAACTGAACCCATTCGACCTGCCAAGGCCGCTGCTGTTGAGTCGCGATGGTTTGCAGTGCGACTGCGGCGTTGCGGTGTCCCCCACCAGCATCATGAAAAATAACGTGTATTTTCTGCATGACGGGATTGTCACATACGCTTCAGTTTCGCCAGCAAGAGCATACTTGATGCCATGTGGATAACAATGGAAGTCTCATGTGTTCAAGGAGTTCCGTGGGCACATTCACGTAGAATTCGTGGCCTCTTCATAGATTGTTCATATCGCTGGCCCAAAATAAAACCATGCGATGCGACCTCCACGTTCACTCGGTTGCTTCCGGAATGTTCGACGCCCCCGGCTTGAGCCGTATTTGCCGCGAGTCCTACAACGACCCGACGGAAGTGTATCAGCGGCTGAAGCGCCTCGGCATGTCCATTGTAACCATAACCGACCATGACTCCATCGATGCGCTGGAGACCTTGCGCCGCTACCCTGATTTTTTCCTGAGCGAGGAAGTAACTGTGAAGATGCCGAGCGGCACGCAGATGCATCTCGGCGTTTATGGAATCGGCGAGCGCGATCATGCGGAAATTCAGCGCCGTCGCAACGATTTTATCGCGCTACTGATGTATCTCACCGAGCGTAAACTTTTCTTCAGCGTGAACCACGTTTTTTCCGGATTGACGGGCAGCCGTGATGACGAAGACTTTCGGTGGTTTGCCTCGTATGTTCCCGCGTTTGAAACGCGCAACGGGCAAATGTGGCCGTCGGCCAATTCCGCAGCTCGGCGACTGGCGAAACGGCTGGGCAAAGTGGGCATCGCCGGAAGCGATTCGCACACTATCGCCGGAGTGGGACGCACGTACACGAAAGTGCCCGGCGCGCGAACCGCGGAGGAATTTCTTGCCGGGTTGCGGGCGGGCCGGGGCGTGATTGGCGGCGCGCACGGGAGTTACGGGAAGCTGACCTTGGACGTCTACCGCATCATCTGGGCGATGCTTTGCGATCAACCCTGGACTCTCCCGCTGATGCCGCTGACCGCGCTTGTCCCGGCATTCACGGCTGGGCACTGGCTCAATGAAATTCGCTTCTGCCGCAAATGGTCGGCGAAGTTGGGAAGCGAAGAGAAGCAAGCACGGTTGCTCTGGCAATTGGATTCCGGTCTGGAGACGAAATTGGCCAGTTGACCTTGTGGGAGTACGGACGAGAAGTAATGGAGTGGCGCGATGACCGTCACGCGAACCGTCTGGGGATTTATCGAACAACGCGACCACCGCTTGATGCGGAGGATGAACCGGTGGCGCGCGCCGCGATGGATTCGCTATTGGATGATCGCGGCGACGCGGATGGGCGACGGGTGGCTCTGGTACGCACTCGGCGCGATGCTTATGGTCTACGGCGGACCGCAAAAATTCGCCGCCGTGGGCGCGGCGGGATCTTCGGCAATTTTTGGCGTCATCGTATTCAAACTGCTAAAGCGGCTGAGCCAGCGCCCGCGGCCCTGCCAGTTGGAGCCGCACTGCTGGTCGCGAGTGCTGCCGCCGGACAAATTCTCCTTTCCATCCGGGCACACCATGACGGCGTTTTCGATTGCGCTAGTGGTCAGCTATTTTTATCCATCGCTGGAGGGGACGCTGTTTTTCGTGGCGTTCAGCATAGCAGTGTCCCGCATCGTGCTGGGCATGCACTTCCTCAGCGATGTGCTCGCCGGAATCGTGCTGGGCATAGCGCTGGGCTGCGCGGTGATAACAGCGTTCGCTTCGTTCGGCTTGGCCTGATCGTCTAGCTTAACTACTTTTAGCTATAGCGGCTTAGGGTGCGCGGCGAGCGCTTCGCGGAAGGTCGCCAGATTGGCTTTGTCAATGATGGCTGTTCCGGTGTCCACAAAGGCAGGCAGAGGGGGCGCCGGGGCATTGCGCCAGTCCTTAAATTCGTGCACCGCATTGTGGTGCAGGTCGTCCAGGAATTTTACGCCGTAATAGGCCATAACGTAGGGCTTCTGCGCGACAGTAGCGTTGATGCCATTGCGGTCCACCCAATCCAAGGTATCGGGATCCTTGTCGAAGGACACGATGGCGACCTTTCCGGTCATGTCCATACGATGAAGCACACCGGCCGCGCCTGCTCCACCGGAAGCTTCGAGGCACAAGATGCCGTCTACTTTTTGTTTCTTGGCAGAGAGGAGCGCGTTGACCGCGTCAAAGGCTTTGTTTGAATCACCTTTGTCATCAAGGGTCTGAACAACCTTGATGCCGGGATACTTCTTCAAGGCTTCATTAACGCCGCGGACGCGCTCATCGAGATTGAGCTGACCGGGAATGGTGACCACAACGATATCGCCGTGCCCCTTCAGGATGTCAGCTATGCGCTTGCCGCTTTCCTGTCCGGCGCGAAAATTATCCGTACCGATGAACATTACGCGCTTGGAATCGGGGGCATCGGAGTCCAGACAGATTACCGGGATGCCGCTGGCAACGGCGGCGGCAATGGGCGCTTGAAATATTTCCGGACTGGCGACCGACACCATTATTCCGGCGGGGTGCGAGGAAACGGCTTTCTGGAACGCGTCTACCTCCTCTTTCGGAGAATACGAGGCGGGTCCATCGATTTCGACTTTGACTTCCACGCCCATTTCCTTGGCTACGTCGCGCAAACCTGCGGCGGCTTCCTGCCAATACGGCAAATTGATGTTTGCGGCGATGAGCACATAGCGCTCTTCCTTCTCATGATAGGACTGTGCGCAGCCGGCCAACGCGGCAGCTGCGAAAACAAGCAGCCACATAGTGGATTTGGAAAAGTGTTTCATGGCAAGGTCTCCTTTGCGCTTTCCGGACTGGGGCTGAGCAAAGCAAAAGATCCGACCGAGACCCGGAGTATGGAGCGACAGCCTATCACAACAGGCGGTGGTGACAAGTCTTGCGCCGCGGCCCAATGGATGCCGACCAACGTAACTGTCATTTTCAGAGAATTAGCGAAGGGGCATTTTGTCGCTGCGCGAACCTTTCGCAGGTTCATGTCATCCTAATGGACGGAAATGCCCGATGCAGTTTCCCCGGTCCCGTCTGCTCGGTTGAGGGGGAATTGTTCATCGATGGTTCGTTCCTTGGTCGCGCCGCGTTTGCTTACCTATTTCAGTTTGATCCTTGCGCTGGCGCTAACGCCGATGGCGAGCCGCGCACAGGAAATGCCGGTTCCGGCCCCGGAACCACAATCTTCCAATAATACAGCTAGCCCGAATTCGAGCTCGCATGTCACGCCTGATCCGGCCGATCTGGAAGTATCCTGGCGCAAAATGCCCACGCGATTCCTGCACGATGAGAAAAACATGTGGCTGTTTCCCACGAAAGTGGGCGAGCACGGGAATTGGCTACCGACTGCCATCGTGATCGGAGGAACTGCGGCGTTCATCAAAAGCGATTCGCCACTCGAGCGCAAAGTGCGGCAGACCGATATTTTTAGTGAGTACACTACGCGGCCGCCGGGGACGTTTGAACGAGACGCAAGGGGAGAAGACTCGGCTGAGCAAGGCGCGACGGGTAGCTCGCCGCAGCCGCAGATGCAAACGCAGAAGTCGGATCATGAAGGACTGGTAATGCGCTCAGTGAAGCGAACTTTGGAGGACCAGAAGGAGCTTTATCTAACTCCCTTCAAGCCTGCCAACTTTAAGTGGGACGCGCTGGTGCTGGGAGTAACGGGGGCGCTTTTGGCCACCGACCGGCACATTGAGAAACACATCGGCCATGCGCATTACACGTTTTATCAAGCCACTTCCGACGTAGCGATCGCCGGGCTGGGGGCGACGCTGGGTGCAGTGTGGATATGGGGCATTAAGGGCGATCATCCGCACGCTAAGGAAACGGGAGTGCTGGAATTGGAAACGTTGGTCAACACATTTCTGATCTACACACCGATGCAGTTACTGTCGGCACGGCAACGTCCGGATGAAGGAAACGGTAATGGAGATTTTTGGAAGCATCACAACATCAACACTTCATTTCCCGGTGGACACGCCATGTTCACCTTCGCAATGGCGACGGTGGTGTCACATGAATATCCGCAAAAGTGGGTGCAGGTGCTGGCCTATTCGGCAGCAACCATCGTGACGGTCACCCGATTCATGGCCCGGGATCACTGGTCGTCGGACATGTTTGTAGGAGCAGCGCTGGGAATTGGAATCGGGTCTCATGTCTTCCATGCGCATTGCGATCCGAAATTAAGCGATTCGTGCAAGCACCACGTACGCTGGATCTTCTGATCAAGAAAACGCCCTCCGTCACTAAGTTTCTCTGAGTTTCATTCTCTCGCCCGACGTGCGGCCTGCTATTCTGTTTTTCCGTGCCGAGCGCAATCACCTTGGAAATTTCTGTTGAGACGCCGGAGGCAGCGGTGGCCGCCGAGCGCGGCGGCGCGCACCGCATTGAACTCTGCGCCGAATTGCGCGTTGGCGGGCTCACGCCAAGCGAAGATCTGATGCGAATGGCGCGCAAGAAAGTTAATGTGCCGATTTTTGCGATGATCCGGCCGCGCGCGGGTGACTTCCTATATTCGCCGCGTGAACTGGCGCAGATGCGCCGCGATATTGCCACGGCTAGGCGGATGGGAATGGACGGAATCGTTCTTGGCGTGCTCACCCGAGACCGCCGGGTGGATATCGCGGGCACGCGGGAATTGCTGAAGGCTGCGGAACCCCTGCCGGTCACGTTTCACCGCGCCTTCGATGAGGCCGCTGACCTGGACATTGCCCTGCAGGATGTGATCGAGACGGGTGCCGCGCGGATTCTTACTTCCGGTGGAGCGACTGCGGCGCCCGCTGGGATCGAACGCCTGGCACACCTTGTCGCCGCGGCCAGCGATAGCATCCTTGTTCTTCCGGGCGGCGGGATCAATGCTTCCAATGCGCTGGAGGTTGCGCGGCAGACGGGCGCGAGAGAGGTTCATTCCGGTTTGGGCAGTGTGCTCGCGTATGGTCGGCAAGATTACGAATTGTTTGAGAGCGAAGTGCGAAAGCTTGCCGCGCAGCTCGCGCTGGCCACCTAGCGGTCTTGAGTTTAAGGCGTGGCGAAATGTGCGCACTGTTGTAATGGCGCAGCATGTTGCGTAACCACAAGGAAGACTCTATTTGCGAGGAATGGCCGAAGCTAGCTCGCGATGTTCGCGTATCGGGAAAGTCTTGGAATCATCCGTTAGCACCTGGATGCACACGTGGTCGGCACCTGCAGCATGATGCTCCTGGACACGATTCAGCACGGTCTTCACATCGCCCCAGGCAATCACCGCATCGATAAGTTTGTCGCTTCCGCCATCTTTGATGTCCGCTTCCTGGAATCCTAAGCGCAACCAATTGTTGGTGTAATTGGGCAGGGTCAGGTAAATGGCAAGAAATTTGCGAGCGATGGCCCGGGCCTTGACTGGATCTTTTTCGAGCACAACCGCCTGCTCGGGGCATAAATAAGGATCAGGGCCGAGCAACTCACGCGCCTGGGCGGTGTGCTGTGGCGTCGTGTTGTAGGGATGAGCGCCATCGGCGCGCGCGGCGGAAAGCTGCAGCATTTTCGGGCCAAGTGCGGCCAAAACGCGGGGTGATTTCGATATGGGCGCCAGCACGTGAAACGGAGCGTTATCCATGGCATCCAGATACGCGCGCATGGTCGAGACCGGTTTGTCGTACTTATGCCCGCGCAATTTCTCGACTAATGGGATGTGGCTTACGCCAAGCCCGAGCAAGAATCGATTAGGGTAGGCTTCGGCCAGAGTTTTCTGCGCGGCGGACATAGTGACGGGATCGCGGCCGTAGATGTTGGCGATGCCGGTGGCGATGACCATGCGTTTTGTTGCCCCTAAGAGCAAAGCTGCCTTGGTGAGCGCCTCGCGTCCAGTAGCCTCGCCAAACCAAAGCGCCCCGTATCCTAGTTCTTCCAATTCGGCAGCGGTCTCTTGCATGCGCGCCGCGGGTAAGACATCGAGCTGAAAGTTCCAAACTCCAAATGCGCCAAGCTGCATCGATTTTTGAGCCACAGCTTCCTCCGGAACGGCAAGCAGTACGCCACTATGATGAACCAGCCCACTTACGAGGCACAAATGCACGAAGGGCGCAGATGACTGCGCCCTTCGCGGTAGCAGCAGCGTGAAATTTGGTTAGGCTTTTTGCGCGTGCCGGCGAAGAAATGTCGGAACGTCCAGGTCGTCCGCGGGAACCTCGCGGGCCACTTCGCGAACATTTTCCTGAACCTGGTGAACGACGTTAACCTCGTGCGGCTGCGGCGGCAGTTCTGGTTGCTCTGGGACTTCGCGGCCAGCCTTCCAGGTCTTCGGCAAGAAGGAGGGTCGCTGCTGCGCTTGTTTCTTATTAGCGTCCTTGAAGCCGGCGGCGATGACCGTGATTTTAATGGTGTCTTTCATCTGGTCGTCCTGAACCGCGCCAAAAATAATATTGGCGTTTTCGTGAGCCGCCTTTTGTATGACGGACGAAGCCTCGTGCACTTCATGCAAGGTGAGGCTGGAGCTACCGGAGATATTGATGAGGATGCCCTGCGCGCCTTGGATGGAGTTGTCCTCGAGCAGCGGACTGGCAATGGCGCGGTTCGCAGCGTCGACGGCGCGGTTTGTTCCGGTCGCAACCGCAGTACCCATCACCGCGTAGCCCTGGCCGTGCATGATCGCTTTTACGTCGGCAAAATCGCGATTGATGATGCCGGGTACGGTAATGATGTCGGAAATGCCCTGCACTGCTTGGCGCAGAATGTCGTCGGCGATGCGGAACGCGTCGAAGAAGCTGGTGCCGCGCTCGACCGTTTCCATTAAGCGCTCGTTGGGGATGACGATGACGGTATCGACGGCGTTGATGAGTTCCTGCAGCGCCTGTTCCGCTTGCAGCATGCGGCGCTTGCCTTCAAAGGCGAACGGCTTGGTGACCACCGCGACGCTCAGTGCGCCCAGTTCGCTTGCGAGTGAAGCTACTACGGGCGCGGCGCCGCTGCCGGTGCCTCCGCCGAGGCCAGCGGTGATGAAGATCATGTCCGAGCCTTCCAGCGCCTCAATAATCTTTTCGGTGTCTTCGAGCGCGGCTTTGCGGCCAACCTCCGGGTTGGCGCCGGCGCCCAATCCCTTCGTGAGTTTCGCGCCGAGCTGCAGCTTTACCGGCGCCTGCGACAACTTCAGCGCTTGCAGGTCGGTATTCGCGGTGATGAACTCGACGCCCTCGACTTTGGCCCGGATCATGCGGTTGACGGCATTGCAGCCGCCACCACCCACTCCGATAACTTTGATTTTCGCCGGCTGAAGCTCCTCGCTGAAGCTCATCCGGATCCCCGTTTCTTTGTTCATGCGCCCCCTCGTTCTTCTCCACGATTGCTGCACGCCGCTGGGGTGGGTTTACGACGCGCTGGCAAACATGGACTTAAGTTTCGACACCAAATTTCCGGCACGCTGCGGCGCCGCCCGCCGCGCTTTCGCGCCGTACAGCACGAGACCGACAACCGTTGCGTATTCGGGCTGAGCCACCTGCTCAGGCATATCGGCAAGTCCTTTGGGCTCGGCGATGCGCATGGGCAAATGGAAGTACTGCTCCGCAAGATCGATTAGGCCGTTTAGCTTCGCGCCGCCGCCCGCGAGCACAAACCCCGCGGGAATCTGCCGGTCGAGCCCGGCGCGTTGCAAATCATCGCGAATCAAAGCGAGCAATTCCTGAGAGCGCGGCTCGATGATGTCGGTAAGCTGGCGAGCGAAAATTGTGCGCGGTGGGCGATCCCCGACGCTGGCGATTTGGATCGGGTGATCTCCTACCAACAATGACAAGGCCGCGCAGCCGTGCTGGCGCTTAATTCTTTCCGCTTCCGGAATTGGCGTTCGCAAACCAACTGCCAGGTCATTGGTGAAATGATCGCCGCCAACGGGCACAGCGCTGGTGTGGCGTACCACGCCGCCGCCGTAAACAATGACCTCCGTGGTACCGCCGCCGACATCGAGCAGGCAGCAGCCCAGATCGCGTTCGTCTTGCGTGAGGCAGGATTCAGCGGAGGCCAGCGGCTCCAGCACTGTGTCACTGATCAAGATTCCCGCGCGATTTGCCGCCGTGACCAGATTTTGCGTGGCGGCGACCGACGAAGTGACCAGATGAACGTTGGCTTCGAGACGTTGACCGACCATGCCGATTGGATCGCGAATGCCGTCCTGCGCATCGACGAGAAACTCGTGCGGCAGGACGTGCAAGACTTCACGGTCCGGAGGTAGCGTGATGTTGCGCGCCGCGTCAATCGCGCGGCGCACGTCTTCCCGTTCGATATCGCGTGGGCGATGTCCGATGCTCACGCCTCCGCGGCTATTCACGCCGCGAACGTGCGCACCGGCAACCCCGATCACCGCGGCTTCCACCGGAACGTTGGCAACACCTTCGGCCTCCTTAACGGCACGGCGAATCGAGCTGACGGTGGAATCAAGGTTTACGATCAAGCCTTTGCGCAACCCTTTCGATTCCGCTGCGCCCAGAGCCAGGAACTTCACCTGCTCGTCGTCAATTTCCGCGATGAGCACGGAAGTCTTGACGCTGCCGATGTCCAGTCCCACCACATATTTATCTTTCTTGGCCAAGACTGCTCCTGCTTTTACCGCTATCTCGTTTTCGCTGCAGAGGCGGTGCTGGTATCCGGGTTGAGCACCACCTGCTTCGCATATTGCAAGTCGATAGAGTGGACGCGTCCATTGCTGGCCTGCCACTGCGCAAAATTTTCAACGACCATGCGATATTTGCCGGTGAAATCAGAAGCACCGAAATGGATCGTGAGCGCCTGGGGATCGGTAGAGTTCGCGATTCCGGTCATCACCGCACGCAAGTCTTTGGGATTTGCCAAGTCAATTTCGCTGACGCGATCGGAGGAGCCGGAGCGCACCAGATCGATGTCTTTCACGAATTCCTGGTAAGTTTGCATGCGCTTGCCACGTTCCTCGCGCGGCATGTTTTCTGAAAGACCGGTGACGATTGGAAATTGCAAATCTTCGCCATGCGGCCGATCGAGAATTACGCCGCGAGCATCAATGAGAGCAAGTTCAGTGCCGTTACGCAGAAATGCGATGGGCGTGCGCTCGGTTAAGTCAACGCGGATGCGATTCGGAAGAATGCGCTGCACCATCGCGGATTCGATCCAGGAGATTTCTTCAAGCGCGCTGCGCCGCGAATCCAGCGGAATACGCAATACGCTGCGCCCACGGTCGCGCACAAACTGCTGCAGCACCGCTTCGCGGCTGACAATGTGGTTGCCGTTGACTTCAATCTGCTCCGGCTTGACGAGCAGCATCGGATGCCCGTAAAGCAGAAAGCGTCCGGCCGTCCACACGGCGGAGATTCCCGCGATTCCTACGACGCCGCAAAACAGAACGCGCCGGTAGAACGGCCAGCTCCGCCCGCCGAATTTCTTTCGGCGGATTTCGACCGGCTTCTGACGGCGCAAATAGCGCGGCTCTTCGTCGCCGACTAACTCCGGACGGTAGGACTCAGCATCGGCGGCCGCGGAGCCGCGCGATATGCTTTTCACGCCCAAATCACCACCTCGTGCTCCAACTCAACCTTGAATGTCGAATGTACTCGCTCGCGAACGTCGGCGATGAGCCCCAGCATGTCTTTCGCGCTGGCTTTGCCGGCGTTCACAAAGAAATTGGCGTGTCGGTCGCTCACGCGCGCGTCGCCGCGGCTCAGGCCCTTCAGGCCGAGTTCATCGATCATGCGTCCCGCGGATGCCCCTGGTGGATTTTTGAAAATGCAGCCGGCGCTTTTTTGGCCGAGCGGCTGACTCGAACGCCGCTTTTCGTTGCAGATACGAATCCCTTGAAGAATTTCTTTGTACGGTTTGGAGGGAAGTTCCAGCTTCACCGCGAGCATCATATCATCAGGCGCAAATGAAGTGTGACGGTATTCAAAGGAAATTTGCTCGCCCCTGAGGATTTCTATCCGCCGGGCCGCCGCGCGATGTAGCTTCACCTCGCGAACGTACGAACCGATCTGCATGCCGTAAGCGCCGGCGTTCATGCGAAGGGCGCCGCCGACGGTGCCCGGCACACCGATGAGCCCTTCCATGCCGCCAAGATCGTGCTTGGCGCAGTAGGTGACGGTCCGGCCAAGGTCCGCGGCGGCATCGACCTGGGCGAAATTGCCCTCAAGGACCACGTCCGGGTTGGCGGACGCGAGTTGTAGGACGACCCAAGGCAGTTCGCCGTCGCTGACCAGGAGGTTTGAGCCTCCGCCGAGGAATCGGTGCGGGACGCCGTGGGAATCGAGCAGGCCCAGCAAGCCGGGAATCGATTCGTGTTTCTTGATACGCAGGAGGTCGGTGACGCCGCCAATGCTTAAGGACGTGAGTTCGCTCAGCGACGACGTGGGCCGAAGCTCCACCTCGAGTTCGCGAAGAGCAGCGACGAATTTGGGGTCCTCAATGCGCATGGGGAGTAGGAGTGGGGTGCTCGGTTCCCAGCAAAACCATGAGTTCGTTGCTGGCGCGGCTGACGTTACCGGCGCCGATGGTCAGGATGGCGTCCAAGGGGCGAGCTTGGCGCAAAAGGAACTCGATGCTTTCCTGCATGGACCGAAAATAGAAAACGTTTTTATGGCCGGCTTCGCGAATGGCGTTGGCCAGAGCCTCGCTGGTTATGCCCGGGATTGGCGGCTCGCTGGCCGCGTAAATATCGGTAATCACCAAAATATCGGCTTGGTTGAAAGCGCGAGAGAATTCGTCCCAGAGATGTTGCGTGCGCGTGTAGCGGTGCGGCTGGAAAAGCACCAGGAGGCGATTGAACTTGCAGATGCGCGCGGCTTCCAGGGTGGCCCGGATCTCGGCCGGGTGATGGCCGTAGTCGTCGATCACGGTAATGTCGTTGACGGCGCCCTTAATGTCGAAGCGCCGACCAACACCGGCAAATTTGCCCAGGCCTTCGCGAATTAATTCCGCGGGAACGTTGAGATAGAGGGCGACCGCGGCGGCGGCCGCGGCGTTGCGTACGTTGTGGATACCGGGCGGATGGAAGAGCTGGAAAATGCCGAGATCATCGCCTTTGTAGGTCAGGCGAAATTCGCTCCCCAGCCCTTCCAGCTTGACGTCACTGATGATCAGATCAGCTTGGCTGGATGTGCCGTAAGTGATGATGGGGCGCTTCACATTGGGAATGATGGCCTGCACGTTGGGCTCGTCGAGGCAGAGAATCGCCGCACCATAAAACGGCACGCGATTGACGAATTGCACGAAGGCGTCCTGAATGTCTTCGAGCGAGGAATATTGATCGAGATGTTCCCGGTCGATGGTGGTGACAACGGCGACCACCGGTGCCAGGAGCAGAAAAGTGCGGTCGCTTTCATCGGCTTCGACGACGAAGAATTCACCTTTGCCAAGTCGCGCGGTGGTGCCGGCCTGGTTGACGCGGCCGCCGATGACAAACGTAGGATCGAGATGCGCAGCGGCCAAGACGGACGCAACTATGGAGGTGGTGGTCGTTTTCCCATGCGCACCGGCCACCGCGATGCCGTACTTCAGGCGCATTAGCTCCGCCAGCATTTCCGCGCGCGGGATGACCGGAATCTTTTTCTTGTGCGCTTCGATAACCTCGGGATTGTCAGCTTTGATGGCCGACGAAGTCACCACCA
>Ga0137409_10004721_pt2 | contig 13820 bp, 8 predicted proteins | sample CZODoug1_16funga_FD_122059 | JGI IMG/M metagenome (GOLD analysis project Ga0137409, IMG submission 122059) | Vadose zone soil fungal communities from Angelo Coast Range Reserve, California, USA - CZODoug1_16fungal (Hybrid Assembly) | ecosystem: Environmental > Terrestrial > Soil > Vadose zone... | reverse complement strand
CCCGGAAGGGGTCTCTGCCGCGTTGCGCGGGGCGCTCGGGCGCCGCGGAATCGACGCGCTCTACACGCATCAGGTAGACGCCATCACCGCGGCGATGGCCGGGCGGCACGTTGTAGTCGCAACACCCACCGCGAGCGGCAAGAGCCTGTGCTTCCACGTCCCGGTGATGGAGGCGATGCAGGCCGACCCGGGGGCCACCGCGCTCTACATCTACCCGACCAAGGCGCTGAGCCGCGACCAGGAGCACGGCATCCACCAGCTGCTCGCTGAAGCAGGTCTCTCTTTCCCGGCAACAGTCTACGACGGTGACACGCCGGGAGACGCCCGGCGTGCCGCGCGAGAGCGCTGCCGCATCGTGCTCACGAATCCCGACATGCTGCACGCGGCCATCCTTCCGAACCACGCGCGCTGGGCGTCGATTCTGTCTGGGCTCCGCTACGTCGTCCTCGACGAGCTGCACACCTACCGCGGCGTGTTCGGCTCTCACATGGCGCACGTCGTCGAGCGGCTGCGCCGCGTCGCCGCCTTCCACGGTGCGCACCCCACCTTCATCGGCGCGACGGCCACGATCGGCAACCCGCGCGAGCACGCCGCTCGGCTCTTCGGCATCTCGCCGGCCTGGCAGCTCTCCCATCCGCCCATCAGCGAACTGATCCAGGCAAACAGCACAAAGCATTCCGGCAGCGCGCGGAGTCGGAACACGCATCGACTTCTGATCGCCGGACAAGTCTCCCTGACACTGCTCCTGATGGCGGGCGCGGGAGCGGCGACGAAAGCCTTCCTCGCCCTGACTCACACGCCGCTGGGTTTTGAGCCAGACCGCGTCTTTGCCATGACGACCGTTCTCCCTAAAGGAACGAACACTACCTGGCAGGCTCGGCTGAATTCCAACGAGAACATTCGCAGGACGATTAATGAAGTGCCGGGCGTGACGGCCGCATCTGTTTCTACTACCTGGTTTCCGCCGTTCGGCGGATTCAACGCGAAGGTCGAGCTACGCAGCAAACCGACGTTGACCGGAGCCGAAGCGATACTCGCGTTAGTGAGTCCAAAGGAATTCGAAACACTTCGCATCCCGCTTCTGGCCGGCCGGATCTTCGACGACGCAGAAGTCAATCGCGCAGCGCATCTGGCTCTGGTTAATCAGACGTTCGTGAAGCAGTTCCTCCCCGAAGGGAATCCAATCGGCCAGAGCGTGCGCAGCCCCATGCTCAAGGTCGAGCAGCCTGACCTATTGCTCTCACAAGCTCCTGATGATTGGCTTGAAATCATCGGCGTGGTTGGGGACGCGCGCGACGACGGCCTCGACCATCCGGTCAAGCCAGCTGTTTTTCTTCCTTACAGTTTCGTACTGCCGCCGGATGTTTCTCTGCTCGTGCGCGCCAGCGGCAATCCAGAAACGGCCATCCAGTCGGTGAAACGGCGGCTCCGTGAGCTCAACCCTGAGTTGGCCGTCAGTCAGGACCACACTCTTACCTGGTGGCTGGAAACGCAGGGGTGGGGACAGGGACGGTTTATTGCGACGCTGTTTTCGCTCTTCGCGCTTCTCGCCCTCGCCCTGGCAGCTGCCGGACTCTATAGCGTTGTTTCTTTTTCTGTCACACAGCGCACGCAGGAAGTCGGCATACGAATGGCGCTTGGCGCCCCGCGCGCCAACATTTTGCGGTTAGTGATCAGTTCAACGGCGCTCATGCTCGCAGCGGGTCTAGCGGTTGGTCTCGCACTCAGTTTGGCGCTCGACCACATTATCCGTGCCTGGGCAGGCGGCGGCAGCCCGCGCGATCCGGTGACCTTGCTTTTAGCGGCATTGATTCTGGTCACGGTAGCGACGATTGCCTGCGTTGTGCCGGCATGGCGCGCAGCGACCGTCAACCCCGTCGTGGCGCTGCGGTACGAATAGGAGGCTGGAATTCATGACCGGACTCTCGCAAGATCTCCGCTACGCAATTCGCCAGTTTCTCAAAACGCCAGGACTGACCGCCGTTGTGGTCATCACCATCGCCCTGGGCGTCGGCGCAAACACAGCTCTGTTTTCCGTCGTCAATGGATTGCTGCTCAACCCTTTGCCCTACCCGCAGCCCGACCAACTGGTCGCATTAAGGGAAAGCAAGGCAAATTTTGAATATGGTTCCATCCCTTATCCGAACTTCCGCGACTGGCAAAAGGACAATCGCACATTTTCTTCGATGGCAGTTTGGCGTAACTCCGCGTTCAGTTTGACCGGAAAAGGAGAAGCGGAGCAGGTAAGCGGCCAATTCGTATCGTCCGACTTCTTTTCCATCTTCGGCGTGAAACCACTGGTGGGCCGCGCCATTGCGCCTGGCGAGGACGAGATCGGCGCCGCACCGATCGCATTGATCAGCGAAGGGCTATGGCGGCGCAAGTTCGAGTTCGCCCCGGAGATTCTCGGCAAAGGCATCACTCTGGACGGAGACGCCTACACGATAGTTGGAGTGATTCCGGCCACCTTCCACTTCTCGATGGGAGGCTCTCCCGCTCGAGAGGTGTTCCTCCCAATTGGCCAGTGGCAAAATAACCTGCTCACGACGCGAACCGCGGGATTGGGAATTAACGGTATTGGCCGGCTCAAGCCCGGTGTGACGATCGAGCAGGCCCGGGCCGACATGTCCACGGTCACCAACAACCTGGCCGCGGCATTTCCCGATGCCAATAAAGGTACCGGCGCCAAACTCATTCCACTCAAACAATGGATGGTGGGCGACGGGTCGTTACTTCTGCTGTTGCTCGCCAGTGTCGGCTTTGTGCTCTTGATCGCCTGTGTCAATGTTGCAAATCTCCTGCTGGCCCGTTCGACCGGCCGCACCCGAGAGTTCGCCGTTCGCGCAGCATTGGGCGCCAGTCGACGTCGGGTGGTTCGTCAGTTGCTAACTGAGAGTCTCTTGTTGGCGGGTATCAGTGGCACACTTGGATTGCTGCTGGCGGCGTGGGGAACCAGAGCAGCACTCAGTATTCTTCCTGCAGCTTTGCCGCGTGCGGAAGACATCGGCCTGGACACCCGCGTGTTGCTTTTTACTCTCGCGATATCGCTGATGGCTGGAGTTCTGTTTGGCCTGGTGCCTGCACTCAAAATGTCGAAACCAAACGTGCAGGAGACTCTCAAAGAAGGTGGTCGAAGTCTGAGTGGAGGCCGGCATCGTATGCAGGGCGTCTTTGTCGTCGCCGAATTGGCAATGGCCCTGGTGCTGCTGGCGGGATCAGGTCTCATGATCCGCACTTTGGCTCGCCTATGGAGCATTGATCCTGGTTTCAATCCACAAAACGTAATGACGGTCGGCCTTTCTCTTCCTCCCTCGATGATGGCCGCGTCTCCCGATGCAATCCGCGCGGCGTTTCGCGAGTTCGACAACAGGATTGCCGCAATTCCCGGTGTGCAAGCAGTCTCTCAGACCTGGGGCGCTCTCCCCCTGGGCGACGACGACGAACGAACCTTCTGGCTCGAAGGCCAGCCCAAACCTGCCACCCAGAACGATATGGGTTGGGCCATCGATTACATTGTGGAACCCGGGTATCTGAAGGCCATGGGCATTCCACTGCAGAAGGGGCGTTTTTTCACCGACCAGGACAATGAACGTTCGCCGCAAGTCATCGTTATTGACGATGTCTTCGCGCGTAAGTTTTTCCCGAACCAGGACCCGATTGGCAAGCGGATACTCTGGGATCCTTCAGCCGTTCCCGCGGAAATCGTCGGCGTGGTTGGACACGTAAAGCAGTGGGGACTCGATTCGGACGACAACTGGAAGTTGCGCGCGCAGTTGTACATTCCGTGCCTGCAGATGCCGGATAACTTCGTCGCGCGGCAGCCCTCCGGGTCCATGGTAATCGTGCGTTCCGACAAAGCTGGAACCGGGTTACTGCATTCGATTCGTCACGTCAGTCAGCAGATGAGCAACGAGCAGGTCATCTTCAGTCCCCAATCGATGGAGTCGATCATCGCCGACTCGCTTGCCGAACGCCGTTTCTCGATGATCCTTCTCGGCACGTTCGCGGCGCTGGCCGTGCTGCTTGCCAGTGTCGGGATCTACGGCGTTATTTCCTACGTGGTAGGCCAGCGTACGCACGAAATCGGAATCCGGATGGCCCTGGGCGCGCGCCGGCCCGACATTCTGCGTCTGATCCTCGCCGGAGCCGGCAGACTCGCCTTCATTGGGGTCGCAGTCGGTCTCGTCTCCGCTCTGGGCTTGACCAGACTCATGGCGAATCTGCTGTACGGAGTAGGTCCGCGCGATCCGCTCACATTCATCGCGGTTCCTGCGATTCTGATTTCAGTCGCTCTGCTAGCCAGTTATTTGCCCGCGCGGCGGGCTACGAAGGTCGATCCCATAACCGCATTGCGGTACGAGTAAGGGACATTCACGTCAATGTAACAAACTTAGGGACTATCTATGATTCAACTCAAGAACGTCGAACGCAGCTACAAAACTGGCGCCGGCCAGACGTGGGTTCTACGGCGCATCAATCTGGACATTCAACAAGGTGAATTCATCACCGTCATGGGACCGTCCGGGGCAGGGAAGTCTTCCTTATTAAATGTTCTCGCCCTGCTCGACGACCAGTGGGGCGGTGAATACTGGTTCCGCGATCAGGCCGCGCACACCATGAAGCGCGGAGGACGCGCGGATTTAGCCAAGCGCAACATCGGGGTCGTTTTTCAGAGTTATCACCTGCTCGACGATCTCACGGTACGCGAGAACATTGACCTGCCGCTCTCATACAAAGATATTCCCCGAAACCAACGGCAGAGCCTGGTAGCGGACGTTCTCGACCGTTTTCAGATCGTCGCCAAGAAAGATCTGTACCCAAGCCAGCTTTCGGGCGGACAGCAGCAGTTGGTGGGGATCGCGCGCGCGGTCATTCACAAGCCCGCGTTGCTATTGGCCGACGAGCCGACCGGCAACCTACATTCCACTCATGCCAACGAAATCATGGAGCTGTTCCGTGAACTGAATCGGGAGGGCACGACGATCGTGCAGGTAACTCACTCGGAAACCAACGCAGCTTACGGAACCCGCACCCTCCAGATGCGGGACGGTTGGATGGTTGGCGACACCGCGAATCCATCGCTGGAGCCAAGCAATGCGGCGGTGAATGGATGAATCAAGGCCTCTGGGGAAGACACTGGCGACTTCCGGTTCGGATCGCAGTCTTCGTTGTCATAGCTGCTCTGGCTCATGCGCAAGTGCGCACGCCCGCCGAACTGGAGATGCCAAAATCCCATAATCCATTCGGTCCATATACACCCGATCATGTGGCCCAGCCGGTACTCACAAATTCGCCACGTCTGGATAGTCTGATCCGCGATGGCAAACTGCACTTGTCTTTGAAAGACGCAATTTACCTCGCTCTGGAAAACAATCTGGACTTGGCGATCGCCCGCTACAACCTGCCGATCGCCGATACCGATCTTCTGCGAACGCAGGGTGGCGGAAGCTTTCGTGGCGTTAACACGGGCGTAGTTCAGGGAACTCCGGGTGGCGGAGTTGGAGGCTACGGCGCAGGCGCTCCGGGAGCAGGCGCCGGCGGTACGACCAGTGGGGCGGGCGGTGCGGGTGCAGGTGCCTCTGGTCTCGTGCAATCGACCCTGGGTGCCGGAACCCCGGTGTCATCGTACGACCCGTCCCTCAATGTGAATGCCGGGACCGAGCATCAAACTCTGCCGCTGTCCAACCTTCAACTCAATGGGGTACCGACGCTTCAAACAAACTCCATTCTGGTCAACGCCAATTTCTCACAGGCGTTCCCCACGGGGACATCGATTTCGTTCGACTTCGACAACAGTCGGCAGACCACGAACAGCGTTAATACGACCCTGTCACCAGGTTTGAGCTCTTTCTATCGCTTCACGATTCGCCAGGAACTACTTGCGGGCTTTGGTTTCGGCCCCAACCTCCGCTTCTTGCATATAGCGAAGAACAACAAGAAGATCTCCGACATCGCCTTCAAGGACCAGGTCATTGCAACCGTGACCCAGATCGAGAACATCTATTGGGATCTCGTCAGTGCTTATCAGTTGGCACGCGTGAATGAGCAGTCTCTAGCCTTTGCCACCCACACTCTTGACAATGCGCGGAAGCAATTGCAACTGGAAGCCATTCCGGAGATGGACATCTTGAGGGCGGAGGCCGAAGTGTCGAGACGCGATCAGGATCTGACCATTGCCCGGTCGAATCTCCAACTGCAAGAATCGCTGATGAAGAATGCCCTGACCAAGAGCCTGGACGACCCAACTCTGCAGGAAATGCCGGTGGTGCCGACAGACAACACGCTTGCCGCCGACACCGGAGCGAGTGAGCCCATACTTGATCTGATTAGCCGAGCGTTGGAAAACCGTCCAGAACTGCTCGAGACCGACGTCGATCTGGACAACCGGCAAATCAGCAGAAAAGCCGCGAGGAATGCCTTGTTGCCGTCTCTCTCTTTAGTGGGATTCTACGGCGGAAGTGGTCTTGGGGGCGAGAAGAACCCAGTCTTCCCTGGCGAACCTGCCAATCTTCCACACGACTTACCCGGGACCTGGCAGACCACCTTCAACAATTCTTTCCCCGACTACTTCATCGGGTTGAACCTCAATATTCCATTTCGCAACCGTGTGGCCAAGGCCGACCAATATCGCTCCGAGCTCGAATATCGGCAGGCAAGCCTGCGCAAGGAACAGCTGAAGAAGCAGATTCGCATCGAAGTTCGGAATGCTCAATATGCACTGGAGCAATCCCGAGCCCGAGTTCAGGCAGCCACCAAGGCCAAGAACCTAGCGCAGCGGACCTTCGATATCACGAAAAAGGAGCAGGATCTCGGCGCGGGTTCCAACTACCAGACGATGACCGCCCAGCGGGATCTTTCCGTCGCGGAATTGGATCTGGTCACTGCCATGACTACCTACGCCAAATCCAAAGTCGAACTTGATCGCGCAACCGGCGCGACTTTGGAACATAATGGTGTGCTGATTCAGGACGCAGTCAGCGGAAAGGTTTCCACTTCATCTCCATAACGCGCATGCCGACTTCGGCCAAGCCGCAAGACTTCTATCCTCTGGCACCTTCCCATCCGCGCGAGAACCGCCCCCCTCGTATTCTGGCGGCCGACGACCAGCAGCACATTCTGGAAGCACTCCAGTTGCTGCTGCATCCGCAGGGCTACCGCGTCGACAGCGTCAAATCGCCCGCCCAGGTTCGTGAGGCGTTGACCACCGACTTCTATGATGCCGCCCTCATCGACCTGAACTACACCCGGGATACCACCTCCGGTCAGGAAGGCCTCGATCTCCTTTCCGAAATCGTAACGGCAGATAGCAATCTTCCCATAATTGTTATGACGGCGTGGGGCAATGTCGAACTTGCCGTCGAAGCAATGCGTCGGGGCGCTCGTGACTTCATTCAAAAGCCCTGGGACAACGAACGCCTTCTAACCATCGTCCGTACCCAGGTCGAATTGCATCGCACGCTAGTGCGTGCCGAGCGACTGGCGGCCGAGAACCGACTTCTTCATGCCCAAGGCCGTCCAGAGTTTATCGCCTCGGCCGCCTCGATGCAGCCCGTTCTCGAAGCCATCGCACGTGTCGGTCCGTCGGACGCGAATGTCCTGATTACCGGCGAACACGGGAGCGGAAAAGAAATCGTGGCGCACACATTGCATGCCCTCTCCGCGCGCGTATCCCGTCCGTTGGTTGCCGTGAATACGGGTGCGTTGTCCGAGGGAGTTTTCGAAAGCGAACTTTTTGGCCACGTCAAAGGCGCGTTCACCGACGCAAGGACCGACCGCATCGGACGTTTCGAACTTGCCGATGGCGGCACCATCTTTCTTGATGAAATCGGAAATGTACCCATTCGCCAGCAGGCAAAACTCCTGCGCGTTCTTGAATCAGGCGAGATTGAGCGTTTGGGATCGTCGCGGACGAGGCAAATTGACGTTCGCGTGATCTCCGCCACCAACACCGACCTGCCGGCCGCTTGTGCTTCCGGTCAATTCCGCGAGGACCTGCTGTTTCGCCTCAACACGGTCGAAATTCACGTGCCGCCGCTACGCGATCGCCGCGAGGATATTCCCGTGCTCGCCATTCATTTCCTCATGCGGTATGCGTCCCGGTATCGGCGCGAAATTGCTGGATTCGATACTTCCGCGCTCCAGGTAATGTCGCAATATGCGTGGCCCGGCAATGTCCGGGAACTTGAACATACTTTGGAGCGTGCCGTCCTGATGTGCCGGGGCCGCGAGATTCAACCCGCCGACCTCGGCCTCAATCTGCAGCGCCCGCAAGCGCAGAATCTCGACGAACTCAGTCTGGAGGCGGTCGAAGCCCTGCTTATACGAAAAGCGTTGTCACGCTTCCAGGGAAATGTAAGCCAAGCCGCCGAAGCGCTCGGTCTCAGTCGCGGCGCGCTCTATCGACGTATGGAGAAGTATGGCCTCTAGCCCGCAACCGGTCGCCAAGGCTGCGGTGCGGAAGGCTCCCCGGAAGCGAGTCCGCCCCCGCTACGAACGCCGCGTCACCCTCTACTCATTCCTCGCTGCTCTGCCGGGGATTATCATCAGCGGCGTTCTCATATGGCTCCAGTCATGGTCCACAGAATCCAAACTGGCGCTTTCGTTCCTGGAAGCAATTGTCTGGTGGATTCTGACCCTCGCACTCCACGAACAGGTAGTCCGGCCATTGCAGACGCTGGCGAACGTAGTGGCCGCACTCCGCGAAGAAGACTACTCATTCCGCGCACGTGGCGCTGCCACTGACGATGCCATGGGAGAACTCTCGCTCGAAGTCAACGCGCTGGCAGACCTGCTGGCGGACCAGCGAGTCCGGGCGATCGAAGCCACCGCCCTGTTGCGCCGAGTCGTTGAAGAAATCGATGCCCCATTGTTCGCGTTTGACCCAGATCAGGTCTTGAGACTCGTCAATCCTGCGGGTGAGAGGTTGCTCCAGCAATCCTCGGTTCGGCTCGTGGGACTTACCGCCGACGAAGTCGGACTCGCCGAGTGCCTGGCCGCAGCCAACGAATCGCTGGTTTCCCTGACCGCGAACAGCCCAGGCGCGCGCTGGTTGGTGCGGCGAAGTAAATTTAGGGAGAAAGGCGTGCCCCACACGCTGGTCGTGCTGTCAGACGTGAGCCGGGCGCTCCGGGGAGAAGAACGCAAGGCGTGGCAACGCCTCATCCGTGTGCTGGGCCATGAGCTCAACAACTCTCTCGCCCCCATCAAGTCGATCGCGGGAAGCCTGGGCGCTCGCCTGCCACTAACCGGACTCAACCCCGAGGAGCGCCACGATTTTGAGCGAGGCCTGGAAATCATTGAGACTCGATCCGCTTCGCTAAACAGATTTCTCCAGGCATATCGGCAACTGGCTCAGATGCCACCTCCGGCGGTGAGAAAAGTCGCGCTGCTTCCCATCGTTGAGCGCGTGGCTTTTCTGGAGACACGACTTCCCGTAACCATCGCGGACGGCCCGGACGTAACATTGATGGTGGATCCAGATCAGATCGAGCAGATGCTGATCAATCTCGTGCGCAACGCAGTCGAAGCCGCTCTTGACCCCGCCCCGGCGAACGACCTTCGACTCAGTTCCGGAGCCGGTTCGTACGTCGAAACGCCACAGGTGGCTATAAACTGGAGAGTCGAAGACAAGAACGTAGTCCTGACCATCGACGACAATGGACCGGGACTCCTCAATCCGAGCAATGCATTCGTACCGTTCTACACCACCAAACCCGAGGGGAGCGGCATAGGATTGGCGCTGTCGCGACAGATTGCCGAAGCACACCAGGGTTCGATCGATCTCTCTAACCGAAATGGTAAGGGCTGCCAAGTACGGGTAACGCTACCGCGCAGCTAGCGCGCCCAAGTTACAGCTATCTTGGAGTCCACAGAGGATTGCTTGTGAAAAGCCCGTTTACGAAGCCGATCTGGTAGACGACGAGGCAACCAAACGCCAAACTAAGCAGACCCGAAGCCATCGCCAATCGGCGAGAGACCTTCTGACTTCCTGCTCCCACAATCTTGAGTGCCGACGCCATGCTCATCGTGATGACCATCATGCCCGCAATCGTGCCGACTCCGAAGAACAGCAAGTATGCAATGGCCCACTGCGGATTCCGGATGGTGGCGAGGACGAGCAGCGCCACAGCCGCTGATCCTGCGAGTCCGTGGACAATGCCTATGGCCAGCGGCCGGACGTGCTGGTACAGGCCAGATTTGCCTAGCACCCGGTCCAAAAATGCAACCGGCGTCTGTTCCGGTGCGTGAGGGTGCACCTCGGGCTGGTGCCCGTGCGGATGCCGGTGGATGTAGTCCCCATGACTGTGATGATGCGAGTGGACGCTGTCGCCTTCCTTTGTGGGGACCGGAGCGCTCGGCAAGGAACGAAAGAAACTCACCACATTCAGGATCCCAAGGAAAATCAGCATGATCCCAACCGACAACTCCATGCTGAGCCCGATTCGAACTGGAATAGCCAGATTGAAGACGATAATCGCGCTCCCGACCACGAAGATCGTAACTGTGTGCCCCAATCCCCAGAACGCGCCAATCAGGGCGGCGCGGGCCAGATTAGGTTGGCGGCTGACGATGGTCGAGACCGCGATGACGTGGTCAGGGTCGGTCGCATGACGCATCCCGAGAACAAATCCAACGGCAATAATGGACAGGAGACCGATCATGAGAACTGCCGGATAGTCTAAACGAATGCCACGGTGTGCGTCTTGGTGGGCTGCCAGCATTCCCCAGGCATAAAGGGAACAGCAGGTGGGATGCGATATCATGTCGCGCACGGCCAATAAAAAAGGTCCCGGCGGAAATGACCGGGACCTGAAGACGAAAAGGGAAAAGGCTACGAAGCGCGACGCTGGCCGCCCTGTTGCTGGTCGTCCGGACTTTCGTCCTGTTCCTGCCGCGTGGGATTCCTTTTTGAGGGATCCTGTTGGTCTCTTTGGCGCTGTTCAGGATTTTGCCCCGGTTGTCCGAACTCCTCGTTTGGATTCTTCTTCGGATCGTCTGCCATGGAATGCTCCTTAAGCAACGCGTTAATCGGCGCGATTGCAGAGTTATGCAGCGGCCTTTGGTTGCGGGAATTACTTCTTCAGGTTGTCTGCCGCTTGCGCGCCCCGCGCTGACGCCTGCTTTCCTAGACAGACTCGGTCGGCGTCGCAGAGCAATCCTTAGCTGGAATCACAGCTCTCAAGGTGGTGCCCTCTCCAGTTGAGGCCAGCTCAAGGTTGCCTCCCAGTTGCCGCATGCGCTCATGCATGCCTCGTAGTCCTACTCCCGGGGCACCCATCCAGTCCTGGCCTGATTGTTCCAAAAGGCTTGGCGAAAGGCCTTTTCCACGATCCTTGATTTCCAGGAGAACCATGTCATCTTTCTTCGAGAGGCAAATATGGGCAGTCGGGCTGCCAGAATGGCGGTGAATGTTGGTAAGGCTTTCCTGCAGCACCCGGAAGAGCGCCAACTCGGCGTCGGGGTTCAGACGGTCGAAGCCGGCGCCAACCTCAAAAGTGGTCAATATTCCGCTGCGCGCTGAGAATCCGTCAAGATACCAGGGTATTGCCGCTTTCAAACCCATCTCCTCCAACATCGGAGGATAAAGAAGATATGAGATGGTCCGAACCTCTTTGATCCCGATCTCCGCAAGCTGGACGCATTCGGCGACCTTTTGTGCTGCCGCCCCATCCTGGCCTACGATCGCGGTTAAGGTATCCAGGTTGATCTTCATCGCCGCAAGAGATTGACCCAGGCTATCGTGCAGCTCGCGTCCAATCCGTCTGCGCTCCTCGTCCTGCGTGCGCAGCAAGTGCTTGGAAAGTTGCCGAAGTGACTGCTCCGAATCGTACAATTTCCGCTGGGCCTCTCTTCGTTCTGTAATTTCCTGTCGCAGAGAGTCTTGTGTCCGCATCCGTTCCGTGAAATCCCGAGTGACTTTCCCAAACCCGATCAGCTTGCCGGCCTCGTCGCGAATGGCTGTGATGATCACACTTGCCCAAAATCTGGAACCGTCCTTGCGGATGCGCCAGCCTTCATCTTCGAATCGTCCTTCCTTGGACGCCACCTCGAGTTCCCATTGAGGTTTGCCGTTTTGCAAATCTGTAGGTGGGTAAAAACAGGAAAAATGCTTGCCGATAATTTCCGCGCCCTGATATCCCTTGATACGTTGTGCGCCATTATTCCAACTCACGACATATCCTTCAGTGTCGAGCATGAAGATGGCGTAGTCTTGTACCGCTTCCACCAGCAGACGAAATCGTTCTTCGCTCTGCCGCAACTTGAGCGCGTGCTCGAGTGCCCGAGTTCTTTGCTGAAGGTCAGCGATGGTCCGAAGCCGCTCCTCCATGCTGCTCAGCCCGATGTAACTCTCACTCGGAACAACCCCGGAGTGCTGCGCACACATTTTCAGAAATGGCTCGATGTGCCTGTCATTGTCGAACCCGGTGATGGGGTATGCACACAGTAGTGAGAAGAAGTGATTATTCGCCAGATTATTCCAAAACTCTTCGAGACGGAGAGCTTCCTGTGCTTTCCCATCCGCCCACAAGAGCGCGACTAGCTCTCCGAACACGGCGATGCGGGAATCGGGGCAATCGGCAGCCGTTCGGACTCGCGTTAGCAGGTCACCAACAATCTCCGTGAAACGCGTCTCGTCCACTTGGCCGTTCACCATAATCCGGGGCAGAGTCTCCTCCGCGTTCAGCGGAATGTATCGTCCCTGGCTGATTGCCGTGGCTGTATCGAAACCCCGCGCCCGGAGTCGGGCGCCAAGTCCCTCAAGGTGTGCCTTGGTGGCGATGACGACGCCGCCATCGCCCACCGCGATTGCTCCACCGATGAACCTGCAGAGAACATCCAGAAGCAAACCGTCATCCGAGTACAGTTGAACCAAATGGGTGTTGGGGCCATGGTTCCCGACGGCGGTTTCTTGACCGTCGGTCACTTCAACGCCGTTCGTGGGAAGAGAAGTATCCATATTCAGTCCGAGCGCGGAGGTGGAGAGATCACTCATATTTGATTTCCTGTCCACGGATGTTTCATCCCGGAGTATGAACTATAAAGATTGTGGGGATCGACGAAGCCGCAGATTCCAACGCGCACACCCCAACACCACAGGATCTAACACTTGCTAGCACTGTCGCAATACAGCAGAACCTGTATTGACGAAAATTATGAAAGCGGCTCGGTCGTTGAGTCTTTAGTTTGAAGAAGCTACGCGGCGGAGGCTCCTTGGATGGAGTCGTCCTCTTCCGGATCTTGCGACTGTTCCGTATGCTGGAGAACCGGGATTGTCACAATGATGGTCGTTCCGGGGGATGCGGACTCTAGCGCAAACGAGCCGCCCAATTCGCGGACTCGCTCGCGCATTCCTGCCATGCCTACCCCCGTAAGAGAATCATCCTCCCGTAGTCGACGCAAACGTTCTTCTGGAATTCCCTTGCCGTCGTCAGTGATCTGGAGCTGAACCTGCTCGGCATCCAACTGCAGGAGGATACGTACCCTCGAGCCCGCGGAATGCCGATGAACATTCGTGAGTGCTTCCTGCAAAATCCGGAATAGAGTCGTCTCCACATCACGATGCAGCCGTCCCAGTTCGGGCGGGATATCAAGGTCCACCTGTAAACGACTGCGCTCGGCAAATCCTTCACAGTACCAACGAGCGGCGGAAGCGAATCCGGCTTCATCCAGCAATGGCGGATGAAGCAGGTGCGAGATCGTGCGGGTTTCGGAAAGGCACTCCTGCACCGCGCGCAGGCATTCGGAAACAAGGGCGCTCTCGCTCGCTTCCGTTGCCATAGGCGACAAGAGGTCGAGATTGACTTTCAGGCTTACGAGAT
>Ga0137409_10005019_pt1 | contig 13823 bp, 17 predicted proteins | sample CZODoug1_16funga_FD_122059 | JGI IMG/M metagenome (GOLD analysis project Ga0137409, IMG submission 122059) | Vadose zone soil fungal communities from Angelo Coast Range Reserve, California, USA - CZODoug1_16fungal (Hybrid Assembly) | ecosystem: Environmental > Terrestrial > Soil > Vadose zone... | reverse complement strand
TCCGGCGCCGAGCGCCGCGAACAGCAGGAGGGCCGGGACGGTCACCAGCCACACGATGGCCCCGTGGAGCATCGCCGTCTCGGCCCGTCGGATCCCGGCGATGCGCGCCACGGCCCACCCTCCGAGAACGAACGACAGGAACGAGCCGAACACGCTGAACGCCAGCGTGATCAGCCGGAACTCGTGCCAGCTCGCGATGCGCCGGCCGAGCTGATGCGCGCCGACCGCGATCCCGGTCAGGCCGAACACCAGCAGCAGCGCCAGGGCGGCCAGCGCGCCGATCCAGATACCGCTCCAGGACACGTACCAGGGGCCCACGTCTTCTTCGATCACTCTCACGCCTTCCTCCTCGGCTCGCGCTCCCAGTACTTCGGGCGGCGGAGATGGTCATAAAGCCGCTCTTCGTGCTCGCGGGCCACCGATATGGCCGGATCGAACTCGGGAGCGGCCTGGATGTGCCGCTGCGACAGGTCCACGTACACCTTCGAGTCTTCCCAGCTCACGCGATCGATCCACTCCGGAGAGATCAGCACCTTGCGGCCGGGGAGCCAGTTGCGGGTGTCGACGATCATGTAGCGGATCGCCCACGTGCTCTCGTCGAGGAGAAAGTCCTCGACGTGGCCGAGGTCTCCGTCGGTCGCCTGGATGTAATAGCCCATCACGTCACGAGCGCTCCGCAGGTGCGGGTTCGCGCTCGCGCGGTCGCGCGCGAGCATCTCTTCCTCTGCCGGGCTCAGCTGCGGGGCCGTGACCGGCATCGCGGGGTACGCGAGGTCGCCCCAGCGATAGGGCCCGATCCAGTAGTACGGATAGCCGTAGTACCGCGCGTACTCGATCTCGCGCTGCTGGTTGACCGGCCGATCGGCGTCGATCGACGGGCTGTTCTCGACCTGGTGCTTCGTCAGGATCGTCTTCAGCCGAGAAGCGCCGAGGGCGGCGTGGAACGCGAAGGGCGAGATGAGCACCTGCCGGCCTGGCAGCCACGTGCCGGTGTCGACGACGAGGTACCGCACCGTCCACGACTTGTCGTCGAAATACAGGTCGTGCACGCTGCCGATGTCCCCGTCCGTCGCCTCGATCGTGACTCCCTTGAGCTCGCCCGCAGTTCTCAGCACCAGAGCCTCCTCACCCCGGGGCGCCCCACGGCCCCCGGCGCCTCTGCGTGTCATTCGCCTACTTCGTCTTCGGCGTCGGGCCGTTGTCCTTCAGCGCGAGCTCGATCGTCACGCTGTCGCCCTTCTTCACGTTCTGCAACGCGGTGGGCGGGAAGTGCAGCAGCATCCGGCCTTCCGGCGTCTTCACGAGCAGCCGCCCCTTCTCCTGGTTCACGCGGGTCACTTCACCCTGCATCGAGTGGCGCTCTATCGTGGTGTCCGGCGCGGACTGCACGGTCGTGGGCGCCGCCGGCGGCATGGTCGGCGTCGTCGAAGGCGTTTGCGCGACGGCGATACCCGCCAACAGCAGGCTGGTGGTGGCGCCGGTGATCATGGTTCTCAGCTTCATAGTTTCCCCTTTCATGGCTTGTTCGCGTCACTCGCCTGAGGAGCAACCCACATGCCAGTGAGGCGAGGTGGCGCGAAACGGCGGAAACAACGCGAGGATCTTCACGCGATCGGCCGGTCGGCAGAAATTCCTACGCATGACGTCGTGAATTCCTACCGTGTAAAAGCTTCGAGCGCTCGCGCGGCGCCCGCGTCCTGCGTCGCGGAGCTCGTGTTTTCTCGCGATTCGACGCCGCTCGCAGATCGGCACGTGACTTGCGATTGCGGAGTGCGCAGGAGGGGAATCGCGCGATGGCATTGACCGCGGCGGACGTTCTGATCGAGACGATCCAGGACTGGGGGGTCGACGTGGTCTTCGGGCTTCCCGGCGACGGTATCAACGGGATCATGGAGGCGCTGCGCAAGCGGCGCGACGAGATCCGCTTCGTCCAGGTACGCCACGAGGAAGCGGCTGCGCTCATGGCCTGCGGCTACGCGAAGTTCACCGGCCGATCAAGCCACGAAGTTCGCCCGCTCGCTTCTGCGCGGCGAACCCAACAGCTAGAAGATCGCGCTCACCGTGCTCGGCGATCGAATTCGCGAGCTGGTGTAAGCGCGGACAACGTTCGCGGGAAGGAGATCACGATGACAGCGAAGATCCTCACGACCCTGGTGGTCATGCTCCTCGCCGCCGGGTGCGCGATCGAGACGGGCGGCCGAGCGGGAACTCCAGAGCCTCAGCCGCAGCCGACGGCCCAGAAGCCCACGCCGTCCGCCAAGCAGGTCGATGCGCAGACCGCCGCGCGGCTTCAGAAGGTCATGGTCCCGCTGCTGGCCAAGATGAACAACCCGCGCTCGGCCGGCCAGGTCAAGATCGGTGTGATGGATGATCCCCACATCAACGCCGCGAGCGCGGGGAACGGCGAGTTCTACGTGACGACCGGCCTTCTCGAGAAGGCGAACGACGACCAGCTCCGCGGCGTCCTGGCCCACGAGCTGGCCCACGACGACCTCGGGCACGTCGCCAAGGCGCAGCGCCTCGGCGCCGGTCTCCAGATCGGGATGATCCTGCTCGACCGGGTCTTTCCGGGCAGCGGCAACATCACGCCGATCGCCGGCGCCCTCATCGCGAACAAATACAGCCAGAAGGAGGAGTACGAGGCCGACCGCCACGGCAGCGAGATCCTCCAGCGCGCCGGGTACTCCAAGGACGTCATGATCAACACCCTGACGTGGCTCACCGAGACCGAAGGGGCGAGCGGCGGCGGCTTCTTCGCGACGCACCCCGGGACGGAGGATCGGATCGCGGCGCTGAAGAGGGCCTGAGACGCGGGGGCGTCGCGCGCGTCGGCCACACCGCGAGCTCGGCCATCAGCGCGCGCGCCGCTCCACTGAGATACCCGCTCCGGCGGTGGATCAGCGCGACGGGGACGGTGGCGCGCGCGGCGGCGATCCGCATCGCGCTCAGCGTCCCCGTGCGCAGCTCCTCGTCCACGCTGCTCTCCGGCAGCAACGCCAGCCCGAAGCCGGCCTCGACCATCCGCTTCTGGGCCGTGAGGCTGTCGATCGGCACGATCTCCGCCGGGGTCAGGCCCCACGCAGCGAGCCGGTTCTGAAGCGACCAGGAATACGGGTCGTAGAACTGGCCGTCGCGCGGCGGAAACGCGACCCACGGCTCGGCGGCCAGCGCCGACGGCGCGACGCTCCGGCGGCGGGCCAGCCGGTGGCGGGGCGAGCACACGACCACCATCGGCTCGGCGTGGATGGCGACGGAGAGCATCTCCGGGTGCGGGTCGACGCCGTAGCGCAACCCGAGCGTCGCATCGCCTCGACGCACCAGCACGCTCACCTCCTGGCTGAGCGCAGTGCGCAGCCGCAGCTCGACCCGCGGGTGCGCGTCGCGAAAGCGCTGCAGACAACCGGTCAGCGTCGTGCTCGCGAGCGTCCCGACCAGCGCCAGCGTGATGGCCCCGCGATCGACCTGGTGCAGCGCCCGCACCGAGTCGATGCCGTCCCGCATCGAGGCCAGCAATCCCTCGGCGTGGGGCAGGAACGTCTTGCCGGCCTCGGTGAGGATGACGCCGCTGCGGATCCGCTCGAACAGCGGCGCCCCGAGCTCGCGCTCGAGCAGCTCCAGGCGCCGGCTCACCGCGGGTTGCGAGAGGTGCAGGATCGACGCGGCCCGGGTGAATCCGCCGCCGCGAACGATGGCGACGAACGCGCGGACCTGGTCGATCTCCACGGCGATCAGCTTAGCTGATGGCGATCCCGCGATCTATGCATTGGACACATCGCCGAGGTCGCCGCTAACGTGCACGAGGTAGCGACAACCAGAGGAGGGACGCCATGCTCGACAACTCGGTCCTCGCCGGTGAGATCCTTCGCCACGGCGCGTACGTCTGCGTCCGGCTCGCCAACGGCGCCGACGCCCGCGCCGCCGCCACGGCCGCCATCCCCGCGCTCGCCGAGAAGCTCGGTCTCGAGAACGAGTTCGCGTCGGCCGCCGGCCCGCCGGCGCAATCGATCGCCTTCCTGCGACGCCACGACGCCACGCCCGGCGCCATCGACGACGACGGCGTCGCGCGCGCCGACGCGGTCGTGCACGTGGCAGCGCCGAAGGCGCAGCCGGTCGACGACTTCTGCCGCGAGGCCGCTCGCCTCCTCGGCTCCCTGGCGCGCCTGCGCGTGATCGGCGGGGTCGTCCGCCCACGGACGTACACCGGCGCCGCCATGAACAACTTCGCCTACGCCCACCAGGTCGTGCAGCAGCCGGGCCGCGTCATGCCGAACGCGTTCCTGGTCCCGATGAACAAGATCGCCGCGTGGTGGGCGAAGGACTGGATGGAGCGCCACACGTACTTCCTGCCGCGCTACGACGACGAGGGCCGGATGAAGAGCGAGGGCCACGCGCTGGCGTCGGCCGCCGGGATCCCGTACCTGCTGCGGCGCACCTACAAGAGCACGTCGGAGCCGGCGCCGGAGGGCGCGTACGACTTCGTCACCTACTTCGAGTGCGCCGACGCCGACGTGCCCACCTTCCACCAGGTCTGTGCCAGCCTCCGGGACGTCGCGCGGAATCCGGAGTGGAAGTTCGTGCGGGAGGGACCGACGTGGCACGGCCGGCGTGTCGCGACCTGGTCGGATCTCTTCTCGAGCGTGCGGTGACTTGCCGGGCGAGGACCGTCTCTGATACGGTGGCGCCGCCGACCGACTAGGGCGCGCGGCTCCGTCGTCTCACCTTTCGCTCGGGAGGGCACTCATGGCACCAGAACCAGGCAGCCTCAAGATCGGCAGCGGGATCTCGCGGCGGCGATTCATGCGGGCAGTGGGAGCCGGCGCCGGCGCGGCGGCGCTCGTGCCCTCCGTGGTGAGGGCTCAGGCGCCCGGCAAGCCCGCCGAGCCGTCGAGCACGATCACCACGCCGCCCCGCGAGTGGGGGCCGTCGGCGCCGCCCGTCACGTACGTCGATCCGGACGTCATCACGATCGATCCGATCTTCAACGGCCTTCGCCAGGGCAACACGCCGATCAAGCGGCTGTGGACGGGCGCGCTCTGGTCCGAGGGCCCGGCCTGGAGCGGTCAGGGACGCTACCTGGTCTGGAGCGACATTCCCAACAACCGCCAGCTGCGCTGGCTGGAAGACGACGGCAGCGTGAAGGTGTTCCGGAGCCCGTCGAACAACAGCAACGGCAACACCTTCGACTTCCAGGGCCGCCAGCTCTCCTGCGAGCATCTCACGCGACGGCTCGTGCGCTACGAGCACGACGGCTCGGTGACGATCGTCGCCGAGTCGTACAACGGCAAGCGGCTGAACTCGCCCAACGACGTGGTGGCGCATCCTGACGGGAGCTACTGGTTCACCGATCCCCCGTACGGCGGACAGCTCTACGAGGGCACGGTCGACGCGCCGGGCGGGCCGACCAACCGCGCGGGCCGGATCAAGCATCGCCTGGGCCAGCCGCCGGAGGTCGCCGCCATGAAGCGCGAGCTGCCGACGAGCGTGTACCGCTGGGACCCGAGCGGGAAGCTCGACCTCGTGATCACCGAGGATCAGCTGCCCGACCCGAACGGGCTCTGCTTCTCGCCCGACTACAAGAAGCTCTACGTCATCAGCACGGGCCGGGGTCCCGGCGACGCGCACGCGGGCGGCAAGCGCGACATGCACGTGTTCGACGTCGGCGCCGACAACAAGCTATCGAACCAGAAAGTGTTCAGCGATTTCATGGTCGACGGCATCAAGTGCGGCCCCGACGGCGCGCGCTGCGACGTCGAGGGCAACGTGTGGGTCTCCAGCAACGGCAACCCCGGCGGGCGCGGGCTCGGCTACAGCGGCGTGACCGTCTGGACGCCGGAGGGCAAGCTCATCGGCCGCATCCGCCTCCCCGAGGTCTGCGCCAACATCTGCTTCGGCGGTCCCAAGCGCAACCGCCTGTTCATGTGCGGGAGCCAGTCTCTCTACGCGCTCTACGTCGCCACGCAGGGCGCCGCGCCGGCGTAGTCGACGCCGCCGTCTCCGGCGAGTCATGCCTCCAAGTTAATGGCACCGCGCCGAGGCCTCGCGGTGATAGAGTGCGGTGCGACGCGATCAAATTTCCGGAATAATAGAGGGTCTTCGATCGCCGGGGTGGGGATGCGCGGCCCGCTGACTGAATGAGAATCATCTGCGCGTCGTGCCGCGTCGAGGGCAGGTCCGGCGACATGGGCGAGAAGGCGCCCTTCGACGATCCGATCGAGACGCACGGCTACTGCGCGCGGCACACCGCGCAGCTCCTGGCGACTCTTCCTTCTCACGCCTTCCCCGACGTCGACCTGCTGATCGTCGTTCGCCGGCTCGACCAGGCCCTGTTCGACTACCTCCAGAGCCGGCTCGTCGGCGTGCGCGGCGTCCGGGTGATCGTCGAACGGCGCGCGGGCGACCGTCGCCGCGCTCTCCACGGCTTCTCGAGGGACCGCCGACGCCTGGAGCGACGCCTGCGCCCCGGTCAGGCCTCGTCGCTCGGCTACACGATCGTCCGCTTTCGACGACCGTGACCGCGGTGCGGCCGCTCCCGGCTATCCGCTGATCCAGCCGGTCTCGGTGACGTCGATCTCCTGGCCGTCCGGCCCGCGATACTTGATCTCGTAGTACGAGCGCGCGGCGGCGGCGCCAGCGTGGCCCACGTCAGCGCGGCTCGTCATGGCCTGGGCCCCTGACTCGTCGAGCTTCCGGCAGGTCTCGTCGACGTCGTCCACCATGAAGCCGAAGTGATGGATGCCGCCGTACCCCGGCACGTCGCGAGGGCTCTCGCTGTCTCCGTCGTCCTTGGACTTGAGGATCGCCAGGTTGATGTAGCCGTCGGAGAGGTAGCAGCCCGTTCGCGCCTGGCCGACTTCCTTCAGGCCGAACACGTCCTTGTAGAACGCCGCGGTCTTCTCCGGGTCCGGTGTCCGGATGGCGATGTGCTTGATCCTGGCCATGATCGTCTCCTTTCGCGTCGCGTCCGCGCCTTACAGCAGCCCGTACAGCTTGCCGGCGTTCTCGCAGAGAATCTTGCGCTGAACGGCCGGGCTGACCGATCCCAGGTCCTGGCTGATCCACTTCTGCGAGTCGGGCCAGATGCCGTCGGGGTGCGGATAGTCCGACCCCCACATGATGTTGTCCTCGCCGATCAGCGGAATCATCACCGCCACCGAGGGCTCGTGCTGATAGGTCGAGAACCCCTGGCGCCGCCACAGCTCGCTGGGCTTCATCGACAGGTTGAGCTGGTAGTAGCGGTCCTCGTACTCCTCGTCCATCCGATCGAGGATGTAGGGAATCCAGGTCACGCCGGCCTCGCCGAGCACGAACTTGAACTGCGGGAAGCGATCCAGGGCGCCCGAGAAGACGATGCTCGCGAGAAACTCGGCCGCGACGATCTGGAACATGGTGGTCCGGGTGGCGCGATACCTCAGATCGTATTCCTTCTTCATCGCCTCGTCGGAGGGCTCGCGCGCCGGATAGCCCGTCGTGTGGAAGGAGATCGGCATGCGGCACTCCTGGGCTGCCTCCCAGAGCGGATCCCAGGCGCCGTGCCAGACGGGGTACGCGGCGGTCGACACGGCGAAGTCGGCCCCCTTGAGCCCGAGCCGCGCCGCGCGCCGCAGCTCGCCCGCCGCCGCGGCCGGATCGTGGCTGGGAATGCACGCGAGGCCGACGAAGCGCTGGGGATTGCTCTTGCAGAAGTCGGCCGCCCAGTCGTTGTAGATCTCGTACACCGTCTGGATGAGCTCGCGGTCCTGCATGCGCAGGCCGATCCCGAGGATGCCGTACATCACCTCGGCGTCGATGCCGTCGATCTCCTGGTCCTTGAGCCGTAAGGCTGGCGTGGTCGGGTGGGGTCCCCCCTCGTAGAAGCCGGCCTGGAACATTCGCTCCACGTGCTTCGAGAAGTTGCGCTGCACCTTGTCGAAGCCGAACCCGAGGCCGCCGAAGACCCCGAGCTCCTTTTCCTCGGCAAACCAGCGCGGGCCGTCCGGTGTCTGGCGCACCTGGGGGACCTGGTCCCTCATCCGCGCCGGCGCGTTCTTGACCCAGAGATCGCCGGGCATCCAGGTCATATCGATGTGGCAGTCGGCGGAGATGATACGGTAGCTCATCGGCTGGCCTCGCTCGGGTGGAAGGGCGCTGCAGGGGCTTGCACGGCCGAAGACATAGCCCCCTGACGACCGGCTGTCAAGGCCGGCGCACCGGCAGTCTTCTTGCACCCTCGAGTGAATGGATATATCCACAACGTCGGAGGAGGATCTACATGCTCATCTACTACGCCGCCATCGCCCTGCTGGGGCTGATCCTGGCGGGACCGGCTAACGCTCAGGTTCACGTGGATATCGGCTTCAGCCTGCCGGCGCCGCCGCCCCTCGTGGTCGTCCCGGCTGTCCCGACGGTGCGTTACGCGCCGGACGCGCCGGGTAATTTTTTCTTCTACGGTGGGCAATATTGGGTGTTCACCCCCTCGGGCTGGCATGTGAGCCGGCGCCACGACGGCCCGTGGGTCTTCGTCGCTCCGCAGTTCGTTCCGCGGCCCGTCCTGACGGTGCCAGTGCGTTACTACCACGTGCCTCCGGGACACTGGAAGCAGTGGCAGCGCCAGGCGCCCCCGCACTGGGGCCACGAGTGGGGTAACCACTGGGCGGAGAAGCGGAACTGGCAGGATCGCGACGGCGGACCGCAGCCCCCGCCCAGGGAGGCGCGCGCCTCGGACCAGGGCAAGGACCACGGCAAGGGCCACGGCCACAACAAGTAGCGACGTCGTCTAGCGACGATGGAAGCCCGTGAGGGGAACCGCCCCTTACGGGCTTTCCTGTCTGGCGGGGCCCTCCCGAGCGATCAGGTCGAAGCTCGCGACCGCGAGCTGGTAGTTCTCCCCCTCCGCGAGCGGCGGCAGCGAGAAGAACGTCCGCGTCCCGGGAACCGCGTTGCCGAATACGGAGACGACCGTCTCGCGGACGACGCGCCCCGAGCCGTCGACGACCTGTGCGCGGATTCGAACGTTGGTCACGCGCCAGCGTGACTCGTTGTAGAGGTATCCGTCGGTTCCCGGGCGCATCCAGCCCGGGCGTCGCGACCATTCGATCCGGAACGACTCGGCCGTCGGACGGTCGCTCTGCGCATAGCTGCTCGTGCCGGGTAGCAGCATCGCCAGCACGAGCACCAGAGCGCGACGGCGCATGACGAGGGGCTAGAAGACCTCGGCGAGCTTCAGCGGCTTGGGCCGCTCGCGCCGGTGCCCGCGCCCGAAGTACTCGGCCAGTCCCTGACAGATGATGGGCAGCGCGATCGTGACGTCGGCGAAGCACATGACGTTGTCGCTGCCGTGCGCCTCCTTGCCCCAGGAGATGCACTCGGTCGCCAGCGTGGCGCCGCCGAGCCCGCCGAAGACGGTGTTGTCGGTCGTGATCTGTATCGAGGCCTTGTGCGGCGTGGGATCCACGTTGCCGTGGCGGGTCCGGACGCTGGTTGCCGTGATCTGCAGGAAGTCCTTGGGCACGCCGCCGCCCAGGAAGACGACCGACGTCCCGCGCTTGGACGTCATGGCGCTGTCCATGATGTCGGTCGCGATCCGGTAGTCCTTGAAGAAGTCGACGACCGGCGCCTGCTCGGCCTTGGGCGAGGTGCTGTAGCCTTCGCCGATCGGCCCGTCGGGCAGCCCGCAGCAGAACACGGGCACCTGGCTGCGCGCCGTCGTCGCCAGGATCGACTTCTCGAACCCCTTGGCGTTGAGCCAGAGGCCGAGCTCGAACAAGAGGCGCACCGTCGGGATGGTGGGCTTGCGCCAGGTCTCGGCCAGCTCGTCGAAGAACCGGCCGGTGACGACCGTCTCCATCTGGTCGTACTTCTTGGACGAGACGATGTGGTCGTAGAACCGGTAGTACCCCTTCTCGGCGAGCGCCACGTCGTCCACGTGCTCGGGGTCGACGCGGTAGACCCGCGTGCCGTCCATCATGTCCAGCAGGTCCTCGGTAATGTTGGCCGAGGTCGACGCGAGCACGTCGACGTAGCCGCGCTCCACGAGCCACGTGACGAGCGGCCACATGCCGGCGCTCGACATCGACGCCGCGTAGCCCATGCAGATGAGGCTGTCGCCCTCGATCATCCTCTTCCAGGCCGCGAAGGCCTCCGCGAGCTTGCGCCCCTGGAAGGCGGATTTCTCCATCCGCCCGAGCAGGGCGAGCACGCTGCCCCGCCCGCCGTCTTCGGCAACGGTCATGGGTTCGCGGACGAGGCTCGGGTCGTCGAAAGGGAGGTCACGAGTCATGGTCGCTCCTATCGCTGGGGTAGCCAGGTGCGCGACTTGGCGTGTTCGTCGGCCCGCTCGGTCCGGAGATACCGGTAGCGGCTGCCTCGGGCGATCAGCGCCTCCTGCACGCTGCCGCCGGGGAACTGGGCCAGCAGCCGGGGCACGACGAACGACCGGTCGAAGAATCGGCACGAGAAGATGTCGAAATAGGCGCGCTCCTCGCGGGGGAACACGTGCAGGCTCACGTGGCTCTCCGCGATCATCGTCATGGCGCTGAGCACCGGCTGGCCGCCGACCTCGTCGCGGATGACGTAGGGCCGCATGATCGGGGTCATGCCGATCTCGGCCGGGAGCCGGTCGAAGAGGTTGAAGAGCGCGTCCAGGTTCTGCGGACCCTGGTAGGCATCGATGTTCAGGAAGAGATGGGGGCCGAAGTCGTTGTCGACGTCCGGCTCGGAGTCCTTGAGATCCTGCCGCTCGACGGTCCTGACGCTGGTGAGCGCGCACGGAAACACGGCCTCGAGCAGCCCGCGGAGCCGGGCGGGGTCGAAGTCGTCGGGCGCCACCAGATCGGCAAAGTACGTCTCCCGGAACGAGAAGGTGTGGAGCGTGAAATGCCCGCCGGCCAGAAATACGAACGCGCTGATCCCGCAATCTTCCGGGACGACCCCGTTGTAGTAGGGCAGCACGAAGGCCGGCATGGCCCGCCGCAGTCCGAGCTGCGCGGGCGCGTCCTCGAGAACCTCCTGGATCAGGTGAGCGTCGTCGAAGCGAGAGCGGAAACCCCGAAACCCGTCGATCGTGAAGTGGAGCATTCGCCTCCCTCCATGGCGCCTCGGCGCTTCGCCCATCTTAACGCGGTTCTCTTCGTCCTTTAATAGCGAAACGTCGAATTATTTCCGCGAGCAGCCCCGGAAGGTGCCGCTGGAGGAGCACCGCGGCCTTCCCGAAGCCGGTGATCACCACTTCTCGGCGCCGCCGCGCCACCGCGCTCACGATCTTTCGCGCGGCCGTGGGCGTCGCCATGACCAGCGCGGCGGGAATCGGCGGCGCCGGCTTCTCGGCGCGCCGGACGCCGCGGTTATCGACCTGACGGATCTCCGACTCGATGAAGCCCGGGCTGATCAAGGTCACCGAGGCGCCGTGCTCAGCCAGCTCGTGCCCGAGCGAGGCGGCCAGGCCGCGCACCGCGAACTTGCTCATGGAGTAGGCCGAGGAGCCGGCAACGGCGACGTGGCCGCTGACGCTCCCGATCACCACGAGCCGCCCGCGGCTCTTCTTGAGGTCCTCGAGCGTCGCGTAGATCGTGCGGAGGACTCCGAAGACATTCGTCTCGAGCTGGCGGCGGTAGTCGTCGAGAGAAAGGCGCTCGAGGAGCCCGGTGACCCCGAACCCGGCGTTGGCGACGACGACGTCGAGCTTGCCAAAGGCGGCCCGGCCGGCGGCGGCGGCCCGTTCGAGGTCGCCTTCCCGGGTGACGTCGCACGGGGCCACCACTGCCCGGCAGCCTATGGCCTCGATCTCGGCCGCCAGCGACTCCAGCCGGTCCCGCCGGCGGGCCGCTAGCACCACGTCGGCGCCTTCACGGGCGAATTCGAGGGCGAGGGCGGCGCCGATGCCGGAGGAGGCACCAGTGATGAAGACGGCGCTGCCGGCAAATCGCTGGCGTCGACGTCGCACCGCCGGGCGGGCTATGGGGTTTGAAGAATAATGGCCTCTTCGGCGAACGCGACGGCGGTCCTGGCTTTGCGGACCGCGTCGCCGTGGTCACGCTTGGTCCTGGCGTTCTCGTGGTGGGCCCGCGCCTCGCCCAGGAGCTTCTTGGCTTCGTCGATCAGCTGCCGGGTCTCGGGCGTGACCTTGCCCGCTTCGGCCTTCTTGACGAGATCCTCGGCCTGCTTGATCACGACGGGGCAGGTGTAGGCCCAGGCCGCCGCGCTGGTGAGAACGAGCAGCGCGGCTACGAGCATGACGACGGCTCTCACGCGTTCTTCCCTCTCAGAGTTGGTCGGGGTGAGAGGATTTGAACCTCCGGCCCCCTGCTCCCAAAGCAGGTGCGCTACCAGGCTGCGCCACACCCCGTCAGCATGATCTGTCGAGTCGTCCGGACCGACTATATCACTCGCTGAGGAGTCGTCGGGCCGCGTCCAGCGCTTTTCCGCGGTGGCTCACGCGACGCTTCTCCTCGTCGGAGATCTCGCCGAAGGTGCGGCCGAGCGGCGGGTAGAAAAATACGGGGTCGTAGCCGAAGCCACCGCTCCCGCGCGGCGCCTCGGCGATCAGGCCCTCCACGACGCCCTCGACCATCTGCTCGCCGCGCTCCGGGCCCGCCAGCGCGATCACGCAGCGGAAGCGCGCCGTCCGCCGGGCCGGCGGCACGTCGCGAAGCCGCTCGAGCAAGAGCGCCCAGCGCTCCCGGTCGCTGAGCCCCGGGCCGCCGAACCGCGCCGTGTGGAGCCCCGGCGCGCCCCCGAGCGCGTCCACCTCGAGCCCGGAGTCGTCGCCGAGCGCCAGCGCGTCCGTCAAGCTGAAGGCCGTGCGGGCCTTGACGACGGCGTTCTCGGCGTAGGTCTGCCCGGTCTCGGCGGGTAGTCGGGCGCCGGGAAACTCCGAGAGCAGCTTGATCTGAAAGGGCACGGCGCCGAGCAGCGCCAGGAGCTCGCGTCCCTTGTGGGGATTGAGCGTCGCGAGGACGAGAACCGGGCTAGAGCTTGAAGGTGCGCTCGGCACGCGCGTCGAGGGCACGCCGCTGGAGGCCGACGAGGCGGCGAATGCCCGTCTCCGCGACGGCCAGGAGCGCGTCCAGCCGGGCGCGGCTGAACGGCACCTGCTCGGCGGTCCCCTGCACTTCCACGAACTCGCCGGCGCCGGTCATGACGATGTTCATGTCGACCTCGGCGGTGGAGTCCTCGACGTAGTTCAAGTCCAGCAGCGCCTGGCCCTGGACGACGCCGACGCTGATGGCGGCGACGCAGTCCCGGATGGCGGCCGAAGCCTGGAGGCCGGGAATGCGGGTGATGGCGTCGGCAACCGCGATGAAGCCGCCGGTGATGGCGGCGGTGCGCGTGCCCCCGTCGGCCTGGATCACGTCGCAGTCCACCCACACCGTCCGCTCGCCGAGCTTGCCCCGATCGATGACGGCTCGGAGCGCCCGGCCGACGAGCCGCTGAATTTCCTGGGACCGGCCGCTCGGCCCGCGGTTCTCTCGCTGCGTGCGGGTGTTCGTCGACCGGGGAAGCATCGCGTACTCGGCGGTGACCCACCCTTGGCCCTGCCCCTTGAGGAAGGGCGGCACCTTCTCCTCGACCGACGCGGTGCAGATGACCTTCGTCGCGCCGAACTCGACGAGGACCGAGCCCTCGGGGTGCAGGAGGAAGTCCCGCGTGACGACGATGGGCCTGAGCTGGTCGGGGGCGCGTCCGTCGGGCCGGGGCATCGCTAGCGGACCCGCGTCACCGGCGAGGGCTCGGCCGCCGCGCGCGCCCGCTGGTCCCAGGCCCGCTTGTACTCGACGAGCCCCGCGTAGATCGCGCGCGCGATCTCGTCGCGGTACTTCGTCTCCTTGAGCCGCCGCTCTTCCTTGGGG
>Ga0137409_10005018_pt1 | contig 13823 bp, 11 predicted proteins | sample CZODoug1_16funga_FD_122059 | JGI IMG/M metagenome (GOLD analysis project Ga0137409, IMG submission 122059) | Vadose zone soil fungal communities from Angelo Coast Range Reserve, California, USA - CZODoug1_16fungal (Hybrid Assembly) | ecosystem: Environmental > Terrestrial > Soil > Vadose zone... | reverse complement strand
CTTGTACGCCAGCGCCTGACCGGGCCATGCGATGTATCGGTCGACCTCGTTCACGATGTTGTTCTCGGCCAGGATGCTGTTCTCCTTCATGTAGTCGATCGCCCGCTGGCGGGACCACCCCATGGAGTGGATCCCCGTGTCCACGACCAGACGACACGCGCGCCAGGCGTCGAAGGAGAGCATGCCGACGCGATCGACGTCGCTCGAGTAGAGACCCATCTCGTCCGCGAGATGCTCGGTGTAGAGCGCCCATCCCTCGACATATGCGGTGACTCCCTGATGCTTCCGGAATTCGGGGATGCCCGTCAGCTCCTGCGCGATCGAGATCTGGAGATGATGGCCGGGGACCGACTCGTGAAAGGCGAGCGCTTCCGCCTCGTAGCGAGGCCTCGTCTCCGGAAGGTACGTGTTGATCATGTAGGCGCCGGGCCGCTTCCCTTCCGCCGAGGGCTCCCGGTAGTACGCGATGGTCGTGTACGGCGCCTCGTGCATCCCGATCACCTTCACCTCGCAATGAGCCTTGGGCTGGATGCCGAACCACTGCGGCACGGCCCCCTGGGCGCGCGCCAGCGCCTCGCGCGCCTTCGCCTCGATCTCTGCCGACGTCTTGAAATGCATCTCCGGATCCGTTCGAAGCCGCCGCTGGATCTCGGCAACGTCCGAAGTTCCGAACACCTTCTGCCCCAGGACGGCGAGGTCGTGCCGGAATTTCGCGACCTCCTCGAGGCCCAGCTTGTGGATTTCCTCCGGGCTCATGTCGAGCGAGGTGTGCACGTGGATCATCCGCTTGTAGCAGTCGAGCCCGTGCGGCAGATCGGAGAGCCCGGCATGCTCCGGAGGGCGTGACACGGGCAGGATCTCTCTGTCGAGGAACGAGCGGTAGCGCTCGATGGCCGGCAGAAGCGAGGATTCGATCGCCTGGGCGAGATGCTTGGCAAACCGCTCCCTCTCGGCAGGGCTCCATGTCGGGTGCGGCGCGGTCGCGGGCTTCCACACCCCGAGGCTCTCCATCGGTGTCGCGTTGATGCGCATGAGCTGGTCCAGGGTCTTCTGCACGGCGGCGCGAACCGCGACCTTCCCCGCAACCTTCCCCGCCCTGAGATTCGCCATGTGATCGTCGAGATAGGGGCCCATGGCGGTGACGCGCTTGACGTAGTGGGACGCGTCCAACGGCGTATCGATGTTCGTGTACTCCTCAAGGTCCATGACCTCCGCTTGCGGTCCACCGAGGGGATCGACGGTCCATTCGTAGAGCCCGCATGAGATCCACGCCAGGCCGTCCTCGACCTCGGTGATGAGCGCCGCGCGGGTCAGGCGATCCTGTACCGAGAGCGTTCGCTCGTCGATCGCGAGGGCGCGATGGAGGTCGCCCTGCAGACGTTTCTTCTCCCTGGCGACCCCCCGGGGCGTGATGTCGTCCAGCCGGTCGTCGTAGCGCTTGTCCCCGAGACTCGTGGCCCGGGTGGGATTGGCCTCGAGGTATCCCTGCCAGAATTCATCGCAGAGCTTCGCGAGCTTCGGATCCGGAGGGTCCGCTCGACCGGGGCGCGGAAAAGCGATTACGAGGATAGGCAGGAGCAAGGCTACGATCGGAAACGCGCGCGCGGACATGGTGGTCGCTCTCCTTGAGACTTCGTTCCGCTTGGGGGCGGTGTGAGAAGGCGCGAGTCTAGCATTCTCTGGCGTTTCAGGGACCTGTTGCATCTGCGAGGCGGGGACGCCGCCCGAACCGCATTCCCGCACCGTTGATCCGTTCTTCGAGCACGTCCACCGCAGCGATGCGCCAGCGTCCGTCATGGACCTTCCATGTGTAGCGCCCACGGCGATCGAGCCGCCAAACACGGTGGAGCAGCCCAAACGCGGACGTGACGGCGGTGCCCGTCTGATGGACGACCTCGGTGATCTGGGTGGGCGATCGCTCCTCGGATTCGACTCGCGAGATCCAATCCACCGCGCCGATGCGGCGAAACTGCTCCTCGACGTGGTGGCTGAGCTGCTGCAGCGTGATGACCTTGCCGTTGGCCTGCCGGTACGCCAGGTCCGGCGTGAAGAAGCTCATGTAGCCTGGGAGGTCGCGCGCGAGATAGAGGCGCCTGCTCGCATCGTGGCGCTCGGCAACGGATGGGAACGGCGGCGCGGACATTCCGGCGCATTATCAGCCAACTCCCAAAGTCGTACAATGCCGCTCATGGCTTCTCGCCGCGACTGGATCAACGTCGGGCTCTTCGTCGTCTTCACGATCGTGTTCCTGAGCCAGACGAGCGTTCAGGACTACCTGCTCTCGAGAAGCCCGCACGAGCGCCTCATGACGAAGTGGATGGGCTCTTTTTACAAGGCCATACGCGCCGAAGCGCTCGCGACGCCGATGCACCTGGTCACCCAGGAAGAGATGCGGGCAGCCTTCGGGGCACTCGAGCGGAAAATCGGAATGCCGCCGCGAGGCGCGTGGACGCCGGTCTGACCCAACGGGCAACCGATGCGGAGTTCGCCTGGGCCTCGAGGACGATCTACGCGGTCGCTCCGTCGCTTCCCGAGCCGCACGGAAGCGCGCTGCTTCGAATGATGACGCAAATAGGGGAAGAGACCCCTGCTTCAGAGCCCATTCCACCGCTGGTCCCCCATGTTCCCTGAGGGGTTAGCGTCCACGATCTCCTCATTCCGGGGGCCGACCTTCACTCGAGGGTGAGTATGAACTTACGTCTGCTTGGTATCGGGTGCCTTCTGTTGCTGGGTTCGGCGCTCAGCTCTTGCGGCGACCTACGCGGGCTCACCTCCTCCGGCCGAAGAGGACCACCTGCAAGGCCCGGGACAAGGCAACTCCCCGGCCTAGGTCTCGGTGTTCATGACCATATCGAAAGCGTGGATTTCGCTGTCGCAGGGGATAATGCGCTGCATCTGGTCTGGCGTGTACGATTCGGGGACGAAGGGGGGGTCTACGCGAAACGCCAGATCTGGTACCGACGCGGTGATCTCAAGAACCAGCTCTGGAGTAGCCCTCATCTCCTCTTGTCGTCACCCCCGGGGCCCCTCGGAACAACAGGGGAACCTCGCATCCTATCCCTCGGCGGCGACCTCCACGTCATTGTATCCGATAGTTTGAGGCATTTTTTCTCGAGCGATGAGGGTGCGACGTGGGAAGAGGAGTCGCCTTTGTTGCCCCAGCATTTCGGGCTCGCCCAAAGCATCGACGTCGCGTCTGACTCGGCATCCTTGATTGTCGCTTACGTTGCGAGACGATCCCGGGCCGAATCCGACCTCTCGGAGCCACCGAAAAGCGTCTGGGTAACCCGATGGACGGAAGGCGAGAAAACCAGCACCGCTTGGGTCCAATCCATCGGAGAAAAGACACCCTGGTCTCCACTGAAACTTCGGCTCGGCGAAGAGGGAATGCACTTGTTCTGTACAGCCAACGAACTGGAGCGATTCACGAAGACGACTGCGAGGGTGACGGGCTGGCTGTTTCATTCGAGCAGCAGAGATAAGGCAAAGACATGGACCATCCCGGATTCGAGTGGATACGACCACGGCATATTCGAGTTTGATGCCGCAATTACAGGGAATGAGAGATCCGTTTTTCAAGCAGGTCATCCGCGACTCTCTCGATTACAGGGATTGTATTGCGCGCGGTGGCAAGGAGGCGCGTGGTCATCGAGCTATGGGGTGGCGAAAGCCAAGGATGCACCTTTCTGCAGCTTTAGCCAGGTGACTTCCATCAACGCGGCGACTCACGGGGACAAGGGCGAGTTGGTCTGGATCGACACACGATATCAGCATACGGAACAGGCGCTCCTGAATCCGCTCGCCTGGCTCCCCTGGGTGGGTGATCCGGGCTGGGGGAACAACGACGTGCTGGCCGCGCCCTTCTCGGAGGCCGTTCGAGGTAGCGCCATCGCGGAAACGCTTCAGCCCATGAGGCTGACGAAGGACCTCTCCTATGCCGAATTCGTACGTGCGCGCGCGGAAAAGGATCGGGTGTACGTCATGTGGTCGGGGCGGAGCAAGGTTGGTAAGGACATTACTAGCGCGAACCAACCACCCGAGATCTTCTTTACGACTCTGCCGTGAGAATAGGCTTTCCCAGCCTGACTCTTGAACGGCGGCTTCCGCTGCCCGCTCACGAAGTAGCGGCCCAGCCGAACGAACGAAACAGAAACGCCCCGACCGCGAAAGCTGCCGGGGCGTTTTCGTTTCGTGGTGAGCGCGAGCTAGACAGCTGGTCCACCCTCGCCCCTAATCCCCCTCCCCAAAATCCCACTCCCAGCCGAAGACCAGCTGCCACGAGCCATCCGTCTTCAAGATCCCTCCCTCTTCGAACTTGAGGTGGCGGTTGAGGCGCTCGGCGAGGCCGAGCGTCCCCTCGCTCTCGCTGCCGACAGGCTCGGATGCGACCTTCGGCAGACCACCGATCCCAGAGATCGCCCCCGGCTGTCCGCGGAAGACGCCCGAGCCGTGGGTCGTGACGAACTCACCCACGACGCTCAGCGTGGGATTGAGGTGCCACTCGGCAGCCAACGACACCTCGACCGTATTCTGGAGATGCGCGCCCGGCGGGCTGCCGACGAACGTGTAGTTCGCGTTGAAGTCGGTTTCCCAGGCGACGAATTCCTTGTCCAGGAGAACGCCGAGCGTGTAATCGAACTCCTTGGTTCCAAGCTCCGCGTGGCTTGCGGTCGGCCATTTCACGATGCCCTCCAGGGTCAGCGCGGGCCGGTACCTCCGTTCGGTCACCACCTCGCTCTCGAGCGTGGTTTCTAGATCGCCAAGGCCGCTGACCGATCCGCCGGCCTTCGACCGCAGCACGACGTAGCTCGGCTCGACCGTGACCTTGAGCCGTTCGCTGAAGCCGTAATCGATCAGAAACGGATACCCGTATTCCGACTGCTCGCTGTCGGTCGCATACTCGAATCCGGAGCCGACGGTGAGCACGAGCTCGCGCGGGCGCTTGGTCTTGAGGATGGTCGCGCCGGCTGGGATGGGCGCGGCGATCAACGCGAGCCAGGTCAGGAGGCCCGTGACGACCGCCGCGCGCGCGGGTCCGCTCACTGGTGGGTTACCGAGATCAACGTCACGACCTCCTTGGTGGTGGACTCGGTGCGGACGACGCCGATGTCCTTTGCGTACCACTTGTTCTCGTGGCCAGACTCCAGCAGCGACCACTCCTTGGTCTTCACGCAGTCCTTGAACGTGCCGTCGGGAACCGTCACCGTTTCGTGCAAGGCGATGACCTGACCCATGTCCTCGGCGTGACCGGGACCGTACTCCTGGCGGAAGGGTTTGCCGGGCGTGGGGTGGCTCGGCATGATGATCCCGGGCTGGTTCGGGCCGACGCCGGCTTCCCAGGAGCCCTCGGTGTCGACGCCGTTCTTCTTGTATTCCTTGGTGTCTTCCCCGAAGTACCAGACATTGCCTTCCTTGTCCTGGGCGTACCAGTCGAACGTGTCCTCCTTGAGAGCACCCTTCTCGTTGACCACGTCATGCACCACCGTGCAGGTGATGCCCATCACGACCTTCGTGTCGGGCATAACCGTCACGATGTTTTCACGGGTATCACGCCCCTCCTTTTCGAGGTATTTGTAGGTCGTTCCAGGAACGAGTGGAAGGTAGGGGTTGTCCACCTTGGTCTGGAAGTTCGTGGGATCGATATGGGGGTCGTAGCCCTTGCCTTTGGCGGATGCGTTGGACCCGTACCCCAGAGACAGCAACAGCGCGATCACGAATACCGAGAATCTAGTCACGGTCATCGTTCCCTCCTGCTTGAAAGTGGAGATGGATCGGGCGTCCATGGTCCTACCCCCTGTCCCTAGAATGCGGCTACCGACAGAGGGAGCAAACGAGGGCGAGGGTTTGTGACCAGCGGAGATAAAAGGAGGCGCGCAGGAGCATGTACTCCTGGGGCGCCTCCGATTTGCGACCGCGGCGCGAGACAGGGCGGCCCGCTCTTCGGCCAGACCGCCACCCTAAACCACTCGGTCACCCCTCCGCGCTCGTCGTCGCAAGGACACGAGTTTCAAGGACGCTCTACCCACGAGGCCAGGGGCACGTAGCGCAGTCTGGCCTCGGCCTCTTCCTTGGCAAACTTAGGGCCTGGCGCCCACCGGTATACCTCCACACTGGATCCGTCCTCGGAAATTCGGTGCGGCTGAGAATCCCACAGGAAGTCCTCCAAGGGAGGGTTCTCCACGACACCAACGCACTCGCCCTTCCGGTTGAACCTCACAGTGAATGGTTTGTCGCCTATTCGGAAATCCTGGCTGACCCCAAGGGCCAACTCATGAACCCACACACGGGCCTGGTGGTGTTTGAAACCGTTGGCGTAGGTCTTCGCGTGCTCCGAGATGTGAAAGGCCGCACACACCTTGAAGCTGTTCTCATCGCCGACCAGGACCAGGTGGACGTTGCTCATGGCTGACGATCCTCCGACGGTGACGGACGGCCTTGTAGGTCTCGGTGCAGTCGTTGTACGGGTCTTGCTCGGCTTACCTACCCAGGGCGAAGTGCACACGGGTTGCGAGCTGCTTTGCCGTGGGAGCGACGGGCTTGTCGGTGAGCGTCCTCGACCACCCCTCCGCGCATTGTCGCATTGTAACTTAGCTTGGAGAGATCCGGGGCGGTATCCGTCCGAGGAAAGACCGCCCGGAAGCGGCCCTCGACGGTTATGGTCGACCCATGCATCGTCTCGCTCCGTAGCGCCGTGCCGTTTTCAGCGATCGGTGACGGCCATTGGAGGGAAACGGGAATTCGCGGCTCTGGCTGATGCTAGACTCGGTGTCATGCGCCACACGATTCTACTTTCGATTGTCGTGATTGCCGCCTTCACTGGTTGCGGAGGACAGACCACACCACCGAAGGCAAAAGCGATGAATTGCACATTGGATATTTGCGGCGACAGGAAGATTCAGAATCCTACAGAGAGCGACATCCGGCAGGCAGTATTCGCGCTCGACACCAAGAAGGATGATGCGTTTCTTATCCTCGGACCGACTGACATGACCTACATTCAGACTGGCGGAGATCAGAATGTCGGTTTTAAGTTGGAGTATCAGGAGACCGATACCAAGCATCATTACCGAGCCAACCGCGACCCGAACGACAAGGGGTTGCCGCTCCGGCCACACTTGAGCTAGGCTCAATGTCCTCATGAATCGCACGGCCCTCATCCTCGCGTACGCCATTCTAGGAGTTTGCCTGCTCACCGGCGCCTCCAAGCCCGCCATCGCCGCCCCAGAGGTCGGCCCCTGGGGCCTCTACCTCAACTACGTGGATCGGTCCATTCAGCCCGGCGACGATTTCTTCAGGTATTCGAACGGCGAATGGCTCAAGACGGCTGAGATTCCGTCGGATCGTTCTTCCGCCGGAGCGGGCTTCGAGATGGTCATTCGCAATGAGGAGCGCATGAAGGAGATCGTGGCCGACCTGCATTCGCGCCAGGATCTCAGCCTGGAGGAGCAGAAGCTCCTCGATCTCTACGACGCTTTCACCGACCAACAGCACATTGAGTCCCTCGGAATGAAGGCCGCGTCGAAGGACCTCGAGCGCATCGCATCGATCAAGACCCGCGAAGAGGCCGCGCGGCTGATGGGCGACCCCTCGCTTCGATTGCGTGGGCCGGTCCTGGCGGTGATCGGGGTGGACGACAAGCATCCCGACCGCTACACCGTGTTCCTCACCCAATCGGGGCTCGGGATGCCGGACCGCGACTACTACCTGCGGGACGACAAGAACCTCGCGACCACGCGCGACGCGTACAAGAAGTACCTCGCGCAGATGCTCGGCCTGGCCGGCGTGAAGGACGCGGCGGCGCGCGCGGCGAGGATCTACGCGGTGGAGCACGACATCGCCGTTGCCTCGTGGCCCGCCGCCGACCGTCGTGACGCGGACAAGATCTATAACCCAATGACGCTGCCGGAGCTCGTCAAGTTCGCTCCGGGCTTTCCGTGGACGGCCTACTTCGAAGCTCTCGGCATCCCGGTCAAGTCACCCGCTGGAGAGCGCGGGGTCATCGTGTCCGAAAAGAGCGCCTTCCCCGCGATCGCGAAGGCCTTCGGGGCCACTCCGGTAGCGGTCTGGCGCGATTACCTCACGGTCCGATACTTGAGCGCCTTCGCCGCGTCCCTCCCCCGCGCCGTCGACGACGCCGAATTCGCGTTCGCGGGGACGGTGATTCAAGGACGCACCGCCCAGCTGGATCGGACGACCCGCGGCGCGCGCCTTGTGGACGCTCAGATGGGGGAGGCGCTCGGAAAGATCTACGTGCGGAAGTACTTCCCCCCCGAAGCGAAAGCCAAGATCCAGGCCCTGGTCCGAAACCTCCTCCTGGCATTCGAGGAGGACTTGAAGACAATGACCTGGATGACGGACGCCACGCGGGCGCAGGCCCTCGACAAGCTCCATCGGTTCACGGTGAAGGTGGGATACCCCGACGAGTGGCGCGATTACTCCGCCTTGTCCATCGACCGGAACGACCTTATCGGGAGCGTGAAGAATGCGGCCGCGTTCGAGTGGAACCGAAATCTGACGCGGCTCGACGGCGCGGTGGACCGAGCGGAGTGGGGCATGACGCCTCCGACCGTCAACGCCTACAACAATTCGAGCTTCAACGAGATCGTCTTCCCCGCAGGGATTCTCCAGCCCCCACAGTTCGACGCCTCGGCGGATGATGCCGTGAACTACGGAGGGATCGGTGCGGTCATCGGGCACGAGATCAGCCACGGGTTCGACGATCAGGGCTCCAAGTACGACGGATTGGGCGTCCTTCGCAACTGGTGGACGGACGCCGATCGGAAAGGCTTCGACGAGCGGACCAGCGCCCTTGCGGCTCAGTACGATGGATACGAGGGGCTGCCTGGCCTTCACGTGAACGGGAAGCTGACGTTGGGCGAGAACATCGCGGATCTGGCGGGGCTGGTGGTCGCGCACCGCGCCTACCAGATCTCCCTGAGCGGCAAGGAAGCGCCTGTGCTCGACGGCCTCACCGGGGACCAGCGGTTCTACCTCGCGTTCGGCCAAAGTTGGCGGTCGAAGACGAGGGACGGCGCCCAGCGACAGCGAATCCTCTCCAATCCGCACAGCCCACCCGAGTTCCGCGTCAACGGCGTCGTCCGAAACGACGACGGCTGGTACGCCGCATTCCCGGACATCAAGCCGGAGTCCCGCTACTACCTGGCGCCGGACCGACGCATCCGCCTCTGGTGAAGCGGTCCGCCTCTCAATCGAACCCGCCGCTCAGGCCGATGGAAAGGATGAGAGCGAAGAGACCGGCGGCGGCCAGAAGTCCAAGGCCCGAGCCGAACCTGGCGCCGGCGCGCCATGCAACGTCGGTCCGCTTCTCCCACTGAAACGGGGGCGTATCGTGGACGAGGTCAAGGTTCCTGGCGTACTCCGCGTCGACCGTCAGGGCCACGAGGTCTCCCGCGTTCAGCGTGGCCCCCAGAACGAACCCCGGCGGGTCGTACTCGATTCCGCTGCCCTCTCCACCGAGCAAAATACCAGGCGAAATGTCGATCGACGTCTGCTGGGAGAGCCATCGCCGGTAGCGCGCCCGAATGCCAACCTCGTCGTGGGATCGGAGACCAGGGCATATCCGCTGAACCCGACCGCGCCGCTCTCGGAGATGTTCTTCATCCAGCCCATATCAAACGAGATTGCGATGCGCGAATCGCCGCCGATGTAGGGATCGTCGTCGATCCGCGCGAGCACGCCGAACTCCGTGATCATGAAGGAGCGGGTCTCCGCGAGCGGGCGTCCCCGCCACGTCAGTGCGGGTATGCGTCGCCGGCTCGCCCGGTTTTCACCCGGGGACTCTTCCCGCCCGTTCGGCTCCGGATCGTAAGGGGATGGAACGGTCTCTCTGTGCTCCAGCACCGCTGCGGTGCGATCGACGCCCCGCGAATCCAGCACGGCCCGGACCCGGTTCGACGCGAGATAGCGGATCTTGGAATTGGGAATCTCGACGGCGACCATGTCGAACGAGGCAGGGCGAACGCGGGCCGCATGAAGCGTGTCGCCGTCGGTGAGAACGACACGCACGACGGCTGTGTGCGAGGGCTCGGAAGCGCGAGCGGACAGGGGTAGGGCCAGCAGGACCACGCCTCCCGTCACGAGCGTCATCACGATCTGGACTCGATCGAACATGCGCCTCCCCCGGCCCGCGGCTGATGACGTGTGACGGCTTTCAAGACCGCCGCCTTAAACCACTCGGCCACCCCTCCGCGCAGTTGAGGATAATAGGTTACGCGGATCGATGGTGCCCGTGAATCTCAGCTTGCTACCGAATTAGCTAAGTGTCCCCGACGGTGGATTCACGGATGTGGCCGTAAGTAATTTCCCGCCCCCAATTCAGTGTCCCACCCAATGGTGGCGGCGATCTGCCGATCGTAAACTTCTCTTCGTTCGAAGTGACATTCTCCCAGATGAGGAGATGCACGGTGACGACACAGACCGACGAAGAGGAGACGCAGAATGACGACGAAGAGAATGACGACGAAGAAGAGATTCACAGCGACGGCGAAGACATGCCGCGGGAGGAAATGGTCCGCTAGGGCGCTCGCGCTCCTGCTTGCCGCCAGCATGGCGATACTCGCGTGCGGTGTGGCGTTCGCGCAGCTCCCTCCGCTCCCTCCGCTCCCTCCGCTGCCTCCGCCCCCACCGTTACCACAGCCGATCCCACTGCCGGGTCTGCCGCTGGGGCCCCCCGAGCTGCCCACGATTCCATCGCTACCCCAAGTCTGGCCTTCGAATGGGCCCGGGACCTCGAGCTCGACCGAGCTGCCGGTTACGTCGGCGACCCTCAACGCGAGGATCTTGGTCGTCTCGGCCGACGGGACCGAGCCGGTGCTCGGAGCGATCCGCCAGGCGGTGGAGTACATGGGCCTTCCGTACACGCTGTACGTCGCTACCAAAACACCGGGTGGATTCACGTCGGCCATGCTGTCGGACGGTGACGCTCACGCATACTTCCAGGGCATCGTGCTCACCACCGGAAGCCTGGCGTATTGGAACGGATCGACCTGGACCAGCGCGTTCAGCGCGGCGGAATGGCAGACGCTGTGGGACTACCAGGCGAAATACCGGGTCCGCACGGGGATCGCGTACGCGCTCCCGACCGCGGACTTGGGCTACGGCCCGGCGACGGGGGTGGATGCCACGACGAGCCCGATCTCCGCTCGACTGACCTCGGCGGGCCAGTCCGTGTTTCCCTACGTGAACGCGGCGAATCCGATCGTCATCACCAAGGCCTGGACGTATCTCGCCGCTGCCGCGGGAACCGGAACGAACGTGCTTCTGTCCGACGCGCAAGGCGACGCGCTCGCCCTGGTCCGGTCCTATCCCGACGGCCGCCAGGTGCTCTCCATGACGTTCGATGGGAACTTCTTCCTGGTCCACAGCCTGACGCTAGCGCACGGCCTGATGAACTGGGTGACGGGAGGGCTCTTCCTGGGAGAGCGCCACGTCTATATGTCGCCGCAGATCGACGATGTATTCATCGACAACGACGTGTATGGGGGAGGGATCTACCGCATCAATGCGATCGACTGGGCGGCCACCCTTGCCTGGCAAACGCAGAAGCAGCTCCAATCCCAGACGTCGGACGTACTTCTCCACATGGCGTTCAACGGCGAGGGCACGACCGGGATCTACTCCCCCGACCTGCTCACCCCGGCGGTGGATCTGACGGATTCCCACTTCCCGTGGATCAATCACACGTTCACCCACGAGAACCTGGACGCCGCGAGCTACGACCGCGTCTATCAGGAGATTACGCGCAACAACCAGACGGCCGCTTCGATGGGATTCACGAATTACGATCGCCGCGCGATGGTCACCCCGGACGTTTCTGGGCTTTCGAGCCCGGACGCCATGAGCGCCGCCTACGACGCCGGCATCCGCTTCCTCGTTACGGACACGTCCCAGCCGGGTATGGACAACCCGACGCCCCAGGCCGGTATCTACAACCGGGAAGAACCCCGCATCCTCATGATCCCGAGGCGGCCGGTCAACCTCTTCTACAACGTGACCACGCCGTCCGAATGGACGAGCGAGTACAACTTCCTCTACAGAACCTATTGGGGACGCGATCTCAGCTATAGCGAAATACTGGGCAAGGAATCCGACGTCCTCCTCCAGTACATGCTCCGAGGCGAGATCGATCCCTGGATGTTCCATCAGGCCAACCTGCGCGCCTATGACGGCGTGCACACGCTGCTCGGGGACCTGCTCGATCGGGCGCTGGAGAAGTACAGCGGGATTTTCGCCCTACCGGTCCGCACTAAGACCATGGCCGCACTCGGCGAGTGGACGCAGAATCGCATGCGGTACAACGCGGCCGGAGTCCAGGCTTCGTTCGTTCCGAGTCAGGGGACGATCACGATCACGGCCTCCAATGCCGCCGTCGTGCCGGTCACAGGATTGTGCTCAGGGTCGTCCGAGGTCTACGGAGGGCAGTGCATTAGCCATATCTCGCTCGCTCCTGGGCAGACCGTCGTATTGCCCATAGGGAACACGCGGAGTCAGTCGAGCGTCGCGGACACCGCACCCGCCGGCATGTCGGAGCGTGTAGCGGCGATCCAGGACCTGAAGCCCAATCCGTTCACCCAATCGACCACGATCACGCTGGCCCTCCCGCGTCCGGCCAAGACTCATCTGGCCGTCTACGACGTCAGGGGCCGGATGGTCCGGACATTGGAGAACCGGGTCCTCGAGGCCGGCGTCCACCCGATCACGTGGGACGGCCGGACCGATGCCGGCAAGCCGGTGGCCAGGGGCGTCTACTTCGCGAAGCTCGAGAGCGACGGCCGGACCTCGTCCCGCCGCATCGCGGTGATCAAGTAATTCCGCATCCGGTGAGCGCCCATGAATCGCGCCCCAAGAAAGCGACTCGTTTGCGGCAGGTTGGGAATAGCGGTACTTGCGCTTGCGCTGGTCACGGCGGGCGAGCGGGCCCGGGGCCAGGTGCCGTCCGCCCCGGCCGGCACCCTGGAGCGTGCGGCGGCCTTGGTTCGGATCCGAGCGTTCGCACGGGCCGAGACCATGCTCCGTGACCTCTTATCAGTCGATCCGGCGAACCGCAGCGCGAAGGAGATGCTTGCGTTCAACCTCGAATCGATGGGGGACCTGAAAGGCGAGCGTCAGGTGCGATCCGCCCTGGCCGCGGAATTCCCCCGCGACCCGCGCATCCAGGCCGACTACGGAAGGGTGCTCGAACGCTCGGGGGAGGAAGGCGCGGCGCTGCGAGCGTATCAGCGCGCGCGGGAGCTGAGCGCCTCCCGGTCGCCCCCTGAGCTGGACGCGGCGATCGATCGGATGAAGGGCCGAACCGCCCTGGAGATCGGGACGCCGGTCGCGGTCATGTCCGATCCGGACGCCGCGGCCTCATCGGTACAGGCGGGCGCCGCAGTCCCTCTCGGATCCCGTCGCCACCTGGCGCTCCTCGGCCCGTCTCGAAAGCGGCGCCGAGCACGAAGCAGCTCTGGCCGGTGGTGGAGCTGGCGCAGTCCTCCTCGAGGTGGTGCAGCGCCTCGAGCGCGCGCTCCATCGCTACCGCGTAGCCGCGCTGGCGCGTGCATGCGGGCCTTGATCGCCTCAGCAACTTGTACTGCCTGTTGGGCAAAGGGCTCCATCCCCAGCTCGTGAAATATAGTGTCAGCTTGGTGCACCAGCTCGATTGCCCGATCACGGTCGCCCCGCTTACGGCGGGCTGCCAGCATGCGTGCATAATCCAGGTATACCCGTCCTAACTCCGGCCGCGCTTGCACACGAGCCGCCACTTCGATGGCTGCTTGGAAATGTCCTTCCGCCTCGTCCCAGTGACGATTAACGCTGGCGGC
>Ga0137409_10005016_pt1 | contig 13825 bp, 12 predicted proteins | sample CZODoug1_16funga_FD_122059 | JGI IMG/M metagenome (GOLD analysis project Ga0137409, IMG submission 122059) | Vadose zone soil fungal communities from Angelo Coast Range Reserve, California, USA - CZODoug1_16fungal (Hybrid Assembly) | ecosystem: Environmental > Terrestrial > Soil > Vadose zone... | reverse complement strand
TTCGACTTCCCGCCGGGCGCCTTCAACTTCTCGCTGGGCTTCCTGCTCGGCCTCGGCACTGCGTCCCGCGTGGGCGCTTACGATTACCTCGGCTACTACGACGTCTGCTACATCGGCGACGAAGTACAGAATCCAGGCCGAGTGATCCCGCGGTCGATTCTCATCAGCACGATCGCGGTGGCCCTGATCTACATCGCGATCAACTTCTCGATCATCGGCGTCGTTCCGTGGCGCGAGTTCGTCCCCGTCGAGTCGCACCCGCAGGCGGACTTCGTGGTCTCGATCTTCATGGAGCGGATCTATGGCTCCGGCGTCGCCACGATCCTCACGGCGATGATCCTCTGGACGGCGTTCGGATCGGTCTTCGCGCTGCTCCTCGGATACTCACGCGTGCCCTACGCAGCGGCGCGAGACGGCTATTTCTTCAAGGTCTTTGCGCGGCTGCATCCGTCCCAGGGCTTTCCGTACGTGTCGCTGGTGGTGCTCGGCGTGCTCTCCATCGTCGCGGGGTTCGTATCGCTCGGCATGGTGATCGACGCGCTGCTCACGACGCGGATCCTGGTGCAATTCATCGGGCAGATCGGTGCGGCGACGTTGTTGCGGCGGCGCGCGCCCGACATGCCGCGGCCCTACCGCATGTGGTTGTATCCGCTGCCTGGTCTGGTTGCGCTCCTCGGCTGGATCTTCATCTTTGCCACCACACCGCTCAGGGTGATCGCCTTTGGACTGGGCGCGCTGCTGCTGGGTGCGGTGTGTTTCGGGGTGTGGTCGTGGAACGGGCGAACCTGGCCGTTCGACGAGTCAGCGCGCCGGCTCGCGAATCTGAAGTAGGGTGTTGATCTCGGGATGGTCCAACCGCTGCACGATCCCCCGGGGCCAGCGAATCTCGATCCGATCGACCTTGGTGTGGTCGCCGAGGCCGAAGTGTACCACCCGGCTCGAGTGGGACAGGTAACCGCCCGCCGGGTTCACTTGCCGCACTATCACGGTCTTCCCGACCCACAGCCGCACCACGGCGCCGATCGCGTCGCGGTTGCTGTGGGTTCCTGTCAGCCGCAACTCCACATAGTTCCGTCGGGGAAACCGGTTGGCGAAGTAGTAGGGACGGTCATTGAAGTTGTTGGTTACAATCTCGAGCCGACCGTCGCCGTCGAAATCGGCTACGACCGCGGCCCGCGAGCTGCGCGTCGCCTGCCGGCCGGCGACGCGCTCGTCTAGATAAATGCCGCGCGTCGGCGGCTCGACGCCCAAGTCAGCCGCCCGGTCGCGGAACGTTCCATCGCCGTTGTTCATCATCAGCTGGTTGGGCCAATAGTAGTAGGGATAGCCCATCCCCGACGGGATGAACACGTCCTCATGGCCGTCGTTGTCGAAGTCTCCGGTGGCCACACCCCAGGGCCAGAGCGTCTCCAGGCCTGCCGCGACGGCGGTCTCGGTGAATTTGCCATGGCCGAGATTGCGGTACAGCGCGTTGCCGAAGAGCAGCGCGTCGAAGTCCTCGCCCTGCCTCGCGAACATGGCTCGTTGAATTTGGATGAGGCCCGGCGCCTCCTCGTTTATCGTGGGGCCCTTGGGCGTGCGGAAACGTCGATGTTGCACGCGCCGCGCGACGTCGACGGTGACGTGCCCGGTGTCCACCCCCATCCACATGTCCGAGTGCATGTCCACCACAAAGAGATCGAGCCGGCCGTCGCCGTCGTAGTCAAACACTTTGCACCCCACCGCTCCATACGACGTGCGCCCGAGCGTCTCCGCGGTGACGTCGCGGAAGGTGCCGTGACCGGTGTTCCGATACAGCTGACCCCGACCGACCATACTGGGCACGAACAGGTCGAGGAAACCGTCCTCGTCGTAGTCGAACACGGCCACGTCTCCCGCCCAACCGCGGCCGCGCAGGCCGGCGCGGTCGGTGACGTCCGTGAAGGTCCCGTCGCCGTTATTGTGATACAGGATGTTGGATTCCTTGGCACTGGTCAGCAGGCTGCCAAGGTCCGGTTTGCCCTCGAAATATCTCGCCGCGGAGTCGAAAACGTCGGTGCTCCAGTGCGCCGTGTTGGTGAGAAACAGATCGAGGTAGCCGTCGTTGTCGTAATCGAAGAACACGGCGGTCTGCGAATGGCCGACGTGGCTCAGCCCGGCGGCCGCGGTGACGTCCTCGAAGGTGCCGTCCCCCCTGTTGTGGAACAGCACGTTGCCACCCCGGGTGGTGGTCACGAACAGGTCAGCCCAGCCGTCGTTGTCGTAGTCCGCGAACGTGGCTCCGACGGAAACCCTGTTGCCGATGGCCACTCCTGCCTTGGCGGTGACGTCGACGAACGACCCGTCACCCACGTTGCGATAGAGCGCGTTCGGCCCGAGCTGGTTGAGAAAGTAGATGTCCTCGCGGCCGTCGTTGTCGTAGTCGCCGACGGCCAGACCGGAACCGTGATCATACAGGTTGATGTGGAACGGCTCGCCCTGCTCCTTCGGCAGGAAATGCATGCGAAACGCAATCCCGGCTTCCCGAGCGCGTTCCTGAAAACCCGATCCTGCGGTGGGTGCCGCGGGCTCGTGGCCCATGTGCCGGGCCAGCAGGACATACCCCGCGATCAACAACGCCACGACGACCGCGATCGCGAGCGCCCGCCGGGCCAGCGGAGATTTAGACTCGTCTGACATGTCGACCACGAAAGCTAGTGCTGGTTCGCTCCAGTGTCTTGCGCCACCCCGCCGTTCGCCCGCAGCTTAGCGTCATGCCAGTCACCCTGCATCACCTGCTTCTCATGGCCACCGTCCTCCCGAGCGGCCTGCTGGGCCAAGCCGAGGGGGCCATCCGCAGCTCACTCCGAACCGTGGATATTGGCTCTGGGCGCATCGAAACGATCTACACCGAGGATCGCCACTTCGAGGCGCCAAACTGGTCGCGCGACGGGCGCTTCTATGTCGTAAACAGCGGCGGTCGACTTTATCGATTGGCAGCTCGCGGAGAGAAGCGCCTCACCGAGATTCCCACCGGCTTCGCCACCCGAGCCAACAACGATCACGGTATCTCACCGGATGGCAGGTACCTCGTCCTGAGCCATCACGCCGACGAGCACATCACCGATGCGGCGCAGGACTGGCTCGCATCCAGCATCTACATCCTCCCGATCGCCGGCAGTGCGACACCGGTGAAGGTCACGACCAAGGCCCCGAGCTTCTGGCATGGATGGTCGCCCGACGGGAAGACGCTCGCGTTCGTCGGGCGCCGCGAGGGAGAGTGGGACATTTATGCCATCCCGATGGGCGGCGGCGAGGAGCGCCGGCTCACCACTTGCCACGGCCTCGACGACGGGCCCGACTACACGCCCGACGGTGCATTCATTTATTACAACTCATTCTGCAGCGGCAAGATGGAGATCTGGCGAATGCATTCGGACGGCGGCGGGGCCGAGCAAGTCACGCACGATACCTACGCCAACTGGTTCCCGCACCCGTCGCCCGACGGTCGCTGGGTGGTGTACCTCGCGTACCTGGAAAACCAAGCCGAGGACCATCCGTTCGGCAAGCAGGTCAAGCTTCGGCTCATCGATACGCGTGATGGCTCAGTACGCGATCTGACACCACCGTTCTTCGGCGGGCAGGGCACCATCAACGTTCCGTCATGGTCACCGGATAGTCGCCGGGTCGCGTTCGTGACGTTCGAGCGACGCTATTCCAGCGTCGGTCCCGTCGTCGCCGACACGGCCGATGTCGTGGCCGTCTTCAAGGACACCCCTCGGGTCACCCTCTCTGTTCCCGAAGCGCGAGCCTTCAACCTGCGAATCCCCGGCCAACGCGACTCCCTGCGCGCGGTGCTCAGAACGGAACGCGAGCTGTGGGAGTCCAGCGGCCCGCGGGACTATCGGTTCTTGCTCCGAGTGGCGTGTTTCTGTCCCGGACGGGGGTGGTTGTTGATCGAGGTTCGGAACAGGCACCCGATGCGAGCGTGGGACCGGGCTGGTAAAGCCGCCACGTTGAGCGATTGGAACACGTTCAGCATCGACGGACTGTTCGACAACCTGGAACGATCGGTGGAGCACGATGGCGCGGTCCAGGTCGCGTTCGATCCGCGTTGGCATTTTCCGGCGTACGCTCGCAGCGTCGCGCTACCGGGCCCGGACGCTTGGACGATCATCGAGGCGCGGGGGTTGCGGCCCTTGGGCGGCTCCCCGGACTAGCGGACTATAGAGCGCTATCCATGTCGAAAGTGAGAATCGGCATCCTCGGCTCACGCTTTCAGGCGGACTGCGTCGCGGCCGCCGTGCGAGCGGTACCGGAGGACGCCGAGGTCGTGGCCGTAGCCTCGCCGACCAAGGGACACGCGGCGGCGTTCGCGAAGCGGCACGGCCTCCCCCACGCGTATACCGACTACCGCGAGCTGCTGCGCGATCCCGCAATCGAACTCATCTGGATCACGACGCCGAATCGGCTGCACGCACAGATGACGATCGACGCTGCCGAGGCCGGCAAGCACGTGGTGTGTGAGAAGCCGCTGTGCCTGACGCTCGAGGAAGCCGACGCGATGATCGAAGCATGCCGCAAGGCGGGCGTGCTGCTCCTCTATGCCGAGGAGTTGTTCTTCGCGCCAAAATATCTGAAGGCCAAGCAGCTGGCGGACGAGGGCGCATTCGGCCGCGTGCACTTGGTGAAGCAGGGCGAGAAGCACTCGGGTCCGCACTCCGACTGGTTCTGGGACGTTCACCAGTCGGGAGGCGGCGCGGTCATGGACTTGGGGTGCCATGGGATCGCCTTCTGCTGGTGGTTCCTCGGGAAACCGCCGATCAAGAGCGTCTACTCGCAGATGACGACCCAGGTACACCAGCAGCGCACACTGGGCGACGACGAAGCGGTCACGATCATCGAATTCGGGAGCGGCGCCGTCGGGATGGTCGAGAGCAGCTGGAACCGGCCCGGCGGGATGGACGACTGCATCGAGGTGTTCGGCGACAAGGGGCAGACGTACGCCGATATGCTGATGGGCAACGCGCTCCCGACGTACTCGGAGGTGGGGTTCGGCTATGCCGTCGAAAAGGCGGCGACGACCAAGGGCTGGACCTATCCCGTGTTCGAGGAGCATTGGAACTACGGCTTCCCCCAGGAGGCGCGACACTTCGCGCGCTGCGTGCGGGGCAAGGAGACGCCCATCGCCGACGGCGAGACCGGGCGCGTCGTGCAGGAGGTCCTGTACGCGGCGTACGCATCCGCCGGCCTGGGCCGCAAGGTCATGCTGCCTTTCCACCCTACGGGCATTGCCAAGCCGATCGATCTCTGGAAAACGCCCGAACGGGCCCAGGCGGTGGGGTGAAGGCCGCTTTTCTCCGCGGCCTACGTTTCACCCTGTTCGCGGTCCTCGCGTCCCCCCGGGCCGCCGCTCAAGCACGGCCGTTCGCGCCGGACGACCTCGCGGCGCTCGTCCGGCTCTCGGAGCCGGAGATCTCTCCCGACGGCCGCGCGATCGCGTTCCTTGCAGCGCGTCCGGACTACGCGGCCAACCGCTACGACACCCAGCTTATCGTGCACGACATAGCGACCGGGGGAGAGCGCGTGCTCGTCGCCCGGCGGCCGGGGCTAGGGCGTCCGCGTTGGGCGCCCCAGGGCGACGCGATCGCGTTCCTGGCGAGCGTGGACGGACGCCCGCAGGTGCTCGTGGTCAGACTCGCGAGCGATGAGCCGCAGGTCGTTACCCGAGCGTCCGCCGGCGTGCACGACTTCGCTTGGCGGCCGGACGGGGGCGCGATCGCCTACATCGCCTCGGACACGGCGCGTGCGCCCACGGAGCGCGGAAACGACGCGTTCGAGGTGGGAAACGACGATTACCTCACCACTGCGCCCCCCGCGCCGGCGCACCTCTGGCTCGTCTCGCTGGCGACGGGCGAAGCGTCCCGTCTCACGCAAGGCGACTGGAGCGTCGCGACGAGCCTCGCGACCTCGCCCATCTCCTGGTCCCCCGACGGGCGGACGATCGCGTTCGTACGGTTTGCGACGCCCCACTCGGGCGACACCGACCAGAGCGCGGTGTGGCTCGTGGACGCTGCCACGGGCGCCACGCGTGGGCTTACCGGACGAACGGCGCGCGAGGCAGCGCCGCTGCTCTCACCCGACGGCGCGCTCGTCGCGTACACGTTCCCGCGCGACGGCGATCCCGCGAACCTCGACGAGGTGCGCGTCGCTCCGGCGAGCGGTGGGGAAGGGCGAGCGGTGACGCGAGCGCTCGACCGGCACGTCACCGAGTTCGCGTGGCTGGGCGACGGGCGGGCCGTGATTGTGCTCGGGACCGATGGCACCCGCTCGGCGCTGTGGGTGCAGCCGCTCGAAGGTGCGGCGCGGCGCGTCGGGCTGGGGGATGTCGCGGAGGTCTCGGGGATCAGCGTGGATCGGCGCGGTGCGATTGCCCTGGTCGGCACGGAAGCCGCGCGGCCGCCGGAGATCTATTATCTCTCCTCGTCGGCGGCGGCGCCCCGGCGCCTGACGGACTTCCACCGGGAGATCGCAACCCGGACGATGGGTCGGTCGGAGACGGTAGAATGGGCCGCGTCCGACGGCCTGCGGGCGAACGGCGTGCTGACGCTGCCGCCCGATTTCTCGCCGGAACGGCGCTATCCTCTCGTCCTGCTGATTCACGGCGGGCCGACGGCCAGCTCGACCGAGGGGTTCTGGGTTCGAGTGCAGCTGCTCGCGGGGCACGGGTGGCTGGTATTCCAGCCGAACTATCGCGGCAGCGACAACCTCGGGAACGCCTTCCAGCGGGCGATCGCGGCGAGCGCGGCCGAAGGACCCGGGCGGGACATCATGGCCGGCGTCGCGGCGCTGGTGCGCCGCGGCATCGTGGACACCACGCGGCTCGCAGTATCAGGCTGGTCCTACGGCGGCTATCTCACCGCGTGGCTGCTCGGGCGCTATCCGGCGTCCTGGCGCGCAGGCGTGGCGGGCGCGGCACCCCTCTCGCTGCTCGACATGTACGACCTGTCGGACCTGAACGTGATGCGCCGCCACGCGATTACGGCGTCGCCCTGGGTAGGCGACCGGATTGCGGCCTGGCTGGCCGAGTCGCCCTTCACGCACGCGTGGAAGATCCGCGCCCCCATGCTGATCCTGTCGAACACCGGCGACTCGCGGGTTGCCGTCACCGGGTCCTATATGCTGTATCGCGCGTTGCGCGACAACGGCGTGGCAACGCAGTTCGTGGCCTACCCGGGTCCCGGCCACGCACCGGCCGACCCGGTGCGCCAGCGGGACGTCAACCGTCGCTGGGTCGAGTGGCTGGAGCGGTACCTGCGGTAGTGCAACTCCGTTTGTGCGTGCAATCTTTCCTTGATCGGAGTACCGCATGTCCCGTCAAGACGTTGGGAACTGGGTGAACCGAGGACAGCCGCCTGAGCCAGAGCTCACGCGGCTCCTCGCCGTCTATCTTGAAAAGGACGTCGTCACCGACGGCGCCACCCTACGTCCCTACGTGACAGCTCTGCGTGAGATGGCCGAAGCAGGCACCAGCGATGCCCAACTCGCGGGCTACTTGAAACACGTCGAGCAGGAGGTCGGCCGGCCGCAGGAGACAGGACGCGTGCGCCAACTGGCCGCGATCGCCCTCTGGCACATCGCGCGCTGTGCAATCATTCGGGGCGCAAGCTAGGCTACGCGGCTCACGACGGTCAGCCTTTGATGGTCCTCGACGCCTCGTCCCAGGACACTGAGCTCCGACGGAAGTACGACTCATTCGCCATGTGGCAGGCCAATGCCGCGTGGTGACCGAACACCGCGTCCTCGGCCACCGGCTTCCGGGTGCGCACCGCCTCGAAGTACGTCCACAGGTGTGGCCTGACGTCGTCGAAGTCCGGTCCGGTGAACGAAATGGTCTCGGGCATCGCCGTCGCCTGACCCAGCTTCGGATCGTTCTCCTGATGCCATTTCTCGAGATAGGCTTCCCGCATCGCGTGCGGGTAGCTGCCGGTGTAGTAGCTGGGGTAGTTGTCCTTGCCGCTCTGCGGCGCGAGGTTCAAAGTCGAGCCGGTCACCTCGAGAGTCCCCTTCGATCCCTGGATGCGATAGGTCTCCGGCATCTCCGTCCCCAGATTCAACCGCATGTACACGGGCAGCTCGCCAAAGTAGTAGACGACGGCGTGAACGTCCGGCATGTTGCGGCCGTCCTTCCAGCGCCGGATGCCCCCGACCGCCGAAGCCTGCTTGGGCGGCTCATTGACCCCTAGCATGAACATCATGCCGCTGATCAGGTGAACCAGCAGATCACCGGCGACGCCGGTGCCGTATTCCTTCCAGCAGCGCCAGCGCGCAAACAGGTTGGGGTCGAACGGGCGCTTGGGAACCGTTCCCTGCCAGGTATCCCAGTCGAGAGTGCGCGGTGAGAGATCGGGGGGCGGCGGATACTGCCACGCGCCGGTCGGATCGTTTCGTCCCAACCATCCTTCGACCAGCATGAGGTCGCCCAGCGCCCCCTGGGAAATCAGCTCCTTGGCCTTGGCACAGATCTGGGAGCTGACACGCTGTGAGCCGATCTGCACGATGCGTCCCGTCTTCTTGGCGGCGTCGACCATGGCCACGCCGTCGGCCGCGCTGTGCGACATCGGCTTCTCGCAGTAGATGTCCTTGCCAGCGCTCACCGCGTCCACGACGATCTGCTTGTGCCAGTGATCGGGAACCGCCGCCACGATGCAATCGATGTTCTTGTCATCCAGCAGCGCCTGGTAGCGGCGCGTCACCGGCAGATCGGCTCGCACGATCTCTCGCGCCAACGTGTGGCGGCCGTCGTACAGGTCACAGGCGCCCGCGCATTCGACCCCCGGCAGCGTGATCGACTCGGACAGGAGCCAGTGCCCCTGCATGCCCACGCCGATCATGCCGAAGCGCACCCGATCACTGGCCGCGACGGCGCCCGGCGCGGGGATGAGATCATGCGGTAACAACACCATCGGTTTCGCAGCGAGCGACGCGCCGGCCGCGGCGCTCGCGCCCAGGAATTCACGACGAGACCAATTGTTCTTCTTCACGGCGTCTCCCATGTCGGATGAGGTGGTGAAGGGTCGACCCCATTATGCTGGCCTACTCGGGCTCCTTGCGCTAGCCACCATCCTGCCCGCACTTTGCCGTCATGCGTGCCACGATTGTCCTGCTCCTGCTCGCCGCGGCTGCGGCGCCCTCGCCGGCCGTCGCGCAGTCCGAGGATCAGCTCCGAACGTTCTTCGAAGGCAAGACCGTACGCGTCAAGATCGAGATGCCCGGAACGGAGGACGGAGTCGATGTCTATCCGGGGACGGCGCATCCGATCGACTTCCCGAAGCACGCCACCCGCCTGAAGCGCTCGGGGACGGCCCTGCGCCGGGGTGACGAAGTGCTCGTGACCAAGGTGAAGGTCAAGAAAGATCTGATCGAGTTTCAGCTAGGAGGCGGGGGATACGGGACCTTCGGCGACGACGATAGCCCCAATGTCTTCGTCCCCTCGGCGCCCAAGACCGAGCGGGAGAAGAACCTGGAGAAGGACCTCGAGAAGACCACCGATCCCACGCAACGACGCAAGATGAGCGAGGAGCTCGATGCGCTCAGGCGGGACCGCCAGCGGGAGAACGCCCGCAATCAAGCGGAAGCAGCTCAGGCGAAGCAGACGAAAGAGACTAACATCCGGCAGCGCCGGCTGGAGGGCGGATCGCGCTTCAACCTGCGATACAAGCCCGTCGTGCCATCCGAGGCGCTCACCCCCGACGGCGTGATGCAAGCGCTGGCGGAGTACGTGGATTTCGCGCCGATCGTCGGAGAGCGCGCCCCGGAGCCGGCAGCCAGGGCCGAGAGTCCGCGCGGCGACCTCCGGAAGGGGCTCACCGTCGACGAGGTCGATGCGCTGTTGGGCCGCCCCGACGCGATCACCCAGCGGACTGAAGGCACGCTCAAGGTGAGCACGTCCACTTATCGCACGCGCGACCGGGCCGTCACGGCGGAGTTCGTGGAGGGAGTGCTGATCCGGTTCACGATCACGTCGCCGTAGGCGGTCTTAAAGTGGAATGGACGCGACGACGTGTGGGTTGAGGAGGACTGAAGGACGGTCGGCCGCAGCTCGTGACGCCGATCACACCGCGCGCACGCAGGGCTCGGCATATGTAGGCTCCCCGAGCGACGGCGACCCAGGTGAGCGACGAAGTCGTGCACGCGGATCCGGTACTCCGCAAGCGAGCGGTCGTACTGTTGCTCGCCGCGGCGCTGATCGGCGCGGCAGCCATTCGATGGGGCCTACCCTGGCTCGAGCTGGCTCGCCTGCGCCAGCCGGGCATGCAACGCACCATCTGCATCAGCTTCCTCTGCGTGATCATCGCGGTGGCGCTCGCGACCATCATGTCGGGCCGCCGCGTGACCGGGCTGGGGCGGCGTACCGTGGAGTTGCAGGAGTTTCCGCCGCCCGGCATCAAGCTGCTGCATGACGTGCGACGCATGACCGGCCCGCGGGCCGTGTACCTGGGCCGGGGCTACGTCATCATTGGCTGGACGCTCGTCGTCCTGGCGCTCACGTTGCTCGGCCTTGGGAGCTACGCGCTGGCGGTCCTCTGGCCCAGGTAGCGGTCCTGAACCCCGGCGCTCCCGCGCCAGATTGCGCCGGCGGCCCTCGCACCCCAGCTTAGGCCGGTCCGCTTTCAGGTGGTGCGTCGATGGCGGTTCGTGAGGAGCTGTCGGGGTTCGTGCGGGATGGCCTGGCACGGGGCCTGAATCGCAAGCAGATCGAGGACGTCCTGCTCAGGGCAGGGTGGGACCCGCGCGAGGTCAAGGATGCGCTGGCCGGCTTCGCCGAGATCGACTTTCCCCTCCCGGTCCCACGGCCCAAGCCTTACCTCTCGGCGCGCGAGGCGTTCGTCTACCTCGTGCTGTTCAGCACCTTGTACATCAGTGCCTGCGCCTTCGGCAGCCTGCTGTATGACCTCATCAATCGGGCATTTCCCGATCCGGCGGATCCCGCATGGAGGGTGAGCCACTTCCGCGAGTCGGTCCGGTGGTCGGTCTCGTCCCTCATCGTCGCGTTTCCCGTCTTCCTGTACGTCTCGAGCTGGACCAGCCGAGCCATGCGGCGTGACTCGACGAAGCGCACTTCCAAGGTCCGGCGTTGGCTGACGTATCTCACGCTGTTCGTCGCCGCCTGCATCCTGCTCGGCACCGCCATCGCACTGGTAAACAGCGTGCTCGGCGGCGAACTGACCACCCGGTTCTTGCTGAAGGTGTTGACCATCACGGTCATCGCGGGCACGATCTTCGGGTACTACCTCTGGGATCTGCGGCGCGAAGAGAAAGAGCAGGAGACCTAGACGTGCGGCCGCCACGAGGCACACAGTTGCTCGTCGGGTTCGTCATTGGGCTGGTCGCTCTCGCTGTCATCATCGGGGTGGTGGTGATGGGGTCACCGGGCGAAGCCCGCGCGCGCCGGCTCGACGAACGGCGCGTCGCCGATCTGCGCCAAATCACGTGGGCGACCAATGCGTACCGGGCCGGACACGACCGCTTGCCGGGATCTCTGCAAGAACTGGCGCAGGATCCGCAGGCGAGCCTACACTCAAGGGACCCGGCCACGGGCGAGGCCTACGACTACCAGGTCTTGGGGCCGAAGACATACGCGGTGTGTGCGCGCTTCGAGCGTGCCGACCCCGACTCATCATATCCAGAACCGGAATCGAGAACGGAAGAGGCCTGGCGGCATGGCGCGGGTCGACAGTGTTTCCAGCGCGACGCGCCCGTCCAGCTTAAACGGTGAGCGGCTGAGGTAGCTGTGGCTTCGATGCGGCGCATCGGGACACCCGGTGATGCCGCGTTTCGGGGCATGGACCTTGCTGCGTCGCGCGGCAGCCCACATGTCACCGCTCCCCGCCGCACCGGATCGCTGGCAGGCCTGGGATCGCCTGCTGGCCGCGACACCCGACACCGGGTTCATGCAGTCGTCCTGGTGGGCGGAGTTCCGCTCCGTCTCAGGCTATGAGCACTTCGGCGTCATGCTTAAAAACGCCGGCGCCATCCTGGGCGGCGCGGTCGTGCTCAAGTTCACCTATGCCGATGACCACTGCTTCTATTACGTCCCCGAGGGCCCGGTGGTCCCGAGCGACGAGGCGGTGGCCGGGGCGGTGTTCGACGCGACGCTTGCGGCCATCGAAGACCACCGCCGCGCCGAGCCTAAGCAGGTGAGTCATCTCCGTATCGAGCCGCGTTGGCAGCGGCTGCCGCGCTTCGTCTCCCGGTTCCAACCCGTTCGTCCGTTCAGCGACGTCTTCTTCGAGCCGCGGAACACGCAATGCATCGATCTGCGCGTTTCGGAGGAAGCCATCCTGGCGCAGATGAAGCAGAAGGGCCGCTACAACATCCGCGTCGCCCAACGGCACGGCGTCTCGGTCGTGCAGGACCGGTCGGAGCAAGGCCTCGCGGACTTCCAGCGTATCTACGAAGAGACCGCCGAACGGCAAGGAATGAACGCCAAACCGCCGCACTACTTTCAGGCGCTCCTCTCGTTGCTCACGCCTCGTAACTGTGGATCGCTGTTCTTCGCCGAGCACCAGGGCGCGAGAGTCGCCGCCGCCGTGGTGGTGTTCTTCGGCCGGCGGGCCACGTATTTCTACGGTGGCTCGCTCGATAGCCGCCGGGAAGTCATGGCGCCATATCTGCTTCACTTCGAGATCATGCGCACGGCCAAGGCCCTCGGCCATGACTGGTACGACCTCTGGGGCACGGCACCGCAAGACGAGCCCGACCACCCCTGGCACAACATCACCGTCTTCAAGCGCAAGTTCGGCGGCGTGGCGCTCGATTTCGTCCCGACGCTCGACTACGTGTACGACGCCGCGGCCTACGAGCACTACCAGGCCACGGAGGGTGATTCCGCTAGTGCCCGCCCGCCCGTGCCAGCCGCTCCCGCAGCGGCGGATAGAATTGAGTGAACAGCTGGTCGTGGGCGGCCTCGGTCGCGTGACAAGAGTAGCACGGCGCTGGACCCGGAATCATCGCCGCAGTCGTCGCACTGTCCCCGAACCCGAAGAACCCCCAGCCGGTCTTGTCGATGCCCGCCTGCTTCAAGTGCACTTCGATCGCCCCAGGCGTTCCCCCTCATAGAAGCCGGCCCGCGCCGGCGCGGACTTGCGGGACGCCTCGTAAAACGAAAGCACGAACATGGTCCGTGGATGAGCCGACCATCACCCAGGCCTCCCAACCCACGGGCTTCACGAGCTGGCCCGCCGGTGAGAAGCGCGGCAGCTGATCCTCCGCTGGATCCTGCTGCTGGCTGCGGGCGACCCCGTGCCCCGCGACGACCGCGACGATGCCGGCGAGAGTTGCCGCGATCGGCCCGATAGCACCACGGCGCATTTGCATCGCTGATTCCTCCGGTAGGGGACTATCTCTACGACGCGGAGGGATGTCGAACAGTCGCGTCAGGGATCTGCGATGGCCGGTGTAGCGCGCCGACAACTGCGCCGGCTCAACGACCTGCAGACGTTCCGCGCCACCCCCCACGCGTCGTCCCAGTCGCGCCGGTGGATTCTGGAGGAGAAACACTGCGGCGCCGAGGCGGGTTGTGGCCGCGGCGCAGCGCCGCGGGACTGCCCAAACCGCGCGGGGCAAACGGGCATGGACCTTGCCTCGACCGACGAACGCGTAACAAGGCTGATTCGAAGTGACCTTCACAATCCATGGAGGGAACGATGAAGCACCTGAATCTCGAGCTCGAACAGCTCGAAGAGCGCATCGCGACGTGGGCCGTGCCCACCTGTGGTGGTGGCAGTGGCTCGAAGGGCAGCAAGGACCATGGGTCGGGGAGCAAGGGCTCCAAGGACCACGGTTCCAACGGGTCCAAGGAAGG
>Ga0137409_10005015_pt1 | contig 13826 bp, 12 predicted proteins | sample CZODoug1_16funga_FD_122059 | JGI IMG/M metagenome (GOLD analysis project Ga0137409, IMG submission 122059) | Vadose zone soil fungal communities from Angelo Coast Range Reserve, California, USA - CZODoug1_16fungal (Hybrid Assembly) | ecosystem: Environmental > Terrestrial > Soil > Vadose zone... | reverse complement strand
ATCGCGAGACGGGCTTCGGTGACGGTGTCCATCGCGGCGGAGACCACCGGGAGGTTGACGCTGATTTCGCGGGTCAACCGGCTCGCGAGCGAGACTTCGCGCGGCAGTACTTCCGAGTATGCCGGGACCAGCAAAACATCGTCGAATGTGAGTGCCTCTTCCAGAATCCGCATAGTTCGCGTTCACAGGGTCGTCTAAGAGGCGGCGCATTGTACCTTGCGCGTACTCCCCGGTAAACCGCAGTATCATAGGCCATGGATATAGCCAATCGCGGCCCCGCCGATCGCGGGCCGGCCGATCGCGGCGCGACGGACGGCCGCCCCGCCGATCTCCCTGGCCGCAAGACGAGCCCCGACCGCGACGTTTACACAGTTTCGCGCCTCAACCGCGAGGTTCGAGTGCTGCTGGAGCGCGGTTTTGGGACGATATGGCTCGAAGCTGAGATCTCGAACTTCGCCCGTCCGAGCTCCGGGCACTGGTATTTCTCACTGAAGGATGCAGGCGCGCAGGTGCGCTGCGCCATGTTCCGGCAGAGGAATATGCTGTGCGCATTTACCGCGAAAGACGGCCAAAAGGTGCTGGTCCGGGCCCGGATCGGGCTGTACGAGCCACGAGGCGAATACCAACTCCTCATCGACCATATGGAAGACGCCGGCCTCGGCGCGCTAAAACGGCAGTTCGAGGAATTGAGCGCGAAACTCGAGCGCGAAGGGTTGTTCGCCGCCGGCCGAAAGCGGTCGGTGCCGAGCCTTCCCCGCCGCATCGGCGTCATCACCTCGCCCACCGGCGCAGCGATACGGGACATTCTTCATGTGCTGGCGCGGCGCTTCCCGGCGGTCGACGTGCTCATTTATCCGGTTCCGGTCCAAGGGGCGCAGGCCGCGGCCGACATTATCGCCGCTCTTCGGCTGTCGGGACGCCGCGCGGAATGCGACGTTCTGATCCTGGCTCGCGGCGGCGGGTCTCTGGAGGATCTCTGGGCATTCAACGACGAGGGTTTGGCGCGCGCCATCGTCGCCTCGCCCATACCCATCATCACGGGCATCGGGCATGAGGTGGATTTCACGATAGCCGACTTCGCGGCCGACGTGCGTGCGCCCACCCCATCCGCTGCGGCCGAAATGGCGGTGCCCGATGCCGCGGAATGGCTCGACGCCTTCGTCCGCTTGGACGCCCGCCTGCAACGCTCCCTGCGGCGGCGGATCGACGGGCACGCACAACGGCTGCGCTGGCTGATGGGGCGAGCATCGCTGGTGAGTCCTTCCGCCAAGTTGGCGCAGCAGTCCCAGCGCCTGGATGAAGTCGAACAGCGCCTGTCGCGGGCACTTCGACGCCGGCTCGTCGCGTCGCGCGAACGCTTGAGCTGGTTGACGGGACGCGCTGCGCTGGTGAGTCCCGCGGCTCGCGTGGTCCAGCAGCTGGTGCGTTTGGAGAGTTTGCGCGTGCGCTCGGATCGAGCGTGCCGGCAGATCGTCCGGCGCGCGCGCGAACGGCTGCTGCCGCTGGTGCGCACCCTGAACGCGGTCAGTCCGCTCGCAACGCTCGACCGGGGTTACGCCATCGTGAGCACGGAGGCCGGGCAGATTTTGCGTGACGCCGGCCACGCAAAGCCGGGCACCATCATCGAAGCGCGCCTCGCTCGTGGACGACTGCGCGCCAAAGTGGAGGAATCGACCTGAGCGGTCCGGCGCGAATCGCGCGTGTGCTCGTGTTCGTGTTTGTGTTTGGAGGGGCGGGGCTCGCCTGCCGCGCCGCGCCTGCGGCAGGTTTCGATCTGCCCCAGGAAAATGCCGTGCCGGGCGGCGTCAAAATCCTCCGCCTCGACGCGGAGGGCTCCATCCCGCCCGAGGTCGAAGCGGAAGGCCACCGGGTGCTCGTGGTGCGGGACGAATCCTCATGGATTGCCGTGATAGGAATTCCCCTGTCCGCGCCGCTCGGCAAAGAGCCGGTGACGGTGAAGACCGCCCTGGGCCGCCGGGAGCTGACCTTCGACGTGGGCTACAAGCAATACGCGAGTCAATCTCTCAAAGTGCCGCCGCGCCAGGTCAATTTATCCAAGGCGGATCTTGCCCGGGTGGGCCGGGAACACGTGCGTATCGACCGAGCGCTGAGCTCGTTTTCCGAGCCGCCGCCCGAGTCCCTGCACCTGCCGCAACCGGTGCCGGGACCGCGAAGCTCATCGTTCGGCATGCGCCGCGTCTTCAACGGCGAATCACGCAATCCGCACTCCGGCATGGACATCGCCGCCCCAGCCGGAACGCCGGTTATCGTGCCGATCGCCGGTACCGTCGTCGATACCGGCGACTATTTTTTCAACGGCAACGCGGTCTTCATCGACCACGGACGCGGCCTGGTCAGCATGTACTGCCATCTGTCCGCCATCGACGTCAAGCCGGGACAGCGCCTCGCTGCCGGGACGCGCCTTGGGTTGGTCGGGATGACGGGCCGCGCCACCGGACCCCACCTGCATTGGGGTCTGTCGCTCAACCGCGTCTGGGTCGATCCAGAACTGTTCGTGCGCTAGGCTGAGGTTCCCGAGGTTCCGCTCAACAGTTGATCCACCGCGGGCGCTTCCAATGGCGGCGTGCCCGCCGCGGCCTGCCGCAACCGCGCGCTGTGCTCTTGCACGGCTGCACCCGATGGCTGCATCTCGACCTGACCCTGGAAGAACGCACCGTCTTGGATTGCGACGCGAGGCGCGAAAACATTCCCCTTGACCTTCGCCGTGGCGCGGATATTCACCGATTCGGTGGCGTACAGGTCGCCGTCCACCTTACCGTCGATGACGATGACCCGTGCGCGGATGTTTCCAGTCATGGAACCGTCCGTGCCGATCGTGAGGCTCTGAGTATGGGTAATGGAACCTTCCACGCTGCCCTGGACCACCAGGTCCTCCTGCGCCGATAGTTCGCCCCGAAAGCGCAAAGTGGGACCTAACACCGAGGCCCGCGGCGCGGCGTCCGGTGCGCGCACCTCCGGCGCCCGTACCTCGACGGGCCGTGGCTCGATGGCTTTCGTTTCGGCGGCCCGCTGCGTCGGTGTCCGCGGCTCGGGACGGGCAATCGTAGGTTCGGGCGCGCTGCGGCCGCTCGTATTGGCGTTGATCATCTGTTCCTCTCCCTCTTCCGATTTCTTGAACCAGGCCATAGTCAGGCTGCGCTCGTCGAAGGCCGGATCGGGCGGCCCTGCGCCGAGTCCTTGGCGGCTGCCTGCCCGGCCTTCTTGCCGTCCATGTCGATGCGGCCGCTGAATGCCGCACCTTCCAGAATGCTCACGGTCGGCGCGAAGATGTTGCCCACGACCCGGGCACTCTCCTTCACGAACACCGATTTTTCGGCCGTCAGGTCGCCGTCGACGGTGCCTTCCACGATGATGAGTTGCGCGCGGATGCTGGCTTTGACGGTCCCCTGTGGTCCGACGGTCAGGCGCTGCGTGTGGGTGATCGTCCCTTCGACTCGCCCCTGGATCAGAAGGTCTTCTTCTGCGGACAAGTCGCCTTTGAAATACAGTGTGGGTCCGAGGACCGAAGCGCGGTCAGTCGCGCTGTTGTACGGATTGCTCATTCGGGTGTCTCCAGGTGGCGAAAGGCGGTGGCCGTGGGAGAGTACCCGGCATAATCACTCTTTGGGTGCGAAGCACATCACGAAATGCATCGAAGCCTGGATGCCCTCTCGCACTTGTCGCCATTTGCGGACGTCGGACGGAAACACTCGCGCCCGCCTATCGAACCGCCACGGCGACGGCCGCTGCTGCCATCAGCGTGCCGCTGCCGCGATTGATCACCTTATTCGCGCGCGGACTGCGAAACCAGATGCGCGCGCGGGACGCCGCCAGCACGTAGGCGCTCAAGGTGAACGGCATGATGATCGCGATCGCGGCGGCAATTTCGAGATAGCCATCCGGCCGCAGGCTCTCCAGCGGCACGACGGTGGGCAGCAATGCGACGAAGAAGATCATGGGCTTGGGGTTGCCCAGAGTGAGCGTCAGGCTGCCCAGGAACAACTTCGAAGGTCTTTTCTGGAGCGTTCCATCGCCCATCTCCGAGAGCGGACGCGGCGGCATCGACCATAGTTTATACGCTAGAAAGAGCAGATAAGCCGCTCCGGCATATTTGAGCAGAAGGAATGCGGTATGAGCGGCCTGCGCCAGCGCGGAGAGGCCGAGCGCAGCGCCCGCAAACCAGATGAGATCTCCGACCAGAAAACCGGCGATGAAGGCGGGTGCGCCGGCCGAGCCCCGCGCCAGGCCTTGAGCGATCACCGCGGCGACGCCGGGACCAGGGGTTGCGACCGCCGCGAAATAGACCACGCAGAAGGTGGCAAGTCCATACGACGACATGGTCGCTCCTATGATGTCTAAAGTGCGCTGGCATCCCTTTCGCCGGTCCGGATCCGCACGACCTGCGTCACGTCAAAGACAAAGACTTTCCCGTCTCCCACTTTGCCGGTCTGCGCCGCCTTCATGATCGCCTCGACGACCTGCTCGACCAGCGCATCCTCGATCGCAATTTCTATTTTCGTCTTGGGCACGAACTCGACCGCATATTCGGCGCCCCGGTAAATCTCCGTGTGGCCACGCTGGCGTCCGAAGCCGCGTACCTCCGTCACGGTGACGCCTTGCACGCCCGCATCGCCGATCGCTTTTCGAACTTCGTCCAGCTTGAACGGCCTGATAATCGCCGTGATCAGCTTCATCGAATGCCCCCCTTCAGCCAGAGATGGTGTCGGCCGCGCACAATGCGCCGCCGTCATTTCAACGTCAATTCCAGCCGCACCATGCCGTCCTTGGGCACAGCCTTGTCGTTCCCGACCAGGAAAACCCGGTCTGCGCTCACCTGAGTGTCCGCCAGCAATACTTGCTGCAATGCCTTGGCGCGGTCCTGGCCGAGTGCCTGCAGGTCGCCCTCTCCCACTTGGATATGTTCGCGTATGGCTCTTTCCAGGAAGTCGATCTTGGCCGGCACGATGTCGGGCTTGGACTTTATGCCGGTCACCGCATCGGGAAACTTCGGCTCGGCTCCGAAATCCTTGGTGTAAAGCCTGGTCAGCAGCTCGAGCTTGGTCGATGGGTCGAGTTCATCGTAGGACGGCGGTGCACCCGCCGCGGCCGCTTTCTTCGAGCCGCCCTTTACCGGTTGCGCGGCGCCGAACTCCGCGGTGAAGCGCGCCGCAACCAGCGCGGGCCGGTCGAGGTCGGGCACCGCGGCGATCGGCACGTCGATCTTGAGCTGCGGCCGCTCGACGAGCGCCTTGGCCACCGCCCGGGCTTTGTCCAAGGCCGCCGGATCCATGGTGCTCGCGCCGGGCTGGAAATCGATGAACTGAATATCCGGGCCGCCGCCGAACAACGATCCCAACAAGGCAAACGGCGCGGTCACCGCCTTCTCCAGAATATTCACGAACACCTTCCAAATGATCGGCGCCAGCCGGAAAGTCGGATCGTCGAGCGAACCCGCTACCGGAAGATTCAGGTCGATCACGCCGTTGCGGTCCTTGAGCAGGGAAACCGCCAGTTTGACGGGCAATGACACCGCGTCTTTGCTGGCGGTCTTTTCGCCGAACTCGAGCTGATCGATGACGATGTGATGCTGCGCATCGAGCTTTCGTCCGTCGACCTTGTAGTGCAGTTCGGTGGTGAGCTTGCCCTTCGATATGTTGTAACCGGCAAATTTGCCCGAATACGGATTGAAGACCGTCAGCTCCATGTTGCGGAAGCTCATCGCGATATCGGTGTAGAGCTTCGGCCCCAGCACGTTGAACTCGCCCGTGACCGCAACCGGTGAATATTGGTCCACCGAACCATGCAGATCCACCTTCGCCCGCGATCCGGCTTTCGTTGAAATTCCGCTGATGGTGCCAGCCAGCGCTTGGATGCCGGTCGAGAAATTGGGCTTCACCGACAAGTCCGTGAAGTTCGCCTGACCGGCCTCGACGACGACTTTCTTGATGGACACGGGCATGGCGCCCGAAGCCGATGCCGCCGGCGCGGGAGCGGCTGCGCGCTTCGCGGATCCGTCAGCACGCGCCGACGGTGCGGCGGCCGCCGGCGGCGTTGCGCCCGGCGCAAGGGTGCCCGGGGCCTCAACACCCGGAGCTGTCAAAACCCGCTTGACGTTCATGCTCTCGTCGGACTCGATGATGACGCGTGCATAGGGCTTCCGCGCGACAATCTGGTCGATGTCCAGACGATCGGGGCCCTTGCTGTAGTTCAACCCGAAAATATCCAGCCGGTCCCAATTGACGAAATCGTCGCGCAGCGCATTGTCGACGGTGTGAAATTTGTCGACATTGATGTTTCCTGAAAATTGCAATGCCGACGGGTCTTTCGGTGTGCCGTAGCGCAATTTCGCATCGAGCCCGAGCCTGCCGCCGAGCAATGTCATGGAACTGTACTTTTCGATATAGGGTTGAATAGCTGCGAGTTCGACATCCGCGACCTTCAGGGACAGGTTGGCCATGGCGGGTTGCGGCGTCACGTCCCCGTTCATGGAAAGCTTGCCCGATTGGTTGATGCCCGTATCGAGCGCCACGCTCACGGGCTTGCTCAAATCCTGGCTCACCCCTTTTACTTGCAAGGCGAAGCGCGACAACACCACTTTCACAGCGGGATGCACGGAGCGGTCCTCGGCCGACAGGTTGGCGTCGCGGATTTCGAACTGACGCACGTCGAATTGCCACGGCGCAGCGGTGTCGCCCGATGCTGGACCGGCCGCCGCCGGTGGGGCGGCGGGCGCGGAGGAGGCCGCGGACGCCGGCGGGGGTGTAGCGGGCGCGGATGTCGCGGGCGAAGGGGCCCGTCCGAGCTTCGCGAGATTGAACGAGCCGTCCGGCTCCAGCCACGTCAGCAATTTGAGTCCCGTGATCGAGATCAGATCGACGTGCGCCCGGCGCGGCGCGAGATCCACCGTGGTGCCCGTCACGGCCAGCGCGGGAACCGTGATCCAATCCGTTTCTGAGTCCCTTGGCCGCACGGTCAGATCGCTCAAAGCCACCTTGGACAGAGCGACTTGAAGACTCGGGCCACCCTTGGCGGATCCGCCGTCGGCGGTTCCCGCAGCGGCGGGGCCGCCATTCGCCGAGAACTTGTAGGTGGCGGCCAGATCGATGGCGCCCGAATTGACCACGAAATTCAGCTTGTCCTCGAGATACGCCCAAAACGTATGGGCAAGCAGGCCGTCGATCCGAAATTCGCCGTCCGATTCGATGGGCTGAACGGAGACGTGCCCGTGCCATTCGATCCGTTCGCCGAGTTTGGAGGCCGCCGTAAACGTGAATTTCCCGCCCTCGGCGCCGGTGGTGAACTCGCGCAGTTCGAAATTGACGGGTTGCAGCCGCGCGGTAAAAACGTCGGGCTGGCTGTGATCTTCGTAGCTCATCTCCCCTTGGGACACCTTGAACGATCCGATGCGGAGCGCCGGCATCGGTCCGCCCTTGTCGTCCGGTTTGGCGGGCGTCTTCGGCCGCAATTGCATGAGATTCAGCGAGCCGTCCTTGGCCACCGTTGCATTGACGAACGGTGCCGCCAGGTCGATGGCGCGGAAGGAATACGCGCGGTGCCAGATCGAGGACAACTCGAAATCGATGAACAACCGGTCGAATCCCAGCAGCTTCTCGCCGCCGGGCGCCGCCAGCGAAAACTTCTCCACGGTGACCTGAAAGAGGAACGGGTTGATTCGGATGTTCCCCACCGCCGGCGTCGCGCCGATGGTTTGGGGAATGTCCTTGAGCAGCGCGGAGCGCACCAATTTCGGCGCAATCACGAATCCGGCCAGGGCATAGAGGCCCACGAGCGCAGCGACGATGGCGGCTACCCGGAAGCTCTTTGTTTTCAAGAATCCCAGCATAGGGCATCCCATCCGCAGCCGGCTGCGGCTTCGGGCCTTAGTCTAGCAAAACTTCGGTCAACGCTTGTTACGCTGGATGAGCCGTTTGCGCTTGCGGACCTGCCGGGGCGTCAGCGGATTTCTCTTGCCTGCAAAGGGATTTTCCTCACCCTTGAAAATGACGCGGACCGGCGTGCCCATCAGGTCGAAGGCTTTGCGGTACACGTTGACCAGGTAGCGCCGGTACGCATCGGGGACGTGATCCGTTTGATTGCCGTGGATGACGATGATGGGCGGATTCTGTCCACCCTGATGCGCATAGCGAAGCTTGATGCGGCGTCCGCTCACCAGCGGCGGCTGATGGCTTTCGATGGCCGCTTCGAGCACCCGGGTCAATTCCGGCGTCGCCATGTCGCGCGTGGCGGCCGCATACACCTTGCGCACCGCTGCGAACAGTTCGCCCACACCGCTGCCGTGCCGCGCCGAGATGAAGTGCAACGGCGCGAACGATGCGAACTGCAGCCGCTGCTCCACCTGCTGGCGGATCAGATCCCGCTGCTCGGCGGGGATGTTGTCCCACTTGTTGACGGCCAGCACCAGCGCCCGGCCCTGTTCAATGACGGTTCCTAGGAGGCTCGCGTCCTGCTCCGCCACATTGTCGTGCGCGTCCATCACGACCACGACCACGTGGGCCGTCTCGATCGCCTGCAGGGTCTTGATCACGCTGAACTTCTCGACGGCTTCTTCGACGCGGGCGCGGCGCCGCACCCCCGCCGTGTCGATCAATGTATAGCGTTCCCCGTCGCGCTCGAACGGCACCAGAACGGCATCCCGCGTGGTGCCCGGCTGGTCGAAGGCCACCATGCGATTCTCGCCGAGCAGCCGGTTGATGAGGGTACTCTTGCCGACATTCGGCCGCCCGATCACGGCGACCTTGATGCCGGTCATCTCGGGACCGTCGTGCGGATCCGGCGTCAAGCCGTCGAGTGCGGCCTCGAGCAGCGAGATCACGCCCTGGTCATGCGCGGCGGCAATCGGATGAGGCTCGCCCAAACCCAACTGATGGAAATCGGCGACCGCAATGTCGTGGTCGAAACCCTCGGTCTTGTTGACGGCCAGCCACAGCGGTTTGCCGCTGCGCCGCGCCAGCCCCGCCACGAATTGATCCCGCGGAGTGACTCCGGCGCGGCCGTCCACCAAGACGATCAATCGATCGGCCTCCGCGATCGCGCGCTCGGTTTGCGCGATCATGAGACTTTCGATGACATCGGCGTTTTCGACCAGCCCGCCCGTGTCGACGACGATGCACGGCACTGGGGTGCGCCGCGAAAAACCGTACTGCCGGTCACGCGTCAGCCCGGGCAAATCCGCGACCAGCGCGTCCCGCGTGCCGGTCATGGCGTTGAACAGGGTGGACTTGCCCACGTTCGGTCGACCGATCAGGGCAATTACGGGAAGCACGTCGGTCTAAGGTTGCGTGGGAGGGGCGGCCGGGGCAGCGGGTGGTTCGGCGGGCGGCGCCGACGGCGGCACTGCGGGTGGTTCGCTGGGCGGCGCCGACGGCGGCACTGCGGGTGGTTCGCCGGGCGGCGCCGACGGCGGCACTGCCGGCGGTACGACGGGCGGTGGCGCGGCAGGCGGCGGCGCGGCCGCTTTGGTGGCTGCCTTGTCGGCTGCCTTGGCCGACTCCTTGGCTGCCTTGTCAGCTGCCTTCGCCGACGCCTTGGCCGCCTTGGCGGCCTCTTTCGCCGCAGCTTTCGCTGCTTTTTTCTGCTCCTTCGTCGGCGGCGCCTTGGGGGCGGGGACCGCGGTGCCGGCATGGGCGGGGTCGGCCCGAAACGCCGCCATCTTGCCGTCGTCGTCCATTACCACCACCGTGTCGTCCACGGCCACGGGCGGATTGCTGACTCGGAACTTGGAGACACGAACCCGTGCAACCAGGTAACCGGTTTTCTTGTCCAGCCAGTGCACGTAGCCCTGATAGTCCGCTACGGCCACGGCCGTGCTGGTTTCCACCGGCGTGCTCAAACCGCGGCGCTTGATGTCCTCGTTGCGCCAGACTTCGGAGCCATCGCGGTCGTGCAGGGCGACGACCGCGCCGTCAGATTGCGTCACGAACAGATTCTGGCCGTCGGCGGTCAGGCCCCGGTAGCTCGACATATCGTGCGCCCACCAGATCTGGCCCGAATCGAGCGCCATCATGGCCGTGCGTCCCTGGAAACCCGCGGCGAACACGTCGTCGCCGACGACTCGCACGGCGGAGTCGATATCGACCAACCGGTCCAGTTCGGTGCGGCCGTGCGGCGACGCGAGCGCCGTATCCCACACCGTATCGCCGGTGGTGAGCGACACCGCCATGACCTTGCCGTTATCAAAGCCGCTGATGGCCAATTCCTTGGCGATGATGGGGGTCGCCGTGCCGCGCAAGCTCAGGCGCGGTACCTGCTGTTCGACCTGCCACAACTCCTTGCCGCTCGCGGAGTCCAGCCCGTGCAGCCGGCCGTCCACCGAGCGCAGAACCACCACTTTCTCGCTGATCGCCGGTGCCGACAGCAATTCGGAATTGACGTGCGCACGCCAGCGCTCCCGGCCGTTCGCAGCGTCCAGGGCGATGACCGCTCCCTTGCTGGAACCCAAGATCACCATCCCGGACCCCGCGGCGGGGCCGGCCGACAGGGGAAGCTTCAATTTCTTGACCCAAACCTGCTTGCCCGTGTCCAGAGTCACCGCGAGAACCTCGCCCTTGTGCGAGGCGGCGAATACGACACCGTCGGCGACGGCCGGGCCTAAGCCCAATCGCAGCTTGACTTGCTTCTTGCCGCCGCCCACGTTGTCGCCCCACAACTTTTTGACCGGCAATGTACCGTTGAACTTGAGCAATGCCGCGGGCGGCTCGACGTCCTTATCCTTCGAGCAGCCAGCCGCGATCAACAATGCCGCGAGTCCCAGGGGGAGGAAAAAACGCATCAGGGTTTGGCCTTGTTCGATGAATCTGCCGTTGGTGGAGCCACGGGCAAGGGGGCGCTCAGATCTGCTAATTTCAGTTGCAGGAGCGCGGAATCGGCGCTGCCTGCGTCCCCGGCGCCGAGTGCCGCCTGGTATTCCTTCACCGCGTCCTGGATGTCGTGCTTCGCGTAAAAGGCATCGCCCCGAACCTCATGCGCTTGGCCCGCAAATGCGCCCCAGGTGTCGTCCGCAAGCGTCTTGATCGCGTCGTCCGGCTTGCCCAGGGCGGTCAAGATCCGCGCCAGCCGCAACCTCGCGATATGTTTCAACTCCGCATCCTTGGAGTTGCTCATGACCTGGGTCAACTGCGCAATCGCGTCGGCGGGTTTGCCGCTGTCCACGGAAAGCCGGGCGAGCACCAAGTGCGCCTGATCCGCATAGGGCGAGGCCGGGTATTCCTTGATGAGGCCGTCGGCAACCTGACGCACCTTGCCCTGATCGTCGAGCGCGAGCGCCGAGGTCAAAGCCTCGAATTGCGCCGCGGCCCGCAGCGCGCGGTCGTTGACGTAGCTCTCGTAGTAGCGGTACCCGAAAATGAGCGCCGCGCCCAAAACGACGCCGCCTGCCACCCATAGCCAGTTTTCCGCAACCACGCGTTTGACGTGTTCCAGTTGCTCATCGTCCGTCAAATAATCTTCAGCCATGACTACTCCGCTATCCCAGCCTTACAGACCCAACAAGACCCCCAAGCGTTCATTGATTCGTTCGACGGCGCATTCTTCCTGCGCCGCCTCACGCCGCAAATCCTTGAGAGCCACGACACCGCGAGCCAGCTCGTCGTCGCCCATAACGAGCGCAAATTTCGCGCCGCTCTTGTCGGCGCGCTTGAATTGCGTCTTGAAGCTGCCGCCGCCCAAATTGATCTGCAATTTCAAGGCGGGCCAGGCGTCTCGCAGCTGCTCCGCCAGACGAAAGCCCGGAATCTCGGTCCCACCACCCGCCAGCACCAGATACACGTCCGGCCGGTCGCGCAAGGCCGCGAGTCCCTGCTTCTCCAACAGCATCACGATTCGTTCCTGCCCCATCGCCCAGCCGATGCCGGGGGTGCTGGCGCCGCCCAACTGCTCCACCAGGCCATCGTAGCGACCACCGGCGCACACCGTGCTCTGCGAACCCAGAGCATCCGTAGTCCACTCGAAAACCGTGCGCGTGTAGTAATCGAGCCCGCGCACCAGATGGGGCTCGACATGATACTCGATGCCCGCGCTCTTGAGGTGCGCGCACAAGGACTCGAAATGCGCCTTCGATTCCGCATCCAGCGAGTCGAGCAGCAACGGCGCTCCGGCGACGATGCGCTGCATGTCCGGATTCTTGCTGTCGAGGATGCGTAGCGGATTGCCGTGCAAGCGCCGCTTGCTGTCCTCATCCAGAGCGGCTTCATGGGCGCCGAAATAGGCCGTGAGCTGATCGCGATAGGCGGCCCGCGACGCGGGGGTGCCCAGCGAATTCACCAGCAGCTTGAGGCGCGTGAGGCCCAGCCGCCGCAGCAGCCGCGCCGACAGCAGAATCATTTCCGCATCGATGTCCGGACCCGCGAAGCCGAATGCCTCCGCGTCGATCTGATGGAACTGGCGGTACCGTCCCGCCTGCGGCCGCTCGCGCCTGAACATCGGCCCCATGCACCACACTCGCAGCCGGTTCTCCCGCAGCAGGCCATTGGAAATCACGGCCCGCACGATGCCGGCGGTGGCTTCGGGACGCAACGTAATGTGATCTTCGCCCTGGTCGACGAAGCTGAACATTTCCTTTTCGACGATATCGGTGAAATCGCCGATCGAGCGCTTGAACAGCTGCGTCTGTTCGATGATGGGAACGCGAAATTCCTCGTAGCCGTAGCCTGCGAACACCTCGCGCGTGATGCGCTCCAGGTGCTGCCATGCTGCAGCCTGTGCCGGCAGCACGTCGTGAACGCCGCGAAGAGGCTCGATGATCTTACCCAAGAGTGACTCCGATCAGCCGCGAGGATGCGGATCGCCCGCCGCGGAAGCGTGAACGTCACGGCGCAGCACGCCGTCGGCACCCGCTTCGAAGTGGGCCACGTCGCCCGCGACGAATTGCGGACCGATGGCGACCACGCGATTATTGACTTCGAGTTGCACGCCGCTCGCGAACCCGAGGTAGACCTTCATGGGAGCCGCGCCCGCGATGGTCTTGACGCTGTTGGCATGGCCGCGGCCGGCGAACAGGCGGTGTCCCGACGCATCATGCACGTCGACCCACGAATCGGCGGAAAAACTCAATCGCAATCGTGCGTGTCCGGCGCCCGGAACCGGCTCGGCTCCGCCGGCGGGGGCCGAGTCGACCGCGGGGAGCGATGCCGAACCGGCCACGCGCTCGGCGGGGCGGCCATCGGCGGCGCCACCAGCGGAGGAACCGGCGTTGGGCTGGACGCCCGTGCCTGGCACACCGTGGACAGAGCCGTCATCGGCCCGGCCGCGCTCGCCGCCGGCCGCTGTCGTCGCGCCAGTGCCTTCCGCGGTGGACGCGGCGCTCGACGCCGTCCGCGCGATAGCCGCTGCCGGACGCGACTGCCAGGGCCGCCACCACAGGACGGCGGCGGCGGCGGCCAACACCGAGATGACCGCGACTCCCGCGACGGTTGCCCACGGCGGCGCGCGATCCGGAGTCTCGACCGCCAGCATGTGCAGGGCCGGCGCCGCCGGGCGATTCTCGTAAGCACCGATGATCTCATCCGCCGGTAGTCCGAGAAGCCCCGCGTACCGCTTCAGATGTCCCTTGCCGTAAACGGAAGGGCCGATGCGCGCGTAGTCGCCGCTTTCGAGCGCTTCGATGACCCAGGCATCGAGGTGCAATTGATCAGCGGCCTTTTGCGCGCTGAACCCCTTCTTCTCCCGCTCGGCCTTCAGGCGCCCACCGAGCGATTCGCCAGCCTCGCTCATCGATCGGCGCCGGATCGCATTATCTGGGCCTGTTCGGAGTTCGGAAACTCGGTCTGCACGCGCCGCGCGTAGCCGGCCGCCGCCGTGGCATCGCCCAA
>Ga0137409_10005014_pt1 | contig 13827 bp, 9 predicted proteins | sample CZODoug1_16funga_FD_122059 | JGI IMG/M metagenome (GOLD analysis project Ga0137409, IMG submission 122059) | Vadose zone soil fungal communities from Angelo Coast Range Reserve, California, USA - CZODoug1_16fungal (Hybrid Assembly) | ecosystem: Environmental > Terrestrial > Soil > Vadose zone... | reverse complement strand
TCGTTCGTCGTCGCGTTTCTGCCCGACACCGGCATGCGCTACCTGAGCAAAGTGTACAGCGACGAATGGATGCGCGAACGCGGCTACACGGATTCGGAAGTGCCGCTCACGGCCGAAGACATCGTCAACGCGAAACACAAGACCGGCAAGGTCCGCGAATTGATTGTCGCGGGGCCCGACCAGACCGTGTTCCACGCGCTGCACACCATGCAGACGCAGGACATTTCGCAGTTGCCCGTGTTCGAAGGGCATACGCCGGTCGGCGCGATTTACGAGGATCAGATTCTGAACCTGGCGCTGCAGGGCAAGGACCTGCGCAAGATGGCCATCCGCGAAGTGATGAGCGAGCCGCTGCCGCAAGTCCCGTGCGAAGCGCCGGTCAACCGCCTGACGTACCTGCTGAGCCACGAAGAGCCCGCCGTCTTTGTCCAGATGGGCAACGGCCGCTTCGAAATCATCACCAAGTACGACTTGATGGGTACCATCGCGGGATTGATGGAGCAAAAGCGGTAGATCAGGAAGTAATGGACATGCCTGATTGCAGTTGGTGACGCAGTTTAAAGTCGCGAGTAAATTTCAAGTTGAAATCGAACCCGTTGGAAAGGCGAAAAACAATTCCGGTTGCAGCCTTGAGTAGCGCCGGCATCTTGCCGGCATTGTTCGATTTGCAAAGAGCCGGCGGGACGCCGGCGCTACTTGTCTTCGCGAGTTGGCCTTTCCCACATTAACGCCGTGGCGTCACAGTCCCCGCAGCAGATCGTGCAGGTACCGTTGTTGGCACAGTTGGGCGTGCAACGGCGTTGGATTGCGGTGTTGACGCAGAAGACCCTTGGGGTGCGGGCGCGCTTGTTTGCCGCGGAGGCGCTGCTTGCGACGATTGGGAATTGGCTACCGACCGCGCAGCCTGGGGTACGGATGGCGCGCTCGCGGGCGGATTCACAGTATTCGTCAACATCCTGGACAGCGGCGCGGGCCCAGCCGGCGGGAGAATGACCCGACGGATTTGGGAGTCCGTTGGTCCAGGCGGAGGAAGCATGACTCGTTGCACTCCGGTACCAGCGCTGGAATTCGGTGCGGGCTCTACTTTTTCGCTGAACGCTCCACGCGAAGCGGGGAGCCCGCTAGAATGAGGTAAGGGGGCCGCAGGCGCCACGGGGCCACTATTAGTATCCCCGTTGATGAAAGTTTGCGTGCCACCGTCGAAAACTACCCTCTTATTGCCTTCCGACATTTGCGGGATTGTTCGAACGGCGGAAGCAATTCCGGAACGTGGCATTCCCGGCGAAGGACGCGAAGCAAAATCCGCTGGAGGCTGTTTCAGCGGCGTAACGCTTTGAAGATCTTTCCTCGTGATAATCTGGTTCGACCCATTTCTATTCCGCGGAGATATAAGGGCCCCGGAATTGACCCCATGCTCCAGGTTCGCTGGCGCACCTTCGCGATCGTTCGGGCTCATCGCTACCCAACCGACTTGATTGCCGGCGCGCACCCAATTGACGCGCGCCGCTTGCCACTGGCGCAGCCCGGAGGGACCTCCCGGGACCCAAACCCATCCCAGAGTCGGGGAAAGCAGCCAAGTTCCGAAGTGATACGGCATCCAGCCCCAGGGCTCGTTGCTTACCCAAATCCAGCCGAGACGCGGATCGAGAATCCACTGCCCGTTCATGTAAGGTGTCCAGCTGAGGCCTGAGCGGAAGGGGCGCCAGGAGTTTCCATATCCCGGAAGGTTGACCCACGATCCATAGATCGAAAGGTCCGAAAGACCGTAATAATTCTGGGAGGTGATGTAATTGAGCGTGTCCTTCGTGCCGGACACAATCGTTTCGCTCTGCGCGCTGACCCATTGATCGAAGCTATCGGGTTCCGGGAGGCGCGCCACGCTGGGGTTTTGAAAATCTCCTTCATGGATCGCGACGCTCTGTCCTTTTTCGAAAGTCGTCGAGCCCGCACTGGTGGTGACAGAAACTTCGCCCAGGAAAACTTGAATTGACGCGCTGTCGCGGAAAGCGTCAACGCGAAACTCGGCGCGCTCCGGGATCGCGGCCTCGAAGGTCGATGTGACCACTCGAAACGAGTCTTGCCTGGTGAGATTGGCGTAAAAAGTGCCCGCGCCTTGAGTCAAATTGAGCTGGGTAATGCGGCCGCCGCCGGAGAACGCCAGTTGCGTAAATTGAAGGACGGAATTTTCTGCCAAATACGTTGTGGCGCCGTTCTCGAACTCAATTTCAGCGAGCCCGCCCTGCGTCTCAAGAGTATCCCCATCCTGCAAGGGCAGGTTTGCCGGGGCATCTTCCCAGGAGTCGCTGCCCGCGTGCGAGACGAGCACTTGCCCGTCCGTCCGGCTTAAACGGACCACCCGAGCATAATCGGAGTCCTGGGCGTGCGCGCCGGAAGAGAATAAAACGGGGCTGGATACGGCCAGCAAACAAAGTCGGACGATCCTTGGAAACTTCATCCTGGCCCCCTTTCGGGGAGATCCTTATCTACCAGTTAGATGCGGGCATAAGGATCCGCGGTTCCATATCCCGGAAGAAAGAAACGTGCCCTCTCCGTCCCGAAGTGCGCGGGACGGAGAGGGGCGTACGTAACCTTCCTTCATTGTGGGACTTGACCATGTAGAGGCCGCCCGGTCTTGGGGCGGGCAGCTGTTCGTTCTCTCCAGAACCAAAATGAGTTGTTGCCGAATAAATAGTATCTTGTTAGTTAACTTAGCGGCCATCAATGGTCGCGTGAATTGCGAATGCGTTCGGCGAGGGCCCGCGCCCGGGTTCGAGCGATTTCCACGAAATGCGAATCGGCGCCGATCTGGTCGAGAACTGCCAAGAGGCGCTCGGGTTCGGGGAGAAGTCTGTGGTCCATGTCCGACTCGAATTGACGCAGCGCATCGTTGACGCCGAGACGATCATATTTCACGCGCCGCTCGAGCAGGACGAGGTCGCTCTGCTGCCGGGCTAGACCTTCGAAGATTTGCATGAGCTGGTTGGCCGAGGTGTTCAGCGTGTAGTTGAAGGTGGTTTCATGCACTTCCGAGCCACGTTCGTAACGAAATGTTTTTTGGCCGAGATTGGCGATGCGCTTCTGAATGTCCAGGTCCGCGATCGCGAAGTTTTTCAAGTCAGCGGCGAGCTCGAAAATTTTCTGGCGCACGGGTGGGCCGACTTCAAACGTCTCCGCGGCGGGATCCTCTTCCAGTTGGCGAATGTCGAATGTGGATTTCCCCGGTTCCGCAACCCTGATCTCGATGAATTCGGGTGTGCTGCCTTTGAAAACGCGCCGGTACGTGATGGTCGCGTTGCCGGGGGCCGGTTGTCCAAGCGGAGCGAGAGCCAACGCAGCCAGCAGAAAAAACAGGAGCCTGGGTTGGGAAGAATTCCGCGTCATCGCAAGACTCAGATGCGCGAGAACGCGCCGCGGCTGTGCGTGCCGCGCGAAGTGGTTTCCGGAACACCGTTCGCGGCCATAGCGCGCGCAGCCCCGGCGTCGAGGCGCGCGCGGAATTGAGCCGCCTGGACATGGCAGAGGGCCACGGCCAGCGCGTCGGCAGCATCAGCGGGTTCAGGGGTTTCACTCATGCCCAGGAGCGCGCGCACCATGAGCTGCATCTGCTCTTTTCCCGCGTGCCCGTAGCCTGCGACACAGGCCTTCACTTCGCGCGGGGAATAGCTGTGCACGGAGACATTGCGCTGGGCCGCCGCCAGCAGAACCACGCCGCGGACTTCGGCAAGCTTGAGCGCCGTCCTCATGTTCAAAGCGGTGAATACGGATTCGACCGCCACACCTTGCGGCTCGAATTCCTCGATCAGATCGCTCAGCATCGCGTGTATTTCGCAAAGCCGCTCGGGAAAGTGCTCGGGGCCCTTGCGTGTCGCGCGCAGCGCGCCGAAGCGGAGCATCCGGCAGCGGCGTCCGTCACTTTCGATCACTCCATAGCCGGTGGCTCCTGCCGCGGCGGGATCAACGCCGAGCACACGGAAGAAGGCGCCGTTCATTCGAGACATTCGCGGCATGGCAATGAGTGTACGGCGGGGGCACCGCGCGCGGCCACATGTTTTTCGACGCCGCGTGCGCGAGGGGTCTGACGTCACAAGCCTGCTCTTGAATGCCCCGTCCTGAAAAAAGAAAGCGCACCAGCAAGGCCGGGGCGCTCAAAAACAGATTGGAATCTACGAAGGCTGCGCTATTCCGCAGCCATGACCGCTTGCATTTCTTTCTCATCGATGTCGAAGTTGGCGGAGACGCGCTGGACGTCGTCATGCTCCTCGAGCGCTTCGACCAGCCTCAGCATCTGCGCCGCTTGGGTGCCGGTCAACTTCACGTAGTTTTGAGGCACCCAGCCGACTTCGGCGGATTCGGGCGTGATGCCCTCCTTCATCAGCGCGCCACGGACGGCTTCAAAAGTTTCGGGCGGGGTCACAACTTCCCAGGCCGCGCCGTCGTCACGCAAATCCTCGGCGCCGGCATCGAGGACAATGGAAAGCATCTTGTCTTCGTTGGCCTGTTCCTTGGATACGACGATTTCGCCTTTGCGATGGAACATCCAACCGACGGCGCCGTTTTCGGCCATGTTGCCGCCGTGCTTGTTCATAATGTGCCGGAGTTCGCTGACGATGCGGTTGCGGTTGGTGGTCACGACCTGGACGATCATGCCCACGCCGCCGGGGCCATAGCCCTCGAAGTTCACTTCCTCGTATTGCTCGCCTTCGAGCTGCCCGGTGCCGCGCGCCAGGGCGCGCTCAATGTTGTCGTTGGGCATGTTCTCATTCTTGGCGGCAAGGATGGCGGTGCGCAGGCGGGGGTTTGAATCCGGATCGCCGCCGCCGACTCGTGCGGCGATGGTGATTTCGCGAATCACCTTTGTGAAAATGCGGCCGCGCTTGGCGTCGGTGGCCGCCTTCTTGTGTTTAATCGTAGCCCACTTGGAATGCCCAGACATGGAAATCGCCTCGCAGAAACAATTTAGGGGACTTATCCCTGCATATTGCCACGATAGTCTAGCATATGGCTATCGGAATCGGAACACTCGGCGGGAAGCTCAGCCATGCGAACCCATTGAAAACCAAAGGACTACGATCGGCGCGGCCCGCAGGCGCCTCGGCGGAAATGCACGCGGGCGCAGATGGCTGATTCGGCGCATTCCTTTTGGCCGATGTGGATTTTCCGCGCGAAGGATGCCTACAATTACTAAGTAGAGTATGCCGCGGTTATGCCGACACTAACAGCCTGTAGCGAACACGGATGCAAGGGACATGTGCCGCACCCGCTCGAACCCGTGCATCTGTGCGTTTTGCATTTCACGCTAAAGATCGAAAAGGCCTGTGCGGAAATGCGCCGCGAAACCGTGTACGGCAAGACTCCCCACGCGCGTCAAGTGGAGATCATCAGCTATATCGCCGAGCACGGTGAAATGCTGGCCCGTGCATCGACCAGCGGCCTGCACCTGGCCGACGAAATGAAGGCGCGCATCCTCAATACGTTCCTCACGCTCATGAATTTGCGCGAAAATCTGGACCGCGCGGCCCTCCGGCAACCGATCGGCCGCACCGGCGGGTAGCGACTCCATCAATCGAACGCCCTCTGAGGTAACATATTTCGCCTGTCTGTTTCGCGAATCGAGTGTTCAGAGATGTGATGGACCACATGTAAGATTTGTGGGTCGGAGCTTTGGCCCCGACATCGAAAATTCGCTACACTTGGGTTTTAGAGTCTATGTGACAATCCAGTTTTCGGGCGCTTCTGTAGAGCCCGCCTTCAGGCGGGCACTATAAGTTCAAGCACATGCTCACCTAAAGGTGAGCGCTACAGGGCCCGGTCCACGGTTCCCACATATACTCTAAAGGCGCATTGTTTGGATCGTGACCTTTGTCAGACCGAAAGGTCCGGTCCACAAGACGGTTTTGATTCCCTGGCGAATTTGGAGACTGCGAAAATGGTCACCCGTTGAGGTTTTTGCTTGAAACGACATCCGAGTTTGCATCCGTTGAGTCAGCACCATCACTTTGCGTTAATTCAGGCGCTTGAGATGCGGCGCGCGGCCGAAGCACCCGCAGAGAAGCGCGACGCGGCGGTCCAGCGGCAAGCGGACAAATTCGTCGCGTTCTGGCACAAGACGGGCATCGTTCATTTTCGCGAAGAGGAAGAAGTGCTTCTACCGGCCTATGCACGCTACGCGCGGCTCGATCAGGATCCTGCAATCATGCGCCTCCTTGCCGACCATGCGGAGATTCGCGCCGCTGTGCAGGATTTCGAGCGCCGGCGCGCGAAGAAACTGCCGATCGAAGCCGCAGCGATGGCCCGCCTTGCAAAACTTCTCCACGATTACGTGCGGTTTGAAGAGAACGATGTATTCCCGCGGATCGAACGCGTTCTCGGAGAGGAAAACCTGGACGCAATGGGCCGAGGGCTCACTCGATTACATTCCAAAACGGACGTTTGCGACATTTGAAAACTGTGGCGTGAATCTTCGCACGTTCAAGAATCCGTGCGGTTATTAGAAATTCAATACGTCAGGGGTTAAAACCCCTGGAGAAAACGCAGACTATATGTCGTGCCTAAAGGCACGACCCACAAAACGCAAGGGTTTTTCCGCAACGTGTGAAGCCGCGACCGACAAATATTTTATGGTCGCGCGCCCGTTCAGGTGCCAATGTAGCGGGCGTAGAGCGATCTTGCGACACTGGTATCGCGGGTTCCTTTGATGATGGCGCGGCCATCGGAGAAGACGGTCATTTCGTAGGGTGGGACGCGGAAACGCAGCAGGAAACCATTCTCGCGGACTTCGGCAACCGTCGGTGCGATGCGGCGGCCCAGCGCTGCGAGATCGAGCTGCCTGCGGCGCTCGTGAATCTGCACCGAATCGCGGCCGCACATGGTCAAGTGGGGCTGGGCATCGCCCTCGAGATAGCGGAAGTCGTGGCGCACGCAGGCGCGGCAGGCGGGGTTGCGTGCCACGCGCACGGATTGGTATCGTCCGGACCAAACGTCAAAAGAAACCAGACGCCCGCCCACCGAATCCGGCTTGCCAAGGAGCAGCTTAATCGCTTCTGCGGCTTCGATCGAGGCAATCACACCGGCGGCGGCGCCGAGCACGCCCACAGTATCGCAGGTGTCTTCAGCGCCCGCGCTTGCGGCCTGCGCACCGTCATCGTTTCCATCTGGCCTCCCTGATGGGCCGCTGGATTCGAGAGCGCAGGCGAGGCAGGCCGTGTGGCCGGGACGCACGGTGAGCGTCACACCGTAGCTCGCAACCACGGCGGCATAAATCCAAGGGACATCCAGGTGGATCGCGGCGTCGTTCAGCAGAAATCGCGTTTCAAAATTATCGGTGCCGTCGAGAATGAGAGGAAAACCATGCAACAATTCTTCCGCGTTTTTCGGTCCGAGGTCGGCGACGATGCCTTCGACGGCGACGCCGGAATTGATGGCGCGCAGGCGGCGTTCGGCTGCGACGGCTTTCGGCAGCGCTTCGAGGGCGTCGGATTCCTCAAATAGCGTTTGCCGCTGCAGGTTCGATGGCTCGACGAAATCACGGTCCACGATCCGCAGCTTGCCAACGCCCGCCCGCACCAGTAGATTTGCCAACGCGGTGCCCAGCGCGCCGCATCCGACCAGCACGGCCGAGGATTCGAGCAGGCGCTGCTGTCCCGCTTCGCCGATTTCGGTGCAGAGAATCTGCCGCGAATAGCGCTCAAAAAGTTTCGGATCCATATGCCGCGTCGTCCTTATTCCGGCGGGCTCCAAGTAGAGCCCGCACCCGGTTGCGAGACACTATGATAGCGCCGCAGGGGCGGGCAGTGGGAAGTGAGTGACATTTTCTGCTCGATAGGGAGATTTCGCGCCGGGCCGGAAACGCGCCTGTGCTACGCTAGTCCTGTTGTGAAACGCGATGCAGAGCGATCAACGATTCTTTTTACGGATCGCCATTTGGCTGTCTGCGATCTGTTTTTTTTGTGCAAGTTTCGTCTCCGCGCAGGACGGCCCCACGGGTGAGCCGCCGCGGGTCGTTGCCGTGCGCGTGGTCACCGAATCCGGCTCAGTGCTCGAACAGGATCCTCCCCAGCTGACAGCCCAGCGCGGCCAGCCGTTTTCCATGGATAGCGAGAGCGAAAGCCTGCGAGAGCTTTTCCGTTCGGGACGCTTTGCGGATTTGCGCGCTGAGTTGACTGACGTCCCGGGGGGTGTGCGACTGGATTTCGTGGTTCGCCAGAACCTCTACATCAATCGGGTACAAATTGTGGGATTGCGCGAGCCACCCGGCGAATCACTGGCGATTTCCGCGCTCCGGCTGAACCTGGGCGAAATATTCCGCGAGAGCGACATGAAGGAGGCGCTGGACCGGCTCCGGCAGACGCTCGAAGATGACGGACAGTATCAAGCCAAGATTGATTACCAAGCGACGCCACATCCTGACACGCTCCAAGTGGACATTTTGGTTCGCGTAACGCCGGGCGCGCGGGCGCGGATCGGCGCGATCACGATTCAAAACGAAACCGAATACACGGAAGCGGAACTTCGCGAGCAGTTGAAGCTTAAGATAGGACGCGAGATCACCTCGGACCGCCTGAATCGCGGCACCGATGGCGCGCGAAAGTGGCTGGCGAAAAAAGACTTTCTGGGCGCGCGCGTAACGTTGCATCGGGGCGCGTACGATGCAAAGTCGAATACCGTGCCGCTGGAGGTCACGTTTCATGCAGGATTGGAAGTGCGTGTGACCGTCGAAGGGGCAAAGGTCCCCGCGCGCACGCTGCGCAGATTGGTGCCGATCTTTGAGGAAGGCGCGGTCGACGAGGATCTACTCCAGGAGGGCCGGCGGGGATTGCGCGAGTGGTTCGAACGCGCCGGCTATTTTGACGCGCAAGTGAATTACACTACGTCGGACCTAGCCGCGGAGAAATCGGCGGCTGCGCCGCGCACCGCCGCCAGAGTCGTCACCTACCATGTGGACCGCGGAGACCGCCATCGCCTGGTTGGTGTGGAATTTTCCGGCAACAAATATTTCAGTACGGCCCTTCTGACCGGCCGATTGAGAATCCAGGCTGCCGCGTATGCTTCCCCAGGCCGCTATTCGACGGCGCTGTTGCAGGATGACGTAGCTTCGATTCGGACTCTGTATGATGCGAACGGGTTCCACGAGGCCGAAGTACTCGATCAGATTATTGATGACTATCAGGGCCATCATGGCGAATTGTTTGTCCGTTTCGAGATCAAGGAGGGCCAGCAAACGAGGGTTGCGGACCTGGCCGTTGAGGGAAATCAGCAACTCACTAAGGATGAGTTGCTTGGCGTGATCGGCTCCACGCAGGGCCAGCCTTATTCTGACTTCAACATTTCTTCGGATCGCGACAATATACTCGCTCTGTACTACGACCAGGGATTCTCGGAGGCGCGGTTTTCGGCAGACGTGGAAAAAGTTCCGCCGTCAGGCCCAAACGAAGCCCCGCGCGTGCGGCTGACCTATCACATCACGGAAGGGCGGCAAGTGCTGGTCGCGAGCGTGCTCCTCGGCGGCTACGAACACACGCGCCGGGGCGTGATCTCACGCCAAGTGGGGATTCACGCGGGAGAACCGCTGAGCGAAGGCGCCGTCGTGGAGACGCAGAGAAAGCTTTACAATCTGGGAATCTTCAGCCGTGTTTCGATTGCGCCGCAAAACCCCGAGGGAGACTATACCCGGAAAGCAGTGGTGGTGATGGTGGATGAAGCCAGGCGCTACACCCTGGCGTACGGCTTCGGTTTCGAGGCGCAGCGTTTGGGCAGCGGAGCCACCGGCACAGGATTCAGCGCCGCGCCTCGGGGCATTCTGGAAATTACGAAAGGGAATCTCACCGGGCGCGCGGATGCGCTCTCTTTTAAAGTGCGCGCGAGCACGATCCAGGGGCGCGCTCTGCTGGCCTACACGGCGCCCAACTACTTCGCGTCGCCCAATTTCAGTCTCCAACTTACGGGTTTTTTTGAGAAGGCGCGCAACATCCAGACCTTTACTTCCAAGCGTTACGAAGCGTCGTTGCAGCTGGCCCACAGGGTGTCGAGCGCGAGTTCATTCCTGTACCGATATGCTTACCGAAAAGTAAATACAGTCCTCAACGTAAGTACGATCACGTCGGAGCAGCTTCCGCTATTCAACCAGAATACAGACATTGCCGAATTCGGCGCGAGCTGGCTGCGAGACCGGCGCAATAGTCCCGCCGATCCCACGCGGGGAGACTTCGAAAATATAGACGCGGCCGTAGCGATGAAACCCGTTGGTTCGTCGGTTAATTTCTTTCGAGTGTTTCTGCAGAATTCCACCTACCGTCCGATCGGCCGCCGGCTCGTGCTTGCGCGATCGACCCGTTTTGGAGTACAGACGCCATACGGCAATACTCTCTCGAGCGATATCCCTCTTCCCGAACGGTTCTTCGCCGGTGGCGGCACGTCCTTGCGCGGGTTTACGCTCAATCAAGCCGGGCCGCGCGATCCGGCATCCGGATTTCCAATCGGCGGACAGGCCCTGCTGGTTTTCAATCAGGACTTGCGTTTCCCGATGCACTTGCCCCTGATTGGCAATCGATTGGGCGGGGCTGTCTTCTACGATGCCGGGAACGTGTTTCCGAGTGTCAAGACAATTTCGTTTCGCACTGCGCCGCCTCTTCCCACGATCGGGTCCACGATCGACGCATTCAATCGCTCCACCACCGTGTGCCTGACGAATTGCACCAACGAGCTCGCCTATTTTTCTCACACGGTTGGGTTAGAATTTCGCTACGGCACGCCGATCGGACCCGTGGCTCTCGACCTGGGCTATCAACTCAACCCTGCGCGGTTTGTGGTGCAGAGTGGAACGTGTCCGGCGACCGCCGCCGCGGCCTGCCAGACCACGCTTTCGCGGCTGCCGTCTTTCCAATTCTTCATCAATCTGGGGACGACGTTCTGATGCGGCGCTCGGCTTCCATCTTCGCCTGGATCCTGTTGTTTGCTGCTGCCTCGCCGGCAATCGCGGGCCGGATGGCGCAGGAGCAAACGGGGCGCGTGGTCGATCGCATTGCGGCCCGCATCGAAGGCGACATCATTTTGCTGAGCCAGGTGCGCGAACTGAGGGCATTCCAGCAATTGGTCGAAGGACGCGCGGAGAGCGACGACCGGCTGCTCGCCGAGCTCATCGACCAATGGATAGTGCAAACCGAAGCCAGCGAGTCGCATTTTCCTCAGCCCGCACAGTCGGAGGTCGACCGCGAACTCACGCGGCTCGTCGCGCAATTCGGAAGTCCCGAGGCGTATGCCGCCAAGTTGCGTGAGCTGGGGCTTTCCACGGAGCAGGTCCGGCAAATGCTCGCGCGGCAGATTTATGTCGAGCGTTATATCGATTACAAGTTTCGCCCGACGGTGCAGATCGAATCCGCCGATATCGAAGCTTACTATCAAAAAGAACTGCTGCCGGAGTTGGCGAAGAAAAATCAGCCTACGCCGCGCCTGGCCGACGTCGAGGGACAGATCCGCGAACTGCTCACGCAGCGCGCGATCACCGGCCTCGCGACGAAATGGCTGGATGAAACCAAAGCGCACTTGAAGATCGAAGTAACACCGGCCAGCGGGAAGCCCTGATGCCCGGTAGATCATCCGTGTGAAGATGAGCGACAAGAAAAGAAAATTTCGCTTAAAGCATGGGATGGCCTTGGCCGCCACGCTGGCGGTGGCCGTTGGCCTCACGCTTACGTACATCATTGGGAGCGGGCTTGCGGACCTGTGGGCGCGGCGCACGATCGTGCGGGAGATTGAAAAGGCGACCGGAGCGCGCGTCGAACTGGGCAACTTCCATATCCAATGGCTGGCCTTGCACGTGCGGTTCGACGGCCTCACTTTGCACGGGCGCGAGCCGGCGGGAACACCGCCCTTGTTCCATGCCGATCGATTGGAAATCGATATCCATGTGGAATCTTTCTGGGGCCATAAGATTTCGCTGGGGGGCGTCGACATGACACACTTCTCGGCCCACGTGCACGTGGACCGGGACGGCTCAACGAACATGCCGGTGCGAAAAACTCCGGTAAAACAAGGCCAGCCTCCGGTCCAGAGCCTCTTCGACCTGAAGATCGCTCATTTGCGTCTCCAAGACGGCGAGATTTTGTGGAACGATACACAAATGCCGCTGACAGTCGAAGGCGGGAATTTTGAGTTTGCGATGGATTACGCCGACGACACCGGAGGGCCGGCTTATCTCGGCCGGATGACCTGGCAGAAATTCAAGGTAGCGGCCTGGCGGTATCTCCCATTTGCGTCGGAACTCTCGGCGAAATTCACACTCAGGCCGGATTCGTTTACCTTGACGCAATTGCGATGGAAGATTCCACACAGTGAGATTGACGCGCAGGCCAGCCTCACCAGTTTTTCGCAGCCTGCGTGGGATTTTCATTATCGCGGCCAGCTTAATCTCGAGGATATTCGCTCCATCCTCCGCAAGCCGAGCACTCCGGCCGGACATGTGGAGTTCACGGGCGAAGGAAAATATGCCGGGAAACAACTGAACGTCAGCGGACTTTACACGGCCGGCGAAATTTTGATGAAGTACCAGTGGTTCCACCCAGGAAGCATTTCCACTCGGGGGAGTTACCACGCGGACCAGCACTCGCTTGATGTGCCAAATCTGGAGGCGCTTGTGCTGGGCGGCAGCGTTACAGGACGCTTGCATGTGGATTTTCACTCGCAGACATTCCGCGCCGAAACGAAAGCCCGAGGGATGGACTTGAACCATGTATTGGCGGCCGAGGACAACCCCAGCTTGCCGATTATTCCCCTGCATTGGGGAAGCCAGGTCGATGTGGACTCGACGACGACTTGGATTGCGGACTTCAAGCACGTGGACTCGCGCGGCGTTATGCTTTGGACTCCTCCGAGCGCGTTGCCCTCCCGGCAGATTCCAACGTCGGCGCGCTTTGAATATCACTTTGACATGGACCGCAAGCAAGTGGAGCTCGCACCCAGCGAGATCATGACGCCGTCGAGCCGCATCATGGTGAGTGGCGCGCTCGGGTCGAAAGATTCATCGCTCGACGCGACGGTCGACACTGAAGATCTCTCAGCTTACGATGATTTCATTAACCGCATCCGTGGAATGACTGCGGACCCCCAGGTCATCGGCGGCCATTTCCACTGGCAAGGGCGCCTCACGGGTCCGCTGGGCGGCCCCACCTTCGCGGGCCGGGTGAAAGGAACCGAGGCGCGATACGGGGCGCTCTATTGGGATGAAGTGGAAGGCGATCTCTCCTATTCGCCGGATGAATTGCACCTCGCCCGAGGCCGCGCCCGCCGCGGGCAATCTTCGGCGGAGCTGGAACTTTCTCTCGCGCTCGACAACTGGAATTTTTCTCCGGACAGCGAGTGGAGCTTCGATGCCAACCTGGTCGGCGCTGATACCGACGATCTGCAACAACTGCTGGGGCGCTCCTATCCGGCGCACGGCAAGCTCAGCGGACAATTTCACGGCAAAGGCACGCGCGCAAGTCCGGAATATTCGGGACTATTTGATGTGGCAAACGCGACAGCATGGACGTGGCGCCTTGACCGCGCGCGCGGACAACTGACGATTCACAACGGGGAAGTGCGGATTACGAATGGGGAGGTGCGCTTACCGGCGCATGCGCCAGGTGCGCCCGCCGGGTTACTCACGGGAAATTTCCTCTACAATACCGGCACCAAGCAGGCGTCCTTCGACCTTACGGGCGCGGGCATTCCCCTCGAGGCCATCGAGCGAATTCAAACTGCGCGTCTTCCTATAGGTGGCAGGCTCAATCTGCAGTTGCGCGGCCAGGGTCCCTTGTTAGCGCCGGAGTTGCACGCGACACTCCGCCTAGTGGA
>Ga0137409_10005013_pt1 | contig 13828 bp, 10 predicted proteins | sample CZODoug1_16funga_FD_122059 | JGI IMG/M metagenome (GOLD analysis project Ga0137409, IMG submission 122059) | Vadose zone soil fungal communities from Angelo Coast Range Reserve, California, USA - CZODoug1_16fungal (Hybrid Assembly) | ecosystem: Environmental > Terrestrial > Soil > Vadose zone... | reverse complement strand
TATTCCGTCACGATTGCTGGGCCGAAGATGCGATTTCCTGCCTGCAGTTTGCCGCGATCGTAAATCGTGGTGGGATACCTACGTCCGGAGAACAATACATTCGTTTTGTCGATGACGGCACCCTCCGGATTGGAGTTTCCCACCCTCAATTTCGGAAGACCCGGTTTCGGCACGCTCCCCGAGAAGCGCGCGCGAATGTTGGCCACTTCGCAGGATCGTGTCCGGTCGGAATAGCCATAGCGCTGTTCATGCGCGCGATGGAACGCGGCCACGTAATTTCCTGCGAATGGGACGGTCAGGTCGTAGGATTGGCCGGCATAACGCATGTCCAGCGTGCGATCGATGCGGACAGAGCCGGGCGCGAATCCTTCGGCGCGCATTTGCGCGTGGCCCTCTCGTACCAACGCCGCGAATTCTTTCAGGAGTTTGCCGCGAAATTGGGAAGCGCTACGAACTTCCAGGCGGATCGTGTGCGACAAGTCTTTTGCCACGTCGGCCCGTAAGATGCCGAGCGCAGAAAGCGCGCCGGGGAAGCACGGCACCAACACGCGCGGGATTTCGAGCGCCGAGGCCAGGTCGCACGCGTGCAGCGCGCCCGCGCCGCCGAACGCGACCAGAGTATAGTCGCGCGGATCGTGCCCGCGTTCGACGGAAATCACGCGGATCGCTTTCCCCATCACAGAATTAGCGACATCCAGGATTCCTTGCGCAAACTGTTCGACATTGCGCATCGGGCCGCGAGCTCGCTCCATCAGACGCCTCATTCGGGCCACATCGAGTTCGAACGCGCCACCGAGCAGGCCCGTGCTGGGGATTCGTCCGAGCAGGAGATTCGCGTCCGTGACGGTGGGTTTATCGCCCCGGCCATAGCAGATTGGGCCGGGATCGGCTCCGGAGCTCTCTGGGCCGACCCTGAGGGCCCCAGCACGGTCAAATCGCGCCAGTGAGCCGCCGCCCGCGCCTACTGTGTGGATGTCGAGCATCGGAACGGCGACGGGAAGGTCCGACACGATGGTTTCGGATGTCGTAGCGAGGGGTTCTTGGCCTCGTGCGTCCATAAGCGCCACGTCGGTGGAGGTGCCGCCCATGTCAAATGTGATGATGCGGTCGAAACCCGCTAGCCCGGCAACATACTGTGCGCCGAGAACGCCACCGGCGGGGCCTGAGAGGATCGTTCGAACCGGCTCACGCGCAGCGGCTTGTGCGGAAAGGATGCCGCCATTCGATTGCATTACCCGAACGCGCGCGGGTGCGGACTTGTGACGTGCTTTGCGCACGCGCGCAGACCAGGCGATCGCGTGACGTTCAATTTCCTCGAGATAGCGGCTCATCACTGGCAGGAGGTAGGCATTGACGACAGTCGTGGACGTGCGTTCAAACTCTCGATATTCGGGGAGGATTTTGTGCGATGAAGATACTTGGAATCCGGCTGCGGACAAGGCGCTTGCGATTGCTCTTTCGTGCTTTGGACTCACAAAGGAGAATAGCAGGCACACGGCCACGGACTTTACGCCAGTGCGGGCAACGGCTTGCACGACGCGCGCAATTTCTCTGCGCCCTGGCGACAACAAAACGCGGCCTTCGGAGTCAACCCTTTCGGCCAGCCCAAATCTCCTCGACTGCGGCACCAAAGGCTCCGACTTCTTGACCATCAGATCATAGAGCCGTGGGCGGGCCTGGCGGCCGATTTCGAGGACGTCCTCGAAGCCTGCGGTTGTCACGAGGGCGACGCGTCCTCCCCGGCGTTCGAGCAATGCATTTGTGCCGACGGTTGTTCCGCAGACCAGGTCGACGCCGGCCGTGTCCGTTCCATCCTGCACTGCTAGGATTTTTTTGAGTGCGAGCGCAATGGCGTCGGCGGGATTGTGCGGCGTCGAAGGGAGCTTCAGGACTTCGAGGCGGCCGTTACGCACGAAGACGCAATCGGTGAACGTGCCGCCGGTGTCGATTGCGATGCGCATGAGGACGGGGATTGTAGCGCAAGATGCAAGTTGAGAGTTGACAGTTGAGAGTTGAAAGTCAAGAGGAAGCGACTGTTCGGCGGTCAATCATCGCAAGGAGGCAGGTCGACTTCACGCGATTCGCAGATTGGGTTCGGCGTTTAAATCGGAAGAGGCGACATCGCCGGCTAGTAAGTGTGGGTATGCGGCGGCGGCAATCATGGCGGCGTTGTCTGTGGAGAGCGCTCTACTAGGGAAAAATACGTTCACTCCCATTGGGGCGGACTTGGATTGGAATGTGGCTCGCAATGCGGAATTGGCGGCTACGCCGCCTGACACTAGAATTGTGCGCGCGCCTGATTCGGCTGCGGCTGCGAGCGTTCGCGTCAGGAGATCGTGAACGACGGCTTGCTGGAAATTGGAAATCAGAGAGAGGGTTGGCGGGCTGCACATAGGCAGCAAATCAGCGGCTTTCCGGCGACCTTCCTGGAGCGCCGCACGGCGGGCATCGATTTCCGCAGTGAACTCGGGGTGGGCGCGCAAATAATACAAGACGGCTGTCTTGATTCCACTGAAACTGAAATCGTAGGGATTTCCTTTGATCTTCACCGGTCCAAAATGCAATCCGCCGTTTGTATCCTGGACTAATCTGGAATCGACAGCGTGCGCGGCCAACTGGTCGATGACCGGCCCGCCGGGATAGCCGAGTGCGAGCAGCCTGGCGACTTTGTCATAGGCTTCGCCCGCGGCATCGTCGCGAGTGCCGCCGAGGCGGCGGTACGCGAATGCTCGCGCGGCCCCGTTGCCGTTTTCTCCCTTTGCTTGCACGTGGTAAAGCAACGTGTGTCCACCGGAAACAATCAGGCAAACCGCCGGCAGCTCCGGCATGCGTCCCGCGATATGCGCTTCCAGGAACACTGCATGGACATGGCCTTCGAGATGATTCACTGGAACAAGCGGCTTGCCGAGTTCGAGGGCGAGGGCCTTGCCGTACGTCACACCGACCAGCAGGGAGCCGATCAACCCGGGCCCCTGCGTCACGCCGATGGCGTCGATATCGGTGTAGGAAAGTCCCGCCTGCGCGAGTGCTTCGCGAACAACTGGAACGATTTGCCGGAGGTGTTCGCGCGAGGCCAGCTCAGGCACTACGCCGCCGTATTTGCGATGGATGTCCATCTGCGAAGCGACCACGCTCGACAAAATCTCGCGGCCATCGGCGACTATGGCTGCGGCGGTTTCGTCGCAGGAGGATTCGATTCCGAGGATGCGCGTGGACATGGGGTGATTCCCTGCTATAAGAATTTTCTATGTTAGCACAGCGGGAGAAGCGACCTTCTCAGCTGCAGATTTCAGGGAAAAAACCCAGTTTCAAATTTGCCTCTAATTTGCAGAGCAGGATTCTCCGAAGGCTGTTTGGGTCTTTGCGCTGTACTACTTCCGATTACGCCGTCATCCGCCCGCAATTGGCGGCAAACTCCTAGTGGAGCTTCTAACTTCCCACAACCGGACTGCTGGCCCGGAATAACTTCCGGTTAGCCCGTCACTAAGTCGAATTCTTGTGAGGTGGCGAAGGTCGCTTGCGGACAAGATCTCTTCCATGCGAAGTTGACTGTCATTCCCGCTGACCTACTGATGGTTGGCTTTTCCCAGCTCGACGCCGTGCTGCTTAGCGACGGCTCGCATACGTTCGTAGAGTTCTTCCTGTTTTGCCAAGCTAACGGGTGGAGAGATCTGGCCGGGTTGCCAGAATTGCCACACCAGCTTCGTGCCGTGCGGAAACTGCGCCAGTTTCACAGGCAACTGGTCTCTCGTAAGGGAACCGTACTGCAGCACCGAAAATGTCGGATTATCCTCCGGATACCAACCCGAGTTGATCAGCGCGGGACCTTGCTTCCATTGTTTGATCCAGCTTTCGATCTGCTGGCGCTGGCTAGTGATCCAAACGACCTTCTCCAGGCGCGCAAGCTTCTCCGGCGGACAAATCCAATTGCTGCCCCCGGCTATCGCGAGAACGAGCCCTTGCTCAAGCGCCGCCCCTCGCGCCCCGGGGCTCTGATAATCAGGAGTCATGCGGAGCTGGCTTTCGCGCCCCGCCCAGTCCTTGTGGAAACGCTGCAAGCGCGCCCATAGTGCCGCCTCCGCACCCTTTGTGCCCCAACGCCCTAACGACAGAACGGCATCCTGCACCAACTCGGAGTCAGGATCGGCAAGCGCATGGATCGCGCTTTTCTGCGCTTGCGGAAGCTCATCGCCCAATTCCTGCAGCAGGCTGCTGTAGCAGTGCGTAACCTTCCTGGCGTCAAGCGAAGCCTCCACCTCTTTCACTCCGTCTGCGGGAGCAACGCGAAGGAAGTAGCGCAGCATCGCCGATTGCGGCGCGCAGGCCCATCCGCCGATGCGTCCTTCAAATGCCTTTTGCACACGTCCGAATGCGGAGGCATCTGCAAAGCGGTCCAGCAATACGTAATCCAGCTCCCGAGCATTGTTGTTTTGGCTGATGCGTTCCAACGCAGGCTGGAGCGCAATCGGAATGTCTTCCGCCGGGAGAAGTTTAATTACGTCCATGCCTGGCTGAGCTTTTACATTCTGTAGATCACGAAGGATTAAAGAGCGGCCCTCGCTCGGACCAAGCTCATAGATGTGCGCGAGCGCGGCGTCTCGCGTCATGGCCAGTTCCGTGCGGACTGGAGGTGGCGGCTCCGCAACAACGCGGCGCAGAATCGGCAGCATCTCCGGACCGGCAATCACTGGCCAGCGGTATTGGATTAGTTCCCGCTGTGTCTCGGGCGGCAAATCGTCCCACGCCGCGATCAGCGCCGGACGAATGACCAAAACGAGCGAGGGATCGTCGCCACCGTCCACGAGGAGCCCGCTGAGGGTGAGCGCTCTGGCCCTGCCCATTTTACGTGGTAGCTGAGCGACTACTTTCGTTGTCTCCGCCTTCATCTCCTCCACCATATGCGCTTGACGTTTTTGCCAGAATGCCTGGGCGACCTCGGGGTGTGCCGGATCAAAAGATGGCGGGTCCCACGAGTGGTCGTCGCTAACCTCGAGCCCGACCAGAGTTCTTAGAAAGTCGCTCGTGATTGCGTGCTCAGGAGCCGCGAATTCGTCGCGCATGGAATCGATGGCAAGTTGCCGGTAGGGTGATCCATAAAGTCCAAACATCAGATCCCACCCGCCCGGCTGCTGATTCAGCCCCCAAAACAATTGGGCAAGCTTTCTCGCGGAATCTTTCGTATTCAGAAAGCGAAGTGTGCGTGCGGCGCGGCGCGTATCGTCGGCCGATGGGGAAGCTGCCAGAGTTTGCGTGGCGCTCTGAAGTTGTTCAGTCTGCCACGCAGAGGGTGCCGATTGAACCTCAAGATCCACTGCGTTCGAGCGAATGGTCTCCGACACGCGACCGTATGGGGTCGACTCCTTCGGGTCGGGCACGCGCCACACCCGGTAACTGATCGCGTATACCCGGTAGTGCCCCGGTTCGAGCCTGCGCCATTCGTTCAGTTCCGCTTCAGCAGTGAAGGGAGTCGCATCGAGCTCCCGTGTATTCCCCAGACCTCCGCCCATGAAGGCTCCGTACTTGAAGTAGGACTCGAGAGGGTCCGGGGCATCCGGTTCCACGCAGTAGTACTCGATATCAAGTCTGCCGCTGCGGTCGTAGTTCCGGACGTCGGCCCAAAAGCGATTCTTGGTAGTCGAGGTAAATGACAGTACCAACGGGATGATTTCGCCTTCGTGGAAAACGGCACGGTCATCCTTCAATGCGAGTGAAAATTGCACGTCGGAAACGGATGAAGCTTTGGTGCAAGCATCGTTCTCAGCGGCCCAACTTGGCACAGCCAGAAGTAGCAGGACAAATGCGATGGCCCTTATGTCTAGCATTTAGCAGCACCGATCAGACTTTAGATGATAGGCAACCTCGTTGGTGTTGTCTTGTATTGATAATTTTATACTATTTGCCAGGCAATAGAATCCGCCGCGCCACTTAGCCAGCCCCAAGTTGGCTGGCTATCGAGTTTCCCTAGAAGTGGAATTGGTGTCGCTGATGGGTCGTGCACCTCATCGGGGCTGGTTGCGGACATATTGTCGGCTACTCGGAAGTTGAGCTCCAGAACTCAGGGCGGCGTTCGCGGAGGGGGTTTGCGCAAGCTCCCGGGTCTAATCTGACCGACTGAAGCCATCTTCTATAAATGGCAAACCATCAAGACTCGTGAATTCGGATTTGCACAACTTTGATTCCGGCGCTGAAACGCCGCTGTTCTCAAGCCCTGGGCAACGCCTTGGTTTTCGGAATCGATCGGTGCGCCCTGAAAGAGTGGAGGATTCGAGTCTGTGTGAAAACTCGTCCGTCGAAGAGCCAGCGGCTAAACAGGTTGCGGAAATAGTGCTTCGTTTCATTCTGAGCGAAGCGAAGAATCCCTCCCGATTGAAAACAAGAGACCAAGAGGGATTCTTCGCGCAAACTCGGCGCTCAGAATGACAGTCTTCCGCTTTTTTCCGCAGCCTGTAAAGCCGTCCTGAATCCAGACCACTTACGACGCGGCTGAAGCCGCGTCCCACAAAGATTCGACTTTCTCATACAGACTCGATTGCTCCGCCCTTGCAGGGCGGTACATGGACTCGGACACGTCCCCGGGGCGTTGCCCCGGGCTGACATGCTCCGCGCCGTTGGCGCGTTATCGTGGCTGCGTTCTCGAACGGAGAAAACTTCTACGAAGCGATTTATGTGATGGCTTCTACTGATTTCAAACCTTCTACAGCGACTCCCGATCGTGTTGCAAGAAGAGATTAGGCTTTCGCTGCTGGCCAGGTATCTGACGGATGGTGCCCCGGGCTTGACACCAAAGTGCGGCAGGCATAATGTTTTGCGTAAAGGTAAGGTTGAAATCGGAAATTCCGGCCAATATCTATTGGAACGAGCAGCGCGACGGACCACGTGAGCTAGTTTATGTTTTTGTGGACCATAGGGGCCCTGCTTAGGTCAGCGACGGAGGGTTGACATATGACTTTCCTCACAGATGCGGCGAAACGATTGCAAGTGTCGATAGCAGCGATGGCGATACTGTTTGTGATGGCCGGACCTGCTTCAGCACAATGGCTGAACCTGCCGCTCCCGGGAACCCCCCGCATGCCGGACGGCAAGCCCGACCTGACGGCGCCGGCCCCGAGAACCCCAGACGGTAAGCCAAACCTCTCGGGTATCTGGCACGCCGACGGGCGTTATCTGGATAACCTTGCCGGCGACGGCGTCGAGGTACCCATGCATCCATGGGCGGCAGCGCTGTACAAGCAGCGCATGGACACCTTGGGGAGAGACAAGCCACAGTTGCATTGCTTACCGCACGGCGTGCCGGATGCGATGTTGGTGTCTGCCATCCCCTTCAAGATCGTCCAGACGCCGGGCGAACTCATGGTTCTCTTCGAGGAATTCAATCAGTACCGGCAGATTTTCACCGATGGCCGCTCTCTCCCAAAGGATCCCAATCCCGCCTGGTTCGGGTACTCGATCGGGAAGTGGGAAGGCAACACGTTTGTTGTTGAGTCGGCTGGTTTCAAAGAGGGGACCTGGCTGGATAATGGCGGTCACCCCCACACGGATGCGTTGCACATCACCGAACGCTTCCGCCGCCCGAATTTCGGAACGCTGGAAATGGACGTCGCGATCGATGACTCGAAGGCTTATCCGAAGGCCTGGAAGTCTGCGACCGTGCATTTCAAGTTGCTTCCGGATACCGAGCTCATTGAACATCTCTGCGAAAACGAAAAGGACGCTGCACACTTGACCGGTAATCAGTAGTGGTCAAAACTTTTATTAGAAAATTAAATTGTCACGCGTTTCTGGTATTGGGAGGTTGAGCGATGAAAATTAGATTAGCAGTTATCGTTGCTGGTCTCGGGTTGCTCCTGAGCGCAGGGCCAGCGCTCGCACATCATGCGTTTGCGGCGGAATACGACGCCAAGAAACCTATCAAGTTGACGGGTACAGTGACGAAACTCGAGTGGTTGAATCCTCACACCTGGTTTTACATTGACGTCAAAGACGACAATGGCAAGGTGACGAATTGGGGCTTTGAAATGGGCAGCCCGAACATACTCCTGAGGGCTGGCTGGACGCGGAATTCGATGAACCCTGGTGACGTTGTTACCGTCGAAGGCAGTCGCGCCAAGGACGGGAGCAACAACGCGAACGTCAAAGTGGTCACTCTGGCCAGCACCGGTCAGCGATTGTTCGCGGCCTCGAGTCAAGGACAATAAGACCTGCAGTCCGCGAAAACTCGATCCGGCCGGTTTTCGCATCCTGTGAATTCTCCTTCAAACATCTTGGGACAACTAACCCTTCCAGAGCTGTCGTGGGGAATGATTCTCTTTACCCTCGTGGTGGTCGCGGCCATTTACGCGTTCAGTCGGAAGATGCGGAGTAACTCACTTCTAACATCGTTCGATTGGAGAGGGTGGAGGAATCCTCCGCCCTTGCAGGGCGGGACATGGACTCGGACACGTCCCCGGGGCGTTGCCCCGGGCTGGCATGCTCCGCGCCGTTGGCGCGTCATTGTGGCTGAGTTCTCTAGCGGAGAAAACTGCTACGAAGCGATGTATGAAATAGGTCCTACTGATTTCAGCCGTTCGACAGCGATTCCCGATCCTGTTGCAATAAGAGATTAGGCTTTCGATGCTGGTCAGGCATCTGATGGATTGACATGGAACGTTAGCGCCCGTAAGGTGGCTGAGCGCCGATTAACATATGACCGAAAAACCACAGCGAGTCCGCAAAGCAGTGCTGCCGGCGGCGGGACTGGGTACGCGATTTCTTCCCGCAACCAAGGCGCAGCCGAAAGAAATGCTGCCCGTCGTCGACAAACCGCTGATCCAATACGTGGTGGAGGAGTGCGTCGCTTCGGGAATCGAACACATTATTATTGTTACTGGGCGCGGCAAGAACGCGATCGAAGATCATTTCGATTCTTCGCCGGAGCTAGAAAGTTTTCTGGAGAGCAAAGGCAAGTCCGATCTGGCTAAACTGGTGCGCGACATCGGGAACATGGTGCGATTCAGCTACACGCGGCAGAAAGAGCCGCTCGGGCTCGGACACGCCGTGCTCGTGGCAAAGGATTTGGTGGGCAACGAACCGTTTGCCGTACTGCTGGGCGATGTGATTATTCCCGGTCCGCGGCCCGCGACGCGGCAACTGGTGGAGGTCTACGAGGCCACCGGCAAAGGCGCTATCACCGTCGAAGAAGTGCCGCGTGAGAGGACTAGACTTTACGGCATCGTGGACGTCGAACCCGCGAATGTTTCACGGTGGGGTGAACGGCTTAAGAAGATTCGCGATCTGGTCGAGAAACCGAGCGCGGCGGAGGCGCCTTCCAACCTGGGCGTTACCGGGCGGTACGTTCTGCCACCGGAAGTTTTCGACTGTCTGGAACGGACCAGACCCGGCCAGGGGGGCGAGATACAATTGACCGACGGGCTGCGATTGCTGGCGAAGGAAACCGGACTTTACGCGCATGTGTACGAGGGGAAGTCGTATGACGCGGGGGACAAGCTCGGTTTTCTGAAGGCTACCGTCGAGATTGGGCTTGAGAACAAGGAGTTCGGGGGGGATTTTCGGGAGTATTTGCGTTCGCTCAAGCTGTAGCGGCGGGGGCTGAAGAGTCTGCTTCATACCAAATGTTCTTTGGCGCCAGCGGCTAAAGAGGTTTCGGAAATATGCGTATCCGGCCCTTCAGGGGTTAAAACCCCTGAAGAAAACGCAGACTTTATGTCGTGCCTAAAGGCACGACCCACAAAACTTAAGACTTTTTCCGCAACCTGTAAAGCCGCTTGGTTTTTTGGCTCATAATGTCGCGGCTGAAGCCGCGACCCACAAGATTTTTCACCAACCGATGGGTGATTCGATTCATCCGTCTGCTTCAATTGAGCCGCGAATTATTTTTCCTTTGACGCGGAGGTCTTCTTGGATTCCTTTGAGGGCTCTGATTTGGAGTCGGTCTTCGAGGACTTTTCAGACTTCTCGGATTTGTCGGACTTGTCGGATTTCTCCGATTTTTCTGCCTTTTCCGAATTTTCGGATTTCGAGGCGTCCCCGCCGGAGGTCTTGCGTCCGTAATCGGTGACGTACCAGCCGCTGCCTTTGAACTGGATCGCCGGAGCGGTGAGGACCGATTCCACTTTGCCGCCGCAGTGCGGGCATTTTTTCAACTTCGGCCCATTCAGGTTTTCGATCTTATCGGTGTGGCGCTTGCATTTCAGGCAGCGGTATTCGTAGAGCGGCAATTCGTGGCTCCTCCTGGTGAGTGATAAGCTCTTTATCTTATCACGCATGAGCAACTACTCATGCGTGTGAGTGGTGGCGGGTGGTGAGCTGATTTTACGAGGCCGAGTTGCATGGGTCACCCCTGGCTGGGTTTTCTGGACGCCATTATGGCGGGCTGCCCTTCCTGTGTCAGGACGAGAAGTACAGCACGCACGCGTCTCGATCCGTTTTCCCACCGCTTTCACCGTTCGAATATTTGAAATCCGGGAACGCCAATCTCCTGAATGGCGTGATTCAACCCGCCAATACGGAGATTGGCGTTCCCAGGCTCAGGACCGTGGACCTCGAAATTCTTCTGAACCTTGCGTTCACCGGGATGGGAAAGAAGTCCCTCGCCTACGGCATTGCGATCATCAACATGATCCTGCGCGGCGGGCGCCGCGTAGCTTCCCTACGTGCTACACTGACGGGCTTAAAAAGAATATGACGACAAAAGCGCAACGCGAAGCAGGGACCGGCTGCCTGTACCTGGTGGCCACACCGATTGGAAACCTCGAGGATATTACGCTGCGTGCGATTCGCATCCTCAAGGAGGCGGACATTATCGCCTGCGAGGACACGCGGCAGACGCAAAAATTGCTCCAGCATTACGGAATCCGGAAAGAGATGGTCAGCTATCACGAACACAATGAATTGACGCGATCGCCCGAATTGGCGATCGAACTGGAGCAGGGCGCCAAGATTGCGCTGGTGAGCGATGCGGGCACGCCCGGAATATCCGACCCTGGGCATCGCCTGGTGACTCTGTGCTTGCGGCACCATATTCCTGTGGTACCGATTCCCGGCCCGTCGGCATTGGTGGCGGCGCTGGCGGCCTCCGGGCTGCCGACGGAAGAGTTCCTGTTCATCGGATTCTTGCCGCCGCGGGCGGGCGCGCGCCGGAAGGCGCTCGACGCATTGAAGGCGGAGTCGCGGACGCTGATTTTCTACGAGGCGCCGCACCGGGTCGTGGAAACGCTCGCCGATGCCACGGAAATTCTTGGGCCGCGCCCGGCAGTGATCGCACGGGAAGTCACGAAGATCCATGAGGAATTTCTGCGAGGCCCTCTTGCCGAGTTGCTGGAATCCGCGCGCAAACGCGCCCCCCGTGGAGAAATTACGCTGCTGATCGGGCCGGGCGATCCGCAGGCGCAACAAGTGGAACTCAGCGTGTCCCTCAAGGAGCGCGTCGAGCAACTCGAAGCCGAGGGAGGCATCGATCGAAAAGCGGCCCTCAAACAAGCAGCACGCGAACGAGGGCTGGGCAAGCGCGAGGCGTACAAACAACTGTTGCTGGAACGCTAGAGTTTTGCTCTGAAAATATTAGGCGAGAAAAGAACGGCGGAATTTGAAATCTGAGATTTGAGATTTGAAAGGCTTGCCCGCCAGATGGTTCGCCTTCGCGCACTACATTAGGCGCGCGCTGCAAATGCCACGCACTACTCGTAACAAACTACGAAGTGGATTCCGAAACGAACATGCGGTGAAAGCGCGGGCCAGTGAACTCGACGCCTACGATCAAATCGCGGTCGTCTCTGCCCGGTGTCAGGTGGACAATGCGGCCATGGGTGGAAAAATCAGCATCAGGCCCAGCCGTTGAGGGCGCGACTGGGATGCTGATCTCTATTTTCATGCCGAGGTCCACGGCGTAACGCGTGGCGAAAGCTGCGCCACCGCGGCAGAGATTTTCGCTGGAGGTCTGTTCCTCGAACCACTCGCCGGCGCGGTCGGTGCCACGCACCGACATCGGGAGTTTAACCGCTACACGGCGTTCCCTACGGCGTTCGAGACTGGGGGTGGTCGCGCTAGCAGGTGTCATTCGATTCCTCCTTATCTTCTTCCCGGAGGGTTCCCAGAACTCATCTGATCAATGAGGACCACAACAAACTCAGTAGGACTTCAGCGGCTAAAGCCTATGTTTTTCGACCCTCGAATGTCGCGGCTGAAGCCGCGACCCACAAAGATCTTTTCTGTGATAGCTTCTTGCCGCCGACGCTATGGCGACGGCGCATAGAGCCCGCTCCCGTCCGCGGTGACGGAATCGGCAAAAAAAGAATCCACTCGGTCCAGGATTTCAGCGGAGGTGCGGGCCGTGTGAACGTTCCTGCGCAATTCGCTGCCGTTACGAACTCCGTGGGTAAACCAGCACGCAAACTGTTTCATCTTGCCGATCGCGTCGGGCCACTCGGTCTCCACCAAATTGCGGAAGTACGTGGAAAGCAAGGCATACCGATCTAGTTCGGTTGGTTTAACGCAGGATCCTGTATTCATGTACTGGGCAATCTGACGGAAAATCCAGGGATTGGTCGACGCGGCGCGGCCAATCATGATGGCGTCGCAGCCTGTTTCACGGACCATTCGTATGGCATCCTCGGGACTATTGATATCACCATTGCCAATTACCGGAATGGATACTGCTTGCTTCACGGCGCGGATGATGCTCCAATCGGCGCTCCCTGTGTATCCCTGCAAGCGGGTGCGGGGATGGACGGCGATTCCCTCGATGCCAATCTGCTCGGCCATGCGCGCCACATCCACAGCAACGATGGTGGTTTCATCCCAACCGGCGCGAATTTTGATGGTGAGCGGGATGCTGACAGCAGCGCGCACCGCGCGCAGGACTTGCTCGAGTGCTTTCAGATCGCGCAACAGGCCTGAACCGCCGCACTTGACCACTTTCTTCGCCGGGCACCCTAGATTGATGTCGACGAAGTCGAAACCGAGCTGCTCAACCATGGCCGCCGCGCTCGCCATTACATTCGGGTCCGCGCCGAACAACTGCCCGGTGATGGGATGCTCGTCCGGCTCGAAGAAAAGATAGCGCGAGGTGCGCGCGGCGTTCCGCGTGATGCACTCGGCGCTGGTGAATTCGGTCATGATCAGGCCGCAGCCGCCGAGGCCGCGGATCATGCGGCGAAAAACAGTGTCGGTTACACCGGCCATGGGCGCGAGGACTGTCGCCGGGGCGATTTGCTTGTCGCGGATTGTGAATTGTGCGGGTAACATTTTTCTGGCGAGATGCCCCTGCCGTATCAGGAGAAGCAAGTGCAGCCCGCGCCCGTTCTGTCTAAAGTAAAGTCTCGTCCAGCCGTTGAATTACTGATTCTTTACCGGGTGCATCCGCTCTGTCAACGGGAACGGGCGTGGGCGGTTCAGGCCGTTCACGATGAGGCTGATTCTCAATGAACCGATCAGGGTGAGGCTCATTCACGGTCAAGCGCGGCTCATGCCGGTGCTGACCGAGCCGCGCTGGTACAGGAACGCCGGGACGAGCCGTTCCGCCCGCGGCCGCGAGATGGGCGGCTAGCGCCTCGGCGGAGCCGTCAAAAAATCCTGTTACGATTTTTTCAATCGCACTGATGCGCGCTTCATCGGCGCTCAGATTTGGCTGATAGCGATAGGCGCGTCCCACTCTATGGCGCGTGACGATGCCCTTGTGAGCCAGCCGGTCCATGATGGTCATGATCGTTGTGTAGGCGCGCGGCCGCGACACGGCGAGTTGCCGATGAATGTCGCGAACGGTGCCCTCGCCGAGCGGCCAGAGCACGCTCATGCATTCCAGTTCGAGCGGGGCCAGATCGAGAATGGAGTGGCG
>Ga0137409_10005012_pt1 | contig 13829 bp, 10 predicted proteins | sample CZODoug1_16funga_FD_122059 | JGI IMG/M metagenome (GOLD analysis project Ga0137409, IMG submission 122059) | Vadose zone soil fungal communities from Angelo Coast Range Reserve, California, USA - CZODoug1_16fungal (Hybrid Assembly) | ecosystem: Environmental > Terrestrial > Soil > Vadose zone... | reverse complement strand
GTGAGCTACGTGCTCGCGGCGACGAACGCGGTGAAGCAGACCCTGCGGCGCGGCCAGCTCATCGTGCTCGAGTCCACGACCTATCCCGGCACCACCCGCGAGCTGATGCTCCCCGCGCTGGAAGGAACCGGGCTCAAGGTGGGGGAGGACTTCTTCCTCGCATTCTCCCCGGAGCGCGTGGACCCGGGCAACCCGAAGTGGAACACGCATAACACGCCGAAGGTGGTGGGTGGGCTCACGGCGGCGTGTCGACGTGTGGCGATGGCGATCTACGAGCCGGCCATCGAGCGCCTCGTGGCCGTGTCCTCCACCGAGGCCGCGGAGCTGGTGAAGATTCTCGAAAACACGTTTCGCAGCGTGAACATCGGGCTCGTCAACGAGATGGCGATCGTGTGCGACAAGCTCGGCGTCGACGTATGGGAGGTGATTGATGCCGCGGCGACGAAGCCCTTCGGCTTCATGAAGTTCACGCCGGGCCCCGGGGTCGGGGGGCACTGTATCCCGCTCGATCCGCATTACCTCGCGTGGAAGATGCGGACGCTCAACTATCGCACGCGATTCATCGAGCTGGCGGGCGAGATCAACGCAGAGATGCCCGAGTACTGGGTTGGCCGCGTGGTCGATTGCCTGAACGAGCAGGGGCGCGCGGCGCGGGGCAGCAAGGTGTTGGTGGTGGGTGTGGCCTATAAGAAAGACATCGACGATGTCCGCGAGAGCCCGGCCCTCGATGTGATCCGGCTGCTGCAGCGGCGCGGCGCGGCGGTTTCCTATCACGATCCGCACGTTGGCAAGCTCAAGGACGAGGCCATCGATCTCGTGTCCCATCCGCTCACGCCCGAAACCCTCGCAGCCGCTGACTGCGTGGTCATCGTGACCGATCATTCGGACGTCGACTACGGCCTCGTGGAGCGGTGTGCGCGTCTGGTCGTCGATACGCGGAACGCCCTCGAGACGGCTCGGCGGCGGAGGCAGGCGCCCTGAAGATCGCCGTCGTCGGTACGGGGTACGTCGGCCTCGTTGCGGGGGCGTGTCTGGCCGAGACGGGCAACGACGTCATCTGCGCCGATGTGGACTCCGCGAAGATCGAGAGTCTCCGCCAGAACCGGCTGCCGATTCACGAGCCAGGGCTCGAGCCGCTCGTGGTGCGTAACCAGCGCGACGGTCGCTTGGAGTTCACCACCGAGGTCGGCGCGGCGGTCCAGCGCTCGGACGTGATCTTCATCGCGGTCGGCACGCCGCCCGGCGAGGACGGCTCAGCCGATCTGCAGCACGTGCTCGGCGTGGCGCGCACCATCGGCCGGCACATGGATCGCCCCAAGCTGGTCGTCACCAAGAGCACGGTTCCCGTCGGCACGGCGGAGCGGGTCCGCGCCGAAATCGCCAAGCACACGGCGACCGCGTTTCACATCTGCGCCAATCCCGAATTTCTCAAGGAGGGCGCGGCGGTCGAAGACTTCATGAAGCCGGACCGCGTCATCGTGGGTGTGGATTCGGCCGAGGCGACGGACGTGATGGCGCAGCTGTATGCGCCGTTCGTACGGACCGGCAATCCGATCATTTTCATGGACTTGTCATCGGCGGAGATGACCAAGTACGCCGCCAACGCCATGCTGGCCACGCGCATCTCCTTCATGAATCAGATCGCCCTGCTGTGCGACGCCGTGGGCGCGGATGTGACCTTCGTCCGCAAGGGGATCGGGGCGGACCGGCGCATCGGACCGGCGTTCCTGTTCCCGGGGCCGGGGTACGGCGGATCGTGCTTCCCCAAGGACGTGAAGGCGCTGATCCGCACCGGCGAGGACCGCGGCGTACCGCTCCACATCCTACAAGCGGTCGAGGCCGCGAACGAGCGGCAGAAGCGCGTGCTGTTCGAGAAGGTCGCGCGCCGCCTCGGAGACGGGCTGCGCGGCGCCACGGTCGCCGTGTGGGGCCTCGCCTTCAAGGCCGAAACCGACGACGTTCGCGAGAGCCCGGCGCTCGTGCTGGTGGAGCAGCTGCTCGGGGCGGGCGCACGGGTTCGCGTGCACGACCCCGCAGCCCTCGCGTCCGCACGCCGCCACCTGGGAGATCGGGTGACCTACGCCAAGAACGTGTACGACGCCGTGGACGGCGCAGCCGCGCTCGCGATCGTCACGGAGTGGCTGGAGTACCGCAATCCCGACTTCGAGCGGATCAAGCGGGCCCTGACGCGGCCCGTGATCGTCGATGGACGGAACCTGTACGACCCGCAGCGCATGGCGCGCCTCGGGTTCATCTATGAGAGCATCGGCCGCCCTGTGGCATGCGCATCCTCGTAACCGGCGCCGCCGGGTTTCTCGGATCGCATCTCTGCGACCGCCTGCTCGCACTGGGCCACCGGGTAGTCGGGATGGACAACTTCATCACCGGCAACCGGTCGAATCTCGACCACCTGAAGAGCCACCCGAACTTTCAGCTGATCCTGCACGACGTCGCCAACTTCATCGAGGTAGAGGGGCCACTCGAGGGCGTGCTCCACTTCGCGAGCCCGGCGAGCCCGATCGACTACCTGGAATTGCCCATCCAGACGCTCAAGGTGGGATCGCTCGGCACCCATAAGGCCCTCGGCCTCGCCAAGGCGAAGGGCGCGCGATTCCTGCTCGCGTCGACATCGGAAGTGTACGGCGATCCCCTGGTACACCCCCAGCCGGAGAGCTACTGGGGGAATGTGAACCCGGTGGGGCCCCGGGGCGTATATGACGAGGCCAAGCGGTTCGCGGAAGCCATTACGATGGCCTATCATCGCTTCCACCAGCTCGACACGCGCATCGTGCGTATCTTCAACACCTATGGCCCCCGCATGCGGCCCCGGGACGGTCGCGTGGTGTCGAACTTCATCGTGCAGGCGCTCCAGGGCGAGCCGCTCACGGTGTACGGTGACGGCTCGCAGACCCGCTCCTTCTGCTACGTGGACGACCTCGTTGAGGGTATCGTGAGGCTGTTCGAGCGCGGAGGGCCTGACCCGACGAACATCGGCAACCCCCACGAATTCACCGTGCGCCAACTGGCCGAGCTGGTGCTGCGGCTCACCGGGAGCCGCAGCCGCATCGTGGAGCGGCCCCTCCCCACCGACGATCCGAAGGTCCGCCAACCCGACATCCAGCGTGCACGCGGGACCCTCGGCTGGGAACCGAAGGTCTCGCTCGAAGACGGGCTGCGCCGCACCATCGAGTATTTCAGCGGGCTCACGCCGGCGTGAGCGCCCGGTTGCTCGTCACGGGCGCGGCCGGGTTCATCGGCTCGCACGTGTGCGAAGCGCTCCTCGCCCGGGGTGACGAGGTCGTGGGCGTCGACAACTTCGATCCCTTCTACCCCCGCGCCGTGAAGGAGCGGAACCTCGACGGGGTGCGCCGGGCCAAGGGCTTCCGCTTCGTCGAGGCGGATATCGTCCGCGATGCGCTCCCGCTCGACGGCGTATCGGTCGTGCTGCACCTGGCGGCCCGCCCGGGGGTGCGCCCGTCGCTCGAGGACCCCGCTTCCTACGGCGACACCAACGTGACCGGAACGGTGCGCGTGTTCGAGGCGGCGCGCCGTGCCGGCCTCCGGCGGATCGTGTTCGGCTCGTCGTCTTCGGTGTACGGCGACGCCACGCCCGCCCCCTTCGCCGAGGACACGGCGGCCGTCTGGCCGATTTCGCCCTACGCCGCCAGCAAGCGCGCCGGGGAGCTGATGGCGTACGCGTTCGCGCACCTCTACGGCCTGCAGATCGCCTGCCTTCGGTTCTTCACGGTGTACGGGCCGCGCCAGCGGCCCGACCTCGCGATCCATCGGTTTACCCATCTGATCGCCGCCGGACAGCCGATCCGGATGCACGGGGACGGGTCGAGCGAGCGCGACTATACCTATATTACGGATTGCGTGGACGGCATCCTCGCGGCCGTGGAATGGACCGCCCGACAGCGGCCGGCCGGGCTCGCCGAGCCGATCAATATCGGTGGCGGGGCGCGGGTGCGGCTCGACCGACTGATCGAGCTGATCGGGCGGACGCTGGGGCGCGAGGTGCGGATCGAGCGCCACGGCGACCAGCCGGGCGACGTACGGCTCACGGCGGCGGATCTGCGCCGCGCCGAGCGCGAGCTCGGGTACCGGCCCACGGTGGGGATCGAGGAAGGCATTCGGCAATTCGTCCGCTGGTACGAGGCGATTCATGGACGTCAGCGCTGAACATCTCGTCGAGCAGGCCCGGGAGCGGTTCCAGCTGCAGGACTACTACGGGGCCATCCACCTCCTCGAGGAGGTGGTTACGGCGGGCCGCGCGTTTGCCGATGCGCACCACATGCTCGGTCTGTCCTACTCGCTGGTGGGCCAGCAGGACCAGGCCCTCGCGCAGCTCGACCGTGCCCTGGCCCTCAACCCCCATTACGTCGAAGCGCTGGTGCACCGCGCCATCGTGCTCAACGAGCTGGGGCGGGAAGCCGAGGCGGATGCCGCGTTTCGGCGCGCCGCACAGGTCGGGGGTGAGCCGCGGCAGGGGTTCGCGGCCCACGTGGCCGCCAAGCTGGCCAACCAGCACGCGGCGCTGGGCGACGCGTACCTCGGGGCGGGCGGCCTGACGCAGGCGATCGGGGAATACCACGAGGCGCTCTCGCTGGGCCCGGCGTTTCACGATCTGCGGTACAAGCTGGGGCGCATGCTGCTCGAGGCGGGCCGCGCGCTCGACGCGCGCGAGCACTTCGAGATCATCGTGCGTGCGCGTCCCGCTTATCTCGACGCGGCCGCCATGCTCGGGCTCGCCTGCTACCTCGCCGGGGACGGGCTCGCGGCGAAGGCGGTGTGGGAGGAATGTCGGGAGCGCCGGCCGGAGGACCCGCGCGTGGAAGCGTACCTGGCCATGCTGGTCCGCAACGACGATGCCGTGGCGGCTGCCGTACCGGCTTCCGGCGGGGACGGCGATCCGCCGTCGATGCACCCGTCGGGTCGAGCCGGGCGGAAGAAAAGATCGTGAGACGCTGGGCACTGCTCGGCATCGCGCTGGGGCTCGCCTGCCAGCCGAGCGCCGCAGACCATGAGGAGCTGGGCGACCGCGCCTACGCGGCGGGGGCGTATCGCGATGCGCTCGCCGAATACCAGCTCGGGCTGAAGGCTCATCCTGGCAGCGCGGACCTGAATGCCAAGGCCGGCGCGGCGGCCCTGCACGTCGGCGACTACGCCACCGCCGTAGACGCCTACATGCTGCTCGGGGAGCGCGACGGATCGCGGGCAGGGGAGGCGGCGGACGGTCTCGAGCGGGTCGCCCGGGCCGCGCTGGCCGCGAACGACCGTGGCGATGCGGCGAAGGGGCTCGCGGGGCTCCGAGCCGTGGCTCCGACCCGACCGCTGGGGCGCTACACCCGGCTGGCGGCGCTCGACGCCGCGGATCGCGGCGATACGGCCGGCGCGATGGTGCTGCTGCCGGGAGCGATCGCGGCCGCCGCCGACGCACGCATGGCCGATTCGCTCCTGTTCGTATACGGGATGGCGGCGGTGCGGGCGCGCGATTGCGCTACGGCCGTGCCGGCGTTCGAAGGTGTGATCCGGCGGCAACGGGAGCCCGCGGTCGCGGATCGCGCGCGCGAGGGGTTGGGGCTGTGCTCGCTGGTCGAGGGGCAGCGGTTGCTCGAGAGCGGGAAGCCCACGGAGGCGGAGGACTGGTTCCGACGGGCCACGGCACCGGGGGCGCCCGCGGACGTAGTGCGTGGAGCGTTTCTCGGGCTCGGAGACGTGAGGCTGGCACAGGGCGACGTGGCGGCGGCGCTGGAGAGTTACCAGCAGGCACTCGTAGGCGGCACGCCCGGCGATACCATCACCCAGCGGGCGCATGAGAAAATCAACGCCCTCGGAAAGGCGGACGCGCCGTCGCCGGCCCCGCAGAACGAACCGTGAGGATCATGCGTCGCTCGCTGCTCATCGTCGGTGCCGCCCTCGTGGCGGGCTGCCACCACGGCCCCCGCGTCGTGCCCGCGCCGGATCCGGTCGCCGAGTTGGCGAAGGCCCGCGCCCAGTTTCGGAGCGGGAACTTCGGCAAGGCGCTCGTGTCGTTCCGCCGGGTCACGTACGAGCTGGGCCCCAGTCAGCCCGAGATGGCCGACGTACGATACCATCTCGCCGAGTGTTACTTCCAGACGGGGGACCGCGTCCAGGCGGCCCACGAGTTCCGCCAGGTCGCGGACCAGTATGCGACGAGCGAGTACGCGCCCATGGCCCTGCTGCGGGCGGGCGACGCGAACCTGCGGCTGTGGCGGAAGCCGGAGCTGGATCCGTCGTACGGCGAAACGGCGCTCGCCATTTATCAGGAGCTGGCGGGGCGCTATCCCGGAACCGATGCGGCCGCCCGGGCGCAGATGCATGTGCAGCAGCTACGGGAGTGGTTTTCCCAGAAGGACTACAAGAACGGGATGTTCTACTTTCGGCGACGCGCCTACGATTCCGCGATCATTTACTTCAAGGACGTGATTGCGACCTATCCCGGGACGTCACGCGTCCCCGACGCGTTGATGCGGCTGGTGGACAGCTACCGCGTCATCGGCTACGCCGACGAGCTGAAGGAGACCTGCACGCATCTGCGCCGCTACTTCTCGCAGACTGAGGGGCTCGACAAGTCCTGCCCGGCCGACTCGAGCACCACCACGCCCTCCTGACCTCGCGTGGAGGCCCTGTTCGGCGGCTCGTTCGATCCCGTTCACGTCGGGCATCTGATCGCCGCGGAGGCAGCGGGGGAAGCGCTCGACGCCAGGGTGCGGTTCGTCCCGGCGCGCGTGCAGCCGTTCAAGCGGGCGGCGCACCGCGCCAGCGCCGACCAGCGCGCGGAAATGCTGGAGCTTGCGGTCGCGGGCAACCCGCGGCTCGCGGTCGAGCGCATCGAGCTCACGCTCCCCGCTCCGTCATACACGGTCCGGACGCTGCAGGCGTTAGCCGCGCGGGAGCCGGGGAACCGCTTCACGTTGTTGTTGGGGGCGGATGCGGCCGCCGAGCTCGCCGCCTGGTACCAGGTCGACGCGCTGCCTGCGCTGGCGGACGTCGTGGTGTTCGCGCGCCCCGGGGCGCCGCTCCCGCGGCATCCGGCCATCCGCCGCGTGGTCGAGGTCCCGGCGGTGGACGTTTCGGCCACGATGATCCGGGAGCGCGTGCGGCAGACCCGCTCCATCCGCTATCTGGTGCCCGACGCGGTGCGCGATTACATCGCGGCGCACGGGCTGTATCGCGAATAGAGGGCTGATGCACAAGGGTTGGTTCACCAAGATCTTCGGCACCCAGTTCCAGCGAGAGCTGAAGCGCATCCGTCCGATCGTGGACGCGATTCATCGCCACGAGGAACGACTCAAGGCGCTGTCCGACGCCGAGCTGCAGGGCCAGACGCCGAAGCTGCGCAGCCTCGTCGCCGAGCGCACGAGCGCGCTCGCCGCGGAGGTCGAGCGCCTCAAGCGCGAGAAGCACGACTGTCCGGACGCCGAGCAGCGTGTGGAGCTCAGCCAGAGATTGTCTCAAGCCGAGGCGGCCTACGTCAAGGCGCTCCAAGTGGCCCTGAACGACGTCCTCCCGGAGGCCTTCGCCACAGTCCGCGAGGCGTGCCGCCGGCTGGTGGGCAGCGAAGTGGTGGTCACCGGCCACGCCCTCAAGTGGGACATGGTGCCGTACGACGTGCAGCTCATCGGCGGGATCGTGCTGCATCAGGGGAAGATCGCCGAGATGGCAACGGGCGAGGGCAAGACGCTGGTCGCGACGCTGCCGCTATACCTGAACGCCCTCGCGGGCCGGGGCGCCCATCTCGTCACCGTCAACAACTACCTCGCCCGTCGGGACTCGCAGTGGATGGGCCACCTCTTCACCTGGCTCGGCCTCACGGTCGGCTGCATCGACGACACGGAGCCGTCGACGCCCGAGCGCCGGGCGGCCTACCGGTGCGACATCACGTACGGCACGAACAACGAGTTCGGCTTCGATTACCTGCGCGACAATATGGTGTTCACGCTGGAGCAGCGCGTCCAGCGGAGCCACGCGTACGCCATCATCGACGAGGTCGACTCGATTCTGATCGACGAGGCCCGCACGCCGCTCATCATCTCGGGCGCGGTCGGCAGCGAGGCGGACGAGAAATACGCGCAGTTCAACGCACAGGTCGTGCAGCTGGTGCGGAAGCAGACCGCCGTCGTGAACGATCTCATCGGCAAGGCGGAGCCGCTCCTCGCGGACGAGAAAACGGGGTACGAGGGCGCGGTCCTCCTGTACCAGGCGCAGCTCGGCATGCCCAAGAACAAGAAGCTCCTGAAGCTGCTCCAGGAGCCGGGCGTCAAGTCCCAGGTTCAGCGGGTGGAGCTCGACGTGCTGGCCGACCGCAAGCTTCCCGCGCGCGAGCAGAAGATGCGGCACGTCGAGGAAGACCTGTACTTCGTGCTCGACGAGCGAGGCCACTCTGTGCATCTCACCGATAAGGGCGTCGAGACGATGTCGCCGCAGGACCCGAATCTGTTCGTGGTCCCGGACATCTCGCACGCCGTGCACGAGATCGAGCGCGACGAGAGCCTCTCACCCAAGGAGAAGATCGAGCGTCGCCGCCAGGTGGAAGCGGACTACGCCATGAAGAGCGAGACGCTGCACATCATCCACAAGCTGCTCCAGGCACACGCCCTGTACGAGCGGGAGGTGGACTACGTCGTGCAGGAGGGCAAGGTCCTGATCGTCGACGAGTTCACGGGGCGCCTGATGCACGGGCGGCGCTGGTCGGAGGGGCTGCACCAGGCGGTGGAAGCGAAGGAGGGGGTGGCCGTCCAGGAGGAGAGCCAGACCTTGGCCACCATCACGATCCAGAACTACTTCCGGATGTACGACAAGCTCGCCGGTATGACGGGCACGGCGGAGACCGAGGAGACCGAGTTCTTCCAGATCTACGGGCTCGAGGTCGTCGTGATCCCGACCAACCGCCCGGTGCGCCGCGTGGACAAGCACGACCTCATCTACAAGACGCGAAGCGAGAAATACAAGGCGATCCTCGACGAGGTCGAGCGCCAGCACGAGCGCGGCCTGCCGATCCTCGTGGGCACCGTCAACGTGGACGTGTCCGAAACGCTGTCGCGCATGCTCAAGCGGCGCGGCTTCCGACACGAGGTGCTGAACGCCAAGTACCACCAGCGGGAGGCGGAGATCGTGGCGCAGGCTGGCCAGGCGGGCTCCATCACGATCGCGACCAACATGGCGGGCCGCGGGACCGACATCAAGCTGGGGCCCGGAGTGAAGAAGTGTCAGGTGTGCGGGATTACGGCGCACGAGGCCCCGTTCGGCCAGCAGATCGAGCGGCCCGACCTCCCGGCCGAGGAGATCAAACGGCTCGCCTGCAACGATGATCCCCCGTGCGGCCTCGTGATCATCGGGACGGAGCGGCACGAAGCGCGGCGCATCGACCGGCAGCTGCGCGGCCGCTCCGGTCGCCAGGGCGATCCGGGCCAGAGCGTGTTCTTCCTGTCGCTCGAGGACGATCTGATGCGGTTGTTCGGCTCGGATCGCATCGCGCGCATCATGGATCGCACCGGCTCCGAGGAAAACGAGGTCATCACCCACCCGTGGGTGACCGCGGCCATCGGGCAGGCGCAGAAGCGCGTCGAGCTGCAGAACTTCCAGTCGCGCAAGAAACTGCTCGAATACGACGATGTGATGAACCAGCAGCGCGAGGTCATCTACGCCTTGCGCCTCTTCGCGCTCGAGGGGGGGGAGGAGCTCAAGGCGGAAGCGCTGCGCATGGTCGAGCAGGCCGTCGCTGCCCTGGTAGACGAGCTGATCGGCGGTGCCAAGGATGTCCACGAGTGGGACCGCGACCTGATCGAGACCGAATTCCTGCTCAAGTTCCTGGTCTCCGTCCCGGGCGTCACGGACCCCGCCAAGATTCGCAGCCGCGACGAGCTGGTGCGAGCGGCGCAGCAGGCGGCACGCGAGGCCTTCCAGGCCAAGCTCGACCACTTCAAGGAGATCGAAAGCAAGGTCGGTGCCGTGAACATCGGCGGGCAGGCGCTCTCGCACGTCACGCTGACCGTGATCGACGAGAAATGGAAGGATCACCTCTACGACCTGGACCAGCTGAAGGCCGCGATCCACTACCGGCAGTGGGGCCAAAAGGACCCGCTCATCGAGTATAAGCGGGAAGGCTACGAAATGTTCGTCGGCCTGATGCATGACGTGCACGCGACCTTCGCCGAGCGCTGGCTCAAGCTGCAAATCGAGATCGGGCCGCCCCGTCCCGGGCCGGGCGACCTTGGCGGGCCGGGGGTGCGCGGTCCCAGGGCCGGTCCCCTGGGCGGGGCGCGCCGCCCCGCGCCGATGGTGGCCGTGAAGCCGGACGCCGACGGACTGGTCCAGAGTGATACGGCCCCCGCCCCAAGGCCCTCCTTGGACAGGCCGCCCGCCCTGAATCCGTATGCCGGCGTCGGCCGCAACGACCCGTGTCCCTGCGGCAGCGGCAAGAAGTTCAAGAAATGCCACGGGGCAGGCGCGTAAGAGCCTTCACGTCAAAACGAACAACGGTTGTCGCGTCCAACGACTGTGGGGGCGCAGCAGGCTGCGCCCCTTCGCTTTTTTCCGATACCGCCTATTCCCTTGCGCCCGGCTAGGTTGCCCGGATGCCGCTGCGTTTGTCCGAGCACCCGGAACGGGACCGTCCACGCGAGCGCTTGTGGAGCGTCGGCCCCGCCGCGTTAACGGGGCAGGAGCTGCTGGCCATTCTCTTAGGCACCGGGTACGCGGGTCGGGACGCGCTCGCCGTCGCGGGTGAGGTGCTCGCGCGGGTGGAGGGGTCGCTGCGCCGGCTCGCCGGGCGGCCCTCGGCGGACCTGGCCCGTGTGCCGGGTGTCGGCCGCGGGAAGGCCGCTCGCGTGGCCGCGGCGCTCGAGCTGGGACGCCGCGTGCGGGCCGAGGAAGAGCCGCCCCCCGAGCGGATCCGCGGTCCGGCAGATGTGCAGCGGTTCTACGCCTCCCGGTTACGGGATCTGGCGGTGGAGGAGTTTCACGTGCTGGCGCTCGGTAGCCAGAGTCAGGTGCTCGGCGATCTGCTGATCACCCGGGGGATTTTGAACAGCTCGTTGGTCCACCCGCGGGAGGTCTTCCGCGCTGCGATCGCCGAAGCCGCCGCGGGCATCATCGTGGTGCACAACCACCCGAGCGGCGACGCGACACCCTCGGCCGACGACCGCGCCGTGACGCGTCAGCTCGTGGACGCGGGCCGGCTGCTGGACGTGCCGGTGTACGACCACGTGATCGTCGGCGGCGATCGGTACGTGAGCTTCGCCGAGGCGGGACTGCTGTAGGAGCGCAGCGAGCTGCGCCCCTACGCGTCTTCGACGTGCGGCTATCGCGGCGTCAATGCCGAATTCCCCGATGCGTCCGCCGCAATGGTGAACCGTGCGACACTATGTCCCAGCGCTTGACCGGCCTCGATGTCGAACCGGTAGTGGATGCCGCCGTACATGCGCGACAGCCCCGCCTCTGTGACCATAGCGTTCAAGTGATCGCGCTGCTCCGGGAAGAACGTGCTCAGCACGTCCGCACCCGATGCGGAGAGGCAGCTGTGGCCGGAGGGATATGCCGGGTGGTTGGGTTTCCCCACAGCGGGGACGACCGTGATCAGCGGATCCGCTTGCCACGGCCGGATGAACCAGTACGTCTCCTTCGCATCCCAACAACCGATCTGCGCGTCGAACATCGTCGCGCTGAGCAGGGCATAGAGGTGTGTCGCCTCGCGCTCAGACAGGCTGTGCTGGCTAATGCCATCGGTCGCGACTTGGATCCAGAACCCGGCCGTGGTCGGCGTACCGGTGCTCAGCGCCCAGAAGGCGGCGATCCCTATCTGCTCCGCCGTGCGAGTATCGGAGATCTGCCGGATTTCGTCGAGCGCCGCCAGGAACGCTGACGACCCAAACGCCGGCGGTGGCCCCGGCCGGAACTGGCTCGGGGAGGTCAGGAACCAGGGTGTCACCCCGGGCAGCTGCCCTCCCGCGATCGTCGCTGGGGTGGTGTTGCTGATCCACAACCCGGCGCCCGTTGGAATGGTCCCGGTGAACGGTCGGCTGAAACCGTCAGCTTGCGCTCGCGCAACGATCTCGGCGCCGACCGCGCGACCGGCCGCCTCACCACGCGCGAATGCCGGGTGCACCCCGCCGGGCCCGGCGTTCGCCTGCGCATCGACCATGCCCTCCAGCGCCTGAGCCTGACTGGGGAACAGGTAGGTCAACACGATGACCGACGCGCCTGCGACGGCACCGCGATCCAGTTCCCGTCGGTTTCGTCCGCCCGCCCCGATCCCTAAACCGAAGGCCACCTTTGCGACGTCCGTGCCACCGTCGGCGGCTTCCGCCCGCTGCACAGCCCAATACTGCGCGACGCCCAGCAGGGGATACGCGCGCGTCGCCGTTTGAGCGTTGAAGCCCGCCTGGGCAACGAGGCCGGCCGCCTTCTCCTGCCAGGCCGGGCTGGCGAGACCTTCGGTAAACGGCAGGCCGCTGTGCGACGCGGAAACACCAAGCCCCGTTGGGGTAGGCGCTTGGTCGGTGCAGGCGGCCAGTAGCGCCACGCCGGCCACGATAGCGGATATGCTCGAGAGCCTAGACATGTTCATCCTCCTCACGGTTCTGGTAGAGTCGCACCAAGGGGCTGGCGCGCGACAACCTAGGAAGGGCGGGCCAAGTACCGGCCATGTCCGGAACCGGGAGGATCATTTGTGCGCCACCGTGTCACCGGAGACTCACAGCACGGGGCACGACGAAAGCAAAGCCCCACACCAGCAGTGAGTGTGAGGCTTGCTCTTCCCTCAGTCGAGACGGCGGGATTTGACGCGCCCGGCGCGGCGTCTCAACGCGCGACCTGCCGGGCCGCCTGCGGCCAGCGCGCGCGATACACGCAGGCCAGCAGCGCGCCGTAGAGCGTGAACTGGACACAGCCTGCCGCTGGCTCGACCGCGATCCAGGACGCGACCGATGGCACGCTGTACTTCGCGGCCTCAGCAAGCGCCTCGTAACTCACGAGGATACTGCCGACGAGCCAGGCGAAGACCACCGCACGGCCGGTCGAACGCCCGGACTCCGGCGGGTGCGCGTACAGGTACGACATGATCCTACCCTGGATCAGCATCGACAGAACGCCGAGCGCGAGGATGGGCTGCGCCCGCAGGTATGTCACCGCGGCGTAGTGCGCAGCGTTCACGCCGAAGTGCGACACCGTGAGCGCGAGTTACACGTGGTACAACTCCGCCATCCGGCACAACATGCGGCGGCACTGCCCACCTGAAGGCTGGCCTCTAGTCGCGCCGTTGACGCCGCCGACGCCCTTCGCCATCCTCCACAGGTGACCAGCACCGCCCCCCTCCTCGCCCCCGAGCTTGCTCGGGCGGTCGCGCTGCAGCGCGACCGGCTCGACCTCGACCTCCTGACTCGGGCCTACGCGATGAGCGCCCAGGCCCACCGCGGCCAGAAGCGCCAATCGGGCGACGACTACGTCTCGCACTCCGTCGCCGTCGCGACGATTCTCGCCGAGCAGCAGATGGACTCGGTCACCATCGCGGCGGCTCTGTTGCATGATGTCGTCGAGGACTCGGACGTCTCGGTCGAAGACATCCGGCGCACCTTCGGCCCCGAGGTGGCGGAGCTGGTCGACGGGCTCACGAAGCTGTCCACCCTCACCTTCCGGTCGACGGTGGAGGAGCAGGCCGAGAACTACCGCAAGCTCCTGCTGTCCGTCGCGAAGGACGCCCGCGTCATCATCATCAAGCTCGCTGACCGCCTGCACAACATGCGGACGCTCGAGCACCTGGACCCGGAAAAGCGGCGCCGCATCGCGCTCGAGACCCGCGAGATCTA
>Ga0137409_10005010_pt1 | contig 13836 bp, 9 predicted proteins | sample CZODoug1_16funga_FD_122059 | JGI IMG/M metagenome (GOLD analysis project Ga0137409, IMG submission 122059) | Vadose zone soil fungal communities from Angelo Coast Range Reserve, California, USA - CZODoug1_16fungal (Hybrid Assembly) | ecosystem: Environmental > Terrestrial > Soil > Vadose zone... | reverse complement strand
AGGAGAACCATGTCTGTAATTCGATGGAAGCCACTCGCCGCCCTCCGCGGAGCTTCGCTCTGCGCCACCTGCGTCTGGGGCACCGTGCGCAAAGGCTATCGCAGCGGCGAAGTGGAGACTTTCTGCCGCATCGTCAGCCCCAACGGCCTGGTTCCCTTCTCCGTGCGCGAGTGCACCGACTATAACGACCGTCGCGTGCCCGGCGCACCCGCCGAAGCCAACGCCACCGGCCGCCGTTTCGGCTTCGTCAGCACGCTTTCTCTGTAGGACTAAGGATGAAAACTCCTAGCCAGCGGAAAGCGCGGAGCCGGTTCAATCAAACCAGCGCCCGCCTCTTCGTTGCACCGAGGCGGGCGCTTCATTTTCTCGATCTAAATTACGGTCTTGACTTTCGCTTTTTGTTCGCTATACTGCTGCACGGTAGAGGAAACGGGAAACAGGCGCTGTCGGCTCCATTGCCTTCTTGGCTCTCACGAGCCGGCAGCCGCCTGTTGATCAACCCATACGACATTTCTGGTTTTCCCAGAGCCGCGCGGAACTGGTCTCGACTCGTAGAGCGCCCGGCTCCTCCGCCTCACTCTCTTCGCTCTGTAACATTCCCATCATCGTTCCGAAAAATACTCCTGCTATCCCTTGCAGTGCGGCGCGCTGCTCGCGCGAATCATCTGGCGTGATCTCAACCGACTCAGCGTCCGCCGCGATGTCTTTACGCCAAATGTCTAATCTCGCTCGCAACGCTAGCCTGCCTCGCTGCACTCGGCGGCACCAGCGCCAAAGCGCAGGAGGTCAAGACTGTTTTTGTGATCGCGATGGAAAATCATAACTGGACCCAGCCGGCCAACCAGTTCACCGGCGGCATCCAGCAGATTTATCAGAATCCCAACGCGCCCTTCATTAACAGCCTCGTGAACGGCACCGCGTACGCCGTGATTGACGGCTCCGTCGTGAATATCAGCGAGCAGGTCGCCTATGCCACCAACTACACCAACGTGTTGGCCACCGCCGGCGGTAACAATCCCCACATCCATCCCTCCGAACCGAACTACATCTGGGCGGAAGCGGGCAGCAACTTTGGCGTATTAAATGACGCTGATCCCTTCGTCAGCGGCAACAACCAGACGGACACTATTCTCGCGACGCTCGCTCAGCCGCTGAGCGTCAAAGTTACGGATACGTTCGGCAATGCCGTTCCGCAGCAACCCGTGGATTTTCAAGTGACTTCCGGACAGGCAGGGCTGCTCACGGGCGGCAGTACGACCACGCAAGCGCTCGTGCACGCGTCAACGGACGCCAACGGGGTTGCGCAGGCGACGCTCAGGCTTGGGACGTTGGCTGGAATTGTCATTGTCAGCGCTAGCGCTGTACAGACTACGACGGCGCCGGTCACGTTCACCACAACTATCCGGCCAGGGCTCCCGAAGTCATTGGTGGTGCAAGCCGGGAATGGTCAGACAGCGATCGTCGGTACTCTGCTGGCTACCGCAGCAAGCGTAGTGGTCAAGGATGCAGGCGGAAATCCGACGCCCGGTGTCGCGGTGACATTCACTACGTCTCCATCGAGTGGAACGGTGAGCACGGGCACCACTTTCTGCTGGACCTGTTGATCAAGGCGGGGTTCCGCATCGCCCCGACGGTCAACCGCCATGACGGTCAGGGGACCGCTTCGGTCACGGTCGAGTTCTTCAACGGTTTTCTCGAGCTCATTTACCCAGACTCGACGGTCCCCGTGTCGCCGGCCTTCGTCGCCGGCGTGGCCGCACTGGTGATGCACTGCGGATGCCGGAGGTTTGCCGCCAGAATACGATCTTGCTCGAGAATCACGGTGCCCTCGGTGCCGGTGATCTCCACGCGTCGCGGATATCCCGGGAAGGCGGCAGTCGTCGCCTGGATAACGCCCAGCGCGCCGCTGGCAAACTCAAGCACCGCGATCGCGGTGTCTTCAACTTCAATGGCGTGAAGCGCTGTTGCCGTCCGCGACTGCACTCGAACCACATCACCCAGCAGCCATAGCAGCAAATCCACGGTATGCACGGCCTGATTGATTAATGCGCCGCCACCATCCATCGCGATCGTCCCCCGCCATCGCGAGCCGCTGTAATAGTCCGGCGGTCGATACCATTTCACCCTGGCATCGGCCAGGAGAGGTCTGCCCACGACGCCGGCGCTGATCCACTCGCGTAGTTCGCGAATGCCAGGCTTCAAGCGGTCCTGAAACATGACGCCCAGCTTTACGCCGGCGCGGTCTGTCGCTTCGATGAGATCGTCTGCGCGCCTGGTGCTGATATCGATTGGCTTCTCGGTCAGCACATGCAGGCCGCGCTGCGCGGCCGCGATGCACTGGGTAGCGTGCAGCCCGGACGGGCTTCCAATCGCTACCAGATCCATCGGCCGATGCGCCAGGAATGCCTCAAAATCCAGGTACGGAGTCCCGCCGTGCTCGCGGCAGAGACCGTTAAGTTTGCTGGCGTTGGTCCCGTAGATAGCTGCGATTTCAACTCCGGCGATCCCACGAACCGCACGTGCGTGGGTGTCGGTAATATTCCCGCCGCCGATCAATCCGATGTGAGTTGCCATCTGGTGGCGGCGTCTCTACTCTTGCAACTCTGCGCCCGGCCCCACGGCGACGACAAAGTATTGGGCTGGCGTGGTGCCTACATTCCTGATCCCATGCTCCTCGTTCGAGGCGACAAACCCGACGGAGCCAGGCTCCAAGCGGAAGTTCTTGCCGTTGACAGTCAGTTCAATCGTGCCTTCGCGAATGAGCCACATCTCGGAGTGGGAATGATGATGGGTGGTGGCCGTCGGCGCGCCGCCCGGAGGCAGCGTGGTCTGGTGCACTTCAATACCCTCGCCCGTAGCCAACTTTCCGCGCAACATCATTCGGACCTGGGCATTGTTGTTGGCCACGTGCAGCGGGGCCCTGTCAAAGGAAAATGCTCCCGAGGCCAGGGACTTGTCTTGTGCGAAGGCTTGTTCGGCGGCGACTGGCAAAAGTCCGGGAAGCAGAAAACAGATCTCACGTCGGGTAATAGACACGGTGCATCTCCTGGGGAAGATCGGCGAAGTCCGATTTCGGTCGGCATCATAGCAGAGCCTCCTGACTGGCTTACCATGAGGAAATTGTGAAGGTTGATTTCACAAAATCTAAACGGACGTTCGCTAGCAACCGCAGGCGATGTTGGTGTAGCCTGCTGTTCGACTGACGGTTGGAGGGGACCAGTGAGAGGTATGATCAGAACACATTTTCCTCGCCTGTCAGGCAGCGTCCTGATCGCTGTCTTTGTGTGCATGTCCGCACCAATTGCAAGCGCCCAATCGACCGACCTGATGGGGATTGCCCATGTAGCTCTGCGAGTGAATGACCTGCAGAAATCGCGTGACTTCTACAACACACTGGGCTTCGAGGAAGCGTTTTCATTTACCGACGCGGGCAAAGTGTCGGTCTCCTATGTCAAAGTCAATGATCGTCAGTTTATCGAGTTAATCCCTCGTACCAGCGAGTCACAACCCGGCGGCATATTGCACACATGTTTCGAGGTGGCCGATATCGAATCGCTCCACAACGCTTACGTAGCCGCGGGATTGCAACCTACTGAACCCAAAAAAGCCCGTGCCGGCAATCTGTTGTTTGTCATGCATGGCCCGGACAACCAGTTGCTGGAGTACACGCAATATTTGCCTGATTCATTACATTCTCAGGATCACGGTAAACACCTATCACCGCGCCGGATTTCGAGCCACCTGCTGGCGACGACGACCGCGGCCAAAGATTTGGCAGGGGAGCGCTCGTACTACACCGTCAAACTGGCATTCAAGAGCGTGGGCCACGATGGGAACGAGATGGACATTCCCGGGAAGTCGGGTGACCAAGTAGAGCTCCAGGTTGACACGACCGATGCCAAGCCTCGCGTGATGTTCGCGGTAAGCAATATTCGGCAGACGGCGCGCGATCTAAGCCGTCGTGGACTCAGAGCACAAAAGAACCGTCACGCCGTTTCCGTCATCGATCCCGACGGCACTGTCATAGTATTTGTCACTCGTCATGGCGTTTAGACTAATATGGTCTGCCAGTTTGGTCCGACGATTTGGAGGCCAATGAGACGCTGCGCCCTGCTTCTATTCCTCGCTGCCGCCAGTTCGCTGCTTGCGCAACAAATGCGCGTGCCCGAAGTCCCTTTTCGTTCGATTCCCGGGTTTCTGAAGCTGCCCCCGGATTTGTCTTTGGGCGAAGTCGCCGGCGTTGCCGTCAATTCCAAAGGCCACGTCTTTGTTTTCTCGCGTGGCCACACCAATGGCCCCGCCTACGGCGCGGCTGCGGCGCAACTCCTGGAGTTCGATGCGCACGGCATATTTCGGCGCGAGATTGGCCACAACCTGTACGCCTGGTCCTTTGCGCATTCGGTGAAGGTCGACAAGGATGACAACATCTGGGTCGCCGACAAAGGCTCCGACATGGTCATCAAGTTTGATCCGGAGGGCCGTGTCGCCATGGTCTTGGGGCGCAAGCTGGAAGCCTCCGACGAAGGCACGGAGCCGTTAAAACATCCCAGGCCGCCACTGCCGCCGGTGGACGGAATGTTCCGCCAAGTTACCGATATGACCTGGGACGCCGCCGGCAACACCTACATCAGCGACGGCTACATTAATTCACGCATTGCAAAGGTCGACAAGAACGGCAACTGGCTTCAGTCGTGGGGTGAACCGGGAGACCAACCCGGGCAACTCAATACTCCGCACAGCATCGCAGCCGATGCGGAGGGAAATGTGTACGTGGCGGACCGCGGTAACCGCCGCATTCAGGTATTCAACGGTGATGGGAAATTTCTCCGGCAGATTGTGATTGATGTGCCCTTCGATCCCAACACGCGCCCGGCCATCGGGAACAAACCGCAACTGCCAATCACCGGAAACCAGGCAATGGCGCCAGGCGCACCGTGGGCGATATGCATCACGCCTCCGCCTAGTCAGGTCTTATACAGCGCAGACGGCTATCCCGGCCGAATCTACAAGCTCAATCTCGACGGAAAGATGCTTGGCGTACTGGGAGAGTCCGGCAAGCAGCTCAAACAATTTGGCTGGATCCATGAGATCGCGTGCCCGTCAGAAAACGAACTCTTCGTGGGCGAGTTGCTGAACTGGCGCGTGCAGAAGCTGGTTCTCTCACCGGTTCACTAGCTGGCGGTCAAGAGGTGCGCCTGGTCACGGCCGTGAAGCCGGAGCCGGCTTGGTTGCCGCGACGGGAGAGCCCCTGCCTTCTGTCAAAACCACAATCTGGTTGGCCTTGCCGCCGGGAAAAACTTCCCGCTGCCCACCCGGCCACTGCACCTCAATGCGCTGATAGCTTGTTTCATCAGCGAGGCCCACGTGGACTCGCGGATCGTTCTGCGAAAGAAAACTGGCTCCGGTCTGGATCTCGCCCGACATCCGACGGTCGCCGACGTAGACGTACACTCGCGCTCCCACTGCATCCCGATTGCTCTTGGTTCCGACGCACCGGACCGTCAGCCAATTCTTCTTGGTAGCAAAATTTTTCAGCAGGCTGGGGCGTGTATCGAGGTTATTGATCACCACTTCGAGCGATCCGTCGTTGGCCAGGTCTCCTACCGCTAACCCTCTTGACGCCCAGGGCTCACTGATGCCGGGCCCCGCGCTGTTCGACAGGTCTTTGAATTTGCCACCGCCCGCGTTCCAGTAAAACAACCGTGGCTGATGGTACTTATAGTTCAGCGGGCCCCGCTCGACCTCGGGGTACACGTGTCCGTTGACCATTACAATGTCCTTGCGGCCATCGTTATCGACGTCGAGGAATTGAATGCCCCAGCCCAGATACTGGGTGTGTGCACCCAGTCCAGATTCGTACACCCGGTCGGTAAATGTGCCGTCGCCATTGTTGTGGTAAAGATTGGGCACGTCGTCGCTGAAGTTGGTTTTGGCAATATCAACGAATCCGTCTTCGTCATAGTCGGAAGCGGTCACGCCCATGCCGGCCTGCTCCTGTCCCGCATCACTCAGCGCCACACCAGAAGCGACGCCGACCTCTTCGAAGGTGCCATTCTTCCGGTTGTGATAAAACAGGCTGGGCCTTGAGTCGCAGGACATGTACAAATCGGGATAACCATCGTTGTCGAAGTCCGACGCGAGCACCGTGAATCCGTAGCAGCCCGTAGGTTTGCCGATTCCGCTCGACTTCGAAACGTCGCTGAATTTTCCATGGCCATCGTTGTGAAACAGAAAGCTGCGCCCCGAAGGCAAGCCACGTGGGCCGCACATTACCGGCATGCCTTTCCACTGACAATATCCGCCCGATCCGGGCTCTGGAATTTTGTCGCGATCAAATTCAACGTATCCCGTGACCGCCAGATCGAGTTTGCCGTCGAGGTCATAGTCGAAGAACGAACAGCCCGTGTCCCATCGGACTGTGTCGGATTTCAGTCCCGCCGCCTGGGTGACATCCTTGAACGTTCCATTGCCCTCGTTGTGATAAAGGACGCTGTGGCCGTAATAGGTAACGAAAAGATCTTCGTAGCCATCATTGTCGTAGTCACCGGCGCAAACTCCCTGACCCCATCCAACTTTTCCCAAGCCGGCTTTCTGGGTGATGTCCACGAAATGCATGTTTCCGGTATTGCGATAGAGATGGCTGATTGATTTCTCGCCGCGCCCTTTGCCGTCCAAGGTGGTGGCATTGACCAGCAGAATGTCCATCAGGCCGTCGTTGTCGAAGTCGAATATCGCTACACCGTCGCCGGTAGTTTCGAGGATGTAGCGCTTGTTGTCCGCGTCTCCGGAGACGTTCTCGGCAGTCAGTCCGGCCTCGGACGCAATGTCCCTGAAGTCGACTGTGGGCGGAGAGAGACTAGCCTGGGCCGGCGGCTCGGATGGCGTGGTCTGGGAGAATTGAGGTGCCGTCAGAAGACAGACCAGCACGCCGGTTTGCAGCATCCGCAGCATGGACGAACAAACTTCTTTCATTTCGTTGCTTTGATGATTCGTCTCGAAAACGAGGATCTTCCCGGCCAGGATGATTTCGAGTGTGTGCGTCAACAAACTATCATAGCGGGCCCGACTGCTGAACGGTCCGGAGCGCCCGGCTTCCGCCTCCAGGGTACCTTTCGTGGTGCGATGCGAGGTGGCAAAGGGAACGTCTGCGGATGGGGCATGCGAGGCTAAACCACGGTGGGCGATGGACAGATCGATACCCGCACCGCCGTGAGAATACTCGCTGCCGGCGCTTTTCATTGTCAGTGGAATTGTCAGCGGTTACGAGTCCAAGCGATATCTTTCAGTTTTATCAAAGAGACAATTCAGAAGAACTCCGTTGACACCAATTTTCCTGTGATGTTACCTACCTAAGCAATTAAGGAAAACGCTGGCAATAGTCTTTTTCTGTTAGCGGTCGGTTCGAATCCTCATCGTGGAGGTGGGCTCATGATCCCTAGAAGGGTCATGCTGTTTAGCGTGCTATTGCTGGTTCTCGTGGTGAGTGCCTCAAGCGCCTGGGCGCAATTCACCAGCGGCATCGAGGGGACGGTGACTGATCCCACCGGCGCAGTTTTGTCCGGGGCCACGGTCACCATCAAAAGTGAGGACACCGGCTCATCTCAGACATTCCAGACCGGCGACTCAGGATCATTCCGCTTCACCACTCTGCCTTCGTCGACCTTCACAGTGACTGCTTCGGCTCAAGGTTTTAAGACTACAGTGCAGGAACACGTTCGCCTGAACGTAGCTGAAACCAAGACGCTCAACATTCGTATGGTGGTCGGTGGGACCGAGTCCACCGTGACCGTCACGGACGAAGCTCCGGCTGTCGAGACTGCGCAGGCCCGCGTGTCAGGTCAAGTATCTGAAAAGGAAGTCCACGATCTTCCGCTCTCCGGCCGCAATTTCTATACGCTGGTGGTGCTGACGCCGGGCGTCACCGGCCTGGCTAGCGGAGGCGGACAGGCCTATGCGCAAGCCAGCGGCGACATCTTCAACCCGGAGTACGGCATCAATCTGAGCGCCAACGGCTCGCGGGCCGAATCCAACAGTTTTCTCATCGACTCGGCTTCCATCGACTCCAGCCAGCGCAATGGCGTCACCAACGTCAATCCCAATGCCGAAGACGTGCAGGAAGTGCGCGTGGCCGCCAACAATTTCTCCTCCGAGTTCGGCCGGAACGGCGCGGCCCTGGTGAATATCATCACCAAGCAGGGTTCCAACAAATGGCACGGTACCCTGGGCTTCTACCACACCGACAACAAATTGCAAGCGGCCAATGAGTTTCAAACGGCGGGAGTCCCCGTGTTCCGGCGAAATGAAGGAGCGTGGAGCTTCGGCGGTCCTATCCGCAAAGACCACACCTTCTTCTTCGCTTCCATGGACATTCTAAAATCGGGCGTGGCGACCGGCAGAAACGCCACCATACTCACACCCGATTTCGTCAACTTCATGCAGGCGAATTTCCCCAACAATATTTCGACCTTCGTGGCCAAGAGCTTTCCCGCTTCCATTACTCCAACCGGGGGTTTCACGACCGCCGGGACGATGAACGGAACGGATTGTTCCACCCTGCCTTCCCCCTCAGATCCGATTACGACAGAAGTTGGAAGTATCCCCTGCAATCTGAACGTCACCGGCGTGGGCAGCTTCGCCACCGGTCTTCCCCGCAATGGTTTTCAGTACACCGGGCGTTTGGACCATTCGATGAACAACAACAAGGACCGGTTCTTTGTCACCTTTAACAAAACGACGCTGCATCAGGTTCTGTTCGGAGCACCGTTTGTTTACCCGGCGTTCAACACCATCGAGCCCACGTATAGCGAGCACTTTGCACTGGGCTGGGTTCACGCTGCAGGAAACCTCGTCAATGAATTCGGTTTTGCCACCACCCGGCCCTTCGGAGAAGCGAAGGTGAACCATCCGGAGGTACCAGGAATCACGGTGCTGGGTATCGAGGGATATCAAACCGGATGGGGCCCGAACGCGTTTGTGCAGAATAATTTCGAGTGGCGCGACGTGGCCTCGTTCACCCACGGCTCGCACAACCTAAAAGTCGGAGGCAACGTTACTCGGGGACGGGCCGATCACGAATCTTCCAGGGTTTATAACCGGCCGGAGTTCCAGTTCAACAGCGTCTTTGACTTCGCGACCGACAAAGCCAATTCGGAATCGCAATTCGGCTTTGATCCCAACACCGGCGCCCGACTCAACAAGCTTTACAGTCTGGTTCGCGACGGATCACTCTCCGCGTTCGTACAAGACGACTGGAAGCTTGCGCCCAACTTTACGGTAAACCTGGGTTTCCGCTATGAAGATTTCTTCAATCCATCCGATGGCCTGGGAGATCAGGGGGTCTGCAACATGGCCTTTCCCAGTTCTGGTGGCGACCTGCGGAGCCAGATTCCGACTGGAGTGATGACTTGCTCGAAGCACCTCCTTAACCACACCCTGAATACGTTCAGCCCGCGGGTTGGTTTTGCCTGGGATCCGACCAAGCAAGGCAAGATGTCGGTTCGCGGCGGTTTCGGAATCTTCTACGACAAACCATCCGAACAGCTTTACAACGACTATTTCACCAACAGTCCAAAATTTGCTCTGGGATCCGCGTGTGCGCAGTGCGGGACCAATCAGCCGCTGTTTGCCCTCGGCACCACTTCGGATCCGCCCTACAACTATCCCCTCCCCCCAGGGATTCAGCCCGGCTTGCTGCCCAGTGGCGGCTTGATCAGTGGCCAGGCGAATGTTACTGTCACCGATCGAAACATGGGCCCGTCCTATATGGAGAACTGGTTCTTCGGTGTGCAGCGAGCCGTAACCAGTACGACGGTGGCGGAAGTTGACTATATAGGGTCGGTGGGCCGGCACCTGTATGCCAAGTACAATGTCAACCGGTTCGCGGGAGATCTGATCCAGAACGGTGGAAACTTCACTGGTCTGGCGCCAGGTTTCGGAGCAATCAACTACGGCCAGGATAGCGAGAACAGCGGCTACAACGGCTTCACGGCCTCGGTAAAACAGCGCGCCAGTCACGGCGTGACCCTGAATGCTGCTTACACCTTCTCGAAGGCGATCGATCAGGCCAGCAAACTCGACGGATCGGAACATGTCGACGCTTTCAACGACAGCCTGAGCCGTGGGTTAGCTGATTTCGACGTTCGCCACCGGCTGGCATTTACTACCCTCTGGAATCTGCCCAGTCCGCACGGCAGCGGGTTCAGGAACAAGTTGCTGGGCGGATGGGAACTCACGAACGTGACCATTCTTCAGAGTGGCCCTCCGTTCTCCGTGATCTGCACCGCCAACTTCAAACCTGTTCTGGATGGCGCGGGGGCCGTCGTAGGCAATACCGGTTGCGACTACAACGCGGACGGTACCAACTACGACCGGCCCAATACACCGTCGTTTGGCAACACCAAGACAGGACTCTCCCGATCAGACTATTTGAGCGGAATCTTTGCCTGCGGTGGGACGGCTTTCTGCGGAAGCATCTTCCCGTCGCCTGGTCTCACCGAAGGTAACCTGGGCCGTAACACGTTCCATGGACCGGGTTTTGCCAACACCGATTTCTCGGTGATCAAGAACGTGAAGATTCCATGGTTCATCGGCGGTGAAGGCGCGAACCTGCAGTTCCGGACGGAGTTCTTCAACGTATTCAATCGCGTAAACCTTACCCAAGTTGGCACTGACATCGCGAACCTGTCTAACTTCGGTAAGTCAACCTCAACCTACCCCGCCAGGGATATTCAGTTTGCCCTGCGGATAGCCTTCTAGGCCGACATAACCCGGCGCCCCGAAACAGGATCGTCTTGCTTCGGGGCGCTGAACCTACGAAAATGAATCATGCGCTCTGCCGCGAGCCGCTTTGTGGTTGCGCTTGGGGTCTGGATCTTGCTGGGTCATACAGCCGAAGCGGCGGAGTGTACGGGCACGCGTTATGACTGCGCCCTCATCGACGTTCAACATCGGAACTTTCAAGCTGCCATCCAGTCATTGGCCGCCGAGTTGCAACAACAACCCCATAATCTGAATGCACTTAATCTCCTCGGCATCGCGCTGACTGGGGCTGGGCAGCCGCAAAAGGCGGCCGCGCCATTCAAACAAGCCCTCATCGTTGATCCACACTTCTATCCGGCGAGGAAAAATCTGGCCATCAACGAGTTCGACCTGAAGCACTTTGGAGAAGCTGAAATACAGTTTAACCGAGTGCTAAAGGACGCTCCCGGAGATGAGATTGCTCACCTTTATTTAGGAGAGATAAGCTTCGGACAAAAAGATCTCGCCAGGGCGGCGAAACACTATGAAACGGGACGCAAGCGAATCGGGCTCAAAGCTCCCTGGGTCTTGCATTACGCCGTATGCCTGCTGGCACAAAACGATGTTTCCCAGGCCACCGGAGTCTTGAAGTTGCTCCCTCAGGGGGATGGTGAGAACCGCTTTCAGGCTGGACTGATTCTTGGTGGTGCCGATGCCTATGCCCCGGCCGCCGAGTTTTTTGCCTCGGCGCGCAAGCATTATAGAGATCCGTACGTAGCCGGATATGACCAGCTTCTGATGCTGATCAAGGGTAAGAGTTATCCGCAAGCCGTCCAACTGTTCCACGAACTCACGGGACAAGGACAAGATTATCGACGCGCCGAACTCTATAACCTGGTTTCTGAGGCGTATCTCAAGACGGACCGGGTCCAGGAGGCCTACGACGTGTTGCGCACGGCGACACGCCTGGAACCTGAAGCGGAAGACAACTACGTCGATCTCGCTTCCGTATGTCTGGAATACGAAGACTATCCCTTAGGAAAAGAAATCCTGGACGTCGGTATTCACTACATTCCGAAGTCCTATCGTCTATATATACAGCGTGGTGTCACCTTCGTAATGCGAGGATCCCTGGCGGAAGCTGAAAAAGACTTCCAGACCGCCAGCGACCTCGCCCCCGATAAGTCTCTCCCTTATTTCGCACTGGGCTGGGTCTGGGTGCAGAGCGCACAAACCGACAAAGCCGTGAGGGTGCTTCGCGAGAAAAGCAAATTGCCAGGAATGGATTTTCTGATTCCATATATTTTCGGCGTGGCCCTGGTCCATTCCGGCGCCGAGTCCGGCACCCCGGCGGCGGATGAAGCCGTGACCGCCTTCGAATCGTCGATCCGTCTGAATGCCAATTTTTCCCACTCCCACGCGGAATTGGGAAAGTTGCTCTACAAACAGGGTCAGGTAGACCGGGCAATCACCGAACTGGAAGCCGCAACTACGCTCGATCCCGGCGACTCGGGTCCCGTGTATGTGCTGGCGCAGGCTTACCGAAAAAAGGGTGAGAAAGCTGAGGCCGACAAAATGCTGGCCAGGATCGCAGCGCTACACTCTGAGGACCACAACCTGGATCTTAAGAAGGAGTTGAAACGGTTGGTCCGGCAGGACACGGTTCCACCTTCGCAAATGCAAGCGACACCCTGACCATGGGCATCCGGCACGTGTGGTGTTTTCACAAAGCGGCTTGTTGGGAAACCGTGCGCCGCTGCACTACCGCAATATTCAGCCTGGGTCTTGCGATCACGCTGCCAATGTTCGCGCAGAATCCAAAAAATAGAAGTGTGGCCGGTGTTCCTGAGTTCCGCAATGCCGCGCCGGGCGTACGCTATGTCGGATCGAAAATCTGCAAGGGGTGCCACTCTGCCATTTCCCAGCAGTACTCTCGCACCGACATGGCCCACTCAACTTTCTTGCCGGAGAACATCCTTGATAAGGGTTGGCTGGATAAACCGGTTGATCTGTACAGCGAAAAAGTGAACCGGCACTACCAAGTATTCACGCGCGATTCGAAGGCTTACCAGAGCGAATATGGTCTAGACCAGCAGGGCAAGGAAGTATTTCGGCACACGGAAGAACTGGCGTATATGGTCGGCTCTGGCGTCAACGGCGATACTCCCGTTGTGCGCCGGGGGAATTACCTGTTTGAAGCGCCGCTTTCTTACTATGCAGCCACCAAGAGTTGGGGTCTTTCCCCGAACTTCGAAGTGCAGGATATGGGGTTCAATCTTCCCATCAAGGCGGATTGTATCGGTTGCCACGCGGGCAGGACTCAACCCCAGTTGGGCAGGGAAGGACTGTATAGAGATCCTCCGGTGACGGAGCTGGCCATCGGCTGCGAGAACTGCCACGGGCCGGGTGAACTGCACGTGAACCAGAGGCTGGCGGGAGAGCCGGCGCCGCGCCTGATCGACCGGACAATCGTGAATCCAGCCAAGCTTCCGCCCTGGCTGGCGGACAACATCTGCATGAGTTGCCATGAGGGTGACCTCCGGGCGCTGCAACCCGGTAACTTTGATTCTGATTTCAGGCCTGGGACGCCGCTCAGCGACACGGTTGCAATCCTGAAAGCTCCCATCGATCCGCGCGCGACCGAATCGCCCCTGCTCGAACACTATTACTCGATGACGCTTAGCCAGTGCTATGGCGGAAGCGGGGGAAAGTTCGGGTGCCAGAATTGCCACGATCCCCACCTCCAGCCTTCCACGGATGAAGCCCCAAAATATTTTCGGGGAAAGTGCCTGCAATGTCACACCGATAAGAGTTGTACCCTCGATCTTCAGGCGCGTCTCGCTCAAGAGCCTGCAGATGCGTGTTCAAACTGCCACATGCCGAAGCGAGCGGCACTCACGGTCTCACACTCCAGTCTCACCGACCACCGAATCCTCCGTGTTCCGGGCGAGCCATATCCCGACCGAGCTTTTAAGCCCTCGCTCCCGGGAACCGGATTCATTCATGTCAACGCTGTTCCCGGAAAACCCGATAGTGTTCCAGCCGCCTCGCTGCTGAAGGCTTATCGTCAAGAACTGGTTCGCTCACATCTTGAGTTTA
>Ga0137409_10005009_pt1 | contig 13836 bp, 12 predicted proteins | sample CZODoug1_16funga_FD_122059 | JGI IMG/M metagenome (GOLD analysis project Ga0137409, IMG submission 122059) | Vadose zone soil fungal communities from Angelo Coast Range Reserve, California, USA - CZODoug1_16fungal (Hybrid Assembly) | ecosystem: Environmental > Terrestrial > Soil > Vadose zone... | reverse complement strand
CGGCGATCTTGCCCAGGCGTTCGCGGCCGAGCGGATCGCGCGTTTCGCGCTGCAGCAGGTGGGTGAGGCCGATGATGGCGTTCATCGGCGTGCGGATCTCGTGGCTCATGTTGGCGAGGAACATGGACTTCGCGCGCGTCGCGTCCTCGGCGACCCCGCGCGCCTCGCGCAGCTCGTCTTCCATGCGCTTGCGCTCGGTGATGTCGTTGATGATCGTGATGGTCGACAGGAAATGGCCGTTGTCGTCGTGGATCGCGGTGGTGACGACGTCCGCCCATTTCAGCGAGCCGTCCTTCCTGCGGTACTGCCGCTCGACGCGGTAGAGTGTCACCTCGCCCCGCTCCATCTTCGCCAGGTTCTCCCGCAATGCAGACTGGTCGCCGGTCTGGACGATGAACGCCGCGGAATCAAGCTTCTCCAGCTCCTCCCGGCTATAGCCGAGGAATTCAAAGAATGCCTTGTTGGCCTGGATCAGCTTGCGGTCGGCGCCGCGGCTGACAATGCCGGAGCCGGTGTTCTCGAAAATGGCGCGGAAATAGGCCTCGCGCTCGGCCAGCTCGCGCGTGCGCGCCTCGACGCGCGCCTCCAGCTCGCGGTTGCTCGCTTCCAGCGCGGCCATGGAATTCTTCAACGCCACGCGCATGCGTTCCTGCGCGTCGACCAGGGTCGCCACCTCGAGCAGATTGGAGCGGGTGGAGATCGGTTCCTCGAGCTTCATCCCGGCCAGCCGGCGGCTCTCGGCCGCAAGCGCCTCCAGTGGCGCGCTGAAGCGCCGCGCCATCACGGCGGCTGAGGCCAGGCCCACCGCGACCACGCCGCCGAGCAGTAGCGTGAACAGCCAGAAGGCCTGGCGCAGCGCCGCGGGCAGAAAATCGTCCTCGGGCGCTACCACAGCGACGATGAAGTGGCCATTGCCGAACGGCGCGGAATGAAAACGCGCGAGCCACGCCTGCCCATCTGCATCGAAGCGGCCAACCTGGTCGTACGGGCGCGACGCGGCCTCCCATTGGACCAGCGCCGACGCTACTTTAGGGAAATCGGCTTCGGCCGGCGTCTTCAGGAGGACGCGCTTGATGTCTTCGTCGCCGCGAATGCCCGGCGCGGTGATCCCGACAATCTTCCCCTCGTTGGTCAGCAGCGCCGTGCGGCCGTGTTCGCCCACTTTCAGCGTGCTGATGAAGCGCGAGAGGTTGAGCAGCTTCACGTCGAACGCGAATACGTAAGTCCCGCCGGAGCGCGCGTCCTTCCACTTGACCGCCGCGGTAATCCCGGGCTCCGGCGAGTTGAAGAATATGTAAGGGTCGCTCCAGTAGATGTCGTTCATGCGCGCGAGACTCAGTACGCCGACATACCATGGCCGCACGCGCGGATCGTAGTCGCCGTCGAGCCACTCCTCGCGCGGCTTTTTCGGGTCGCTCCCCCAGGTCAGCTGGCGGCGCTTGTTGCCCCATTTCCCGGGGTCGCTCAACCGGTTGTTCCATCCGCCGTCAGCCATCCGCTCGAGCAGGACCATGCGCCCGCCCTCGTCCGCAACGTAGACGGACGTGACGAGCGGGCGGTTGCCGATGATCGGCATGAACAGCCGGTTGAAAGTAGGAGCGTCGAACAAATCGAACTGCCCGTCCTTTCCCCAGTCACGCGCCGTGCCGAGGACCCGTTCCGACTGTCCGACCAGTGCCTTGAATTCGCTCTCGACCTCGGTCGTCGCGCGATCCATCTCGCGCGCGGCGATCTCGCGGGTAGCAGGCTTGACGATCAGGAAATAAAGGCCCGCGGAGAAAACCGCGAACGCGAAGACGATCAGCGCCGCAAACTGCAGCAGCAATGCGCGGCGTATGGAGGGAACGCGCCTGCGCGGCGTATCGGTAATAGGGCTCGACGGGATCATGGGCAGCGGCAGTCCGTCCTCCAGTCCCAGTAATTTATCCGGAAGCGTTGCGCCTGCATAGGCTAGCGGAAACCGCAGGTTACCTTCGTGTCGACGATGCATAAGCGTCTGCTAGACTTCGAAGATGATCATCGCCATTCCCGACGATTACCACAGCGTTGTTCACAAGCTGGACTGCCTGCGAAAGCTCGCCGATCACGACGTCCGCATCTTCACCGACGTGGCGCCCACCGCGGAGCGGTTGACAGCTAACCTGACCGACGCCGACGTCATTGTGCCGATCCGCGAGCGCACGCGCTTCGCGCGCGAACTCATCGAGCACCTGCCTCGACTCAAGTTGTTCAGCCAGACCGGCCGCAGCACCCACCATATTGATGTCGCCGCGTGCACCGGGCGCGGCATCGTGGTGGCGGCGGGAACCCACGCCTCGCCCCACACCGTCGCCGAGCACACCTGGGCGCTCATCCTGTCCGCGCTGCGCCACATTCCCGATGACACCGGGCTGATGAAGCGCGGCGCACTGCGCCATTCGTTCAGCGGAACGCTGCACGGTCGCACGCTCGGCGTCTTCGGCCTCGGCAAGATCGGCAAATTGGTGGCGGCAACCGGCGCGAGCTTTGGCATGCGCGTGCTGGCGTGGGGACAGGAATCCACGCGCACCGCCGCCGCAACCGCCGGCTACGAGATGGCTGCGTCGCAGCGCGAATTGTTCGAGCGCTCCGACGTCCTGTGCCTGCTGGCCCGCCTCGACAAATCCACGCGCGGCATCGTCACCGCGGAGGATCTTTCGCGCATGAAGCCGTCAGCGCTGCTGGTCAACACCGCGCGCGCCGAGCTGGTCGCGCCGGGCGCCCTGGTGGATTCACTGAAGAAGGGCCACCCCGGCCTCGCCGCGGTGGACGTCTATGAGAACGAGCCGGTGCGGAATGGCGACCATCCCCTTCTCAAGCTCGACAACGCCCTCTGCACGCCCCACACCGCCTGGCTGGAACCGCACACCTACGAGCTTTACTTCGGCGAAGCGTTCGACAACATCCTTGCGTTCATCGGCGGCTCTCCGGTGAACGTGGTCAATCCCGAAGTTCTCGGCCGCCGATGAACCGTGGATCGTGGGTCGTGGGTCGCGGCCTCTGCCTGAAGCCTCGCTTCGGGTCGCTCCACAATCCACAATCCGCTATCCACGCATCTGGAGCCTCTTGAAATGAATCCCCTATTCGACAAAGAAACCACCGAGGCCATTCAGCAGCTCTGCGACGAGACCTGCGAGGCGATGCAACTGGCGAAAAAAAGCCCGGACCTCGACGACCTGTCAGCCTGTCTCGCGGTGGCGCTGCTCAAGATCGGGCTGACCACCGGCTTCGCCGAGCAGCGCTACCCGGGTTTCGCCAAGGAGATCGAGGTGAAGCGCCAGCGCGTTATCGAGGCTTTGACAAAAGAGCAGCAGGAACAACAAAAGAAGCACTGACGCAGTCGCAATGAAAGAAACAAGGATGATGACCATCACTCGCGTCCTCACCCTGGTGCTACTGCCCGTGCTGGCAACCACGGCCGTCGCGCAGCCGTATCCAGGCAAGTCGATTCGCATCGTCGTGCCCTCCTCGCCCGGCGGCGGGCTCGACACCGTCTCCCGCGCCATGGGCCAGCATCTGACCGCTTCCTGGAAGCAGAGCGTGGTGATCGACAACCGCGCCGGTGCTGGCGGCACCATTGGCCCGGACCTGGTAGCCAAGGCGGCGCCCGACGGCTACACGCTGCTGATCGTCAGCGCCACGTTTGCAGTGAATCCCAGCGTGTACCCGAAGCTGCCTTACGACTCCCTGAAAGATTTTGCGCCGATCGTGCTCGCCACGACCCAGCCGCAAGTGCTCTCGGTCCATACCACGGTGCCGGCCCGCAGTATCAAGGAGCTCGTGGCGCTCGCCAAGGCCAAACCCGGCCAGCTGAATTACGCTTCGCCGGGCGCCGGCACGATGTCGCAGCTCGCGTTCGAAGTATTCAAGATGGCGGCGGGCGTGGACATCGTGCACGTGCCTTACAAAGGCGCCGGTCTTTCGATGACCGCCATCGTTTCGGGAGAAACGCATGCATCGACGGCCAGCGCGGTTTCGGTCCTGCCTTTCGTCAAGTCAGGCCGCATACGCCCGCTTGCGACGAGCGGAGCGCGGCGCCTGCCCGCCATGCCCGACCTCCCGACCATGGCGGAACAGGGACTGCCCGGCGCCACAATTAGCGGCTGGTATGCGTACCTGGCGCCGGCCGGGACGCCGCGCGCCATCATCGGCAAGTTGAACGCCGAACTGCGGCGCATACTCGATTTGCCGGAAATGCGTGAACAACTCGCGCGCGATGGCTCGGAAGCCGCTGGAGGCACTCCGGAAGATTTGCGACGGCACCTGGCCAGCGAAATCGCCCGCCTCGGCAAAGTCATCAAGGCGTCGGGCACGACCACGCAATGAGGAAGCTGTGCTAGTGTAAGGTCAACAACTAAAACCGCTGGAGGAGACCATGAACGCTCGTAACCGTAGCCTGAATTTCAACAGGTTGCTTGCTGGAGCGGTGACCCTGTTCGCCGCGTTCGCGGCACCGGCGCAACCCTACCCGTCGAAAGCCATCGAGTTCGTCGTCCACACTGCGCCGGGCGGCGGCACCGACCTGTTCGCCCGCGTGGTGACGGACATCCTGCAGAAAGAGAAGATCGTGTCGCAGCCGCTGCTGGTCGCGAACCGGACGGGCGGCGGCGGCGCAGTCGCTTTCAGCCACATCAAGACCCGGCGCGGCGATCCCTATACGGTGCTGACCGTTGCCACCGGCTCGCTGCTGACCAACGCGGCGCGGCAGGACCTGGGATTGGGCCTGGACAACTACACACCGCTCGCCTTTTTCGCGGTGGACCCGCAGGCGATCATGGTTTCCGCCGAATCCAGGTTCGCCACGTTCAAGGATCTGATCGAGGCTGCGCGCAAGCAGCCGGACACGATCATCTGCGCCGTCACCTCGCCCGGCGGCTCGGGCCGGCTCGCGCTCTATATGCTCGAGAAGGCAACCGGGGCCAAGTTCAAGTTCGTCGCGTTCAAGGGCGGCGGTGACGCAGTGCTCGCTGTACTGGGCGGCCACGTGCAGTTCACCACCGAGAACGTGAGCGAGGCATTCGCATCCATCGAGGCAAAAACGATACGGGTGCTGGGCATGACGACCGCGAAGCGTCTGCCGCAAATGCCGGACATACCGACGCTGATCGAACTTGGCACGCAATTGCAAGTCGGCACCGGGCGCGGGTTCGCCATGCCCGCGGGCGTACCGAAGGAAAACGCAGCCTTCATGGAAGCCGCGCTGGAGAAAGCGTACAAGAGCAGGGCCTGGCAGGAATTCTCCTACAAGAACGTATTCGAAGATCGCTGGCTGAACAGCGCACAGTTCGCCACCTACCTGACGCAACGGCAGGCGGAGATGCAGGATTTCCTGCAATCGGTCGGGTTGGGGGCAAAACCCTGACGAGTGACCCAAACAATACGGCCGGCTTTCTCAGCCGGCCGGATGTTTACTGTTCCTTGAAAAATCAGGTCCTGCATTTTCGTTACTCGACAGCGGCCTCCAAAACTCCAACACAAATCCCATTCAGTGGTGTCGGCCGCTCTGCGCGTCGCCGGGGGTCACATCCCCGGAAAGACACGGGGCCCCTGTTCCGCCCCTCGACGCGCCCCATCACTCGTCACTTGCCGGTAGCGGCTTCCTGCACGTTGATGAAGCTGTGGTCGCAGAAGCCGGGGTCGGAGCTGTTCTTCAACGCTTCATACACCGCATCGGGGTCGGTCAGCACTTTGGGATCGAAGTGGCGGGACTGGGTCGCCCCGTAGCTGATGCAAGTGCCGCTGCGCGGGTCCTGGTCGAGGCAAGCGTAAATCGTGGTCAGGACGTACATGCCCGCGACAGTGTCCACGAAATGCAGATACTTCCCCGCGTTCAGGACCTTGACGTTGCGCGCGCCCGCCACCCGCGTGGAGATCTGGCGCGCCGTCCCGTCGTGAATGGCCTGGAAATGCGTCAGTGAATTGGATTGCCCCTCGACCATCACCAGGTCACCGGTAGCGCGGTCCACTTCGTAAGCCTTGTAGAACGCGCAGTGCACGAAGGGTGAATGCACCAGGTTCTGGAACGTCCCGGCGCTATCCGCTGCCATGCCGGCTGCCGGCAGCAGCGCCATCGAGGCTATCCCGAGCATGCGAGTTGCGGCTTGAGTCATCGGCGCAGTGTGCCACCGGTGCGCGGGCGGTGTCTAGAATCCTTGACGCATTCGCCATCGATGGCTACGCTCCGTAGCCAAATGACGACAGTATCAAGCGGGCCAGTGGCAAGCCATTCCAGCAGCATCACCTTTCGACACAACGTGACGGCCGCGGTTCTGCTAATCGCGGCAAGCGCGGCGCAGGCGCAATCGGACGCCGACCGCTGCGTGGCCGTTTCCGGAACCCCGGACCTGGCAATCCAGCATTGCACGCGGGCGATCGAATTCGGAAAGCTTGCCGGCGAGCCGCTCGCCAGGCTGCACTACAAGCGCGGCATCGAATGGGCGGCCAAGAGCAACTATGATCGTGCGATCGACGATTACGACGCCGCCCTCCGCCTCAATCCGAAATTCACCGACGCGCTGTACAACCGCGGCAACGCCTGGTCGGGCAAGGGCGAGTCGGATCGCGCGATCGCCGATTACGACGCCGCTATCGGCGTCAGCCCCAGGGAACCGTCCGCCTACATCGGGCGCGCGGTGGAACTGTCCGTTAAAGGCGATTACGGGCGCGCGGTCGCCGACTACGACGCTGCGATCGCTCTCGGCGGCAAGGCGGCAATGACGCTTCTCGGGCGCGGCCGCGCCCGGTTCTACGCCGGTGATTTCGCGCGCTCGGCCGCGGATCTCGAGCAGGCATTGAAGCTCGAGCCCAACGGCTATACCGCCTTGTGGCTCTATCTCGCGCGCAAGCGCGGCGGTGCCATCGACGCCGAGCAACAACTCGAGATCGACGGCCGGTCGGACCGGAGCACGGGCTGGCCCGGCACGGTCATCGTGTTGTACCTCGGCCGCACGGACACCGATTCCGTCCTCGCCGCGTCCACGAACAACGATCCCCGGAGGCGGGCGGCACAGCGCTGCGAGGCCAACTTCTATCTTGCCCACTGGTACCTGCTGCGCGGGGAACGCGAGCGCGCGCTGCCGCTGCTGAAAGAGGCGCAAGCGGGATGCCCGAAGGAGTTTTTCGAGTACGAAGGCACCGTGGCGGAACTCCGCCGCTTACAAAAGCCGTGAGAACGGGAGAGCGTGAGGTCGCGAGGTCGACAAATCCAGGAAGGTGTTAGAGCGTGAAGGCGAATTAAGCCCCTCTTCCGATCTTTCGATCTCTCGATCTCTCGATCTCCCGAACTCCCGAAAAAAATGGATCGCACACATAAAAATGAGCTAGGCCAGCCGGTCGGAGCGCCACTGCCGGGGTGGAAAGGCGTCGAGCGGCCGTCGCGCATTCCGATGATCGGGCAGTACTGCCGCGTCGAGCCGATCGACCCGGCACGCCACGCCGAAGACCTCTACCGCGCAAATGCGCTCGACCCGAGCAACCGCAACTTCACTTACCTGCTGTCCGGGCCGTTCGACAACCTCGACAGCTACCGTCAATGGCTGGAATCGGTCCGCCTGGGCGACGACCCCGTGTTTCACGCCATCGTGGACACCGAGACCGGGAAGGCGGCCGGCGTGGCGAGTTACATGCGCATCGACCCCAAGAACGGATCGATCGAGGTCGGCAACATCAATTATTCTCCCCCGCTGCAACGCAAGTGCGCCGCGACCGAAGCAATGTACCTGATGATGAAACGCGTATTCGAGCTCGGCTACCGGCGCTACGAATGGAAGTGTGATTCCTTCAACGCACCCTCGCGCGCCGCCGCACAGCGGCTGGGGTTCTCGTACGAAGGCATCTTCCGCCAGGCCATCGTCTACCGGGGCCGCAGCCGCGATACTGCGTGGTACGCGATGATCGACAGCGAATGGCCAGGACTCGACCAGGCATTCCAGCGCTGGCTCGACCCCGCGAACTTCGATGCACAAGGCAAGCAGCGCAAGCGCCTCTCCGACCTCACCGCCCCGATACTGAAGAAACGCGGCTGACGCCAGATAACTAACGGGAGATCGGGAGGTCGAAAGGCGGCCGGATAGCGCGTCGCAGGTACAGCGTCGCAGATGAGGCGTCCCAGGTAAGGCGCCGTATCTGAACGCAGTTTCTGAGACGCAGTACCTGAGACGTCTTATCTGAGACGTGGTACCTGGGACGATCTATCTGAAACGCTCTTCCTCATCCCTTCGCCCTCATCCTTCATCCTTAGGTTCCCCTCCTCCCGATCTCCCGATCTTACGAACACAACTTCCCCGCCGACGCGTTGTCTATCTTGACTGAGGAGATCCGAAAATGGCGATAGAACTCGACCACGTCATCGTCTCCGCAAAAGACCAGCGGGTTTCGGCCCAGCGTCTCGCAGACCTTCTGGGTGTGCGCTGGGCGGAAACGGGTGCGGGGCCGTTCTCTCCGGTTTACGTCAATGAGGGCCTGACCCTCGACTTCATCGATGACGACGGGCCATTTCCGATCCAGCACTTTTGCTTCCGTGTCGACAAGGAAGCGTTTGATTCGATACTTCGGCGCATCAAGGCGGCTGGAATCAAGTACCGAAGTTCGGTGCGTGGCCCCGAGGACATGCAAATCAACACGCAATACGGCGGCCGCATGGTTTACTGGAACGAGCCCGACGGGCACCAGTGGGAAATGCTGACCGTCAGCTACGCCCGCCCGAACCCCCGATGAGCAGCGGTAGAATACGGCCATGGCGGAAGAGCGCAAACATATCGGCCCGATCCAGCTGCCGCTGATCATCTCGCGAATTTCCTGGCGCGATCTGGCGATATCGCTGGGGCCGTTCGTTCTGATCTGCGCAGCCGCGGTCTGGGTCGCCTTCCATTTCGTGCGCCCCGCGCCGCCCGATACCATCGTCATCACGAGCGGGCCCGAAGGCAGCCAGTTTCATCGCTCGGCCGAGCGCTACCAGAAAGTCCTCGAGCGCAGCGGCATCAACCTGAAAATACTTCCTTCCCTCGGCGCGCTGGAGAACCTGAAACGACTGAACGACCCGGACTTCGAGGTTGACGTGGGATTCGTGCAGGGCGGGCTCGCCGGCGGCGAGAACACGGACGAGCTGGTATCGCTGGGGAGCGTTTTTTACGAGCCTGTCGCGGTTTTCTACCGCAGCGCGAAGCCGATCGACCGGCTCTCCGCACTGAAGGGCCGACGGATCGCCATTGGTCCGGAGGGCAGCGGCGCGCGCGCGCTTGCATTGACCTTGCTCAAGTCCAATGGCATCGAGCCGGGCGGATCGACCCGGCTGTTGCCCCTTGCCGGCGAAGCGGCCGTCCAGGCCCTGCTCAACCGGAAAATCGACGCGGCGATCCTGATGGGCGATTCCGCGACACCCACGGCTTTCCGGAAACTGCTGCACGTGCCGGGCATGCGACTGTTCGATTTCGCGCAGGCGGATGCCTACGTGCGCCGCTTCCGTTTCCTGAGCAAGATCGAGCTGCCGCCGGGGTCGATCGACCTGGGCAGAAACGTCCCGGCAAAACCCCTTGCCCTGATTGCGCCGACCGTCGAGCTCGTCGCGCGGACCGGCTTGCACCCGGCCCTATCCGATCTGCTGATCGAAACAGCACGCGAGGTACACGGCCGCGGCACGCTCCTCCAGCAAGCAGGCGAATTTCCCGCGCCGCGCGAGCAGGAATACCGCATCAGCGACGACGCCGCCCGCTATTACAAGTCGGGCAAGGGATTCGTGTACCGCTATCTGCCGTTGTGGCTGGCCAGTTTGGTCGACCGCACGGTGGTCGTGCTGGTGCCGCTCCTGGTGCTGCTGATTCCGGCAATGCGGATTGTCCCGACGCTGTACAGCTGGCGCATCCGGACACGCATATACCGGCGCTATGGCGAGCTGATGGCCCTCGAGCGCGCCGTTCTGGAGAAGACCACGCCGGAACAGCGGGCGGAACTGATTCGGCGCCTGGACGACATCGAGAAATCCGGCATCACCACCAAGATACCGGGCTCGTTTGCAGATGAGCTGTACGTGCTTCGGCAGCACATCCATTTCGTCCGCGGCAGGCTCACGGGCGGGACAACCACTGCAATGGGAATGGTGGAAACGCCAGGGGCGGCGCCGGATTCAGCAGTCAAATCCAATAATTAGGGCGTTTCCTGCTCAATTTTCGATAGCCGGGGTGCACGGCCCCCCCTTCCCGGGGTGCAGAATCAGGGTCGGCCGTGTGGTTTTACACTTGTTAACCACTTCGATCTTTCCTATTCTGGCGTTCTCGCAGGCAAGGTCCGCATACAAAATGTCTACGGCGCTCCTCGACACACCTCTGTTTCTGGCGGCCATCGCGCTCGGGGGGCTGGGCGTGGTGCTGTTCTTTGCTGGGATCCTGGCTTTCTTCAGGCTGGACTTCATGGGCTCGGTGTACCGAATCCTCTTCGCGGTACTGCTGGCTGCTCTTGGCGGCCTCGCCAGCGCGATCGCAATAGGAATGCAGGGCTACCAGGTGCTGACGCGCGAGGTGGCGGCGGCGACCATCATGGTCAAGCCCGTTGCGCCGCAGCGTTTTACCGCAACGTTTCGCTTTCCGGGCGGCCGCGAGGCGACCTACGCGATTTCCGGGGACGAGATCTACGTGGACGCTCACATCCTGAAGTGGACTCCCCACGCGAACTGGATCGGGCTGCATACTGCCTATGAGCTCGACCGCGTGGCAGGCCGCTACCATTCAGCCAAGGAAGAACAGTCGGCGGAGCGCACGGTGCACATGCTTGCCCGCGAAAGGCCGGTGGACCTCTATTCCTTCGGCCGGCGCTTCACCTTTCTGGCACCCCTGCTCGACGCGGAGTACGGCTCCGCGACCTTCATCCCCGTCACCAAGCCCGCCGAACTCGAATTGCGCGTCTCCACGACGGGACTGCTCATCAGGGAAGCGACGCCCAAGAAACCGTGAGGTCGGGAGATCGGGAGATCGGAAGTACAGACAGCCGTGATACCGGTTTATGGTCTCTTCTGGATCCGATACAGGGCGTAAAGCATCTTATCGACACGCACGAGCAGCTGGTCAAGCTCGGTTCTCGATTTTTCAGTGATAAAGCCCAGGTCTCGGGATAGATCCAATTGCGTGTCGAGTTCGCTGAGCGAGCTTCTTGCGATCGAGAGGAAATTCCGGAACTCGTTCGTGGAACTCCTCGCTGCACCTTCCGCTATATTGCTTGGAACGCTCACCGCCGCACGTCGCATCTGCGACACGAGCCCGAACCGTTCCACACTGGGAAAAACCGCCGTCAGGTGGTACACCGCACGAGACAACTCCATCGATAGGCTCCATACGTCCAGCTTCTTGTGCGGCTTTTCCACGATCGTCTCCTCGCCCCTCCGTCTACCCCACTGCCGATCTCCCGATCTCCCGTCTCTAACGCCGAGGCGTCCATCGCGTTGACATGAGCGGAACTACTGAGTAACAACGCGAGTAAAGTCCGAAATGCGGCGAACTTCTCCCGTCGGCTCCATGATGTGCAGCCCACTGCGCGTGCGGTCGGTCATGTAGACGTAGCCGCGGTCGTCCACCTCGACGTTGTTGGTCACGATCGCGATCTTGCAGCGCGGGCCTTCGGGAGTCTTCACGCATTCGGGCCGCGTATGCTTGTTGGTCGCCGGGATGTAGAAACCGATTTCCTTCGGGTTGTAGGGATCGCGGATGTCCACCGCGCGCACGCCGGCGTTGAACCAGGCCACGAACACCACGCGCTTGTGGTAGATCGGCGTCAGGTTCTCCTGCGTCTGGTGCGGCCCGAAGCGCCCGCCGCGGGTGCAGAAACGGCCGTCCTTGTTCTCCACCTGGAAGTTCGCCACGCCGATCGGGTTGCGCTCGTCGGTGATGTCCACCACCACCATCACCGTCGGTCCCTCGTGGCACTCGTTCTCGATCGCCTCCGGCAGAACCAGGAGAAAATCGCGCACCCTGCCCTTTGCGTGGCCGGAGAATTCCGGGATCTCCATGCCGATGAGCGGGAGCAATGCGTGCACGGCCTGCATGGTGCCGGTCGTCTGGAACGAAAGCTGCGGGTACAGCAGGTTCGCCGGCGTCGGCTCCTTCGGGCCCTGCAGCAGCTTCTCGCGGTCGACGATCTGGAACGCACCGCTGCCGACGTTGCCGTAGCCGAAATAGAGCCGATTGCCTTTGGGCCCGGTCGAGAACGGCCCGTGCCCGTCGTGCAGCCGGCGGTTGGCGCGCTTGGGAGCGCCCGGCTGCTGGCCGGGCAGCGCGAAGTCTCGAATGTGTACCGGCTTCGCCGGATCGGAAAGATCGTACACCTGCGTCATGCGCAGGACTTCCCAGTCCGGCAAACCGGAATTGACGTAGACGATGCCGGTATCGCATTCCCAGGCCTGGCGGTGGGTTGACCGGAGGTTCGCGACGACGTCGAGCATTTTGACCGGGCGCTCGGGCACGCTGACGTCCCACAGCTCGTGCGCCCTGCTCCCGTCGGTGCGCAGCATGTAGAACTTCGCGGGATCGCCCTTGGGCAGATCCTTGCCGGCACACACCTGCACCATCTGCGCGCCGGTGCCTTCGCCGCCCTCGACAGCTGCCTTTGATTCCGTGGGCAGATGATGGATGATCCGGGGCTGCTTCGCGTCGGTCACGTCGAGGATGATCGTGCCGTTGCCTTCCTCGTGTCCCGTGAGCGAATTGACCGCGGCGCCGCCGTGAGTTCCGACGTAGGCGATCCAGCGCGCGCCCTGCTTGAGGATGACGACCTGGAACGCGCTGCGCCCCTGCAGGTCGTTCATGCCGACCAGGCGCATGTTCCTGCTCTCCGACCCGTGTCCCTCCTGCGCTGACACAACCGGCGCACCCAACGCCAGCACGAGCACCCCTATCACCACACTCAGTCTCATAACCGCCTCTCAAAAAAAGCGGGGCCGCGAGGCCCCGCTTCGTCACTCGTCACTCGTCAGTCGTCACTTAAAGTTCGCCGCTTCCCGCGCCGCCCCCGTCACCTCCAGGATGTGCATGCCCGTGTCGGCCCGGTCCACGATGTAGATGTAACCGCGGTTATCCACCTCGACGTTGTTCGACTGGATCACGCGCTTGCAGCTCTCGCTGCCGTCCGTCAGCTTCACGCAGCGCACGTCGGTTTCGTTGGTGATCGCGGGAATGTAGTAGCCGACCTCTTTCGGGCTGTAGGGATCGCGAATGTCGATCGCCCGCACGCCGGCGTTGAACCAGGTCACGAATATCACGCGCTTGTCGTACATCGGCGGCATGTTCTCGTTCGAGGAATGCGCGCCGAAGCGCCCGCCGCGCCCGCAATAGCCGCCCGGCGACTCGGGCACGTGGAAGTTGGAGATGTTGTACGGCGTGGTCTCGCTGGTGATGTCCATGACGTACACCATCTGCCGTCCCTCGCGGCATTCGTTCGAGGTGGATTCATTCACCACCACGAGCACGTCGCGATGCTTGGGATTGGTGAACAGGTTGAGCTCCGGCGCGTCTATGCCCAGCACCGGCAGCGTGGTGTGCGCGCCCCAGTACGGTGGGGTCGTCACGCGCGCGACCTGCGGGTACAGCAGGTTCTCCTGCGTCGGCTCCCTGGCCCCGTTCAGCAGCTTGTCGCGGTCGACGATCTGGATCACGCCATGGCGTGCCGTGCCGTAGCCGAGATAAATGCGGTTACCCTTCGGCCCGGTCGAAATCGCCCCATGCAACTCGTAGAGCGTGTCCTTTTCCGCCTTCGCATTCGGCCCCTGCTCGACCAGCCCGAAATCACGGATGTGCACCGGCTTGGCGGGGTCGCTGAGGTCGTAAACCTGCAACATGC
>Ga0137409_10005007_pt1 | contig 13843 bp, 13 predicted proteins | sample CZODoug1_16funga_FD_122059 | JGI IMG/M metagenome (GOLD analysis project Ga0137409, IMG submission 122059) | Vadose zone soil fungal communities from Angelo Coast Range Reserve, California, USA - CZODoug1_16fungal (Hybrid Assembly) | ecosystem: Environmental > Terrestrial > Soil > Vadose zone... | reverse complement strand
CCTGCGCCAAGGGCAGCACCCATTGTCTCGAGAACACGCCGACCATCTGCCGCTTGACGCCGGCCGGATTGGACAAGGGCCCGAGCAGATTGAAGATCGTGCGGGTCGCCAATTCCACGCGGGTGGGCCCGACATTTTTCATGGCGGGATGGTGCGACGGCGCGAACATGAAGCCGATGCCGGCCTCGGCCACGCAGTGGCCGACCTGCTCGGGCTTGAGATCGATCTTGACCCCGAGCGACGACAAGACGTCCGCCGCGCCCGAGCGCGACGACAGCGCGCGGTTGCCATGCTTGGCGACGGGGATGCCGGCGCCCGCGACGATGAACGACGCGCAGGTCGAGACGTTGACCGAGCCCGAGCCGTCGCCGCCGGTGCCGACGATGTCGACGGCATCGTCAGGCGCCGTCACCCGCAGCATCTTGGCGCGCATCGCCGACACCGCGCCGGTGATCTCGTCGACAGTTTCGCCGCGGACCCGAAGCGCCATCAGCAATCCGCCCATCTGCGAGGGCGTGGCTTCGCCCGACATCATGCTGTCGAACGCGGACGCGGCCTCCTCGCGCGACAAGGTGGCGCCGGTGGCGACTTTACCAATGATCGACTTGAGATCGTCCATCGCGTGCTTTCAACACTCGCTCAATTATTGCTCGCGCCGGTGACTTGCGCGAAGGCGACCTCGTTGATCGATGTCCCGATGTCCTTTTCCAGCTTGGCGACATATTGCGTGAGCTGTTCGTCGGTCAGGCCGCGCTGCAACGTCTCCTTGAGGTTCTTCATTTCGGCCGATGCAAGGTCGACTGCGGGCGCGCTGATATCGGTGACGCGGAAGACAAACCACTCGGTGCCGCCGGTGCCGGGTGTTTGTCCGGCGGCATCCTTGGCGGTGCGGAAAGCGGCCGTGATCAGGCCCTCGGGCACGCCGGGCAACGACGCTTCACGCTTGAATCCGCCAGCGGTTTCGACCTTCGCCCCGATGCCCGCGGCCTGGTCGGCAAGCTTGCCGTCCTGGCCGAGCTTCTGCACCAAGTCGGTGGCCTTGGCGCGCAGGCGGTTGGCGATCTCGTCGTCGCGCCAGCGCGCCTCGACCTGGGCCTTGACCTCGTCGAGCGTGCGGTCCCGCGGCGGGGTGACGCCGAGCACGTCGTACCAGACATAGCCGCCTTTATACTGGATCGGATCGTTATCGACGCCGACGTCGCTGCCGAAGGCTTGCGAGACCACATTGAGGCCGGGCGGGATGCTCTTGGCGGGCTGGCCGTCCGGCGTCATGCCGGACCGTTCGACGGCCTCGATCGTGACGGGGGTCAGCCCCAATTTCTGCGCGGATTCGATCACGCTGGCGCCTCCGCCGCGCTCGTCTTCCATCTTGTCGCGCAGCGTCGCGACCTGGGCGCGCGCGCGTTCGATGGCAATGTCCTTCTTCAGGTCTTGCGCGACGCTTTCATAGGACGGGTCGATCCCAGGCTGGATCGTGCCGACTTTCACCAGCGCCACGCCGAACTTGCCCTGCACCGGCTGGCTCACCTCGCCGGACGGCAGCGAAAAGGCCGCATCGGCAATCGCAGGATCGAGAATGCCCGACTTGGTGACCAGGCCGAGATCGACATCGGCGGAGTTGAGGTTGCGTTCCTTGGCAAGATCCTCGAAAGACAGGCCCGACCCGATGCGGCTGCGCGCCGCCTGGGCTTCCTCGACGCTTGGGAAGACCATCTGCGACACTTGGCGCTTTTCCGGCGTTCCGTACCGGTCGCGCCGCTGCTCGAACAGTTTCTTTGCGTCCTCATCGGAGATGTCGGACCATTTGCCGATATCCTCGGGTGTGATTAGCACAAAGGAGATCTTGCGGTATTCAGGCGCGCGGAATTGGGCCTTGTGCTCGTCGAAATAGCCGGCCAGCGTTTCGGGCGAGGGCGGGTCGATCGTTCCGGCCTGCGCGGCGCCGAGTCTGACATATTCGATCGAGCGCTGCTCGTTCTGGAAGCGGCTGAGCGCTTCCATCAGGGTCTTCGAGGGTTGCAGGCCGGCCGACACGGTGTCGGCGATCTGGCGCCGCAGCGTCAGCTTGCGCCGGTCCGCGAGATAGCGCGGCTCGTTGTAGCCCATCTGCCGGATGATGGCCTGGAAGCGCTGCGGATCGAAGCCGCCGCCAACTCCTCTGAACATCGGATCGGCGAAGATCGCGCGCATGATTTCGGGCTCGGATTGGCCCAATCCCAGCCGCCTCGCGTCCTCGTCCAGCGCGGCTTCCATCAGGGTCTGTCGCAGCACTTGGCGGTCGAATCCGAAGGCGCGCGCCTGGTCCATCGTCAAGGGACGGCCGAACTGGCGGCCGATCTGCTGCAGCCGGTCGGTGTAGATCTGCCGGAACTCGTTGACGGAAATCTCGGTGTGCCCCACTTTGGCCAGCGTCGACTGCCCAAAGCCTCTGAAAATGTCGGCGATGCCCCAGAAGCCGAAGCTGACAATCAAGACGCCCATCACCACGGCCATAATGGTCTTGCCGAGCCAGTTTGATGAGGCTTTGCGCATTCCTCGAAGCATGGGTCCAACTTGTTCTTAAGGAGGGAACCGGGTCAGGCTCAAATGCGGATTCCGCAAGAGCGCCACCGGGTTGATAACGCATCATAAAGTGGCAGCCGCGTGCTCGCAACCTTGGGAACGCGTCCAAAAGTCGGGCAAACGGATGAAGGCGCGGTCTCTAGAACTGGCCGCGCGCCTCTGCTAGCGCATCTGGAAGGATGTTTCTCGCAAAATTTTTGGGAAAACCGCCATGACCGTTGCCATCCGGCCCCTGATCGCCGGCAACTGGAAAATGAACGGCCTGAAGGCCTCGATGGCCGAATTCGAGGCGATGCTCGCCGGAGCGCCCGTGCTTGCCGGAAAAGCCGATCTCCTGGTCTGTCCGCCGGCGACGCTGGTCGCGGCGTTCGCGGACAAGGCGAGGGGCAAGCGCGTCGCGGTCGGCGCGCAGGATTGTCATCCCAAGCCTGCGGGGGCCCACACGGGCGACGTCTCCGCTGAAATGCTCGCCGATGCCGGCGCCACCGCCATCATCGTCGGCCATTCCGAGCGGCGCGCGGATCACGGCGAGAGCGACGATCTGGTGCGGCGGAAGGCCGAAGCCGCCTGGCGCGCCGGCCTGACCGCGATCGTCTGCATCGGTGAGACCCAGGCACAGCGCGACTCCGGCCAGACGCTCGGCATCTGCGGTGGGCAATTGACGGGCTCGCTGCCGGATAGTGCGACCTCAGCCAATCTCGTGGTGGCTTATGAGCCGGTCTGGGCGATCGGTACCGGATTGACGCCGACGACGGCGGATGTCGAGCAGGTTCATCGGTTTATCAGGGGTGTTCTGACCGACCGCTTCAAGGGGGAGGGTGCCAGCATCCGCATCCTCTATGGCGGTTCGGTCAAGCCGTCGAACGCGGCCGAGCTGATGGCGGTTGCCAATGTCAACGGCGCGCTGGTCGGCGGCGCGAGCCTGAAGGCGGCCGATTTCCTCGCGATCGCCGCGGGCTGCTAATTGGAGCGCGATCGGATACCCAGTTCGATCAAGCGGATGCCGGCGAGCCCGCCGGCAAGCGTTTCCAGTAGATCATCGTGCCCGTCAGCCCGCCGTGAGGCTTGAAGGCGTAGTCCGGAATGATTCCGCTGAGCGTGAATCCGACGGTCTCGTAGAGTTTCGACGCGCCGTCCTCGACCGCGGTATCGAGCACCAGCAGGCTGCGTCCGCGCGCGATCGCCATCTGTTCGGCGGTCCGCAACAGCGCCGTGGCGATGCCGCGGTGGCGGTGACTGAGGCGGGTCATCATCTTGGCGATTTCGGCGCGATGCGGCTGATTGGGTGGAAGGTCGAGCAGCAGCGTCACGGTGCCGACCAGTTCCTCGCCGTCGAACGCGCCAAGCACGATGCGCTCGTCGCGGCCGGCTGAGGCAAGCGAAGCCTGCCAGAACTTGCAGGCCGCTTCCTCCGACAGCGGATGCATGAAACTGACCGAGCCGCCATTTGCGACGACCTCGATCAGGATCTCGCTCAAGGCCGCGACGACCGAAGGCGAGGCGCTCAATGGCGCAATCCGGATCATGCTTCTTAACTCCGCGCGAGAGCGACAACATAGACGCAGGCTGCCGCCGTTTCGTTGGCAAAGGTGACCTCGGCCGGCGCGCCGAAACCGAGGCAATCGCCCGGCTCGAGCACATAACGCGCGCCGGCTTCTGTGATGACGAGACGGCCGCTCTGCACCCAGACCGTCTGACGGATCTGCGCATAGGAGGAGGCCGGCAGCGTCACCTGCTGCCGCGCCGGCAGTTCGACGCGGACGATTTCGACGGGATGATCGGGACGGCTGAACACCTGCCGGCGCAGGTAACCGGTCTCGGGATCGCGCCATTCCGGCTGGTCGGCGGCGCGCGAGAGCCGCTCCTTTTGCCCTTCGGCGCGCAACATGAAACCCGCGAGCGTGAGGTCGAAGGCACTGGCAAGCCGGATCAGGACCACCGCGGTCGGGCTCGCCTCGGCGCGCTCGATCTTGCTGATGGTGGCTTTGGCGACCCCTGATCGCTCGGCCAGATCGGCCAGCGACCACCCGCGCGCGTCGCGCTCCAGACGGAGGCGATCCGCGAGCCGCTGGCTGAGGTCATCTACTATAGTAGTCATATGTCCATTATAAGAGAAAGGCGGCGCGGGCCACAAGTCCAAAAATCCGGCGGGCGGTGCGCTCCGCAAATCTTGCTCTTGCGGCACGATCAATTATCTGCCGGCGGTGGAGCGGGGGTGACAATGCCCCGCATCATCGTGTAACACCGCGCGACTTCACGAAAACCCCGCAAGCGCAGGCGCCGATTGCCGGCATGCCAGCTTGTGACGGAAGGTAAAGATGCAGACTGTCGTTATCGTTATTCACCTCATGATTGTCCTCGTGATGATCGGTGCGGTGCTGCTGCAGAAGTCCGAGGGCGGCGGCCTCGGCATGGGCGGCGGCGCGGGCTTCATGTCCAGCCGCGGCACCGCCAACCTGTTGACGCGCACGACGGCGGTCCTCGCGGCCGGCTTCTTTGTCACCAGCCTCTTGATGTCCTGGCTCGCAAGCATGGATCGCAAGCCGGCGTCGATCATCGGCAGCCAGCCAGCCTCGCAATCTCAGCCGGCGGGCGGCACGCCGGTGGCGCCGCCGACCAGCGGCGGCCTGTTGGATACGCTGAAGAAGACGGACGAGCAGCAGAATCAGGCGCCGGCCGCGCCACGCTCGCAATAAAGCAGGGTGGCCATGCAGGGAGCTGGCCTGGCATCCTGCCTCAAGAATTCTCATCAAGGCACTGAAGTAACTGTCATTTCGACGTCACCCACAGCCCCGCAGAATATTCGCGGCGATACGTGATTCGTTTTGGCGAATCGGACCGGTAGCCTTAAAGGTAAAGTCCCATGGCGCGGTACATCTTCATCACCGGCGGCGTGGTTTCCTCGCTCGGAAAGGGTCTGGCTTCGGCGGCGCTTGGCGCCCTGTTGCAGGCCCGCGGCTACAAGGTCCGGCTTCGCAAGCTCGACCCCTATCTCAATCTCGATCCCGGGACGATGTCGCCGTATCAGCACGGCGAAGTGTTCGTGACCGATGACGGCGCCGAGACCGATCTCGATCTCGGGCATTACGAACGCTTCACCGGCCGGCCGGCAACGCGGGCCGACAACATCACGACGGGGCGCATCTACCAGGACATCCTGACCAAGGAACGCCGCGGTGACTATCTCGGCGCCACCATCCAGGTCGTGCCGCACGTCACCAACGCCATCAAGGAGTTCGTGCTCGATGGCAACGAGGCGTACGATTTCGTCCTGGTCGAAATCGGCGGCACGGTCGGCGACATCGAGGGCCTGCCGTTCTTCGAGGCAATCCGCCAGCTCAAGAACGAGCTGCCGCGCGACCACGCCGTCTACATTCATCTGACGCTGCTGCCCTACATCCCGAGCGCGGGCGAGCTGAAGACCAAGCCGACCCAGCATTCGGTCAAGGAGTTGCGCTCGATCGGCATCCAGCCGGATATCCTGCTGTGCCGCACCGATCGCGAAATTCCAAAGGAGGAGCGGCGCAAGCTCGGCCTGTTCTGCAACGTGCGCGAAAGCGCCGTGATCGAGGCTCGCGACGTCGACAACATCTACGCCGTGCCCGCGGCCTATCACGCCGCGGGCCTCGACGACGAGGTGCTGGCCGCGTTCGGCATCGCGCCGAAGATTCCGCCGGCGCTGCAGAGCTGGAACACCATCAACGAGCGCATCCGCAATCCCGAGGGCAACGTCACCATCGCCATTGTCGGCAAATATACCGGCATGAAGGATGCGTATAAGTCGCTGATCGAGGCGCTGTCGCATGGCGGCATCGCCAACAAGGTGAAGGTCAATCTCGACTGGATCGAGAGCGAGGTGTTCGAGAACGAGGACCCCACGCCCTTCCTCGAACATGTCAACGGAATCCTGGTGCCCGGCGGCTTCGGCCAGCGCGGCGCCGAAGGCAAGATCCGCGCGGCGCAATTCGCGCGCGAGCGTGACGTGCCGTATTTCGGCATCTGCTTCGGCATGCAGATGGCGGTCATCGAGGCCGCGCGCAATCTCGTCGGCATCGAGGAGGCCAATTCCACCGAGTTCGGCCCGACCCCCGAGCCGGTGGTCGGCCTGATGACGGAATGGCTGCGCGGCAATGAGCTGGAGAAGCGCTCGAGGTCCGGCGATCTCGGCGGCACCATGCGGCTCGGCGCTTATCCCGCGGTCCTCAATCGCGGCAGCCGGGTGTCGGACGTCTATGGCGGCGCCACCGAGATTTCCGAGCGCCATCGCCACCGCTACGAGGTCAACACCACCTACAAGGACCGGCTGGAGCAGCACGGCTTGAAATTCTCAGGCCTTTCGCCGGACGGCGTATTGCCGGAGATCGTCGAATATGAGGACCATCCCTGGTTCATCGGCGTGCAATTCCATCCCGAACTGAAATCGCGGCCGTTCGAGCCGCATCCCTTGTTTGCATCCTTCATTCAGGCCGCGATGGTGCAGAGCCGGCTGGTGTAGCTCTGCAATAAGTGCCTTTGACGAACGCGCCAATTGTTGCGACAAAACGCTCCTGTTATCGCCAGAACGATAAGTTCAAGGGAGTGAAGACCGATGATCTGCGAAATGCGCGTCTATCGTTGCCTGCCGGGCCGGCTGCCGGCGCTGTTGAAGCGTTTTGACACGATCACGCTGAAACTGTGGGAGAAGCATGGCATCAAGCAGGCCGGCTTCTTCACCACGTTGATCGGCGAGTCCAACCAGGAGCTGACCTACTTCCTGGCCTGGGACTCGCTGGCCGATCGCGACAAGAAATGGACCGCGTTCCAGAGCGATCCGGACTGGATCTCGGCGCGCGCCAAGACCGAGGAAGACGGCCAGATCGTCGGCAACATCGTCAGCCAACTTCTGGTGCCGACGGCATTTTCCGCGGTGAAATAGCCGCACTTGCCCAGGCTATCGATCAAGCCCATCGATCACCTCATGTACGCCGTCCGCGATCTCGACGCGGACGGCGAATTTTATCGGCGCCCGTGTTTCCCAAGGGAGTGGCCCGTGGCGCAACCCTGATATTCGAGCGCACGAAAGAGGGTTGATTGGGCGGGAACGGACCGGCATGGTCGGGCCGAGAGGATTTGCCTTGAACGCCACTCATTCCGCCGCGCCGGTCGTTACGCTGGGCGCGGTCAAATTCGGCAATGACCTGCCGATCTCGATCATCGCCGGGCCCTGTCAGCTCGAGAGCCGCTCGCATGCGCTTGAAGTGGCGTCGGCGCTGAAGGAGATCGCAGATCGCGTGAAGATCGGGCTGGTCTACAAGACGTCCTTCGACAAGGCCAACCGCACCAACGCGAGCGCCGCGCGCGGCATCGGCCTGAAGCAGTCATTGCCGATCTTCGCCGAGATCCGCTCTTCGCTGGGCCTGCCCGTGCTCACCGACATCCATGAGGCCAGCCAATGCGCCGAGGTGGCGGAGGCGGTGGACGTCCTGCAGATCCCGGCCTTCCTGTGCCGTCAGACCGACCTGTTGCTGGCGGCGGCGGCCACGGGGCGGGTGGTCAACGTCAAGAAGGGGCAGTTCCTGGCGCCCTGGGACATGGCGAATGTGGTCGCGAAGATCACAGGCCACGGCAATCGCAATGTGCTGGTGACCGAGCGCGGTGTTTCCTTCGGCTACAACACGCTGGTCTCCGATATGCGCGCGCTGCCTATACTGGCGCGCACCACCGGCGCGCCCGTGATTTTCGACGCTACCCATTCGGTGCAGCAGCCGGGCGGCAAGGGAACCTCGTCCGGCGGCGAGCGCGAGTTCGTGCCGGTGCTGGCGCGCGCGGCGGTCGCGGTCGGCGTCGCCGGCGTCTTCATCGAGACGCATCCCGATCCGGATCGCGCGCCCTCGGACGGCCCCAACATGGTGCCGCTCCGCGAGTTCGAAGCTTTGGTGAGGAGACTGATGGCGTTCGACGCGCTCGCCAAAGGCAACGCGCCCTGATGCATCAGACGGTCGCGCGGCCCAAAGAGCGCCTCAAGGATCAGCGCCTGCCGCCCGCGCTCAACGTCGTCACGCTGGTAACCTTTTCGGCGAGCCTTTCGGGGCGCGCGCTCGATCCGGTGCTGCCCCATGTCGCTGACGATTTCGGCATCAGCATTGCGACCGCTGCGAGTTTCGCCGCGGTGTTCGCCTTTACTTTCGCCTCGATCCAGCCGCTGGTCGGCGCTGCCGCCGATTTGTTCGGCAAGGCGCGGCTGATGATCTTCTGCCTGGTGATCCTGGGCATTGCCAACATTGTCGGCGCGTTCGCCACGTCGTTCCCGCTGTTGTTCGTTTCGCGAATTCTTGCAGGCATCGGTTCCGGCGGTGTCTTTCCAGTCGCGCTTGGCCTGACCAGCGATCTCGTCGGCCCCGAGAAGCGGCAGATCGCGATCGGCCGGACCCTTGCGGGTTCGATGAGCGGCAATCTTCTCGGCGCCTCCTTTTCAGGCCTGATCGGCGATCTCGTTGGCTGGCGCGGCGTGCTCGCGATTCTCGGCGGCCTCGTCGTCCTCGCGGCGATGGCGGTCGCGGCAGGTTTTCGCGGCGCGGCGCTCAAGCATCCGCCGCGAACGAGTCTCGGCGCGCTGAAGCACGGCTACCACACCATCTTCACCAACCCGAACGCGCGCGTTTGCTATTCAGCGGTCTTCATCGAAGGCTGCTGCGTGCTCGGGCTGTTTCCCTTCATCGCCTCGTTCCTGTTCGATCTCGGCGAGAAATCGCTCTCGGTCGCCGGCATCGTGATCGCCGGATTTGCGATCGGCGGATTGTTCTACACCATGACCGTTTCGCGCTTCCTGCCGGCGATCGGCGTGAAGGGCATGATGATCGCGGGCGCAACGCTGGTCGGAATACAGCTCATCGCGACCGCTTTCGGCCCGGCCTGGAAGCTCCAGTTCCTGAGCCTTTTGATGATGGGCTGGGGCTTCTACATGATCCACGGCTGCCTGCAGGTGTTCGCCAGCGAGCTTTCGGTGGAAGCGCGCGCCACCGCGCTGTCGCTGCATTCGTTCTTCTTTTTCATGGGCCAGACGGTCGGGCCGATCGCCTATGGTTTCGGATTGCAGCATGCCGGCAAGATGCCGACCCTGCTCGCCGCCGCGGCCGTGATGATCGCGCTCGGATTTGCCTGCGCACGGCTCTTGAAGCATCGCACGCCCGCCGATGCGCATGACGGCCTGACCTGAGGCCGATCAGCTCAGCGCCTTGTAGGTCATGTAGACCGCCATCGCCGAGACGAAGAACACCATCATGAAATGCAGCGCAGAGCGGTCGACCCGGTTGGCGAGGCGGGCGCCGATATCGTTGCCGACAATCAGGCCAATGATCACGCCGGCCAGCACCGACCATGGCGACGACCATCCCTGCTGCCAGTAGACCCAGGCCGACGGGATCGTCGTCGGAATGAGCGAGAGCACAAGGCTGACCATCTGCGCCTGGTGCTGCGGCACGCGCAGCACGGCACTCAGGCCCACTACGGTTGCCAGGCCACCGCCAATGCCCATGAAGCCCGACGACAGGCCGGCGAGCAGTCCGACGATCGAAAGCGCGGGCCAATGCAGCTCAGGGGAGGCGGGGGCTCGCGACTCGTCGATCTTCTTGTGCTCGCGGCGCAGGACCAACATCAGGTCGAGGATCACAAGGTAACCCACATAGGTCCATTGCAGGACCTTGCTTGATGTAGAACTCGCGGCATAGGCGCCCACAACGCCGCCGGCAAGGAAGCCGATCGCGAGCACGACCAGCCAGCGCAACGGGCTGCGGCTGCCCTTTTTCCAATAACGCTTGATGGCCGCGAGGCTCGTCGGCGGGATCTGCGCCACCAGCGAAATGCCTTGGGCCGCGTGCTGCTCGGCGCCGAGCAGGAGTACGGAGAACACGACCGATCCGCCGCCCGGACTGACACCGAGCAGGCCCGACGTAAACCCACCTGCAAGCCCGGTGCCGATGCCGGCGAGAAGACCGAGCATGTTCAGCTCTCCCGCTTCCTGCGCGGCGCTGGGCTTGTCGTGGCCGGAGCAAGTCCCACCAACATTCGATCGATCACGGTAATGCACGCCTCGACATCGATGGGCTGTTTCCAGGCGGCCTGCAGCAGGAAACCCTGGAACACCGCGATGAGCGTGCGTGCGATCGCATCCGCGCTGAGATCGCCGGACAACAGGCCTTCCGACTGCGCGCGTGCGATGAGCGCGACAATGACGGCGCGCGGCGCCTCGATGCCTTCGACCACACCTGTGCGTACGCGCTCATTGCGAAGCGCCTCGGCCCAGCCGTTGATGCCGACACGGCGCGTCGGCTCGCCGCCGGGATCGGTCAGCGCCTGCGCATATGTGCGGACTAGGGAATGCAGCCCCTCGACCGGATTGTTGGGGTGACCGGCTGCCGCGTTCAGCAGGGCTTCCTGCCGATGCCGGTCAACCGCCAGCGCTTCGATCAGGTCGTCCTTGGACTGGAAATAGAGATAGACCGCGCCGTGGCTCAGGCCCGAACGCCGCACGATATCGGCCATCCCCGTTTGGTGAAAACCGTCCTCGGAAAAGCAGGCGAGCGCAGCGTCCAAAATCTGCTGCTGGCGGGCATCGCGTCTGGCCTGGCTGATCTTTGGCATCGCATATAAAAACTGACTGTTCAGTCTTTTTAATGCTAAAACACCTTCCTTGTCAACGGGGGGATGCGGGTGCCTTTAGCCCCGCCCGCGATAGGGTGCGATGCCCTGCTCGGGCAGCCATAGGCCCTTGGGCAGTTTGCCGGTTTGCCAGAACACGTCGATCGGGATGCCGCCGCGCGGATACCAGTAGCCGCCGATCCGCAAATATTTCGGCTTGATTTCGGCAGCGATCCGTTTGCCGATCATGACCGTGCAATCCTCGTGAAAAGCGCCGTGATTGCGGAAGCTCGCCACATAAAGCTTGAGGGATTTCGACTCCAGGAGCCACGACCCCGGCACATAATCGATCATGAGATGGGCGAAGTCGGGCTGGCCCGTCACCGGGCAGATCGAGGTGAACTCCGGCACGGTGAAACGCACGAGATAATCGGTGTCGCTTTGCGGATTGGGCACCCGGTCGATCTGGGCCTCTTCCGGCGTCTTCGGCCATTCCACGGCGCGACCGAGCTGCAGAGTTTTCTTAGCCATCGTCCTGTCCTGTACGGTTGCTGAATTGGACGCAAGCGGAGGCCGCCGTCAACCGTCAACGCGAGGATGGTCGGATCGAGCGAGCGCAGCGAATACCTGGCAGAGTGCCGTCATGCGCCCGTCTGGATCAACACCAGACGGTCGTGACCGGATTCGCAACCCCAGACTTCACCGGGCTTGCCGCTCAGCTGCCTTACGTTGGCGTCCGGCCGGTCGCTTGCGAAGGCATTGAAGTTCTCGGTTGACGGATCAAAGCGGACAATCGCATTCGCGGAGAAATCGGTGAGCCAAACCTTGTCCTTGTCGTCGACATAGACCGCGTAGGCGTGGGGACTCGCACCCGGTAACTTCCAACTGTTCCAGGAACCGTCGGCAGGATCGTGCACTGACACATTGCCGCTGTTCCATTCGCTGACCCAGATCCGGCCTCTGGAGTCCGACCAAACGCGCCGCGCGCCTTGATTGGGCGTGGGCGGTTGCACGACGGTCGCATTCCCGGTCGCAGAATCGATTTTCGCGATATAGCTGCCGGCAAGCGACGCGTACCAGACGTCCCCTTTGGGGGTTGCGGTGATGCCGTACGGTCCGACGCCCTTCGGAGCCTTGAATACGGTCATCTCGCCGGATCTCGGCTCGAGCCTGCCATAGAAACCGGACTGGCCGGTGAACCAATAGGTGCCGCCCTTGTCGAAGACGCCGGTATTGAGGTTGGCGTAGGCAAATTTCTCCGGCAGACGGAACAGTGTGACCTTGTCATCGACAGGATCGACGCGCGCTATCGCATTCTGCCCACCCTCGGTCACCCATGGCGCGCCATCGGGTCCGATCGTGACGCCATGAGGGGCTGCGCCCTGGCCGAGATGGATCGATTTGAAAGAGCCGCTGCGAGAGTCCAATTTCCCCAGCACGCCACTGCGCTGACCGGTGAACCAGATCATGCCATCGGGCGCGGGTGCAACGTCGTGCAGGCCGATGCCGGCCGCGATTGGGTAATATTTTGTTCGGAATGGAGCTTCCTGCGCGAACACGGCGGATCGCCATGAGGGCGTGGCGAGGATCCCTGCGGTCGAAGTGAGAAACTGGCGACGGTTCATTGCGTTACCCCGGTTCTCTGAGATTGAAGTTGGGCACGCAGATCAATCGGGGGGTCAGCATAATCCCTCCGTGGTTGCCCGTCAGGCGAGCGCCGTCGGGTAAGCGTTCACATTTCCTTGCGCTCCGTGTAAGACGCCCCGAACCGATTGGATTAACGAACGAAAGTGCAACACCATGACCGCCATCATCGACATCATCGGCCGTGAAATTCTCGACAGCCGCGGCAATCCGACCGTCGAGGTCGACGTCGTGCTGGAGGACGGCTCGCTCGGCCGCGCCGCGGTGCCCTCCGGCGCCTCCACCGGCGCGCATGAGGCGGTGGAACTGCGCGACGGCGACAAGGCGCGCTATCTCGGCAAGGGCGTCCGCCACGCCGTCGAAGCCGTGAACGGCGAGATCTTCGAGGCGCTGAGCGACATGGCGGCCGAGGATCAGGTTCTGATCGACCAGACCATGATCGAGCTCGACGACACGCCGAACAAGAGCCGGCTCGGGGCCAACGCCATTCTCGGCGTGTCGCTCGCCTGCGCCAAGGCCGCGGCCAACGCCTATGACATGCCGCTCTATCGTTATGTCGGCGGCACCTCGGCGCGGACCCTGCCGGTACCGATGATGAACATCGTCAATGGCGGCGTGCACGCCGACAACCCGATCGATTTCCAGGAATTCATGATCATGCCGGTGGGCGCCAAAAGCTTCGCCGAGGCCTTGCGCTGCGGATCGGAAATCTTCCACACGCTGCGCGGCGAACTGAAAAAGGCTGGCCACAACACCAATGTCGGCGACGAGGGCGGCTTCGCGCCGAACCTGCCATCGGCGGACGCGGCGCTCGAGTTCGTCATGAGCGCGATCGGCAAGGCCGGCTACAAGGCGGGAGGCGACGTGATGCTGGCGCTCGACTGCGCCGCGACCGAGTTCTTCAAGGACGGCAATTACGTCTATGGCGGTGAGAACAAGACCCGCTCGCGCTCGGAGCAGGCGAAATATCTCGCCGATCTCGTATCGCGCTATCCGATCGTCTCGATCGAGGACGGCATGT
>Ga0137409_10004410_pt2 | contig 13844 bp, 12 predicted proteins | sample CZODoug1_16funga_FD_122059 | JGI IMG/M metagenome (GOLD analysis project Ga0137409, IMG submission 122059) | Vadose zone soil fungal communities from Angelo Coast Range Reserve, California, USA - CZODoug1_16fungal (Hybrid Assembly) | ecosystem: Environmental > Terrestrial > Soil > Vadose zone... | reverse complement strand
AGCGCGGAAGATGAATCGACCGGCTGCGATGTCGATAGTTGTTTGATCAAAGACGGCCGGAGTCATTTGCGAAGCAACGAACCGCTGCCAGATCAGGCGATAGAGTCTCAGCTCGTCTTTATTCAAATAGCTGGCCAGCGAGTCAGGCGTGCGCGTCACTTCCGTAGGACGAATTGCTTCGTGCGCGTCCTGAGCGTCTTTCTTCGAGCGATAGTGAATTGCTTTCTCGGGCAAATAAGGAGCGCCATATTGCGCACTGATGAAATCTCGCGCCTCCTGCAATGCAGCCTCTGACACACGCGTGGAATCGGTTCGCATGTAGGTGATCAAGCCGACCGAACCCTCGGATCCAAGTTCGACACCTTCATAGAGCTTCTGCGCGATCATCATCGTGCGCTTCACCGCAAAGCCAAGCTTGCGCGCCGCCTCTTGTTGCAGCTTCGACGTGATGAAAGGCGGAACGGGGTTACGCTTGCGCTCTTTCCTGGTTACTTCATTGACTACGAAAGTTTGTTGGTTGGCCTCGGCTGCGATCTCCTGCGCCTTCGCGTCATTGCCAATCAGTATCTCGTTCTTCTTTGGCTCCTGATCAAACCCGCCTGTCTTGACGGTCTGTTCGCCTACTTTGAATAGCCTGGCGTCAAAAGCTGGTGGCAGCTTCGCCGTCAGGTTGGCAGCAATTGTCCAATACTCGGTCTTGATGAATTTCTCGATCTCGCGCTCGCGCTCAACTACCATGCGCAACGCCACTGACTGCACGCGGCCGGCGCTCAACCGCCCACCCACCGTGCGACAGAGCAGCGGCGAAACTTTGTAGCCTACCAGGCGATCGAGCACCCGGCGCGCCTGCTGAGAGTCAACCAGGTTCTTGTCGATCTGCTTTGGGTGCTCAAAAGCTTCGTTGACCGCCCGCTTCGTAATTTCATTAAACATAACGCGAAAAGTAGCTTTCGCAGGTCGCTTCGGCACAATCTCTTCTGCCAGATGCTGACAAATCGCTTCACCTTCTCGATCCGGGTCAGCTGCGAAATAGATGTTGTCCGCTATTTTGGCGGCGGCTTTAAGCTCTGACACGATCTTCTTGTTATTGCGTTTCTTCGAATCGGGAATTACTTCATAAGTGGGTTTGAAGTCGTCGTCGACGTCAACCCCTAAACCCTTGGAGGGCAGATCTTTTATGTGACCTATCGAGGCCTTAACCAGATAGTCCTTTCCCAGATATTTGTTTATTGTCTTCGCCTTCGCCGGCGATTCAACTATTACTAAATTTTTTGCCATCTATTCACTACTTACGATTACTGTTTCACATCTTCCGCACGAAACATTTTCCAGGGAGCGCGCGAACCAGATCGCGCATCTCCAGCGTTAACAGAGCCGCGGTCAAGTCCGGCATTGTCAGTCGGCTTTGATTCACCAACGCATCAATGTGCGCAGGATTGTCCGGCGAAAGCAACCTGAAAACTGAATGCTCGAAGCCGCTCAGTCCCTGGGGAATGAACGCTAGCTGGTCTGCAAGGGACTTCTCCTTCTTCTTATCGGCCAGCGGTGGCGGCAAGAGTTTGGCCGCGATTTGCGGTGGCAACTCTGCGGCAACGTCCTGCCATTGTTGTATCAATTTCGCGCCTGCTCCTTTGATCAGGTAGTTGGTGCCAAACGAGTTGCGTGAAGTGATGTTTCCTGGTACCGCAAACACTTCCCGATTCTGCTCGATAGCCAATCGCGCTGTTATCAGTGAACCTGAATTCTCCGCTGCCTCAACCACGATCACTCCCAAACTCAATCCGCTAATGATGCGATTGCGGTAAGGAAAGTTTTCCGAGACGGGCGGAGTGGTCAGGGGAAACTGCGAAACCATCGCGCCACCTGCTTCTAAAACTTCTTCCGCAAGCTTCTTATGATCCCGCGGATAAACCTCATCTATGCCGGTGCCGATGACAGCTACCGTGCGACCGCCGCCTTCAATAGCACCTCGATGTGCCGCGGCATCTATTCCACGCGCAAAACCTGAAACGATAGTTACGCCGCGCTGGGCCAGATCCCGGGCCAGCATTGAAGCCGCATTTTGCCCGTAGGTCGAACACTTTCGCGAACCAACAATCGCCACACACGGCTGCTCCAGACATTCAAACCAGGCGCCCTTCACATAGAGAGTAACGGGCGGATCATAGATCTCCCTTAGCAGCGACGGGTAAACGCCATCATCCAGAACCAGGATATCGCCGCCGAGCTTTCGGACCGTTTCAATGTCAGCTTCGGCCTTCCCATACATGTCGCGAGCGATGATGCTATCGACGGCCTCTGGGAGGAGTCGGACCTTTTCAAGCTCGGCTCGAGTGGCGCGAAAGACTGCTTCCGCAGACCCAAATCGTTCGAGTAATTTGGCAGCTGCGCGAGGTCCGATGCCGGGCGTCATGTTAAGAGCAACCCAATCACGCATACGATTGCTGAGTGCTGATTGCTGACTGCGGATTCGTTCGGATTCCCTTCGCAGTTTTGATTGAGGAAATCACGATTGACAAAATTTGATCCGCCTCATCGAGTAGATCCGCGATCCTCGGGCGCTTCACGATGTCAGCATCAACTAATAACTCCATCCAATAAATTGTTTCGTCAGTTTCTTCTTCAACAATTCCCATCTTCGAGACAAAATCTGCCTTTGATCTAGCCCTGCAAGCAGCTCGGTAATTTGCACCAACAGAAGGCCCACAACGGAGCATCTGATTTCTTATGACCTTAGCGGTAGGCGTCTTTGGAAGACTTTCCGCTAGGCGAATGATGCGTAACGCAAAAGCTCGCGTTCGAGCCTTCAACTCCTCCGGATGGATCTTCCTCCGCAATCTAAAATCCGCAATCCGCACTCGTCTTGGCGGAGGCGTGTAGGAATCGAACCTACCTGAGCCTGTTCTCACAGTCTCACTGACGGTTTTGAAGACCGCGCCGTTCACCAGAACAGATTCGCCTCCTTGTCGCCTTCGGAGCGAAACCCTACGCGCCAAACTCACGGCCTGTCAAGGAAGGTCCCTTCCACCCCTGCAAACGGAAGATGCCAAATTTTAGTGCTTCATCTGGCCAGTAAACTTGACGAAAATCCTCCATCAAAGCTATTCTAACCTCATTCGAACGAACGTTCGAACGAGATGTTTGGGTTGAGTAGGACCCGTTGTTTTCCGAGAAAAACGCTATCGAGCCGAGCACGAGATAAGAGGAGTGAATGATTAACTTTCAAACGTCACCCGACCAATACAAACACTGGAGACTGAATGTCGAGGGCGAGACAGCAACGCTCACAATGGACGTTCAGGAAGATGAGACGCTCGCCGAAGGCTACAAACTGAAACTTAATTCCTACGATCTCGGCGTCGACATTGAACTCGCGGATGCCATCCAACGGCTGCGTTTTGAGCATCCGCAGGTGAAGGTAGTCGTTATCGGCAGTCTAAAACCGCGGATCTTCTGCGCCGGCGCTAACATCTACATGCTGGGAACATCTACTCACGCGTTCAAAGTAAACTTCTGCAAGTTTACCAACGAAACGCGCTGCGCCATCGAAGACGACTCGCGTCATTCAGGCCGACGTTACATCGCGGCGCTAAACGGAACGGCTTCCGGCGGTGGATATGAACTGGCGATCGCTTGCGATGAAATCTACCTGGTTGACGATGGTAATTCGGCTATTTCACTTCCCGAAGTCCCCTTGCTCGGTGTATTGCCCGGTACCGGTGGTCTCACGCGCCTAGTCGATAAGAGAAAAGTTCGCCGCGACCGCGCTGATGTTTTTTCAACGCTGGCAGAGGGACTAAAAGGAAAACGTGCGAAGGAGTGGGGACTGATTGATGACTATTTCCCCACCAGCAAGTTTCAGGAGTCGATTGATACGCGCGTTGCTGCAATCGCTGACAACGTAACGCAAACTGTTAGTTTGCGGAGCGGCTCGGAGGCTCTTGGTTTGAGTGATAACGCGTCATCGCAAACCAACAGTTTGCTTTACGACGGCATAAAGCTCAATGCACTCCAAAAAGAATTGAAGCCTGCTGGAGTTGAATACAAATACGTCAACCTCGTTTTGAATCGAGAGCAGCGTTACGCCGATCTAACTGTGCGTGGCCCGGAAGGTGATCTCCCGACAACTCCGGAGGCAATCCGGCAACTCGGCGACTCCTACTGGCCGCTGCAAGCTTATCGCGAGCTGGACGATGCACTGCTTCATTTGCGCGTGAACGAACCAGAAATCGGATTGGTGTGTCTGCGCACCACCGGCGACATCGATGACGTGTTAGCCCTGGACAAAACGCTCGAAGCAAACAAGGATTATTGGCTGGTTCGCGAGACCCTTCTTTACATGGCGCGTGTGCTGCGCCGACTCGATCTTACTGCTAAGAGCTTCTTCGCCATCGTCGAACCTGGCAGTTGTTTTGCTGGAAATCTGATCGAATTGCTGTTGGCTTCCGATCGCGGTTACATGCTTAACACCACAAACGACTCTGTGAAAGTCGAGCCGGTGGAACTCGCCGTCAGCAAACTCAACGCGGGCGCGTTGCCAATGAGCAATGGCTTGACGCGTCTGCAATCTCGCTTTCTAGCCGAGCCGGACACGCTTCGCTACATCTTTGAAGTTGATAGAAGCTTTAATACCGAAGATGCTGAGGAGATCGGCCTGGTTACGTTCGCCCCAGACGATCTCGACTGGGAAGACGAAATTCGCGTTGCGATAGAAGAGCGCACCTCGTTATCACCGGATGCCTTGACTGGCATGGAAGCGTCGCTGCGTTTTGCAGGACCGGAAACAATGGATACCAAGATCTACGGCCGTTTGACCGCCTGGCAGAATTGGATCTTCCAGCGACCAAACGCAGTTGGCCCACAAGGCGCGCTAACTAATTACGGCAAGCCAACGCAGGCGCATTTTGATTTTAAGAGAACTTAGTACCTGGAACTTTGTACTTGGTGCTTAATAGTCCCAAACCTAAGCATTCGGTTGAAAGTACAAAGCTCCAAGCACCAAACTCAGGTGGACTTCATGAATCTAAACGAACGCATTCCTAACAACGTTAACTTGTCGGAAGACAAGAAACTTCAGCGTGCGCTGGAGAAGTGGTTGCCGAATTACCTCGACTGGTGGCAACAGATGGGGCCTGACGGCTTCCAGCAGAAGGACGTTTACCTGCGCACCGCAATCAGCGTCGAGCCGGACGGTTGGGCCAATTTCGATTTCGTGAAAATGCCCGATTATCGCTGGGGCATTTTTCTCAAACCCGCCGAGCCCGATGCAAAGATTGGCTTCGGTGACAACTATGGAAAACCTGCCTACCAGGAAGTACCGGGCGAATTCCGCAACTCACTGCGTCGCATTATCGTGACGCAGGGCGATACCGAACCAGCATCTGTCGAGCAACAGCGCGAGCTCGGGAAGACCTGCCCGTCGCTCTACGACCTGCGAAACTTGTTTCAGGTAAACGTCGAAGAGGGCCGGCACCTCTGGGCGATGGTCTATCTGCTCCAAAGATATTTCGGACGCGACGGGCGCGATGAAGCCGACGCGCTGCTCGAACGCCGCAGCGGCAATCCCGACAAGCCCCGCATCCTGGAGGCCTTCAACCAGCCCTGCGATGATTGGCTCAACTTTTTCTGCTTCACAATGTTTACCGATCGCGATGGCAAGTATCAGCTCTCCGCCCTCGCGGAATCCGGTTTCGAGCCGCTCGCACGCACCTGTCAGTTTATGCTTACGGAAGAAGCCCATCACATGTTCGTTGGGGACACCGGTCTGAACCGCATCGTTAAGCGAACGGCACAGTTGATGAAACAAGGCGATCTGCGCACGCTGGGTGGTATTCCACTCGACATCATTCAAAAGCATATCAACTTCTGGTTTAGCTATTCGCTTGATCTCTTCGGCGGTGAGATTAGCTCAAACTCAGCAGACTTCTTCGCGGCTGGTCTCAAGGGACGCTACAAGGAGCAAGAACAATACGAAGATCACATCGTCGCTGAGCAAAACTTTACGATGACGGTGGTGGATGAAGGCAAGCTCAAGGACCGTGAAGTTCCCCTGCGCAACGCGTTGAATGAAGTGTTGCGAGCCGAGTATGTCCGAGATTGCGAAAAGGGATTGGCGCGATGGAACAAATCCCTGGCGGACGAGGGCATAGGCGAACGGCTTTACATACCCAACACCCGCTTTCACCGCCACGTCGGTGAATATGCGGGCCAACATTTCGATATCGAGGGGAACTTGATCACTGCGGTAGAGTTTGAGCGGCGTAAGTCAGATTGGTTACCGACCGTCGAGGATCGCGAGTACGTTCGCAGTTTGATGCATCCGGTAACTGAGCCGGGCAAGATCGCCAACTGGATTGCACCCCCAGCGACAGGAATTAAAGGCAAGCCCTTTGAGTTTGAATATGTTCGACTTTAAAAAGCGGGCTTATGAACGATTTTACAAAACACGATCAGAAATTAGAGTTCATTCTCCGCAACGCCGCGCGGATATTTGCCGAGAAGAACTATCATTCGACCACCATGCGCGACATCTCGCGTGCGACAAGCGTCAGCCTCGCCGGCCTCTATCACTACTGCAAATCGAAAGAAGAGCTCCTATTTCTCATCCAGGACAATTGTTTCGGACGAGTGCTCGAACGGTTGGAGGAGCGTCTGAGTGAAGTTGACGAGCCTTCGAGCAAACTGCGCATCTTCATTGAAAATCACCTCTCATTCTTCGCCGCTAACATGGCCGAGATGAAGGTGCTGTCACATGAAGCCGATTCGCTTGCCGGCGATTTGCACCTGCACGTCTCAACAAAGAAAGAGAAATATACAAAACTCGCTCGCAGTATTCTTAACGACATACAACGACAACAGGAGGGCCCATCCCAGATAGATCTGACCGTAGCCACCTACGCCCTCTTTGGGATGATGAACTGGATCTACAACTGGTATGACCCGCATGGAAAATTAGAGGTTTCGGAGTTGGTTGATAATGTGACTCGTTTGTTTCTGCACGGATTTGTTGCCGGATCGCCAACGGAACTAACCAATCTTGTTCCCAAAGTTTCGGCTGAATCTGTTAGCGTGTGGCGCTTGCGGTCCAACGGCTAGTATGATGAACATCGAACAAAACCTAAAGCAGTTCGCTGAGGGATTGGGTAAGAATAGAGGCAGGCAAGCTGTGGAGCGCTATGCTTCGTTTGACTACTGCTTTAATTACTTTCAAACCTTTCGCGAGGAAGACAAGATCGAAGAACTTGCGGACTTGAGTCACATACAACTGAGTTCTCTACAGCTGGGCTTTTACTTAGCGAGCTGGGGCATGTTGCGTGGTTCGGCATTCTTACTGGAGAAGAGTGTAAGATTTTATCAGCCACTCATTCGCGGCAGAGCCACATTCGATAAGCGGATCTGGGCAATTGACGCAGACTCTTACAACGACGAGAATATCGCAGTTTTGCTTGCCTGCCGGAAGATGATTGTTGAATCGCTGGGCAGAGAGAACCAATCTTCCGACACTTTGGTTACCAAAATCATGCTTGGCGTATTCGGCAACGTACCGGCTTTTGACGACTTTTTTCGGAAAGGATTTGTAACTCATTCGTTTGGTAAGAATTCCTTACTCCGCATCTCCCAATTCTATGAAGAGAACAAGCGTCTTATTGACAACACCAAGATCTGCACTTTTGATTTCGTTACCGCCGGCCCGACGAAACGAAGATATACGAAGGCAAAAATAATCGACATGATCGGTTTCATTGAGGGCGTAAACAAGAGGCTTTCACTAAAGAAGAAGGCTGCCAGACAAAACAGGGCTTCTGTTCTGTTGAGGTAACAAGAATGGAATCCGATCTCATTAAGTACGAAATCAATGATGGGGTCGCCTTCTTGACGCTAAACGATCCACCGGCAAACACCTATACCTACGAGATGATGCAAGCGCTCGATGGCGCGATCCTCAAGGCGCGCATGGATGAAAATGCGCAGGTGATTGTGATTACCGGCAACGGCGAAAAGTTTTTCTCCGCCGGCGCCAATATCAACATGCTCGCGAACGTGACGCCAACCTTCAAGTATTACTTCTGTCTGCATGCGAATGAAACGCTGTCGCGATTGGAACAAACTCCAAAGCTGGTGATTGCAGCAATCAACGGCCACTGCGTTGGCGGTGGCTTCGAGATCGCCATGGCAGCCGATCTTCGTATTGCGCGCCGCAACGCCGGCAAAATGGGACTGCCTGAAGTTTCACTTGGTGTGCTGCCGGGAACGGGCGGAACGCAACGTCTAACGCGGCTGGTCGGCAAATCGAAGGCGATTGAGTTAATGGCCACCGGACAACTCTTTGATTTCGAACGCGGCCTCGAGCTCGGCCTGCTCAATCAGATTTTCGACGCGGAGACTGCCGCCCAGTTTGCCCAGCAAGTCACGGAATATGCGACCCAGTTTACTTTACCAAACAAGGCGGCGGGCGCAGTCGGTAGAATTAAGCGCAGCGTACAAACCGGCGCCGAGATTTCTTTCGAATCGGCGCTGGCGCTGGAGCGCGAACTGCAACAGCAGCTCTTCCAATCGGAAGATGCCAAAGAAGGACTTGAAGCTTATGTCAACAAACGCAAGCCGGTCTTTAAAGGAAAGTAAGTTCGAAATTCGCATGTACGAACATATCGACATCACTGAAGACTCCGGCATCTTGACGATCACGCTCAACCGCCCGGAGAAGTTGAATGCCCTCGCCGGTCACATGAGGCGCGACCTGGCCGAAGCTCTCGAAGCTGCCGGCGCTGAGCGGAATGTTCACGTAGTGGTAGTCACCGGCGCGGGACGGGCTTTTTGTTCGGGAGGCGACGTAGCGGCCATGGCCGACATGATAGACCGCCACGACGCTGAGGAGTTCTCTCGCTTGCTTGGGTCTGCTCGCCGCGTAATTACCGCGATACGCCAGATGAGTAAGCCAGTGATTGCTTCCGTTAATGGTCCGGCCTTCGGCGCCGGTTGTAACCTGGCGCTCGCCTGCGACCTGCGCATCGCCTCAACCGCAGCGACCTTCAGCCAGTCGTTCGCTAGAGTGGGTTTGCATCCGGATTGGGGTGGCACATATTTCCTGCCACGGCTGGTGACTCCAAACAAAGCCTGTGAAATGTTTTTTCTCGGCGAAACTATGGGCGCAGAAGAGGCCTTGCGGTTGGGGGTCCTCAACTATGTCGTGGAACCGGCTGAACTGGAGGCGGAGACTCGCAAGCTTGCTGAGCGCTTGCGCGATGCGCCGGCGATCGCGCTGGCTGCAGCAAAGCAGGCTGTCTACATGAGTCAGGACGCGGAGCTTGAAGAGATGCTTCGTCATGAAACCGAAGCGCAGATGAGATGCTTCGCATCGTTGGACGGAGCCGAGGGCGTCCGAGCTTTTCTGGAGAAGCGCCTACCAAAGTTTACCGGACGTTAGTTTGGGATCGCGGGCGCCCTCGCCCGCAACGTCACATAACGAGCCTGTTTTCTGTAAAGATTTTGCACTCCGACTTGCGGACGAGGGCGCCCGCAATCCCAGTAAGGGCGTTGGCCTAACTCCAAACTATAATGAAACTACAAAACCGAATTGCACTGATCACCGGCGGTGGTCGCGGCATTGGCCGCGCGATCGCATTGGCGTTCGCCAGCGAGGGCTCGCAGGTGGCGGTCGCGGCGCGCACGCTGGAACAGGTTGAGCAGGTCGCTCGCGAAATTGCTGATCAATTTTCCACCAACCCGTTGGCGGTAGTTTGCGATGTTTCTGACGTGCAGAGCGTCGAGAGAATGTTTGCCACGGTCACAGAAGAATTCGGGCGCGGTCCGGACATCATGGTCAACAATGCCGGCATTGCCGAAAGCGCCCCCATCACAAAAACGGACGACGCACTCTGGAACCGGCATATAGCGATCAATCTTAGCGGCACATTCTATTGTACGCGTGCAGCGCTACCGCCAATGATCGAACGCGGTTGGGGCCGGGTCATCAATGTCGCTTCGATTGCCGGCAAGACCGGCGCTCCTTACATCGCTGCATATTCAGCCTCCAAACATGGCGTGATCGGGATAACCCGATCCGTTGCTCTGGAAGTCGCAACAAAAGGAATTACAGTCAACGCTATTTGTCCCGGCTACGTCGACACTGAGATGACCACGCGCGGGATCGAAAACATAACGAAGAAAACTCGGCTGTCGGCTGACGAGGCAATGGACTCGATCAAAAAGATGAGCCCGCAGAATCGAATAATCGAACCGGAAGAAGTTGCGGCGCTGGCTTTGTTGTTAGCGTCGGAAGACGGGCGGGGAATAAATGGTCAGGCGATTAATGTCGATGGCGGCAGTGTTTTATTTTAAATAAAGCAAAGTGCTGGTTTGCGACTGCCGAGTTGTTGCTAAGTTGAGAGCTTCCCGCTCCCAGGCAAACTAACAGTTTGCTTTACTAATTCAAACGCGGCGCGACATTTCGTAAACCAGGCGGACCGGCAGCCCCACCACATTGAAATAGTCGCCTTGAATCCCTTCGATAAATAGGGCGCCTCGGCCTTGTATCGCGTAAGCGCCGGCTTTGCCGCGCGACTCTCCAGTCGCCACATACCAATCTATTTCGTCAGCAGACAGCTCGTGGAAACGCACGCGTGTGGTTCCATGTTCAACTAGTGCGCGAGGCGGGTTACCAAAGCGCACGAGCGCAATGCCTGTTAATACCAGGTGCCACCTTCCGCTTAGTAGTTGCAGCATTCTGCGAGCATCTCCATCATCGCGCGGCTGACCGAGAACCTCCTCGCCAATCACAACGACCGTGTCAGCCCCCAGCACCAGGCCACCCGGAAACTTCCTGGCGACCGTCTCTGCTTTCGTCGTGGCGAGACGCTTGACGTAGCTAATAGCATCTTCAGCCGGGTTTCGAGTTTCATCGACGTTTGCCGCAACTGCTTCGAACTCCCAGCCCACAGCCCGAAGTATTTCCGCGCGGCGCAGACTCTTTGACGCCAGCCATAGCTTTTCTCTAAACGGACTTTTGCCTTTCAAAGCAGCCTCCGCTTGTCGCGCTAAACTATTCTCCGCTACACTCCAGAATCATTTTCAATTTCGAGTTTGCGATTGTAGATGGAAGCGTGCCGATTGCAAATAGTGCTTCAAGCGGGAACTAATGGACAAATTAATCACTACCTTGCCGGCAATACTCAAAGCGTCGGGCGCTCCGCCGGAGGTTAGTCAAGCCGCGTGTATCGCCGCATGGAAGCACGCTGTCGGCGAAGCTTTGACTGGAAATGCGGTTCCGATACAACTGCTGAACCGCACGCTGGTCGTGGTGGTTGCTGACAACATTTGGAAAAGGCAACTCGAGCAGATGCGTGGCCAATTGCTGTTTAGACTTAACTCGGTGCTTGGCCAGCCGCTGGTGAAGTCAATCGAGTTGCGCGTTGATCCCCAGGCTCTGGCTCTGGCTCGCGGACCATTAGCAGACGAAAACAAGGACCAGGTAAATTACCCGATTCCGCTTGAACTGTTATCGGCTGCAGCGGGGATTGCGGATGTAGAACTGCGACGTGCGTTTCTCGGCGCGGCTGTCAGTTGCGTCAGGCGATTGGAAAATCCGAAGAGCTGAGATCTCAGATTTCAGATCTGAGATTTGAAACAAAACCATGCCAATAACCGAATCCGATGTTGAAAAGGTAGCGCAACTGGCGCACCTGGAAATTACGCCAGGCGAGCTCAAAATCTTTGCGCCGCAGATGGCCGAGATAGTTGCCTACGTTGAACAGTTGAATGAAGTCCCCGCAGGTAACGTCCGACCGGCTCTTGGCGGACTTACGCCCGAAGGCGAAGCAACTGATTCCGCGCGCGATGACGTCGTCGCCCCTTCGCTAGGCCAGAAGACTGCGCTTGCGGAAGCGCCCGATGCGGCAGCCGGGCACTTCCGCGTGCCCAAAGTTTTGTAATGGCGAAACCAATTATTTATTGGATTGAAAGCGACGGAGCCGGACGGATGGCAATCCTGGCGCGCCCCCAAGGGGATGCCGGGCTTGAAGGTGACATCCTGGGCTGGCGCGAAGCCGGTATTGATGTTGTGGTTTCGATGCTCACGGAAGCCGACAATATATATCTCGGCCTTTCGGAAGAAGCGAAGCTTTGCCGGAGTAACGGATTGCAGTTTGTAAGTTTTCCTATCGAGGACTTCGGAGTTCCCGCTTCAACAGAAGCCGCCCTCCAGCTTGTTAAGCAGTTGAGCGAACTTTTGGGCAGTGGAAAGAATATTGGATTCCACTGTCATGGCTGCATCGGGCGCGCGCCGCTAATCGCTTCCTGCGTGCTGATGTTTTCGGGCAAAAGCGCCGAGCAGGCTTTCGAGCTGGTGAGCGTCGCGCGTGGCTATCCAATTCCCGAAGGCCGCGCGCAAGCTGAATGGGGCATAAACTTTGCGCGCGAATTGAGTTTGTTGAAGTAACATTTTAGTTTCGCTTTTTCTGCCTAATGGATTTTGGAAAAACATCTGCCGGTGATCTCGCCAAACTGGTTACTAGTGGCGAACTAACGGCCCGTCGAGCGGTCGAATCTTCTGTCGACGCTGCGGAAAAGCTTAATGAACCGCTCAACGCCTTCCTGGAAATCAATCGAAACGGCGCCCTGAAAAGGTCCGAGTCGATTGACGGTAGGCAAACCGGATCGCTCGCCGGTGTTCCGATAGCAATCAAAGACAACATTTGCGTCGAGGGAATGCAGACGTCCTGCGGCTCCCGCATTCTCGGTGATTACCATCCACCCTATAACGCCACGGTGATTCAGCGTCTGTTCGACGCCGGCGTGATCGTCATAGGCAAAACGAATTGCGATGAGTTTGCCATGGGTTCGTCAAACGAGAATTCCGCCTTCGGCACCGTCAAGAATCCGTGGGATATCTCCCGCGTTCCCGGAGGCTCTTCGGGTGGATCAGCAGCCGCGGTCGCAGCCGGCATCGTGCCGATCGCGCTGGGATCCGACACCGGGGGCTCCGTCCGGCAACCGGCATCGCTTTGCGGGGTGTTTGGATTGAAACCGACGTATGGACGCAACTCTCGCTACGGCCTGGTGGCCTTTGCATCTTCGCTCGATCAGGTTGGAGTGTTTGCCCGCACTACCAGCGATGTGGCTCAAGTTTTAGGAGTTATTGCAGGACGAGATCCACATGACGCGACCACGGCCGATGTTCCGGTGCCGGATTACGTCGGCGGACTTTCGGGCGATATCACGGGCGCGCGCCTCGGCTTGCCGCGATCTCTTTTTGGCGAGGGGCTCGATGCTGAGGTGCGCGCCTCGGTAGAAGCGGCGGTAGATATCTATCGCGAGCTGGGCGCTGAGATAGTTGATGTTGAACTACCAAACGCGCAGTTCAGTATCGCGGTTTATTACATCATCGCTACGGCCGAAGCGTCCTCAAACCTTGCGCGCTTCGACGGAGTTCGATATGGATTTCGTGCGGAGGAAGCGCCACGGCTTCGCGAAATGTATCGCAAGACGCGTGAAGAAGGATTTGGAGCGGAAGTGAAACGGCGCATCATGTTGGGCACCTACGTGCTCTCTGCCGGCTACTACGAAGCGTACTACGGAAAGGCTCAACAGGTTCGCGCGCTAATCAAGGAGGATTTTCGCCAGGCGTTTGAGAGTTGCGATGCGATCATCACGCCGACGTCGCCAACGCCCGCGTTTCTGATTGGCGAAAAAGTCGATAACCCGCTGGCGATGTATCTGAACGACATTTATACCGTCACTGCGAACCTTGCCGGCATCCCCGGGCTTAACGTTCCCTGTGGACTTTCGTCGAATCGACTGCCGATCGGTTTTCAATTACTTGGCGCTTACTGGTCAGAACCAACCCTGCT
>Ga0137409_10005006_pt1 | contig 13845 bp, 12 predicted proteins | sample CZODoug1_16funga_FD_122059 | JGI IMG/M metagenome (GOLD analysis project Ga0137409, IMG submission 122059) | Vadose zone soil fungal communities from Angelo Coast Range Reserve, California, USA - CZODoug1_16fungal (Hybrid Assembly) | ecosystem: Environmental > Terrestrial > Soil > Vadose zone... | reverse complement strand
CGCGCCGCGTGGTGTTCGCCCAGCTGTTGCAGAACTCGATCGGGATGGATACGCGCGTCAACGTCACGTTCTCACCGACGCTGACGCTCGAGCTCTTCATGCAGCCGCTGATCGCGAGCGGCAAATACTCCCGCTGGCGCGAATTTGCGACCTCCCGCACCACGCGCAAGCTCACCTACGGCGTCGACATCGGGACGGTGATCCCCACGGCCCAGGGCGATACGATCGACCCGGACGGCGCAGCCGGACCGGCGCAACCGTTTTTCATCGCGCGGCGCGATTTCACGTTCCGCTCGTTGCGCGGCAATACCGTGTTGCGGTGGGAATACCGGCCCGGCTCCACCCTGTTCGTGGTGTGGACGCGGAGCAGCCGGATACCGGATCGTCCCGAGGGGGACATTCGGGGCGGGGACTTCGGCGACCTGTTCCAGGGCCCGTCGGAGAACGTCTTCCTCGTGAAGGTGAACTACTGGCTCGGATTCTAGGGAACTCTGGTGGAGGCGATCTGGTTACGTTCCTCGTAATCTGACCGCCTCCTACAGGAGTTCTCATGTCGATCCGGGCCGTTAAATCGATCTCTCAATCCGTGCCAACGCTCGAGGGCGCCGGTGTCAGGCTCCGCCGCGCGTTCGGTTTTGGCAAGACCAGCGACTTCGATCCTTTCCTTCTCTTAGACGACTTCCGCAACGAGCATCCCGAGGACTATCTCCCCGGGTTTCCGTGGCATCCGCATCGCGGCATCGAAACGATCACCTACGTGCTGAGCGGCAGCGTCTCCCACGGCGACAGCCTCGGCAACAAGGGGACGATGGGCGCCGGCGACGTGCAGTGGATGACTGCCGGCAGCGGCATCCTGCATCAGGAAATGCCCAAGGGTGACGAGCGCGGCCGGATGCACGGCTTTCAGCTGTGGGCGAATCTGCCGCGCACGCTGAAGATGACCGATCCCCGGTATCAGGATATTCATGCGCAAGAAATCCCCGAAGTAGTCGACGATGACGGCACCCGGGTGCGCATCGTCGCCGGCGATTTCTGGGGCAAGAAAGGGCCGGTGGAAGGCGTCGCCGCCGATCCACGCTACCTGGACGTCTCGATTCCGCCGCGCGTGCGCAAGACGATTCCCATCGAGTCATCGCGCCACGCCTTCGCCTACGTGTTCGAAGGCAGCGGGAACTTCCGCGACGCCTCGGCGCCCCAGGGCGTGCGGACGGATCGCGTCTCGGCGGGGGGCCGGGACGCGGGGAGCGAAAGTCCACAGGAGACCGGCAACCGCTCGTTGGTGCTGTTCGACTCAGGCGACGAAATCACGGTGCAGGCGGGGGAGCAGGGGATGCGCTTCCTGCTGGTGTCCGGTCAGCCGCTGCAGGAACCGGTGGCGTGGCAGGGACCGATCGTGATGAACACCCAGGATGAGCTGCAGCGCGCGTACGACGAGCTGCGGCGCGGCACCTTCATCAAGCGCTAGCGAGTCTTGTTTTGGGGCGGTTATCCTTCACGCCGCCCTATGTGGACTTTTCTCCGCCGCATCACCCTGACGCAGTGGATTCTCGTCGCCATGGCCCTCGGCGTGGCACTGGGGGTCGTCGCGCGTGAGGTCGGACACCCGGAGTATGCCACGTCGCTCCGGCCGATCTCGACCACGTTCCTGCGCATGATCAAGTCGGTCATCGTCCCGATCATCTTCGGGACGCTGGTCGTCGGGATCGCGGGTCACGGTGACGACATGAAGCGCGTCGGCCGGTTGGCGTTCAAGTCGCTGGTCTATTTCGAAGTCGTGACCACCCTGGCGCTGTTCATCGGTCTCCTCGCCGTCAACCTGGTGAAGCCGGGTGTGGGGGTGACGCTGCAGGCACCGGCCGCCGCCGCCGCGCCCGCCGCCGGCGGTGTGCCCGGCGGGGAACAGCCCACCTTCGCGAGCGTGCTGGAGCACATCGTGCCGCAGAGCTTCTTCGAGGCGGCGGTCCAGAACCAGGTGCTGCAAGTCGTCTTCTGGTCGGTGTTGTTCGCGGTCGCCCTTTCGCAGGTCCGCGGGCGCCCCAAGGAGGCGATGCTGGGATTTTGCGAAGGTCTGGCGGAAGTCATGTTCAAATTCACCGCGATCGTGATGAAGTTCGCGCCGATCGGCATCGGCGCGGCGATCGCGGTCACGGTGGGGCACAGCGGCTTGGAGGTGCTGAAGAATCTCGCGCTGCTCGTGCTTACGCTGTATGGCGCGCTGGTCGTCTTCGGATTGCTGGTGCTGTTGCCGGTGGCGCGCCTGGCGCGCGTCCCGCTCAAGCCGTTCCTCAAGGCTGTGAAAGAGCCGGCGCTGATCGCGTTCTCGACGACGTCTTCCGAAGCCGCACTGCCGAAGGCCATGGAGCAGATGGAAGCGATCGGCGTGCCACGCCGCATCGTCGCCTTCGTCATGCCGACGGGATACTCGTTCAACCTCGACGGCAGCACGCTCTACCTCGCCGTGGCCTCGATCTTCGTGGCGCAGGCAGCGGGCATCCACATGACGCTGGGCCAGCAGCTGCTGATGATGCTGACGCTCATGCTCACCAGCAAAGGCGTTGCCGCCGTGCCGCGCGCGTCGCTGGTGATTCTTACCGGAACGCTCGCTTCCTTCCACCTGCCCGTCGAAGGGGTCCTCGTCATTCTCGGCGTAGACGAAATCATGGATATGGCGCGCACGACCGTGAATCTGGTGGGGAATTGCCTGGCAACGGTCGTGATGGCCCGCTGGGAGGGCGAGTACGATGCGAGCCGCGTGCTTGCTACCAAAACGGCGGCCGCCGCGTAGCTTCTGCGCGTCGCCGACGAAATCCTTCAAAACTGGGCGCGCCACTCCAGCTGCGCGCCGTGCCGATCGAACAGGAATCGCGGAGGGCCGAGGCCGAACACACGCCAGCGGCCCTCCATGACTTTTGCGGTCGTAATGCCGACCGCCGCGCCCGCCATGACGTCCGACAGCCAGTGGTGCTGGTCGTTGAGTCGCGACCACGCCGTTCCTGTGGCGCCGGCGTAGAGTGCGGCGGAGGCCCAGCGGTTGTGGATTTCCTCCCCAAGGGATGAGGCGAGCGCAAACGCCACAGTGGTGTGGCCCGACGGGAACGCGTCGTTGTGGGTGAACGGCTTGAAGACATACGGATCGGTCGTGCTGGAAGGCCGCAGCCGACCCGCGACCCGCTTGATCGCAGCGGTCGTCACGCCGGCGACCACGACCGAGCTGAGCACCCGCAGTCCGCTGCGGCTCACGCTTGGCCGGCCGCTCACCACCCCTGCGACGACGATGCTGACCGGGATGCCGAAGGCGACGGCGGGCTCCCCGCCGTTGCGAAGGGCGCGGGCGATCGCATCGCTCCGCGACGAGCGCTGATCCTGGACCCACCGGTCGAGACCGCGATCGGCCAGGCTGGCGACGCCGATCACGCCGACAACGGCGGCTGCTTCCCACCAGCGTACGTCGTGACCGGACGGGCGCTGCGCGTCTAGAGGGCGCGCGATCAACGCGCAGAAGAGTACCGAGCAGAGCCATTTCACGCGCCCCACGTTACGCTAATTCCTCCGTACGAGCTAACCCCATTCCACTCTCCGGGCGATCCAATCCCGCGTTACACGCGGATACACTTCGCCAGAAACCCGAACCCCCGAGGAGTGAACCATGCTGTCATTACTGCTCATTACGGCGTTGGCGGTGCAGTATCCGCCGCCGGCCTCGAAGGCGGCCACCGCGCCACGCGGGACCAGTCAGTCCGCGGTCGGTCGTATGGCGTTTCATGATCGACTGCGGGAGCTGTGGTCGGACCACGTCGTCTACACGCGCAATTTCATCGTGAGCGCAACGGCCGGATTGCCCGACACCGCCGATGTGTCGCAGCGCCTGCTGCGCAATCAGGACGAGCTTGGTGAGGCGATCAAGCCGTACTACGGCGACGCCGCCGCTAGCCAGCTCGCGTCGCTGCTACGCAATCACATCCAGCTTGCCGCCAAGACGCTGCTTGCCGCCAAGGGCACCAGCACCGCGATGCAGCCCGGCATGAACATGCAGGACAGCGCCGCGACGTCTGGTCAGTATGTCTCGAACCGGATGGCCACTGATACGATCAAGGCCACGGGCCGGATGAACGACACGACGAAGGCCAGGGGACAGACGAGCCAGGTCGATTCTACGTCGCTGAACCAGGCCATCGCCGACCTCAAGGCCAACGGCGACAGTATTGCCGCATTCCTCAGCTCGGCGAACCCGCGCGGCTTTGCGCGTGAGCCGCTGCGCAGCGCGATCCAGATGCACATCACGTTGCTGCTGAAGGAGGCGACTGCTCAGATCAAGAAGGATTGGTCGGGCAACATCGCGGCCTTCGATGAAAGCCAGCGTCAGGCCATGCAGATGGCCGACATGCTGAGCGACGGGATCATGAAGCAATTCCCGAGCCGCTTCACCAACAAGGCGACCGCGGTCTCGCTGCGGTAGTGCCGGTGTTCTCTACAGCGACCTCCTGAGCTTTTGGGCTCAGGGGGTCGTTTTCTAGCCTAGCGCGGCGAACACCCCAACGACGGCGATGACCATGCCGATCGCGATCTTGGCGGCGGCCGCGGCGGCCCGGCCCACGACGGCTCCCCAACCGGCGCGAGATGCAATGCCGACATGGCGAGAATAGGTGTACTCGAACAGCGCCGCGCCGACGAATGAGCCGAGCAATGCGCCGATGACGCTGCCGATGACGGCCACGGGCACGCCGATCACCGCGCCGATCAACCCGCCGATGAGCGCGCCCCAGCCGGACCGGCTGGAGCCGCCATAGCGCTTCGCATAGCGAAATCCGATCCAGTTCTCGATGATTTCGCCGAGGAAGGCGAGCGCCAGCACGATCGCAATCATCGCGACGCCGACCGACCGGAAACCGGTGAGTCAGCCAAACGCAAGGATCCCGCCGACCATGACCCACAAGCCGGGCAAGCCGAGCGGAATCAGCAACAGCCCGACCAGCAGAGCCGCGGCGAGCACGACAATCGCGAGCACGTCCATAGGGAAACGTACGCGTCTCGCGCCGAAATGATGCACGGTCCTGCTTGACGTCCCTCTATTTGTGGTGCACTACTTGCGTGCTGATCAAGTGGCGAACACCACTCCTCCACGGACTGCCGCTGTGCCGCAAGAAAAGCACGCGCGAATACCGCAATCGGGTGAGGCACTGATCCTCGCCGATGGCCGGCGATTCATCCTCACGGAGGCGGAGCATGGGATCCGCGGCTGGTGGTTTACCGCGACCGCGCACGATGGGCGCAACACGCTGCAGGGCAACCTGCGCTTGCAATGGGATGCGCAGGCGCGGGTGTGGCGCCCCGATGGGGCGCGACAGGTCGCCGCCGAGCCGAGGGCGGTGCGGCGAGCTCCCCAACCGCAGGAAAGACAGCTCGACTGAAGGTTAAGTAGCTTACAACTCTATGGCGTCCACGCGGAAGAACGCGGCAGGGCCAGCCGCGTCCCCTGATCCTCAGCTCGAGACGCTCGGCGGCGATGGCGTGCCGCAGCCGGCCCTCCCATTCCCTGTCGCGTGCGTCGGCGCTTCGGCCGGCGGGTTGGAAGCGTTTACCCAGCTGCTGAGCACCGTGCCGACTGACACAGGGATGGCATTCGTGCTCGTCTCCCACCTGTCCCCGTCGCATGCCAGCCACCTGGCCGAGATCCTGTCCCGCGCGACGGCGATGCCCGTCAACGAAGTGAAGGACGAGGCGAAGGTCGAGCCGAATCACGTGTACGTGATTCCCCCGGACTCGAGCATGATCATCGCGCACGGGTCGCTGAAGCTGATACCGCGTCACAAGGTGGACGGGCGCCATCATCCGATCGACCTGTTTCTCGAGTCACTGGCGCTGGACCAGAAGCACAAGTCGATCGCCGTGATTCTGTCGGGCACCGGCAGTGACGGCACGCTGGGGATGGACGAGGTCAAGGCGGCGGGCGGCATCACGTTCGCGCAGGACGACTCGGCTGCGTACGAAGGGATGCCGCGCAGCGCCATGATGGCGGGGACGGTGGATTTCCGTTTGTCCCCCGCGGAAATAGCCCGCGAGCTCGGCAAGATAGCCCGCCACGCCTATGTCCGGACGGATGGACCGCCGGAGCGGATCGTCGACGGCGCCAAGACCGCGCAGATCCTGCGGTTGTTGCATCAGTCGTCAGGCGTTGACTTCAGCAATTACAAGGCCGCGACGCTGCGTCGCCGCATCGCGCGACGCATGGCGCTGCACAAGGTCGAGACGCTGCCGGAGTACGCCGAGTATCTGCGCGATCATCCGGTCGAGCTCGACGCGCTGTTTCAGGACATCCTCATCAACGTCACGTCGTTCTTCCGCGATCCGGAAACCTTCGAGCTGCTCAAGACCCGCGTCTTTCCGGGCATCGCTGCCGAGCACACGTCGTCCGATGCCATTCGGATGTGGGTCGTGGGCTGTTCGACCGGCGAAGAGGCGTATTCGCTCGCGATCGTCTTTTCGGAGTTCATGGAGCGGGAGGGCCGCACCTGGCCGGTGCAGATCTTTGCGACCGACCTGAACGGCACCGGGATCGAGCGGGCACGGACCGGCCTCTATCCCAAGAGCGTCGCGGAGCGCGTCTCGCCGGAACGGCTGCGGCGCTATTTCTACGAATTGGACGGGAAGTACCGGGTGGCGAAGGCAATTCGCGATATGTGCGTGTTCGCCAAGCATGACGTCCTGGACGATCCGCCGTTTTCTCGCATGGATCTGATCAGCTGCCGCAACATGCTCATTTATCTCGAGCCGGTGTTGCAACAGCACTTGATGCCGATCCTGCACTATGCACTCAAGGCGTCGGGGGTGCTCCTGCTCGGCGGATCCGAATCGACGGGTGCCCACGGCGAGCTGTTCGACGCCGTCGACGCCAAGCACCGGTTCTATGGCCGCAAGTCCAACGTCAATCGGCTGCCTCCGCCGCTGATGGACCGGTCGCTGACCGACCGCATTCGTCGGCCGCCGCCCGCGATTACGCTCGACGCGCGGCGCAGCGAAGGAGCCCAGCGGGAAGCCGATCGCCTCCTGCTCGCTCGCTATACACCCCCCGCGGTCCTCGTGACGGAGGACCTCGAGATTCTGCAGTTCCACGGCGACACCAGCGCGTGTCTATCCCCGCTCGCCGGCAAGGCGTCGCTGAACCTCGTGAAGATGCTCCGGGAGGGACTGCTGGCGCCGATCCGTGGGGCGATCGCGCGCGCCAAGAAGGAAGGGGGTGCCGTTCGCAAGAACGACGTGCGGGTCAAAGGCAACGGCCAAACGCGGCGGGTCGATATCGAAGTCGTGCCGGTCAAAGGCGCGGCCGGCGGCCGCAGCGGCTTCCTGGTGTTGTTCCATGAGCCGGTACCGCTCGCGCCTCGTCTCCGTGTTCCTCGACCGACCGCGACGCACGCTTCGGCCAACGAGCTGGAGGAGCTCAAGCAGGAGCTGACGGCCACGAAGGACTATCTCCAGTCGGTGATCGAGCAGCAGGAGGCCGCCAACGAAGAGCTGCAATCGGCCAATGAGGAAGTCCAATCGGCGAACGAAGAGCTGCAGAGCATCAATGAAGAGATCGAGACTTCCAAGGAGGAGATGGAATCCAGCAACGAGGAGCTGGCGACCGTCAACGAAGAGCTGCAGAACCGCAACGCGGAGCTGGGGCGCAGCAACAACGACCTGATGAACCTGCTCGCCAGCGTACAAATGGCGATCGTCATGCTCGGCCCCGACCTCCGGATCCGCCGCTTCACCCCGATGGCGGAGACGATGCTCAACCTGATCCCCACGGATGTCGGGCGCCCGCTGACCGACATCAAGCTCAACGTGGACGTGCCCGATCTCGAGGCTATTCTCGCCAACGTGCTCGACAGCGTACAGCCGTTCCAGCGCGACGTGCAGGACCGAACGGGGCGTTGGTACTCGCTGCGCGTCCGCCCCTACCGCACCACGGAAAACCACATCGAGGGCGCGGTCATCGCGCTGATCGACATCGACTCGATCAAGCAGAACGCCGAATCGCTGCGCGTCGGCGTCGAACGCCTGCGCATCATGTACGACCGCGCGCCGGTCGGCATTTTCGAAACGGATCTCGACGGCCGCTTCGTGCGTGTGAACGACCGCTTCTCTGAATTGACGGGCCGGACCCGCGACGCGCTGCTGTCGCTCCGCTCCGAGGACATCACGCATCCCGACGACCTCGCCGCGCAACGCGAGGACTTGGAACGCATCCACAGCGGCGCCGTGCCATCCGTGCGCCGCGAGAAACGGTACGTCCGCGACAACGGTGACGCGGTGTGGGTCGAGCTGCACCGTTTCGCCGTGCCGGACGCGCAGGGACGGGCCGCGTTCACCGTCGGCATCGCCGAAGACATCACGGAGCGCAAGGAGACGGAGACGCAGCTGCGCCGCCGTGAAGCGCGCTTCCGCTCCCTGATGAACACCGCCCCGGCGCTGATATGGGTGAGCGGCACCGAGGGCATGGAATACGTGAATCAGGCCTACCTCGAGTTCCTGGGCGTCGAATCGCAGGAAGTCCTGGGCAACGCGTGGACGTATTTCATGCACCCCGAGGACCGCGAGGGGTGGACCGCGGCCTACGAGCAGGCCGTCAGCGGGCTGCAGCCGTTCGAGCATCAATTCCGCTTCCGCCGGGGGGACGGGGAATACCGCTGGATGATGTCGGTCGCGCTGCCGCAGTTCGGGGCCGCGGGCAAGTTTGCCGGGTACACGGGCGCGTCGTTCGATATCACGTCGTTGAAACAGGCGGAAGTGAGCCTGCGGAGCGCCGATCAGCGCAAGGACGAGTTCATCGCGATGCTGGCGCACGAGCTGCGCAATCCGCTCGCGCCCATCACCCACATCGTGCAGATGATGCGGGCGCAGCAGCTCGATGCGAAGACGCTCGAGTGGGCCCACGAGGTGCTCGATCGCCAGCTGCGCAACATCGGCCGTATGGTGAACGATCTGCTGGACGTCTCCCGCATCAGCCACGGCAAGATCCAGCTGCACCAGGAGCGCGTCGAGCTCGGCGACATCGTGACCAGCTCGGTGGACGCGCTGCGCGCGACGATCGCGGCAGGGGAGAAGGAAATCGCGATCGAGCTGCCCACCTTGCCCGTCGTCATGCTCGCCGACCCGGTCCGGCTGGAGCAGGTGATCGGCAATCTGGTCCACAACGCCGTGAAGTTCACCCCGCAGGGCGGGCACGTGTGGGTGCGCGCCACGGTGGACGACGACGGTAAGGCGTTCCGGATCAGCATTCGGGACGACGGCGACGGCATCGCCGGCGACGTATTGCCGCGGGTGTTCGATCTCTTCATGCAGGGCAACACATCGTTCGATCGCGCCCAGGGTGGCCTCGGCATCGGCCTCAGTCTGGTCCGGGGGCTCGTGGAGTTGCACCGCGGCACGATCGAGGCGAAAAGTGCTGGCCCGGGCACCGGTAGCGAGTTCATCGTGCGGCTCCCCCTGGAGGACATCCCGGCGGCGGCGCAGCGCGAGCCGGTGCCCGCGCGGCAGCGCGACGGCCCCCGCCGCATTCTCATCGTCGACGACAACGTGGATGCCGCCACCGCCCTCGCCGCGATGCTGCGCCACGACCAGCACACGGTGGCGGTGGCGCACTCCGGCCCGGTGGGGATCGAGACCGCTGGCGCGTTCCAGCCGCAGGTGGCGCTGATCGATCTGGGCATGCCGGGAATGAACGGCTTCGAAGTCGCGGAGCGGCTGCGCGCGGCCGACAAGGATCTGGTGTTGATCGCCGTCAGCGGCTACAGCGGCGAGGAAAGCCGGCGGCGCGCGCTTGCGGCGCATTTCGACGAATACGTCATCAAACCCTTCGATCCAGAGGCACTCGAAGAGCTGCTGAGCCGCCGCGCGCGTTGATCGTCCTCGCGCTCCTTCTTCAGATCTCCGTTCCACCGCCGCGCGGATTCGTGAACGACTTCGCGGGCGTCCTCGACTCGGCATCCGTCCGTCATATGGAAGCGGTCATCGCCGAAGTGCGGGAGAAGACCCGCGGCGAGATCGCGGTCGTGACGCTGCCCGATATCGGTGACCGGCCGGCCAGCGAGGTCGCGCTCCAAATCGGCCGGCAGTGGGGCGTCGGCGCTCAGGCCGAGGCCGGCGACCGCAGCAAGAACCTCGGCGTCGTCCTCCTGCTCGTGCCGCAAAAGAATCACCAGCCGGGCACGGGCGACGTGTTCATCGCCACCGGCCGCGGCGCCGAGGGGTTTCTCACCGACGCGCGCGCCGGCCGCATTCGCGACGCGATGATCCCGTTCCTGGTCCGCGAGGAATACGGAAAAGGCGTGTCCCTCGGCGTGGACCTCATCGCCCAGGCCTTCGCGGCCGAATTCGGCGTGACGCTCTCGAATCCCGAATTCGTCAGACCGCCACCGCCAGCCGCGGACCAGCAGGTGAATCCCGGGATCCCGCTCGGCTTTCTGCTGGCCGTCATCATTCTGCTGATCATCCTCAGCCGCGGCCGGCTGCTACTCATTCCCTTTATGATGAGCCGCGGTGCACGCGGCTGGGGTGGTGGTGGATGGGGCGGTGGAGGCTGGGGTGGTGGAGGTGGTGGCGGCGGGTTCGGCGGATTCGGTGGCGGCGGGGGTTTCTCAGGCGGGGGCGCGGGAGGCAGATTCTGATATGGCTCGCATGACCATGGAAGACTTCGGAGAGCACGTGAAAGCCGCGCTCGGCGGCCGGCTCGTGAGCCTGCTGCTCTATGGCTCGGCCGCGAGGGAACCGGGAGCGGCGGGCACGCAGCCACGCGCCATGAACACGCTGCTGATTGTCGATCGCGTAGATGGCGATCTGTTCGCGCGACTTGCGGCGCCGGTGCGCGCCTGGGTCAGCGCGAAGCACCCGCCGCCACTCGTGTTGACGCAACAGGAATGGCGCGAGTCTGCGGACGCATTCCCGATCGAGTACGACGATATCCGCGAGGCCCACCGCGTGCTCGCCGGACGAGACCCGTGGCATGGGATCGTCGTCAAGCGCGAGCACATCCGCCGCCAGCTCGAGCACGAGCTCATGGGAAAACTGATGCATCTGCGGCAGGCCTACGCCGCCGGTTGGAACAAGCCGAAGCAGCTGGCCGAGGTGGTCCGCGGCACGTGGGCCGGGTTTCTGGCGATGTTGCGGGCCGTGCTGCGGCTCGCCGGTCGTCCCGCCCCGGCCGCGCCCGACGCTCTGGTGCGGGACGCGGCGGCCCTGATAGGATTCGGCGCGGATGGATTGGCCGAGCCGGCCGCGTATCTCGATGCGGTGACGCGCACGGCGGAGTACGTGAACCGTTTGGAAAGGAACCCTTCGTGAACGCGCAGACACGCCGGACCGCCGTCGCCCTGCCGCTCGCCCTCGCGCTCCTCGGCGGCTGCGGCTACAACACCATTCAGACTATGGACGAGCGGGTGAACGCGGCCGAATCGCAGATCAAGGTGCAGCTGCAGCGGCGCGCCGATCTGATCCCCAATCTCGTCGAGACGGTGAAGGCGTACGCCAAGCAGGAGCAAACGATTTTCATCCAGGTCGCCGAGGCACGGTCCAAGCTGGCCGGCGCGGTGCAGAGTGGCAATCTGGAACAGATGGCGGCCGCCAACGCCGCGCTGAATGCCCCGTTGGGACGGCTGCTCGCGATCGCCGAGAATTATCCGCAGCTCAAGTCCAACGAGAATTTCCGCGCGCTGCAGGACCAGCTCGAGGGCACTGAGAACCGCATCGCGGTCGCTCGACAGGATTACAACGAAAGTGTGAACGCGTACAACGCCTACATTCGCCGCTTCCCGCAAGTCATCACGGCGAAGATCCTCGGCAAAAAACCGCGGGCGTATTTCGAATTGCAGACGCCGGGCGCGGCCGACGCGCCCAAGGTCGATTTCTCGCGCTGAGCGTGTTAAGTTCCGGCATGCCCTCCGTTCGCGAGCGCTCCAGCGCTGTGGCGCCGGATCGTGCTGCTGCGCAACGCTGCCTCGTCGCGATCATCGAGGATGACAGCGAATTCCGCAACATGCTGCGCGAGCTGTTGGAAGAAGAGCAGTATCGCGTCGTGGCCGTCGCCAATGGCGCCGAGGCGCTCGAGACGCTGCGCGGCGAAACCGTTCCCAACGTCATTCTGCTCGACGTCTCGATGCCCGTGATGGACGGGTTCGACTTCCTGCGCTACCGCAACGACGACCCGCGCCTTGCCGCCGTGCCGGTCGTCCTCGTCACCAACGCGAAGCCGCACGAGCGGCCCACGATCGGCGTGGACGACGTCGTCCGCAAGCCGATCGACATCGACGAGATTTTATTCGCGATCAAGCGTCATTGCGTCTGAGCTGAGGCCAGCGGCAGCGTAAAGGAGAACGTCGTGCCGTCGCCCGGATGGCTCTCGACCCAGATCCTGCCGCCCAGCGCTTCCACCACACCCTTCGCGATCGTCAATCCGAGCCCGCTGCCCAGGCGGGCTTTTGGCGTCGCCTGCCAGAAACGATCGAACACGTGGGGGAGCTGCTTGGCCGACACGCCCACGCCGGTGTCGCGCACGGTCACGAGGACTTCACCATCGACCGGCTCGGCGCTGACCTGCACCAACCCGCCGTCGGGCGTGAACTTGATCGCATTGCCGATGAGCTTGCCGAGCACCTGGAGCACCCGCTCCCGGTCGCACACCGCGTCGACATGTGGGGCGCTGACGCGCTCTTCCACGCGCAACGACCGTTCGATCGCCTGGTCGCGCAACATGGCGATCGCCTCCACAATCATGGGCCGCACCGCCTCGCGCCGCGTCTCGACGAACAGCCGGCCTGCTTCGATGCTCGCCACGTCGAGCAGGTCGCCGATCACGCGGTTCATGCGCTGCGCCGAGCGGCGAATCGCTTCGACGTGCCGCCGGTCGCGCCGGCCCTCGCTGTCGGGGGGCAGGCTGCGCAGCAGGAGTGCCACGGCGGTGAGTACGGTGTTCAAGCCGTTCCGCAGGTCGTGCGAAATCGCCGCCAGCGTATCGTCGCGCGCGCGACTCGCCTGCTGCGCTCGCTGGTAGAGACGCGCATTGTCCGCGCCGAGCGCGGTGCGTTGCGCGATGTCTTCGAGGAACGGCATGTCCGCCTTGGTGAAGCGGCGCTCCGGGCGCGTCATCCCGAGCGTGACGACACCCAGCAGGCGTCCGCGCCCGATGAGCGGCAGCAGCACCAGCGAACGGATCCCGGCGTCGCGGATCGCGGCCCGCCCGGCGGGGTCGAGAGCAATCGCGGCGAGGGCCGACTGACTCGGGTCGGACAGCAGCATCGTCTCACCGGCGCGCAGCGTCGGCGTGGGCGCGAGATGCCAGTCGTCCAGCGTATTGTCCACGCGCTGCACGGATCCGTCATCCTCGACGACGTCGGCCAGGCAGATGTCGCCCAGCCGCGGCACCAGCAGCCGTGCCACCGCCGAAAGCATGGCGCGCTCGTCCAGCGCCGAGGCGAGCACCTCGGCGAGGTTCGACAGGAAGCGCTGCTCGTCCTGCGCGGCCTTGGCGGCCGGCATTTTGGCGCTGCGTACCTTCACGTCGTCCCTCCTACCGCTGCAAATATCACCCATCGCGGCAGGCTGCGCGCCCATCCCCAACGGCGTCGCGAGAGGGTGGTCGGAGCTAACCCGTGGGAGGGGCGAGTGCGGCGGAAATGGCGTGGCTGCGGATCGCGATCGGACAATCCTGCTTCCGGGCTAGCTCTAGCGGACGAACTTGCGGCGATCGCCTTTGGGCGGGGTTTTCTTGTGGGCGTGCGCCGCAATCTGCAGACGGCTGTGCAGCGCGAGCTTCTCTAGAATGTTGTGGACGTGACTCTTGACCGTGTAGGTCGCGATGTTGAGCCGCTG
>Ga0137409_10005001_pt1 | contig 13854 bp, 11 predicted proteins | sample CZODoug1_16funga_FD_122059 | JGI IMG/M metagenome (GOLD analysis project Ga0137409, IMG submission 122059) | Vadose zone soil fungal communities from Angelo Coast Range Reserve, California, USA - CZODoug1_16fungal (Hybrid Assembly) | ecosystem: Environmental > Terrestrial > Soil > Vadose zone... | reverse complement strand
AAAACGATAAGGACATTTGGAAGAATCCATCTTTCACTGAATCGCAAGCATGCTTTTACTCACATGCGATTCCCCTGGGGTTTACCCGAGATCGGCATCAAATATGCGCAAGTCGGGTAAACCCGACTTGCGATGTTCGAGACGCCGCGCACGAGGGCTGCGGAATCTGGCTAGGCCTATGATCGCGGCTCCTCACCATGAGGCCGAGAGGGACCGCGTGTGCATCAAATTGATCGGAATCCGCTTTAGGTTGATGTCTGCCTCTCGACCCCGAAGAAGAAAAAGGAGGAGGGCTGAAGCAAACAAGGCGCAGTTGGTGTGCAACAGAACAGCCGCGTCAGTTGGACTCCGTCGGCCTAAGAACAGATTTGCGGCCTAAGAACAGATTTGACCGGCAGCTAAGGCGATGTTTCCCGCCGGGCCTTGAGGAACTACTTTTTGTCCTTCTTGTAGTCCTTTGGCTGCACCTGCTGCTGCTGTTGGACCGGCCGCGTGGCCTCAGATCGTTCCGCGAGCCGCATCCATCGGGTGGCCAGGTCAATCATGATGGCTCTGTTCTCTGGGAGCGTCATCTGGCGCGCGCGGGCGAGGTAGCGCCGTGCGTTTCGGCGATACTCTTTCGTGTTCATCAATGCAGCCCTTCGATAGGTTTCCCCGCAATCCACAAATGATGATCGGCCAGAAAGGGTTCCGCGGATTGAGATCAATCTCCACACGTTTCTCCCCTTGGGTTAACGCTGCTATTTCAATGATTTGACTGGGACTAGGTCATTACCTCCCAGATTGGGGGGAACTCCGGTCTGTTCTGCGGAACCGTCGGAGAGGATTGTGTCCGGATCACGCTCGCAACCGTCGATCGTGCCCAGGACAAAGGGACCTTAAATACGCTGCAAGTCCGGATCGGAGCCTCGTCGGCTGATCCGATCGTTGACCCCGTGTCATGTTTCACCGTGCAGCCTCGACCATTGACATCGTTAACGCTCTCGCATCGTTGCCGATGCGTTCCGACCAATAGTACGTATATGTGTGACAGAATCGTGCGCTGTGATCTGGGCCGAGCAACAACACTGCTCGCCAGCTTATGGCACCGCCTCCCTTGGTCGCGAATATGGCTGCTTCGCCACTAATCAGACAGGTTTATCGCGAGCACGTGGAGCGGTTCGGCGAGCCGGATGACGCGGTCACTTATGATGACGACGAGCAATCCTACGGACAGCCGACCCGCATCAGCATCGTCGTTTGGCGCCGGTGCGCCGAGGTCGATGTCACGACCTTCTCGACCATCGGCATGGCCGCATACCCGATGCCTGGCGCCGGCCATCGCGCCGAGCTGCACTTCACGGTCCGGCGTGACGTCGATCGTGTACTCGTTGGCGCGGTGTCGAAGTTCCTGGCAAACCTTGCTCTCCATCCGTTTCTCAACGGCACATTCTTCGACTGGTGGCACAAGCTCCACTCCCCGCGTCAAATCCCACTCTTCAGAGACGCAACCGCCGTCCTCTTCCACCCCCGGTTCGTCAAGACCGGCTGGGACATAATCAAGTTCAACGGCGTGATGGTGAAGATCCTCAACGTGGTTCCGATCACGGCGGATGAGTACGGCATTGACCAGGTGTCGGACCTGGTCGATCATTGGCGCAGAATTGACCTTGATCTGTTCGCGCCACGCTAAAATAGTGCGCTCCTTGCGATCGATGCGCGCAAGCATCATCACGGTCAAAGCGGACGTCGCCCGCGCTTCTTACCGCCGTGCCCCTCCGCCCTGGCCTCTTCGCGCCGGCGCGCTGCGGGAAGTCGCTGCGTGGGAGAAGACAAAGATCGAAACAGCCTTGACCTCTTCAGGTTTCAGCACGCCCTCGAAGGCCGGCATCGTTCCGTGCCGCCCCTTGACCAGCGACTCGCGGATCGACGCGCGATCGGAGCCATAGAGATAGAGGTTCCTTTTGGTGAGATTGCTCGACCCGAACGTATCGATGCCGCTCCCATCGGCGCCGTGGCAATCGACGCAGTTGCCCTTCGCATTGTTGTTGAACAGCGCCCTGCCGCGCGCCGCTTTGGGCCGATCGAAACGCTGCCCGCTGATCTGGAGCACGTATTCGACCACATCATCGATTTCTGTTGGCGTCAGGAACTCCTTGTCGCCGAAATCCTTGGTGTCCTCTTCGGTGCGGAACTTCGGATCGTAGGCCAGCATACTGACTTCGGCCCCGCGGGCATTGGCATGCCCGGAGCGGATGCCGAAGCGCACGGTCCACTCGACATCCGACGGAAACTTGATCACGCCTCCGGACTGGTAGTCATCCCCGGAGAAGCGCCATTCGGCGTCGGTCAGGTCGGGCGTGTGCTGATCGGCAACCCCCTTGAGATCCGCGCCGTGACACGAGGCGCAGCTCTTCTCGTAGACGGAGCGTCCGAGCACCATCGCGGTCTTGTTGAGCCGCAGCGATTTGACAATGTCGTTGATCGCCACGGACGCGAGCTCTTCCGGCCGAGCCGTAAACTCTCCGTAGTCCTCTTCCAAGTCCGCGGGCTCAGCTGCGGTGGGGTTTATTGCGGCGCTGCAAAGGTACGCACTGATCGCGAGCAAGGCCGTCGACATGAGGCGACGAGCTGCAATACGCGGCAATGACGGATATGGCAGACGCGAGAATGGTAGACGCGAGCGAGCGGTCATTCTTTACTTCCTCCCAAGCTTTGACAGCACCGCGAGCTGAAAATGCCGCGCCATGTGACATCATCAGCTATTTTTAGGTCGTCGACGCTGTCATACATTCAACCATTGGAGCGACCGACAAGGCTCACGCTCCTGTGCGGCGATCACTCAAGCGGCGAGCCTGGTTGCATCGCCCTTTTCTCTCCGCAACGGCCCGCCCAGCGGGTTCGCTGGTCGTTCCCTGAGGCGATCATCCCATCCCTCACAAGCACGTTGCCGTCGGCGGTCTGAGACGACCAGATGCGGATTCTCTCGCTGTCTTTCATGATGACCATGTCGAGCACGACGCTATCATCGGTCGTCAGGACCTGACGCAGCGAGAGCTTGTCGGGCGCAACGCGCTTGGCATCGACGATACGATAGACCATGCCATCGTAGTCCGGCCCGAAATCATTGAGGACCCAGGCCATGCCCACGGAGGTGAGCGAAAACAGCGAATGCTCGTTCAGGGGACTGGCAGGCCTGGTGCATTCAACCGCCCACCGTCCCAGCAAGTCAAAATCCCGGAGCGCTCTTGTGGCGGGTTGCGCATTGGCGACGCTGATATTGGCGACGCCGATCAAGAGCAACGATTGAACCAAACAGAACAAGAACCTTCGCATGGTGCCCACTCTACGATTTGCGCGACTGCAACCGGGAAACCGTCGCTCGCCATGATGACAGCCTTGCTGCTGGCTGGCTACCAGGCAGCGCATTAATGTGCCGTAAAATCCGGCTACGGACTGGACGGCTCTCTCGTTGCAGTTGCTCGACCAACATATCCTTAGTTTCATCTCTAGTTCCCTGCCAACGCTTCCCGGCCTCTCGCCGCCGCCCAACGCTCGGCAATGCGTTCAAGAGAAAAATAGATGCTTGGAAGAACCAGCAAAGTGAGAAAGGTCGCGAGGATCATGCCGCCGATGACCACGGTCGCGACACCACGTTGCACGTCGCTGCCGACGCCGGTCGCCAGCGCCGCCGGAATCATTCCGACCGTCGCGACCGTTGCGGTCATCAGCACCGGCCGGAAGCGTTCGGACGCGCCGATCAGGATTGCTTCGCGCAATGACGCACCGGTCTCGCGCACGCGATTGAGATTCGCCACCATGATGATGCCGTTCTGAACGGCCACGCCGAACAGCGCAATGAAGCCGACCGCCGTTGCGACATTAAGCGTCTCGCCCGTGATGACGAGCGCGAGCAGGCCACCCAAAGCGGCCAGCGGCACGATGCCCAGGATCAGCAGGGCCTGTCGCAACTTGCCAAATTCGGTGTAGAGCAAGAGTGTCATCAGGGCGAGGACCAGCCCGAGTATCAGCGTGAACCGGCGCTGCGCCCGTTCCTGGTTCTCGAACTGCCCGCCATATTCCAGGCGATACTTGGACGCATCGAATGGGACCGATTGCGCGATCCTTTCCTTGACCTCGGCCAGATACGAGACCAGGTCGCGGTCGGCGAGATCGATGCGTATCGTCAAATTCCGCCGGTTGTTCCAGCGCGTGATGGTGCCCTCGCCGTTGCGCTGGGTGATGGTGGCGACCTGGGACAGCGGAATCTGCGTCCCGCTCGCGCTCGTGAGCGTCAGATTACCCAGTGCCCCCGGATCATAGCGCGTATCCAAGGGAAACCGCACAGTCAGATCATAAACCCGGTCCCCGACATAGACCTGGGTGACAGCGGCGCCGCCAATCCCGGTCTGAATCAGATTGGTGATATCCGACACGTTGATTCCATAGCGAGCCGCCGCGGCACGATCGGTTTCAATCGCGATCTGCGGGAGTGGCGGCTCCTGAAAGATGGACGCCTCCGCGGTGCCCCTGATATTGCGCAGGAGATCGACGATTTCGCCGGCGATCCTGCGGTCCTCCGCAAAATCGTCCCCCAGGATCCGGATCACCAGCGCGCTATGCGCGCCACTCACCAGGTCGAACACCATGTCGCTGATCGGCTGGTTGATCCCGACATTGAAACCTGGGAGCTGCTGCAGCCGTGCATTCAGCTTGCGCACGAAATCCTTCTTGGTCTCGCCCTTGGGCCAAGTCTCATAAGGCGTCAGCGCAATGGGAGCCTCGATATGCGAGGGCGTCCAGGCATCGACCGCCGCGTCCTCGCGCCCCAGCTGGGTGACGATGGTTTGAACTTCGGGGAATTCCCGCACGGCGCGCCGCAATTCGCTCGCCATGTCGCTTGCGGCCTCGAGCGAAAGGCCGCTCGGCAACTGGACCTGCAGCCAGAGGCCGCCCTCATCCAGATCCGGCAAGTAATCGCGACCCACGCGGAGGCCCAGCACCACAACGGCCACAACCGCGATCCCCGCCGCCGTATAGGATAGCGCCGGCCAATCCAGGAGCCGCCCCAAGGTGGCGCGATAAGCGCGCCCGAGCGATTCAAGCGGCCTATTGCGAAACGCGCGGCGCGGCTTGCGGAACGCCAGATAGGCGAGGCCGGGAATAAGCGCCAGCGTTACAACGAGCGCTCCAAAGAGAGCAAAGCCCACCGTGAAAGCCATGGGCGTGAACAGCGCCGCCTCGCCCCGCTGCAGCGTGAACAGCGGGAAATAGGCGGTGATGATGATCAAGGTCGCAAAAAAGATCGGCCGCGCCACCTGGCTGGTCGCGGACTTGATGTCGTCCTCGCTCAACGCTTCGTTCGGCTTCTCCTCCCGGCGGCGCAGAATGTTCTCGGTCACCACGATGGCGCCATCGACGATCACGCCAAAATCGAGAGCACCGAGCGATAGCATGCTCGCCGACATATGAGAGGCGTTCATCAGGACAAAGATTGAAACGACCGCCAGCGGAATGGTCACCGCAACGACCAGCGCGCTGCGCGGACTCCCCAGGAAGAGCATGAGCACAATGATCACCAGGCCAATGCCTTCGATCACGGTGCGTCCGATTTTGCTCACAGTCGCAGAGACAAGATCGCTGCGATCAATGATGGGAACGATGTGGACATCCTGCGGCTCGAGCTGCGTGCGCAGCTCCTCCACCTTGGCGTGGAGGCCCGCGATGACGTCGGATACGTTCGTGTATTTGAGCCCCATGACGATCCCTTCGAGCGACGCGGGGTTCTCGTTCTTGCCCAGGATACCTTCGGGCTCCTGGTGGGTATAGTTCAGGCTGCCGAGATCGCGGACCAGGATCGGCATGCTGTTGCGCTGGGCCACGACGACGTTGCCGAGATCCTCGAGCGTGCGCACAAGGCCAACGCCGCGAACGATGAAGGTTTGATCGCCGCGCGCAACCCGCCCGCCGCCGGCATTGGCGGTATTGCTGTTGATCGCATTGATGACGTCGTTGATCCCGAGCCCGTAGCGAAGGAGCTCGGTCGGATCGAGATCGAGCCTGAACTGCCGGGTAAAGCCGCCGAAATTGTCGACGCCCGCAACACCTTGAACCTGTTGCAGCGCCGGCATGACCACCCAACGCTGGAACTCGGACAGCTCCATCAGGTTCTTGGTGTCGGATTCGAGCGTATAGCGATAGATCTCCAGCTCCGGTGCGGTCACGTTATCGAGGCCGGCCGATGCCCCAGCTGGCAACGTCACGTCATCGATGCGTTCCCGCACGCGCTGGCGCTGCCAATAGTCCTCGGCGCCATCGCGAAACAACAGATTGATCTGCGACAGCGCGAACGTGCTGATCGAGCGCATGCTGACCAGCCCCGGCGTGCCGTTGAGCGCGCGTTCCAGCGGGATGGTGATCTGTTGCTCGATCTCCTCGGCGGCCAGGCCAGGCACCTGCGTCGTCACCTGGACGGAAACCGGGCTCAGCAGCGGGTACGCATCGATCGCCAGTTGCGTCCATGAATAGATGCCGAAAATGCAGGCGAAAATCGCAATCAGCCGTACGACCAGACGCTTCCTGAAACAAAGTGCGACGAACTGGTCAATCATTGAGGCGCACGGCTCCCTTGACCACGATGCGCTCGCCGGCCTTGAGGCCGGCTTTGACGGCGGCGGTCGGTCCCTCCTGATAGGCGACCTCGACATCGCGCCGCTCGAACGCCCATTCGGCCACCTCGACGAACACGCTGGTCTTGTCGTTGGTCATGAGCAGCGCCGAGGTCGGCACAGTCACCCGCGCGACCGGAGGCGCAACGAAAGTCGTGTTCGCAAACATATTGGGCTTCATCATCTTGTCGGGATTGTCGAAGGCGATGCGGACCTTGTTGCGCCGGGTATCAGGCTCGATCACGTCGCTGACAAACAGGACCTTGCCGCTGAACACCTTGTCCGGATAGGCGGGAAACGTCACGTTCACGGTCTGCCCGGTGAAGACAAAGGAGATGTCCTTCTCAGGCACGTTGGCGGTAACCCAGATCGTCTCCAGGTTCGCGATCGTCATCGCCGCCGCGGTCATATCGTTGAGGAACGCACCGGGTGCGATTTGCAGATCGATCAGGCTCCCGGCGACCGGCGCCTTGATAGTGAGAAGCCGGCTTTTGGCCATCTGCTCGGCCGAGACACCAATCGACCGCAGCCGCGTTTGAGCGCGGTCCAGCTCCGAAAGGGCCTGTGCGTAGTCGCTCTCCGCTTGCTCGCGCTCCTTGATCGCCCCTCCGCCAATTTTTTGGAGTCCCAATTGTCGATCGAGGGCCTTCTTGGTCAACGTAACGGAGGATTGTGCTTTCTCCCCATCCGAATAGGCTTGCGCCAGGTCGCCAGAATCGATGATGGCAAGCTCCTGCCCCTCAACGACACGCTCGCCCAGCTGGACCTTGAGCTCAACGACGCGTCCGGTGACGGGAGGCATCACCTTCACGGTACGGGCCGGATCGGACTCCACCATCGCGGGCAGCACCAACGAGCGGGACACCTCCTTCGCGGCTACATCAGCCACCACCAGCTGCGAGCGCAACAGCGACTCCGGCGGCACGATGATCCGATTGCCAATGCGCGAGAACGGAGCTTGTGCATGAGGCACTGCTTGCGCGCTGGACTGAAGACTTCCCTTGAGACTTCCGTCGGGCGCGACCAGCAATCGATCGGCTGCAATGCCAAGCGCCAATCCGGTCAGCAGGAGCACAAGTGTACGACCCGTACGAAACGACGGTGCTTCGGCAGATACCTTCGCCCGCACAACTTCGTTCACAACCAAACCCGCCGCGTTTCCCCTTTTGAATACTTAGCGAGCACCCGCCCACGCCGCAAGAAAATTGCCTGAATCCAAAAGCGCTTGCGATAGGGTGGCCCCCTATACTATCGGCTTGTGGAACCCATCGGGCGCGCCGCTCCGCAAATCATGATCCGCCATGCAAAGAATTGCCGAGCAAGAGCCGCTCAGAGTCATCCTTGAGTGCCACACCAGAGAGGCCGCGCATGCGCATGGCGCGCAGCAGATGCACGAGCTTGAAGGCGGCATCGGCGTAACCGATGCCTTCGGGCCTGATGTTCGAGATGCAATTGCGGTCTGCATCGGTGGTCTGCGGCCGTGGCTGCCAGGTGAGATAGGCGCCCATGCTGTCGGGCGCCGTGAGGCCCGGACGCTCGCCGATCAGGACGGCGACACAGCCGGCGCCAAGGGCCGCCGCGATCGCGTCGCCAACCGCTACCCGCCCCTGGCAAACAACAACAAGCGGACCGATCTGCCAGCCGTCGGCGCGCAGCGCCGGCAAGGCGTGGGCGAGGACCGGCTGCGCATGGGCCGCTACCGCGCGTGCCGACAGGCCGTCGGCGACGACAAAAACAACATCGGGATGATCGGCATGCGGCGCCAGCATCGCTTCGGCACCAGCCGCCAACTGACGGCCGAGATCGGGACGCATCAGATAACGTTGGCGATCGGGGGCCGCGCTCGCGACCGTCAGCACCGGGGCAGCAAGCTCCGCCAATTCAGCGGCAAGCCGGGTAGCATCCAATGGCTCATGCACCGCGTCGCGCGCGCGGGCATGCGCCAGCTGGAAGTCGAGCAGTGGGCCGGTCGCGAGCGAGGCGCCGGTCCGCTTGAGTCCGATCCGGGCCGCGGTCAGCCTGCGCAGATCGGCCCAGCGGACATCGTCGGCGGGCGCGCGCCGCGGCGGAGGTTTGGATGACGGCGGGCGCTTCTTGTTCATCGCGTCGATCTCATCGCATCACGCTCATCGCATTAAGCCGGCAACAGAGCGCGGAAGCGGCTCGGCAGGCTGCGCGGACGGATGCGGCTTTCCGAATCCAGCAAATCCTGCCGCGCAAGCCACGCCTCGAACTCTGGCGCCGGTCTGCGCCCGAACAGATCGCGCATGGCCAGTGCGTCATGGAACGAGGTGCTCTGATAGCCCAGCATGACGTCGTCGGCGCCCGGCACGCCCATCACGAAATTGACGCCGGATGCGACAAGCAGTGCCAGCAGCACATCCATGTCATCCTGGTCCGCCTCGGCATGGTTGGTGTAGCAGACATCGACGCCCATCGGCACACCGAGCAGCTTGCCGCAGCAGTGATCCTCGAGGCCGGCGCGGGTGATCTGCTTGCCGTCGAACAGATATTCCGGCCCGATGAAACCCACGACAGTGTTGACCAGCAATGGCTTGAACGCCCGCGCGACTGCGTAAGCGCGCACCTCGAGCGTCTGCTGATCGACGCCATGATGGGCATTGGCCGAAAGGGCCGAGCCCTGCCCGGTCTCGAAATACATCACGTTGTCGCCGACCGTGCCACGCTGAAGCGACAGCGCCGCGTCACGCGCCTCTTGCAGCAGCGCCAGGTTGATGCCGAAGCTCTTGTTGGCCGCCTCGGTTCCGGCAATCGATTGAAACACCAGGTCGACCGGCGCGCCTTTGCTCATCAGGTCGAGCGTCGTCGTGACGTGCGCCAGCACGCAGCACTGGGTCGGGATGTCGAGCTTGCGGCGGATCTCGTCGAGCATCGAGAGCAGCGTGCGCGCACGCTCGGGGCTGTCGGTCGCCGGGTTGATGCCGATGACGGCGTCGCCCGCGCCGAGCAGCAGGCCGTCGAGAATGCTTGCAGCGATGCCGCGCGTGTCGTCGGTCGGATGATTGGGCTGCAGCCGCACCGACAGTCGGCCGGGCAGCCCGATCGTATTGCGGAAGCGGGTCGCAACCGCGCACTTCGCCGCGATCAGCATAAGGTCCTGCGCCCGGCTGATCTTGCTCACGGCGGCCGCCATCTCGGGCGTCACGCCGGGAGCGAGCGCGGCGAGCACGGGCGACGTCGCGTCGTCCGACAGGAGCCAGTCGCGGAAGCCGCCGACGGTCAGAGCCGCGATCGGCGCGAAGGCCTGCCGGTCGTGGGTGTCGAGGATGAGACGTGTCACCTCGTCGATCTCATACGGCACGACTTGATCGGCGAGGAACGTGCTCAGCGGCAGGTCGGCCAGAGCGAACTGCGCCGCAACCCGCTCCTCGCCCGTCTCCGCCGCAATGCCGGCGAGGACGTCGCCACTGCGCAACGGCGACGCCTTGGCCATCAGCGTCTTGAGATCGGGAAACATGTAGCGGCGGGCTCCGATCGTCGCACTGTACATCGCTGCCCCCAAGAAGGTTGCCGGCCGCGATTATATCGGAAGATGCAGCCCGCGGGCGGCTCAAGCAGACGCCCGATGTGGCAGCCACAATTGTCCACGTTCTGCCGCAAGTCCGCTTTCTGTGTTCATCACTGCCTAATCGGCGAGCGTTCTGCTGAGATCTTTGACTGATATTTGGTCGGATCGCGTGTTGCCAATTCGATCGCGGAACATGTTCACCGTTTGGCCGTTGCACGTTCAAGGGCTGGGACGTCACAAAACAGGAGTTGCTCCGCCATGTGCGATTACAGTCTACAGGGTGTTAGATCGCGACCCGCAAAGGTCGAAGACAAGCTGATAACGACGCAATTCTGGAACACCACCACGCGCGGATTCTGTACTGTCGAAGAACCCAACGTGGCCGTGTGCCTCTTGCCTGGGACCGAGGTCGCGTTTGACGAAGAGGTCAAGCGTATTCCGACCGGCTTCCAACTTATCTTCAGGAAGAAGCCGCTCGTTCACAGGGTCGCCCGCTTCCGGCAGATCGAGATGGACAATCCATGCACGCACCACGACGCCCTCGAATTCCCGGATGGACAGGTCGTTCTGCTGACACACTTGCGTGAGGGCCAGCGCGCGACGGTTTTGCAGCTGCCGGCACAGGCCAAAGCAGAGACCGCCAAAACAGAGACTAACGGGCAGACCAACGCGCAAGCCGAGGGCGAAACGCGGGAACGCGTTTCGTCTCAAGCATAGCGCCGCGCCGGCCGCCCGCAACAAGCCGGGCGCTACCGACACAAACCAGGCGCTCCGGGTTGCCCTGGAGCGCCCGCTTATGCCAACTCGGATCGCCGTCCCGAAGGTGCTCTGGCGATGAGCACAGCTTTGAGATGGTATCGTCTTGACGAGGCCGCTTCGGACATCTCATGCGGCGGCTTTGGCACGATCCAAGCGCGAGCGCCCAATCGGGACCTTCTGCATTTCACTGCTGGTTGACGGTTTGAAACAATGGCGCCGCCGTGGAGGCGGCTGGGCACAATGTTTGTGGATAACTTGCTGATCCGAGCGTGCATTTATCCAAAAAAATGTCAGCCATGCATTCGCAGACTGGAATATGGCAGGCGCCTATGCCAGCTCTTTGAATGTTGAGGTCCACGAGTCACGAGCAAGGGGAACTTTGTAGCTTGGAGTTGTTGCGCGTACTGCTCGACCAGGGACCGGGGAGCACGAGCCATGACGACCGTTGGCCATAGGCTGTGGGGGTGGTTCAAGAAATTGAACCGCAAGTTCCGCGACCGCATAGCGATCATCATCACCGCGGTAATCGCATTCCTGAGCGCTCCCGCCTTGGCGCTATGGTTCAGGAAATTGAATCGCAAGATCCCTGACCGTATAGCGTTCATCATCACAACGGTAATCGCGTTCCTGAGCGCTCCCGCCTTGGCTCTAGTGTCCTACGGCGTTTATGCCTTTCTTGGCGCGGGCACGAGCAACACCGGCAGCATCCACGACGTCACCAATCCTGTGGCAGTCACTTGGGCTATTCAGACGAATAGAGAGAACAAAGGCGATCGGATAATTCTATCGGCTGCAGAGACGGTTCGACTGCGGTTCGTCTTCGATGTTCCTAACGATCCTCCGTCAGAGAAAGTGCCGCTGCCGAGGCCGAGGCCAGACGAGTTGATCGCGCTGGACGCGCCGCCGATCGATCTCCAACCCGCACTGGATCGCAACAAGCGCCAGGAGTGCGAATGGGATAAGCTCAAGAGAGTGCCCGACGCCAAGCTCGAGACGCTGCCCGATTTCATGCGAAGCTGTGTCGGCCCGCCCATCCAATTGACGCCACCCGAGCGGTAGCCGAGCCGGCAAACCCGTTGTGATAGACCGTATACTCTCCAGGTCATGGCCGGACTTGAGGGCCCATGGGCGACATTTGTATCAAGTAGGGAAAGATTACGCAGATCGCTCCAAGGCCTGTCGTTCAAGGGCCTGGCGATCCCAACCCGCCTTGTCGGCCGCGGCCTCATAGGTCTCTTGCAGAAAACCGAGCAGCAGCGTGTCCGGATCCTGCGATCGACGAACGGCGTCGTAGGGAAGAATGAATTGCTTGAGACCACCATCGTAGAAAGCCTCGGGGGTACGCAGACGCGTGTCGCCGTAGCCGGGCGGCTCCGGATAGGCGTAGACATAGAACGCGGCGCGGCCATAGCCGCCATTGCCCGGCCAGAACCCGCAGCTCGAGACCTCGTGCGAATAGGCTTCGCGCATCACCCAGGCGGCAACGTTCGGAGCGGGCGCATTGAGTGGCGGCGCCAGGCGGCCGGAAAAGCGCGTCACCGCGAGATCAAAGCTGCCCCAGAAGAAATGCACCGGGCTTACTTTGCCGATGAAGCGGGCCCGAAACGCCTTCATCACCCGATCGGCCTGCAGCAATGCCCGCCAGAATCGCTGCGCGTAGGCGGGATCATAGTGCACGTGGGTTCTGTCCTGCTCGAACGGCACTGCTTTCTCGATCTCACTCGGCACCGTCCAGATGTGCACCTCGATCCCGAGGCGTCGCAATCGATCCATGAATGCAGAATAGAAGTCCGCGACCGCCATCGGGACAAGCGCGAGCCTCTCGATACGGCCGTCGTCGGTCGCGATGACCAGCCGGTGCTCGATGAAGTCGAACGCGATCTCGAATGTCCGCGCGCCGTAGGGTATCGGCAAGGTCGCAAGCCCGCGCGACGTCACATGCAGCGTGACGTTCCACCAGTGGTTCACCAACGGCGTCGAAGCCAACAGGACTTTGCCGACAATCTGAGTCCAAAGGTGGAGCGTGCCACAGGTCTCGCTCCAGGCCGCGAGCGGCAGGTCCGGCCAAGCAGATGCGTCGTTCATCCTGATCCCCGGTCGCTTCGTTCTTGCACCGTAGACTGGGAACGTCTCTTTCGCGATGCCCAGGCTCGTCGGCTTATCCTCCGAGACCTGGCCGCCTCGGGCCAATCGCGACCGTCGCCCCTTTCGCATCAATGCGAAACTAAATAGCCTGATAAGCGAGCTGCCACACCTGGGACGTGCCGAGTCCCTTTTTCAGCGGCAGCAATCATGCCGTCGGCGGGCGCACATTTCTTAGAAGATGATCGGACGTAGGTTGACTAGGAGCATGTTCCGTTCATTTCGACGCAGGCCCTTCGTGATGAGCACGGACTCTATTTGCGGCACGGCGGGACTCCCTCTCCCCTGCGGGGAGAGGGAGCAGGCCGTGCTCGCGGCATGCCCGTGCCTCCATTCGACCGAAACTCGCTCTACTGCCCGTTTCGGTAGTCCCGCTCGCAAGCAAGGCCGCGAATGACTATCTTGCCCCGATAGCAACCACCGAGGCCCGCCCCATGACCACCATGTCGCTACTCGACCGCGCCGGACTGGACCGCGACGAAGCCCGCCGGCAGCTTGCCCGCGGCCTCGAAGGTGCCGATGACGGCGAGCTGTTCCTGGAATATCGCCAGTCCGAGATGCTGCATTTCGACAATGGACGGCTCAAGCAGGCGACCTACGACACCGCGCAGGGCTTCGGGTTGCGCGCCGTCAAGGACGAAGCGGTGGGCTACGCCCATGCCTCCGACCTCTCGCCCGCCGCCATCGCGCGCGCGGCCGACGCCGTGCGTGCCGTCAAAGGTGGCTATTCGGGCCGCTATGCCGAGCCGCCCGCGCGCAGCAATACCCGCCTCTATG